>Ga0081538_10005902_pt1 | contig 10912 bp, 5 predicted proteins | sample TabmetS5T2R1_FD_71022 | JGI IMG/M metagenome (GOLD analysis project Ga0081538, IMG submission 71022) | Tabebuia heterophylla rhizosphere microbial communities from the University of Puerto Rico - S5T2R1 | ecosystem: Host-associated > Plants > Roots > Rhizosphere ...
TATTAACACTTGAATAAATCATCAACGTTAACGTCAATAACTTTCAGAGGCAGGGGACTGTAACGAACTTATAAGCAAGAAATTCCGACTCCTGGTGTAGGCAAAATCATCCAGTAATCACGTTATATTTCAGATGACAAATTTGGAAGTTTCAGTAAACTCAGGGAAAACTTGCTCCATTGCAGCCTGGCATCATTGTTGCGCTGAGGCTGTAGTTTATTCATTTCAGTGCGCTTTTGGTCGCAACTAAACAGCTAACTATGGGACATTCACTAGTGCTCTCGGGGAGTAGGTTATCGTGAGTGTCCCGATGCCATTGCGTCTTGAGTCTCGTCTTACGCCACTGACGAGCTCCGAGAAGGTCAAATCCTTCGGGCGATCTTTTTGCCTCAACGCCGATAAGTTTTTTCTAAAAGGAGTGACCTATGGGCCGTTCGCTCTGTCACGGAACGGCGCGCCCTTTCCTGAACCGTCCACGATTGAGATAGATTTCGCCTTGATGTCCGAGCTCGGCGTCAACTGCTTTCGCACCTTTACTCCGGCTCCGATTTGGCTCCTCGATAAGGCTGCCTCTTATGGCCTCAGAGTCATCACCGGAATCCCTTGGGCGCAACATATTTCTTTTCTTGATTCCCCTCGCACTCGGAAGGAAATCCGTAACACTATCGCCCGTAGCGTCCGTGCGAGCAGAGAACACCCCGCCGTGTTGGCTTATCTGGTAGGCAACGAGATTCCTCCTGAGATCGTGCGTTGGTACGGTGCCAAGCGCATTCGTAGATTTCTTCGTGAGTTGGTTGATGTGGCCAAAACGACCGACCCCGATACGCTCGTAAGCTATGCCAATTTTCCTTCGACGGAATATCTCGAAACCGACTTTACGGACTTCTTGGCTTTTAATGTGTATCTTCATCGAGAAGAGGATTTCCGTCGCTATCTATTTCACCTGCTCAATTTAGCCGGCGAACGGCCGTTGGTTTTGACGGAGATCGGGATGGATTCCATCCGCGAAGGACTCAAATCTCAGGCTGCAGCGCTGTCTCGGCAACTCAGCGCCAGCTTCGAAATGGGCGTTGCGGGGACTGTGATTTTTTCCTGGACTGATGATTGGCACGCTTTCTCCGGGGCGGAAGGATTTCAAGTTGACGACTGGGCCTTCGGCTTAGTGGACCGCAGCCGCCGCAAGAAGCCCGCTTTCTGGGCAGTGAAAAATTTCTATGACGGTCTCCTCCCCCCCGCTCTTCCAAGCTATCCTAAAGTCTCGGTGATTGTGTGCGCCTACAACGGCGAACGCACCATGGACCCCTGTCTTGCCTCGTTGGAAAGTCTTAACTATCCCAACTACGAAGTTGTTGTCGTCAATGACGGCTCGACGGACAGGACTCGAGAAATTGCTGAGCGGTACGCCTATATTCGTCTGATCAATCAGGAGAATCAGGGGCTAAGCGCAGCGCGCAACGTCGGACTGCACGCGGCAACGGGCGATATCATTGCCTATACGGACTGTGACTGCATGGCCGATCCGGATTGGCTAACCCATCTGGTAGCGCGCTTTCTTTCTTCGGACTTTGGCGCCGTGGGGGGCCCGAATCTCCCGCCGCCAGACAGTTCCTTGGTCGCCAACTGCGTGGCCGTCTCGCCGGGCGGGCCAACTCATGTGTTGTTGGATGATGAAGTTGCAGAGCACATACCGGGCTGCAACATGGCGTTTCGGCGGGAAGCGTTAGAGGCGATCCATGGATTTGATCCTGTATTCCGCGCCGCCGGAGATGATGTGGATCTCTGTTGGCGACTGCAAAACAAGGGCTACAAGATCGGTTTCAGCGCGGCCGCGGTTGTTTGGCATTTTCGTCGGAACACCGTACGAGACTATATCAAGCAACAGCAAGGGTATGGCAAAGCCGAAACTCTTCTATTCTTTAAGCACCCTTCTCGTTTTAACGTGTTGGGGCAATCGCGTTGGTTCGGAAGAATTTACGGTGACCTCTCTTCTTTTCTGGCGAGCCGGCAACCGCGGATTTATACCGGAGTTTTTGGCCGGGGCCTTTTTCAAACCCTTTATCAGCCTCCTCCTTCAATCATCTCATGCCTGCCTCTCACTTTGGAGTGGAGCCTGGTTTCCGCATTACTTCTGGTTTGCGCGTTTGTGTTCGGCGGTGTTTTCTGGATGGGACTTGCGCCCTTCCTTCTCACTCTCAGCCGCTGCGTGGCAAGCGCTTTAAAAGCTCGAGTCGCCGCGCCATTTCGTGGATTGCGGGCGACTCTCCTGGTAGCTTTTTTGATCTATGTGGGACCACTTTTCCGCACACTCGAGCGCTATCGTTGGCGCATTCGCAGGCTTCGAGAGGTGAAACCGGTCGAATATAACGGCCCCAGGCAAGTTCCGCGGATCTTGTGGCACGAGCGCGCCTTTTATCTCTCCTATTGGAACGAGGAAGGACGGGAGAAGGAAAGTCTGCTTTATTCGGTCATGGACTTTCTTTTGCCGCGAAAATATCTCATTGCCGTAGACCAGGGATGGAGTCGCTGGGACTTGGAAATCTGCCAAGGTCCGTGGGCCAAAGCGCAGATCCGAGCGGCTAGCGAAAATCACGGCAGCGGAAAACGTCTGTTAAGGGTGCGCTGCGCGCTCCGGATGTCAAGGATCTCTTCTACTTGTCTCTGCCTTTATTCCGTATTGGTCGCGGTGGCAGCCTTCCTTTCCATGCCACTAATCGCGGTGGCGGCGGCCCTCACCGGTCTGGTTCATGGTAGCGCGATTTCCTACCAAAAATTCCGGCTTGGACGTGTGCTCTATCACGTAGTGGAATCTCTAGCGCACAAGCTGGATTTCGTCCCGGTGCGAAAGCCATCGAAAGAGTCGCTGTGAGAACATCCTGCAGATGATACGCGCGGTTCGTTCTTATCTGCGGCCCTACCTTCCGGCTTTCGTCTTCGCCCTGACACAGGTCGTCTTGATCAGCGCGCTCGAGCTTCTGAAGCCGTGGCCGCTTAAAGTCATCATCGACCATGTCTTGACTGAAACCCCCGTACCGTGGGGGTTCGCTCAGACCTGGTCCCCACAAAGTGTTCTCTGGCTTGCCTGCGCGAGTCTAGTCGCCATTTATCTTGTCCTCTCAGGGCTGCGCATCCTCAACGACTATACGACGATCAGAATTGGACAGAAGATGGTCAACGATCTGCGCCGTGATCTTTACAGCCAGATCCAGCGCCTTTCTCTTTCTTTTCATCACCGGCACCAGGTCGGCGATTTACTTTACCGATTGACATCGGACACCTACGCGGTCCAGACGATCACCATGAACGGCCTTTTTCCCGTGTTATGCTCACTTACGCTCTTTGTCGGCATGCTCTTAGTAATGATCCGCCTGGATCCGCTGCTCACGTTTCTTTCTTTGACCGTGTGTCCGATTCTGGCGGTTTTGGTCACCCTCTCGCCTCTGCGCGGCTGGCTCGTCGAGTCCGCGACCCAGATGCACCAGCAGAAGAGCAGTGTTTACTCTCTTGTACAGTGGGCCATTCCGGCTATTCGCGTGGTTCAGGCCTTCACGAAAGAAGAAGAGGAACATCGTCGTTTTATGGCCCAAAGTCAAAAAAGCTTGAAGGCCGACCTCCACTTTTACCTACTAGAAAATCTTTATTCAGGCACAGTCAGTGTGATCATTGCGATCGGGACCGCCGTTGTCATTTGGGTGGGAGCCCGCCATGTTCTTGCTGGTACGCTGACCGTCGGCGGACTTATCGTGTTTGTCGCTTATCTGACGTCGCTCTATGGAGCCATAGACTCCATTAGCCAAGCATACGGTTCTATTCAGGGGGCGAAAGTAAGCCTGCAAAGAGTGTTCGAGATCATGGAAGAAAAGAACGATCTCAAGGAGGGTTCCAGGATTTTTTCTGCTGGCGGAGCCAAAGGGGAAGTCGCCTGGAGTGGAGTTTCTTTTCAGTATGTCCTCGGCCAACCCGTCTTGAGACACATCGATCTTCATGTGCAGCCGGGTCAAAAAGTGGCGCTCGTTGGCCAAACTGGAGCTGGCAAATCGACATTAGTAAGCCTGCTGCCGCGTTTCTATGATCCTCGAAGCGGCAGGGTAACGATCGATGGCATTGATGTGCGAGAATTCGAGCTCAAATCATTGCGCCGGCAGATCGCGATGGTGCTTCAGCCTCCGCTGGTGTTTCCGCTCACTATCCGCGAGAACATAACCTATGGCCGGCCCGAAGCTACCGAAGAGGAAGTAGTCAATGCCGCCCGCCTGGCCCGTATCCATGACTCTGTTGTGAACTTTCCTCAAGGTTACGATACGGTCGTTGGTGAGCAAGGAGCGACACTGTCGGAAGGGGAGAAACAGCGACTCACTATAGCCCGAGCCATCCTCTTCAATGCTCCCATACTGATTCTGGATGAGCCCACTTCATCGGTCGACGCCGAAACCGAGGCTCTTATTATGGAAGGGCTCCAAGAACTGACCGCCGGCCGCACCACATTCATTATTGCGCACCGGCTTTCCACGGTCCGCCAGGCCGATCTGATCGTTGTGGTGCGCGGAGGAAGAATTGTCGAACAAGGCAACTTCGATACGCTTATGCGCAGCCAGGGCGACTTCGCCAAGCTTTATCGCACCCAATTCAGCGCCCAGGAAGAAAAAACCCGTGCCCTCGTATGATCTTTCTCTTCTTGCCCACTTCGGCAGGAACAAGCACGCGAGGCAAAGGGGCCGGTCGGCAAAATGAATCGCAAGCTGAGACTCGTTGTTCTCGGGATGATGGGCAGGTGCCCTTTCGGCGGCCAGAGTTGGCTCTACCTTAACTGGCTCCGCGGACTCCACAGGCTGGGCCATGAGGTTTGGTACGTCGAGGATGACACCGTCTGGCCATACGATCCCCAGGCGAACAGCATTACAGACGACTGCTCGTATGCGGTCCGTCATATCGCCGGGTGCATGGAGCGGGCCGGTATGCCGGATACCTGGGCCTTTCGTCCGGCCTATCGCACAGGGGAATGCCACGGCATTACCGGCGCCGCGCTCGATGAGCTGTACCGGACGTGCGACGCGCTGCTAAACGTAGTGGGAGCCACTGACTTGCGCGAGGAGCATCTGGCTGCCCGCTTCCGGGTCTATGTGGAGTGCGATCCGGTGATTGCCGAGTTACAACTCGCCAACGGCGACCCTCATACGGCCATTGCACTCGCGAATCATCACGCAATCGTCACGTATGGCGAAAACTTTGGCTCGCCCGACTGCGGAGTGCCACTCAATGGTCACCGTTACGGGAAGACGCGGCAACCGGTGGACTTGGATTTTTGGTCGATGACATATGAGCCCGAAGCGCGTTTCTTTACGACGATTGGCAACTACCGCCAGGCTGGCAACGACGTGGAGTACAGAGGCGAGATGTATCACTGGAGCAAGCATCACGAGTGGGAGAAATTTCTCGATCTGCCGCGGCACACGAGCCAACCGTTCGAGCTTGGTATGGCGCCCGACGACCCTGCGGATCGCCAGCGGCTAGAGGCGCACGGCTGGAAATTGGTACCGCCGTTTCGCATGTCGCTAGACGTCTTCGGCGACTATCCGGCTTACTTCCGCCGCTCACGAGCCGAATTTACCGTCGCCAAGGACATGAACGTTCGCCTTCGGAGTGGATGGTTCAGCGAGCGGGACGCCTGCTATCTGGCATGCGGCAAACCCGTGGTAGCTCAGGACACAGGGTTCGGCAACATCCTGCCTACCGGCGAAGGGCTTTTCGCTTATTCCTCGATCCCCGAGGCAGTAGCCGCGATCGATCAGATCAACAGCGATTATCGGCGGCACTGTCTGGGCGCGCGCGCCATTGCCGAGGAGTATTTTGAAGCCGGCAAGGTTGCGGCTCGCTTGCTCGCCGATCTGGGAATGGTGTGAGGTTTACCCGCCCCAAAAAAGCGCGGTAAAAATTTGATTTGTCAAAGAGCATAGTGAAAATGTCCATAAATAATTCGAGTTCTCACAGCTTTCCCTCGCCGCGTGAGGCCAACAATTGGGGGCTTACGGTAGCGGGAGGAATACATTGGTTTCTCACTCCTACTGGCGAAAGGTTTTATGGCGCCGGGGTGAATGGGGTCGACGCCGGCCCCCCGCCTGAAGCGATCGACGGACGGCCCGCCTATTACCTTTGGAATCTATACGCTTCGACTGACCTTTGGGCAGCAAACATACGCGAGCGTCTCGCGAAATGGGGTTTCAACCATCTCGGAGCTTGGGGTTTTTGTGAAGAGAAAATCGGCCTCCCGTATATTGCCAACCTCGATCTTGGGAGGTGGAGTGAAGCGCTTTGGTTCGATGCATTTGATCCGGAGTTGCCGGCGCGGGTAATGGACTGGGCAGAGCGTCTCACGGCTCCGCATCGTCAGCGCGGACTGCGTATTGGCTATTTCCCTGACAATGAAGTCGGATGGTGGAATGCGGCGCTCTTTGAATTCTATCTTTCCAAGGGGTGGCAGAATCATACGAAGCAGCTGCTTTGGCAACTTCTCCATGACCGCTATGAGGGTAACTGGCCGGAGCTACTACGAGATTGGGTGCCATCGGGAAAAATTGACGGCTTTGAATCTCTTCGCGATGCTGGCGCCGTGCTCAAGCTCCGCCCGGGTGGAACAGGGATTAAATTGATTAACGAGTTCACATATCTTTGTGCAGAGAGATACTACAAGCTGATCCATGACGCTTTACGTGCTACCGATCCCGGGGCTTTAGTTTTTAGTGACCGATTGCCTATCTACTACTCGCAGGATGCTGTGCGAGCGATGGCTCAGTACGTGGATGTGATTGCGGTAAACTATGATTTGGATGGACCGGACGGATGGGTGGCTGATTATTTTTTCGCGGGGCTGGCAGCTCTCACGAGTAAACCTGTTTTAGTTTCCGAATTCTTTTGTGCCGCGATGGAGAACCGGAGCGGCAACAAGAACGCAGGGCACCTTCTTAAGGTACCCACTCAGACCGAAAGGGCGGTCGTGGTTCAGCGGGCTCTGCAGAACTTCGCCCGCTGCCCCAATATTATCGGCACACATTGGTTTCAATACTACGATGAACCCCAGGGCGGGCGGGCGGATGGTGAGGACTACAACATGGGACTCGTCGATATTTTTGACCAACCTTACGAGGAAGTAGTCGCCGCGTTTCAATACACTAACTCTTCACTCCCTCACCTGCACGCGCAAGCCAATCCCTCTCGCCTCCGCCCGGAAAATGCGCCATTCGTCACGATACCGCGGACTGCTCGCATGATCGACGTTAGCGATGCATCGCTGACTGACTGGGACAAAGACAGAGCTCTTATGCGGGGATTTACCGCCGAGCCGCCATACGTTCCTTTTGCCGACATCTACCTCGCATGGCATCCCAAGGGATTGTATCTCGCTACCATCGGCATGGATTACATCCATCCAGAAAACGTGTCCTACGAGGAGTCCTTCCCGTTATCAGAAACTTACCAACTTCATCTTCTGGCGTTCATTCAAAGGCAAGCTTATCATTTTGCGGTTCACTTCATGCCTCATGAGGTAATTTTTTCTCCTGATGAGGCCACAAACGCGAGCAAAAGCATTGCCCTTATTCCTCATCTATATACCTACTCCCCGGATGGCCACAGCCGGCCGCTATCAGGAGCGACAGTTCAGCACCTCAATGCCGAGGCCCCACGTATTTCGTGTGAAGCGCATTTTCCGTCTCAACTCTTCGAACTTCTTTCTTTTAGGGAAGGGATGAAACTGAAAATGAATATTGTCGTGATTTCCCATTACCGAGGGCAGGAAATGTTTTGGAGCGAAGGAACGAGGACAAAGACCTTTAGTCGACCCGAAGCTTGGCGCGATGTAATACTGGGGTAGCTTTTGGAGCCGCGTGAGTTCGATTGTTGGAAGTTTACATCAGCCCTCGATTTGAGTTACCAAGGAGTTCATTGGTTAGTAGACATACGACTACCAAGGGGCGAGTTGTGGAGAGCGCGGGCATCCGAACCTACAGGAAGCGTTCAGGCCCGGCCGCTGGAATAACCGCCCCTGGATTGGGTTTGGGTGGTGGCCGACAAGGCACAGACCCATTGCCCGCGCTCGGAACGGCTTGTCCCTTGGGTTTTGAAGAACGGAAATTGTCTAGATACTTATGAACTCCTTAATAATAGGTAAGGCGTATAACAGTATGCCAGAGTCTGTTCAAGCTCTTTAATTCTATCCTCGTATCTGCCATCATCCAGTGGGTTCCCTTGGCAGCCGATCAACAGAAAAAAATTCACCCACCGATTATAAACTCCCGCGGGCAAGATCTCGGAGTCATGGCCAAGAAAGCAAAGCCAAAACCAGCGCCTCAAAACTACCCAAAGGTTCGCCGATGGAGCGGTGTTGAACTGAGACTGGCTCAACTGCGCCGGAAAACCCATGAGCTGTCCAATTATGCATTGGTAACCGCGGCAGCTTGCTTTCTCCTGGCGGCGCTCGAACTCGGGCTTCAAATCCTTATTCCAGGCAGCCCGATTCGTACTCCGCACTTGCCGATTGGCGCCCGGTTCTTCTTGATCTGCTATTCCTTGTTGATCTTGTTCTTTTTCGTCGCCATCGGCATGGGTTGCTTCTTTTTCTTCAGGTGGTGTTTGAACCGCATGGTTTCTCCCGGCAGAACCGTTCTTTGGATCGCTGGCGGGGTTGCCGCTTTCCTGACCTGGTTTATTCTGTTGGTCTATGGCGCGAGCTGGGGATTATTTTGGCAAACCGGCAGTTTCATCAATAGTCAAGCTTTCCTCTTTCTCGCCCCGCATCCGCTACAGGTTTTCCATTGGGTGGACACCGATATTGCTGTCATGCTCGTTGCGCTGGCGCTGGTTGGAACATGGGTGATCATGATTTGGATACCGCGCTCGATCACGCGCTGGCACGCGATGTTTCAGCGCCGACTGGTTTTAGCTTGGAGTTGGCTGATCGCGCTCTGCGTCCTGGGAAGCTTTCTGGGCGAGCACTACAGTAGCACAGACGAGCGGCAGTTTATGCGCACGGCGATTCTTTACACCAAGATTCGCGACAATACTTCCGGGCCCTTGCCCCATGTTTTAGCCGACATTATTCAGAAACCTATCCGATACCGGCCTGAAGAACGGGTTAAAGCAGACGATATCCGGATTATCCAGCGGCCGGTCATTTCGATGGAAAAGTATCTGGCCAAGGCTCGCCCAACCCATCGCTGGAATGTCATCATTCTTGTGGTTGAATCGTTGCGTGCCGATCAGCTTCGAGCTTATGGGAGCAGCCGTGACGTTATGCCGACTGTCGATGATCTATCACGCGAGTCCCGCGTTTTCTTAAATGCTTATACCCATTCGAGCCACACCGACTATGCAACCGTGACGCCGTTTTCTTCTCATTACCCGCTGCGTTCCCAGACCTCGTATACCTATCCCGAAAAGCCGTCCTACCCGCGAGTCTTGATTTACGATGTGCTTAAAGCCTTCCAATACCATACGGCCATCTTTTCGTCGTCAAACGAATTCTGGGGAGGAATGATTAACTTTCTCCAGACCGGTAACATCGATCGTTTCTTTCACGCGGCGAACTTTAAGGGCCCCTCGTATGTGCTGCAGGGAGACGCGGGATTTGCGAAGTGGACCAGAGAAACCAAACACGCGGGCAGCGTGGATGATCGCTATACGGTATCGGAAGCAATCCAATGGATCGATAGTTTAAAGCAAGAACCGTTTTTTCTCGGTTTGAATTTTCAAAGTAGCCACCTTCCGTATATGGTACCCCGTGATTTTCCGCGCCGGTTCGGTCCGGCCAAGATCGATTTCACGATCAGGTTCGCCCATTTCCCGCAGGAGAAAAGCCAAATTGTCAAAGACATCTATGCCGACAGCTTGGCCTATGTCGATGCGCAAATTGCCCGACTCTTCGAATATTTGAAGATCAAGGGCATGTGGGACAACACGATCATTGTGCTTACCGGTGACCACGGCCAGGCGTTTTACGAACATGGCTTTGCATCCCACGCCAGCGCCATCTTTGATGAGGTAATGAAAGTTCCGCTAGTGATCCGCGCCCCCCAGCTCAAACCGGGAACTGAGGGTGGGGTTGCGCAACATGTGGACATTGCTCCTTCCATTGTAGGGCTGCTGGGATTACCCGTCCATCCAAGTTTTCAAGGCATCGACCTCTTAACTCGCCCTCCAGATCCTAAACGGTCCGCCTATATGGTGGCTCAGACCCCGCTGGCCTACCAGTATGGGATTGTCCGGTCAGGTCACAAATTGATCTACGACGAACGAGATCGCCAGTATTCGTTGTATGACCTGGTTTCTGATCCTGGCGAGAAAACGAATATTGCTTCCTCGCGGCCGGCGCTGCTCAACGAGTTGGCCAAGCGGCTACAAACCTGGCGCACGCTGCAGATCGACTATTACGCTGACAAGTCACTGCAGGCTAGGGAGTACCCGCCCATTCTTGCCGATTGAGGGGAGAGTTTTTCTATTTCGGTTTGCACTCGAAGCGACCGATGTAGACGCCCGCAAACTTGACCTCCTCGAGCTTTGCACAACCTCGGTGTGCCAGATTCCGCTCGAATATCTCGATGTCGTTGCGCCGGGCATAAACCCGGTTAAGCGCACGATCGGTAATCAAGAGCCAAAGGAATCGGCCGGCGGCCGCATCGCTTAGGGCGCGGATCTCGTCCACAATGTCCTTTGCCGATTCTCGTTGCGGACTGCGATAATCCCTTCGCGGGCAGCAGGGCATGCCGATCTTTCCGTAAACGATGACGGCCGTGACTAGCGGTGGGCGGTTATACAGCTTGAATTGTTCTCGCATGGTCGCATGAATATAGAGGACATCGTTCGCCTGAAGTCGTTGTGCCACATAGGCAATAGCTTTCTCACTATCTTCGTATTCTTCCGTAAA
>Ga0081538_10005903_pt1 | contig 10912 bp, 13 predicted proteins | sample TabmetS5T2R1_FD_71022 | JGI IMG/M metagenome (GOLD analysis project Ga0081538, IMG submission 71022) | Tabebuia heterophylla rhizosphere microbial communities from the University of Puerto Rico - S5T2R1 | ecosystem: Host-associated > Plants > Roots > Rhizosphere ...
CGACGCGCTGCTCGCCCCACCGGAGCGCGCCGACCCGCGCGTGCGCAGCCCGGCCTTTACCCGCCACGGCATCACGTTCCTGCCGCTCACCCGCGCCGGAGCGGCCGACGGGATGCACGCATACAAGATCCACTACCCGGCCGAGCAGCGCGAGCCGACGCCCAACGTCCACGACGGACACGACTGGATCTACGTCCTCTCCGGCCGGCTCAGACTCGTGCTCGGGGACGAGGACTTCATCTTGGAGCCCGGCGAGGCCGCCGAGTACTCCTGCCGCGTGCCGCACTGGCTCGGCGCCGTCGACGGCCCAGCCGAAGCGCTGGCCATCTTCGGCCCCCACGGCGAGCGGATCCACACGCGCTAACGCTCAGACACCGGTGAGGTGCACCGCTACAGAGCCCGGATTCGAACCGGGGGCCTCTTCATCACGAGTGAGCCACGCCCTCTTGCCGAGGCTCGGCTTGTCTGACGCTTCCCCGCAAACGGCCGGCATCCCCCCGAGCGCCCTCGCTGACGCTTCGGCCGATCTCGGTGAGGCTGGTTGCCCCCGCGCTGCGCCGCGCGGGAGACTTCCGTGGATGCGAATCTGGTTCCCCACGGCTGAGGAGGCGGCGGAGCGGTTCCCGGCGGACGTCTTCGACAAGGCCTACTCCGTTCTCGAGGACGCCGCGTTCCTCGACCTCCCGCGGGGCGAGCGCGAAGACTCCTACCTCCACCGCCAAGGTCGAGCGGAGCAGCTCTTCGAGCAGCTGATGCTGATCTGGGGCCGGTTACGCGACGACCGTCTCCGGCAGGTCGACTGGCATCGGCGCCAAGAGGAGCTCCTCGCACGGCGACGTGACGAGGATGTCCACTCGTTCAGCACAACCGACGACCCTGAGTACGCCGCGCTCGCTCACGAGGGCTTTGAGATCGAGACCGCCGTATGGGTTGACTACAAGAGCTTCTTCCTGTTCGGCGAGCTCCTGCTTGGCGAGTACGCCTCGTTCAGCGAGCACGCGTGGGATGCTCCGCTGTCGGTCGTCCACACGGACGGGATCACGAAATTCTGGAGAAGCGTGGATCAGGCCACGTACGAGCCCATCCTCGGGCGGCGGCGCTTCGATCGCCGAGCGCTCGATGTAGCTGTCGATCACTCCTCGGAAGCGCTCGTCGAAGAAGTGGTCGGCCCGCTCGAGGTTGACGTGCAGGTCGCCCGCGAAGGTCAGCAGCTCGTGGTCTGCGCCAATGAGGCGACCGGCGAGCGCCGTTCCGTCGGCTGCGTACCGGCGGAGATTGGTGTCGTGGCCGCCGTTTCGGCCGGTGAGTGCAGGCATGGGGTTGAACCGCCGGCGCGGGTCGGGAAGCTGGCCGGCTGTCGGCAAAGTCACGCCGACCGCGGCGCCGCCGCGGATGATGTCGGTGAGCCAGCTGAAGATGTCGCGGCCGCGGTAGCGACGCGGAATGCGACCTGCTGATCCGACCGAGATGTACACAGGCCGACCGGCCTCGTGCAACTCCTCGGCGAGCTGCAGCCCCGTCTGCCCGGAGCCGACCACGAGGACACCGCCCGCGGGCAGCCCGGCCTGATTCCGGTATTCGTGCGCGTGGAGCTGCGTGACGCGGCCGCTGATGCTCGAGGCCTATTCTGGAACTCGAGGCCGGTGGTAGCTGCCGGTCGCAACGACGACTTGCCGGGCAGAGAGCGCACCGCGGCTGGTCGTTACGCGGAAGCGCTTGTCCCCGGTGCGGACCAGTCGGTGCACCTCTGTGCCTAGCCCGACCGGCGCGCGCACGACCTCGGCGTAACGGGCGACGCGCGCCGCGATCTCGTCGCGGCTCATGAACCCGTGCGGATCGTTCCCGTCGTACGCCCAACCGGGAAACGAGGCCGTCCAGTTCGGCGTGACGAGCGTGAACTCGTCCCAGCGGTCCTGCCAACCGCCGCCGAGCGTCTGCCGGCGTTCGACGACGACGTGTTCACGCCCCTCGTGGGTCAGGAGGCCCGACATCGCCAGGCCGGCGTGACCGGCGCCGACGATGAGGACGTCGACGCTCTCCGGTTTTGTGGTCTTGCGCGCGGTGCTCATGCTGCGCTCCTCTCGACTGTGGTTGGCTCCGGTGACAGCGGCGCCCTACGCGGCCCTGGCTTCGGGCTCCGCGTCCGCGACCGGTTCCAGCGCCTCCACGGGCTCGGCTCCCGGCTGGACGCGGGTGCTCACGCGAAGCGCCGTCACGACCACGCCGAGTCCCGCCGCGATCACGGGAACGACGATCGCCGCCTGGAAGCCGCCGAGAAGCGCCTGCGGCGATCCGTCCGCTCCGGTGTACGCGTTGTTCACGGCGGTCACCACGGCGAGCACGAGAGCGCCGCCGAATTGGAACGACGTGCTGACGAGGCCGCTGGCAAGCCCTTGCTCGTGGGCGGCAACGCCGTTCGTGGCGGCGATGTTCAGCGGGCCGTAGGCGAGCGCGAAACCGAGGCCGGCCAGGACCATCGTCGGAAGCATGGCCGCGGCGTACCCCGAATCGAGCCCGATCGGCAGGAAAAGAGCGTAGGCGACCGCCGTGGACACCAAGCCGGCCGTGATCAGACGCCTGATGCCGAAGCGCATCACGAGCGGTGCGATCCGGGGCGCGAGCAGGGCGACGAGAAGGCCGCCGGGGAAGATGGCGAGCCCCGTCTCGAGCGGCGACCAGCCTCGCAGCTGCTGCATGTACAGGGTGGCGATGAACTGAAACCCGAACCAGCCCCCGAGGAGCATCATCGCGCCCAGGTTCGCCTGCACGAGCGAGCGTGAACGCAGGATGCCGAGCCGCATCAGAGGCACGGCCCTCCGTCGCTCGATCGCGACGAAGGCGGCCAGGATCGCCGCCGTCGCGACGAAGGACGCGAGGGTGCGGAACGAAGCCCAGCCGGCGTCGGGAGCTTCGACGACCGTGAAGACCAGGAGCAGCATCCCTGCCGTCAGCATCACCGCGCCGCCGAGGTCGAACGACCGCGAAGACGTCACGGAGCGTGAGTCACGCGGCACGAGGCGAGTTCCGGCGACGAGCGTGGCCAATGCGACCGGCACGGGCAGGAAGAAGACCCAACGCCAGCCGATCTCCGTCATGAGGCCGCCGAGGACGAGGCCGAGCGAGAATCCGGTTGCTCCGGTCGCCGTGTAGATCGCGATGGCCTTGTTCCGCGCTGGGCCCTCGGCGAAGCTCGTGGTAATGATCGAGAGGCCCGCGGGCGCGGTGAATCCGGCGCTGATGCCCTTGATGAAGCGGGTGGCGATGAGCAGCGAGCCGTCGTCGGCGAGGCCGCCGAGAGCGGAGGCGACGACGAAGACGCCGAGCGAGATCAGGAAGACCCGACGCCGGCCGAAGAGATCGGCCGCGCGTCCGCCCAGGAGCAGGAAGCCGCCGTAGCCGAGCACGTAGGCGCTTACGACCCACTGGAGCGAGCTCGTGGAGAGGCCCAGGTCTTCGCGGATGGAGGGCAGAGCGACGCCGACCATCGAGACGTCCATGGCGTCGAGGAAGATCGCGCCGCAGAGGACGAGCAGCATGCCCCAGGCACGCGCGCTCAGCTCGACGACGCCGTTGGGGCCGTTCGTCTGCGTAGTCATTCGGCGATGGTGCCTGCGGCAGGCACCCTGGTACCAGAGCGTGTTTATCCTGGTATCAGCGCTACCCCTCTAGACCCTGTCCGCTCGGGCATACTGATCGGTGATGGCAACACTGGAGACCATCAGGACGCCGGCGCTAGCCACCCGCGTGGCCGAGACCAACGGGACCGAGCTGCGCCGCCGTGAGCTCGGAGCGTTCCTCCGCAGCCGCCGAGAGCGGATCAAGCCCGAGCAGGTCGGGCTTCACTCGATGAGACGGCGCCGGACGCCCGGTCTTCGCCGCGAAGAGGTCGCTCAGCTCGCCGGCGTGGGGATCACTTGGTACACGTGGCTCGAGCAGGGCCGCGACATCCATCCGTCGGCGCAGGTGCTCGACGCGATCGCCAGAACGCTGCAGCTCGACTCGCACGAGCATTCGCATCTGTTCACGCTCGCCGGCATGGCGACGACCACGATCGCCGACCAGTGTCTGGGCCTCTGCTCGACGGTGCAACCGCTGATCGACCAGCTCGACCCGTTCCCGGCGGCCGTAGTCAACTCCCGGCTCGACCTGCTCGCCTACAACGGCGTTTACGCGAGCTTCTTCCCCGATCTCGAGATGATCCCGATTGAGGATCGCAACCTGCTCTGGCTTGCCTTCACGCACCCCCAGTGGCAAGCGGCGATCGTCGACTGGGACGACATCGTCGGCCGCATGGTGGCCGAGTACCGGGCGGCGATGGCCGAGCACCTCGACGAGGCTGCCTGGAAGACGCTCGTCGCGCGGCTACACCGGGCCTCGCCCGAGTTCACCGCTCTCTGGGAACGCCATGACGTGCAGGGAGTCGAGAGCCGCACGAAGCGGGCGCGACACCCGGACGTTGGGCTCCTGCAACTGATCTACACCAACCTCTGGGTCGGCCAGCAAGTCGGGATCCGCATCATCGCGTTCACCCCGGCAGACCAACGCACCCGTCGCCGACTCGAGCGGCTGAGCGAGTCACTGGATCAGCAGACGGCCGAGCCGGCCCTGGGCGCCGCCTGAGACGCAGCTACCAGCTCGCTGCCCGCACGCTCGCTGAGCCGGCCGCAGGTGACGAGCAGCCGGTAGAAGAGCTACCCGCCGGCCGTCGAGGACCAGCTCGAGGTCGAGGTTGGGACGGGCGGCCGCGCTATTCGCTAACGTCCGCGAGCGTTCGCTGGCCTCTCCTGATATTCGCCAAGAGCGCGCAAGCCGCCAACTTCTCCACAGACCAGTCCAGCGAGTTGCTCGCGCGCCGGTCTACGGCGGGTCTCGAGACCCGCGGCACTGACCGGTGTGGCCCTGGACGCGCGCCCGGGCGCCTGCCCGCGCTCAGCCGCGTCGCTCGCCTCTTCTGAGAATGGCCGTGCCGACGACGGCAAGGAGGATTGCGACCGCCAGGGAGCCCGCCGCCCACAGCAAGCCGACCTCATCACCCTGTCCCCTCTCTGGCCCGTAAATACCGAGATACTCAACGACAATGAACACCGCGATGCCAAGCCAACCGAGGGCAAACCACCGGAGCGCCAACCCAGCCATAATCAGCGGCCACCCGGGGCGAAATCGATTGCGTTTAATCCTCAAGTCTCCAGCCCAGCGGTCACGAGCGCAGGAGCCTCCCAATCAGACGCGATGCTCTCAACATCGCCCCAGTCGTCGGCCTGCCATTTGCGCCAGAAGGGCCCGCCAGCCGACCCGGACGGTCGTGGCGTCACCCGGAAGTCGGAGCGGGAGACCCACAGTGACTCCCGGCGCACTGTTGATCCGCGCGTATTCCGCGGTGATCGATGCTTCGTCCTGCTCTGTACGATCTGGAGTGTTCGCCCACGCATCGCCTTGGTAGATGGGCAGCACGTATTGCATGACGTCCTCCTCGCCATGGGTGGCGCCCGTTGTCGGGTATCTACGTCTATGACGAGCGTTGCACCGAGGATGTAACGATCGAAAGGAGCTTTCGAAGCCCCCGCGACATCCGGCGTGACACGCCGGATTCAGCCGAGAATGCAGACAACTCTGACCCTGACCTCCAGGGATGGGGTCAGCGTCGTACTCAACGAGACGAAGCTGCGTGCCGCGGACAGCCACCGTGGATGCAGCGCTGTGGTGGGTCAAATCGGAGCGAAACGGTGAGAAACGTGAGACCGCGCCACCTCGAGGGAAGCGGCTGCTAGCTGAGTCAGCCTGTTCTCCTTTGGCAGCCGGCGTTCGCATCGGACGCGGTTCAGCATCACCCGCCGCGCGCGGCCTCCACGCGACTAGTCCTCGAAACAAGCAGTCCGAGTCAGGGTCGGGCTGGGAGGTGGGCGCGGAGCCCGCTCCAACGGCTGCGCGCGACGCGTTCGACTTCGGCGGACGCGTGCAGGAAACTTCGTGTCTGTGCCGGCGGAGCGCACAGAGATCCGGTACGCATGGAACGGCGAGGTCGCGCTCGCCTACGAGATAGTCGGCGACGGGCCAGTCGACCTGCTGTACCTGCAGGGAAGCATCTCGAACCTCGAGGTTGGATGGGAGAACCCCTCCCTCGCCCGCTTTCTGCACCGACTCGCCGAGACAGCTCGGCTGATCGTGACGGACCGGCGCGGGCTCGGATGCTCCGAGCGCTTCACGCCCGCAGACACGCCACCCATCGAGACCCTGATGGATGACGTACTCGCGGTGCTCGAGGCGGCCGGCGCCGAGCGGCCTGTGCTCCTCGCGACCGGAGACTGCTGCTTCTTCGCTTGCCCGCTCGCGGCGACCTATCCGGATCGGCTCCAGGCGCTGGTCCTCTTCAATCCGGCGCCGACGTGGCGGCGCACGGACGAGACCCCATGGGGGCGGACGGAAGAGCAGCTGGAGGCGTCGTTCCGGTGGGTGCAGGCGAACCTGGGCAACGGCAGCTGGACGCGCCGCGCCAATCCCTCTGTTGGCACGAACGAACAGGAGTTGGAGTGGTTCGGCCGCTACGAGCGCCTTGCGCAGGCCCCGGGTGCGTTGTACGCGGAGGCCCGGCGCTTTGCCGAAACGGACGTTCGTGGCGTCTTGCCCTCGATTCAGGTCCCCACGCTCGTCCTTCACCGGACCGCCAACTCAGAGGAGGGCCCCGTCGAGGGCGGTCGCTACATCGCTTCGCGAATCCCGGGAGCGACTTTCGTCGAGCTCGACGGCGGCGACTACTGGCCCTGGATCGGCGACCAAGCGTCGGTCATGCAGCAGATCGGGCGGTTTCTCTCCACCGTGCGCGCAGAGGAGGCCGACCTCGACCGCGTGCTCGCGACCGTCTTGTTCACCGACATCGTCGGCTCGACGGAGAAGGCCGTCGAGCTCGGCGACCGCAGATGGCGCGAGCTGGTCGCCGCTCACGACTCCGCGGTGCGTGCCTTGCTTTCTCGCTACCGCGGCAAGGAGGTTGACGCGGCGGGCGACGGTTTCTTCGTCACCTTCGACGGACCCGCGCGCGCGGTCCGGTGCGCGCACGCGATCGTCGAGGCGGTGAAGGGCTTGGGTCTGGCGGTGCGGGTGGGACTGCACACCGGCGAGGTCGAAGCGTCCGGAAGCGTGGTCAGTGGAATCGCCGTCAACATCGGTGCCCGCGTCGGGGCTAAGGCAGGTCCTTCCGAGGTGCTGGTTTCGCAGACCGTGAAGGACCTGGTTGCGGGCTCAGGGCTCGTATTCGAGGATCGGGGACGCCACGAGCTCAAGGGCATTCCCGACGAATGGCAGCTGTTCGCGCTGGCCGAGCAGTCGGCGCCCGGCTAGCGACGAATCTCGACGAGCGAGTGGCCAAACTGGACGAAACCTCGTCGACGGTCCGCTGGCGGCCGCCGGTGAGTGTGAACATGAACAGGTCGAAGCTCGCCTCATCAACCGAGGGCCGATCGGAAAGCACGCCTTCGACAAGCGCGAGCCTCTCGGTCATTCCCGCGCCGGGTGATCGACCGGGAACGTCACTGGTCTTCAGCTGCTGACTCGTAGGTCGCGATCACGACACCGCTCGGAGACGCCTGCGCGTTCACGAGTCGCAGTGCCGTGCGAGCACAGGTGTCGGAAAACAGCCGCCGCCCAGATCCGAGGACCAGCGGGTGGATCAGGAGCATGTACTCGTCAATCAAGTTGTGGCGCATAAGCGTTTGGATTAGCTCGCCGCTGCCCATGACATGCAGCTCATTGCCCGGCTCGTCCTTGAGCGCCGCCACGGCGTCTCCGATTTCGCCGCGCAGCAGCGTCGAGTTCGGCCACGGCAGCGGCTCGCTCAGCGTCCTCGAGGCGACGTACTTGTGCGCGTTGTTCAGCGCATCCTTGAACGCGCTGTCCTGTGAATTCCAATAACTCAGGAGGTCGTCGTATGTGCGTCGTCCGAACAGGAGCCCGCTGCTCAACGCCATGCGAGCGCCCATCGCACTGCCTATCACTTCGTCTCCAACGATCCGTGAATATGCCCACCCACCGTGCTCAAAGCCGCCGCGGCGATCCTCCTCGGGGCGGCCGGGAGCCTGCATCACGCCGTCGAGCGTCAGATGATTGATCACGATGACTCTAGGCATCTACCTCGCCCTTTTCCTGTCCAGCGCACGGCTCACGTAGCCTCGCGCGGAGGTGGAGGGCGAAGCGGTCGCCCTCTTCATCCTGGAACATCGACCACGAGCCGAAGCCGAGCTCGACGGGCGGCGGCGGGAACTCCACTCCGCGCGGGCGAAGCGCCTCGTACGTCTCGGCGAGGTCGTCGCAGTAGAAGACGTTCGACGTGGGCAGCCAGTCTGACACCGCCGGTCGCCCTGACGCTGGCTGAGAACGAGGATCAGCGCTTCGTCGGGCGATTGCACTTCGACCCAGCGCTCCTCACCGTAACGAGTGTCCTGTTGGACTCGAAGCCGATCGTCTGCGTCCAGAACGCGAGCGCGCGCGCTCGGTCGTCGACCTCGATCACGACCTTACTCACTCCTTTTGATCACCGTGGCACTTCCCCCGTTCAGGCGATCGGCTGCACGAGCTCCGTGCGCCACCACGGATGGGAAGATCGAGCCCTCGAGAGGCCGGAATCACCCAAAAGCGTGCCCTTCAGGATCCTGTCCCGATGGGGCTCTCCCCAAAGACCTCGGATCGCTCACTGAGGCTGGCAGGCGGTCCACCCGCGTCTTCCTTCGGCTCCGTTAGGAGGCGTATAAGCCAGCCCGCTCGCCCACGCTCCCAGGACACGATCGCCTGTTCGGCTTTGTCGCCTCCGGCCGGCGCGAAGGACATCAGGTGCCAGTCCCGTCCCCCGCGGTCGTTGGCTCTCGCCCGACTTTGGTCACTCCCAGGACCCTCCGCATCTCGGATGCGAGCGCTGGATTCGCATACGGGCCCGGTTCCTCGAGGCCAGCGACCACGCGCTCCTGGATCTCGCGCGGCTTGTCCTGGCTCAGCTTCGCCTTCGCCCGGACCGTCGCAGACCGAAGGCGGAAGGGCACCGTTCCTGGTGCTATCCGATGCGCGTACTCGAGCGAGCTGCCCTGCAACGTCCAGGGATCGTCTCGCGCCGCCTCGAAATGCTCCACCGTCCGCGCGAGTACCGAGAACGCCTCTTGCCCCTCGAGCAGCTCAGGCACCCCGCTTACGTGAACCGTCGTGAAATTCCAGGTCGGTATGAAGGCGCCCTCGCCATACCAGGCCGGAGAGACGTAGCCGTTGGGCCCCTGGAAGACGAGGAGCACTTCACGTCGAGAAGTGAGATGACCCGAGACGGGATCGGCACGCGTCGTGTGCCCGACGATGACGAGCTGCTCGCTTTCGCCCCCGAGATCGTGGTCGCGATCGAGCAGGCACGGAACGTGAGCTGCCTGCGGGGTACCGCCGGCGGCCGTCACGAGCACCGCCCACCCATGTTCCCGGATGAGCCGACGCACGTCCATCATCGACGCCATCGCGTATCGCTTCTCGACCTGCATTCTCGTTCAGCCCCCGGAGTGCCCGTCACTCACGCTGCAGAACTGAGCAATAGGCGCACGGCAGCCTTCGCCCACCCCGCCCCCGAGTCCAGCTCGCCCGTGTCGCTTTCTCATCCGCGTGCGCGATGAAGAGCCTACACCGAGGCACGCCATTCCAGGTAGCGTCGGGTGACCGGACGCTTGCCGACCCGCATCAATCGATTCGAACGATCCCAACTGGGGCGGGCGCCGACACACTTCAGCCCACCGGATGCGGTTCGCCGGTCGGGCTTCACCGGGACTGCAGGAGGGGAGAGCCGACGCCCGCTCTCCAATCTTCGCAGAACCGCATCCTGGCCGGAGGTCAGCGTCAAAGGCACCGACGCGCGTGACAATGCGGACACGCGTGTCGGCCACTCGCCCGCCGACGCGGACCCCTTCATTCGGCGCTGCAGCGCTCCACAACGCTCCGCAACCACGCTCCTCGCGCTTCGCCGCTGGCCCCGCGACTCGCGGTGACCGGAGATGACTCCTAGTGACTCGAGCTGACAGGCGCGGGAGGGCGAATCCGCCGAAGGGACGCTCGAGCAGCGACTCCGTCGTCAGCGTCTGCCTCGCCGTAGACCTCTGGTGAACCCCGGGCCCTTCCACGAGAGCTCGGACTTCCACGACGAAATCCCTGCAAATAGGAAGAAGCCGACGCCCGGACTCGAACCGGGGACCCCTTCAGTACGAGTTTCGGGCCGCTGTCACCACCAGTCACCGGGAGCCACCTCAGGTTACTCGCTACGCCGGTTCGCCGGGACTGGAGATGACTCACGACGACTGGAATGACAACCCCGTAGACCCACGGTGAACCTCGCTGCTGTTGACTTGGCAGAGAACGGTGCGCCACGACAGGCCCACGCGCCCTTCTCGATCCACACCCGGTAGCGCCTCCGCCCCCGGTGGCGAGCGACGCATCGAGCGAGGCGTCCGTGACGCTCTCATCGAGGAAAAGCAGGCTCGCGCTGCGCTCCGCTCTTCGTCCGCACCGGGCGTCTCGAGAGCCTCCCACGGACGCCTCCTTCCAGGCGATCGGAGCAGTGCCCTGATGCGGCGGTGGCGCAACGAGCGGAGTGTCGAGTTGCATGGAAAACGGCACCTTGCCAGCCGCCGCAGCGCAGGGATAGGGTGGACCGAGCCTTTCTCATTATCCAGAGGGGGTGCCTGATGGCATCAAAGAACGTTGTACTCGTCCACGGCGCCTTCGCCGAGTCCGCGAGCTGGGACGGCGTCATCGACCCGCTGGAGGACGCGGGGCACAACGTGATCGCCGCCGCCAATCCGCTCCGAGGCCTCGCATCCGACGCCGAGGCCGTCAGCGACCTGGTCCGCTCGATCGACGGACCGGTCGTCCTCGTCGCCCACTCCTACGGCGGCGCCGTGAT
>Ga0081538_10001898_pt2 | contig 10910 bp, 8 predicted proteins | sample TabmetS5T2R1_FD_71022 | JGI IMG/M metagenome (GOLD analysis project Ga0081538, IMG submission 71022) | Tabebuia heterophylla rhizosphere microbial communities from the University of Puerto Rico - S5T2R1 | ecosystem: Host-associated > Plants > Roots > Rhizosphere ...
CACATGCGGCCTACTACTCCGAAGAGGCGATCCGCACGGTCCGCGACTTTGCCGCGCATGAAGTGGTGCGGGTGCTGACCGGGCAGCCGCCGCTCTCGCCAGTGAACGCGGCCCAGCTTGCGATAGCTCAGCCCCGCCACTCAGCCTGAGCTGCGCCGGGGCGTCTGGTACCGGAGCCGCCCGTCATCCCCTCAACTCAGCGTGGCGCCGGGCCGAGTGCGCAGGAGGTCCCGGGTTGGTTGCTCGACTTCGCCCGCGAGCTGAGCGTCGAGTTCGGCCGACCACCTGCCCCGTAGCCGGTGAGTCCTTGCAGGCGTGGACGAGCCTGACCGTCGGAGGGCTCGGGCGGTGATACCTGCGCTCATCTGTGGCTCTCCGATGATCCTTCCTCATCTCCAACCGTCCGACGTTCATGCCGGCCGGCGCTCGTTGGATCTGACACGAAGCGGTCGAAAGGTCGCTCCCCAACCTGAGCTCTCCAAGGTCAGCGCCCCCGTCTGAATGACGAGGGCGCTGGGGAGACGAGGCTCAGCATGGCGGCGCCTCGTTGAAGTCGCCGCGTTCGGCCTGCCGCTCCCGCCCGCTGGACCGTTCGCCGTTGCCGCGCTGGCTGGTCCGCTCGACCTTGGCCGTGGCCCACTTCAGCGAGGCACCGACCTCGTCGGCCTCGATCTCGGTGACCGAGCGCTTATCGCCCTCGGGGCTTTCCCAACTGCGCTGCCGGAGCCGGCCGGTGACCATGACCCGGTCGCCCTTGGTGAGGGACTCGGCCAGGTTCTCGGCTTGGCCGCGCCACACGTTGACCTTGAAGAACGAGGTGTCGCCGTCGCGCCACTGGCCGTCCTGCTGGACCCGTTGGGTGACGGCGACGCGCAGGTTGGTGACGGCGATGCCGTTGTTGGTCGAGCGGACCTCGGGGTCCTCGACCAGGTTGCCGATGATGGTGGTGTGGTTGTCTGCTGCCATGTGCTGTGTGCTCCTTCGTACTGGTGGTTAGCGTTCGGGGCCGAGCCGCTCGGGGCCGTGCCGGGTGCGGGTGGGCTGGGTGTGGGCGGCGTGGATGGCGTCGGCCATGCGGTAGTCCTGGTCGGGCTGCCAGACGTGGGGGTTGGGGTCGTTCTGGCGGCTGTCGTGCATGGCCACCCGGACCCCTAGGGCCAGGGCGGCCTCGCGCCGGGCGAGGTCGTGGTGGCCGATGCGTCGGAGCGGTCGGGGGGCACCCCGAAGGTGGGTTGAGCCGTCAAAGGCCTGCTCAGCATCCCGCTCGACCTGGACTCGTTGGTGAATGGGTACCGCAACTGGTCGGCTAGCCAGGTGTGGTCGTCGCACCTTGTCGCCGAAGTCGCAGCGCTGTGGTTGACGGCGGTGCTTACACACTTACACTGAAGGAGAGCGAGGAGGACCGATGGGCAGCGAACTACAGGGGGCTGGCGGCTACCGGGTCGGGGACGCCGACCGCAACCGCACCGTCGACCTGCTCAAGGAGGCCCACGCCGCCGGCTACCTCACCCTGGAGGAGACCGACGAGCGACTCGGCACCGCCCTGGCCGCCCGCACCCGCGGCGAACTGGACCGGCTGGTCGCCGACCTGCCGCCCGAGTGGCGGGCCAATCAGGAACGCGGCCAGCGGCCGCCCGGGCCGCCGCCGCGCCGGCGCCCCGCCCTCCCGGCGGAGGCTGCCTGGCTGGTGCCGCTGGCGGTGATCGTGACCGGCGTCATCCTACTTGCCGTCCTCACCCGCGGCTTCTGGCTTTTTCCGTGGCCGCTGCTGTGGATCTTTTTCTTCGCCTTTGGCCGTCGGGGCCGGGCTGGCTGGCGGCCACCCCGCTGGTGACCGGCCGGGTCCGCGCCCAGGCCAGAAGGCGCTCGAACCACACCTCCAGCATCGCCCGCTCGCCAAGGAGGAACGGCGGCTCGGTTCGCCGGGGATCTTACCGGTCTTCGACCACGCGGCATCGCTACTTGAGTGTGGCCATCGCGCGGCCGACAACGCTGAGGCCACAACCGTGATCATCTCCCGGAGCCACCACACGAGCTAGGCTAGGGCCCATCACCATACGCGGCTCGGTGGGCCTACCTGCCACCTGATGCAGGCCGATGACCGCATCCAGGTCAGCCGGGCTGGCCGGTCATCGGGGCGAGCACCATCACGGGGATGGGGCGATTGGCGGCGCGCAGTGCATAGGTGGTCCGTCCCGGATAGACCTCCAGGTCCTGTTGCCACAAGCGATCCCGCTCCTCCCCGATGGCCTCATGGGCCCGGACCTGCCGGGCGATACCGCCCACGGTGACGGTGGCCTCCGGATGGGCGCGCAGGTTGTGGTACCAGGCGGGATGCTGGCGCTGGCCCCAGTTGGACGCAATCACCACCAGGTTGACGCCGTCGGACACGGCGATCACCGGCGCCGTCCGCTGCTGGCCCGTTCTGGCGCCGGTGGTGGTCAGCATGACCACGGGAAGCCCTGAAAGCCAGCTCGAGAGGCTATGGCGGCCTCGGGTGAGGCGGTAGCTGAGCCGGTCGAGGTGGTGCAGCATCCGCAGATAGAGCCAGGACATCGGCGCCGTGGTCGCTGACCAGCGCAGGAATCGTTGGACTTGGTTTGCCTCCCGGTACCGCACGGTTCCTCCCGGAATGCTCGGTTGAGTTCGGCTGTTGCGTGGCTGGAATGGCGAACCCGTTAGCCGGGCGCTGAACGGCTGGCTTGGATCACGCTCATCGGTCCGGGACTGGCCACGACCCGCTCCAGCCGCCAGCCGGTGCGCTCCAGCAGGTCCCGGTACTGGCCGAGGGTCCGCTCGCGGGCGCCGTCGAACAGCAGCAGCATCAGCACATCGCTCATCTTGGCCCGGTGCGGGGTGGCGTCGGTGGGCAGCAGCATCTCGAAGATCCACAAGCGGTTGTCCCTGGCGGCGCCGCGGCCTAGCGTGGCTAGGATGCGGGCCGCGTGGGCGTCGTCCCAGTCGTGCAGCACGCTGGCCAGCAGGTACAGGTCGGCCGGGGGTGGGAGATCGAACAGGTCTCCGGGGTGCAGCCGACAGCGGTCGGCGACCCCGTGGCGTTCCAGGACGGGCTGGGCGCGCTCCAGCACCGGTGGCTGGTCGACCAGGATGCCCCGGACGCCCGGGGCGGCCTGCAACACAGCCGCCACCAGGGTGCCGGTCCCACCGGCGATGTCGGCGATCGTGCCCGAGGCGGGCCAGTCCAGCGCCGGCACACAGGCCAATGACAGCGCTTGGGCTCGCTGGACCATCGCCTGGTCGAACAGCGCCTGCTGGTCGGGATGGGCGGCCAGATAATCCCAGTAGCCCATGCCCAGCACCCGGGGGGCGGCCGCCCGGCCGGTCCGCAGCGTCTCGGTCAGCCCATGGGCGAGGTCAGCGCTTCCGACGGTGGCGAAGGCGGCCGACATCGAGGCCGGATGGTCTCGGCACAGCAGCCGGCCCCGACCGGTCAGGCCGACTCGGTCCCCCTCGACGGTCACAATGTGGTGGTCGGCGACCAGCCGCAGCACCCGCCACAGCGCTTCCGGGTGAGCGCCGACGGCTGCTGCCAGCTCTCCCAGCGGTATTGGCCCGGCGGCCAGGCGCTCGGGGACCTCCAGCCGGGTGATCGCGCACAGGCAATGCCACAGCAGCCCCAGGTTGATCACCTCGACCAGGGCCTGCCGGTCAGCCGCTAAGTCCCCAGTCATGTCCGCTCCGTTGAGGCGGCAAGTGGCAGCGCTCCGCCGCCGAGGGTCAGGGTCGACGCCGCAGCCTTGTGGTTTGGTGAGTCTGCCACCTGACGCCGCAGTGCAGGACCAGCCGCAGGCGTAGTGGCAGGATCGGGAGGTGGCTGCTTGGCGGTCGCGGTCCAGCGTTGATCGTGTGCTGAGAATAGGCGCGTACCTGCTTGGCGGCGTTGTGGTGTTGGGACCTCGGGCCGCGGACCAGTAAAGGAGCAGCGATGGGGAATCAGCCGTCAGCGAACCAGGAGCCGGGTGTTTCATGGCCATGGACATTGCCGCTGGGCGGGGACATCACCCAGTGAATCCGAACCTCCTGGATCAAGTCGCTCAGCGACCAGACCGGCTTCATCAACATCAACGTCCGGGCCGGCGATCCCCAGGTCGAGCGGTCGCATCATCGAAGACGTGGCCAGCTACGGGCGCCAGCTGGGACGGATCATGGAAGCGCTCGATGTAGTCATTGGCCACCTGAGCCTCGGCCAGCGCATGGATCTCACCGCCGATGAGCGGGCAGGCGCTGCAGGACTTCTCGGATCTGGTGTGGCAGGTGAAGGCGGTCAAGGGGGACAGCAGTCCGCCACGGCGCACCTTCGCCGAGCTGGACCGGATGGTGGATGACCTCCAGGCGCTCAAGCGGCAAGACCCACCCACCTACCAGCGGCTGGCTGACCGACTCCGAGGCCTCATTGCCGACTGAAGGAACTGCTAGTCCCTCGGCGGGAGTCCCCTCGTCCATCAAATCGGTGGTGTCGGACAGGGTGCGCAGCTTCCGGATGCTGGTCGAGGAGCCGGACCGGGTCGGGTGCTGACCGAGTGCGATGAGCGTTCCTCGATTGTGACGACCTGGGTGGTGACGCCGGAAGGGCTGGTTGCCGGGTGCGGTTGGAAACCCGCTGGCAGGGGGCGGGTGGGTTGGTGGGTTGTTCGAGCGGCTGTTCGCGCCGCGGGTGTTGCGGCGGCTGTACGCGGATGAGCTGGAGCGGCTGGACCGCTATGCCCGCACGGCGCCGCCCGCCTGAGCGGCCGGCCGGGCCCGCGGACGGCCCCGGGGGGCAAACGTGTCCAGGCCAGCGGCCACTCCCAGGTCGCGCTCGGCGGCGAGCCGTCCGTGCATCTGTCTCTATCCGGATGGGGGTGGAGCGGGCATGCTTGGCCCATGCCCATGCCCATGCCTACGCCCGTGCCCATGCCTGTGCCGGTCGGGGCCCGACGGTGACCGCCTCCACCTACCCGATATGGGGCTGGGGCGGGCCGGACCAGGAGCCGGATGCGGCCGCCCTGGAGGCCCTCGCCCCCCTCGCCCAGGCGTGGTTGGGCTTCGGCCTGCAGGCACCCGAGCGACCCGCCCGGCTGCGGCCCCTGCCGGCCCCGCGGCTGGCCGCCCCCGCCCCACTGGCCGCGATCACCTCCGCCGAGCCCCTGGACCGAGCCCGCCACGGCCTGGGCCGCGCCTACGCCGATCTGATCAGAGGCGTCCGCGGCCGCATCGACCACCCACCCGACCTGGTCCTGCGGCCCCGGGCCGAGGCCGAGGTGGCCGCCGTGCTCGACTGGGCCGCTCAGGCCCAGGTGGCGGTGGTCCCCTTCGGCGGCGGGACCAGTGTGGTCGGCGGCGTGGAGCCGGCCGTGGAGGACCGCTTTGTGGGGGTGGCCGCCCTGGATCTGGGTGCCCTGGCCGGGGTGGCCGAGGTCGACCCGGTCGCCCGGGCCGCCCGGGTGCTGGCCGGCACGACCGGGCCGGCCCTGGAGGCGGCCCTGGGCAGCCACGGGCTGACCTTCCGGTTCTACCCCCAGTCCTTCGAGCGCTCCACCGTCGGCGGCTGGCTGGCCACCCGGGCGGCCGGGCACTTCTCGACCGGCCCGACCCATGTCGACGACCTGGTCGAGGCGGTCCGGCTGGTCACCCCGGCCGGGGTGTGGGCGTCGCGGCGGCTGCCGGCCTCCGGGGCCGGCCCCAGCCCCGACCGGCTCGCCCTGGGCAGCGAAGGCACCCTGGGGGTGATCACCGAGGCCTGGCTGCGGGTCCGCCCCCGCCCGACCAGCCGGAGCAGCAGCGTGTGGGCGTTCAGGTCATTTCACGCTGGCGCCGAGGCGGTACGCGCGATCGTCCAGGCCGGACTGACCCCAGCCACCTGCCGGCTGGTCGACGCCACCGAGGCCGCCCTCACCGGCACCCTGGACAGCGGCGAGGCGGCGCTGCTGCTCGGCTTCGAAACGGCCGGCGGGCCACCCGAGGTCGAGCTGGCCGCGGCCGCCACGATCGCCAGGGACGCCGGCGGCCGGCTGGTGCCCGAGCAGGCGGGTGTGGCCGCCGCCGACGCCTGGCGGGCCAGCTTTCGGCGCGCCCCGTACCTGCGCGAGCAGCTGGTCCTGCTCGGGGTCCTGGTCGAGACCTTCGAGACCGCGGTCACCTGGGACCACCTCGACGGGCTGGTCGATCGGGTCACCGAGGCCACCCGGGCCGCCCTGGCCCAGGTGTGCGGGGCCGGCACGGTGACCTGCCGGCTCACCCACGCCTACCCCGACGGCGCCGCCCCCTATTTCACCGTGCTGGCACCGGCCCGCCGGGGCAGCGAGCTGTCGCAGTGGGCGGAAGTGAAGGCGGCCGCGGCCGAGGCCGTGCTGGCCGCCGGGGGCACCATCACCCACCACCATGGGGTCGGCCGCGAGCACCGGCCCTGGTATGAGCGCCAGCGGCCGGGGCCGTTCGGGCTGGCCCTGACCGCCGCCAAGGCCGCCCTCGACCCGACCGGAGTCCTCAACCCAGGCGTCCTCCTGCCCCCCTGACCCGACCGGCCGGTGTCGGTCCTGCTGTACCACTCCGATAGGTCAGCGTAGGTCGGCGCCCCCGGCCGAAGCCGAGGGCGCCGACAAGAGCGGGTTGTCAAAAGGGCGGTGGCTCGTTGAAGTCGCCGCCGCGCTCCGCGGCGCGCTCCCGCCCGGAGGTGCGTTCACCGTTGCCGCGTTGGGTGGCCCGTTCGACCTTGGCCGTGGCCCACTTCAGCGAGGCGCCGACCTCATCGGCCTCCAGCTCGGTGACTGAGCGCTTGTCGCCCTCGGGGGTTTCCCAGCTGCGCTGGCGCAGCAGGCCGGTGACCATCACCCGGTCGCCCTTAGAGAGGGAGTCGGCCAGGTTCTCGGCCTGGCCGCGCCAGACATTGACGCGCAGGTAGGAGGTGTCGCCGTCGCGCCACTCGCCGTCCTGCTGGATCCGCTGGCTGACCGCCACCCGCATGTTCGCCACGGCGAAGGTAGCGCTCCAAGGCCTCACCGGCCTTGTGCCCGAACGGCAGTGCCCGCTCTCGACGACCCTTGCCGAGTACCAGCAGCACGTCCAGGTTGAGATCGACATGGGCGAGCTGCAGATCGGCCAGCTCGGCGCGGCGGGCGCCGGTGTCCAGCAGCAGCATGATGATGGCGGTGTCGCGACGGGCCTCGAAGCCCTTGCCGGCGCAGGCGGCCAGAGGCCGCCGCAGGCCATCATCAGGCACGATCGGGATAGGCCGCTCAGGGATGATCGGGGGCTTCATCCGCGCCATCGGGTTGGGGAGCTCCTCTTCCTCCTCCAGCCAGCGGTACAGGACGCGCATGACCTTGTACCGGGTGGCGGCCGTGTTGGCGCTGCGGTGGCGCAGGATGTCACCCAGGAAGTCCTCGAGGTCGGCCTGGGTGGCCTCCTCCAGCCGCTTACCACGCCCCTCCAGGAACACCTCGACCCGCCGAGCGCTCTCCAGGTAGTTGCCGACGGTACGCTCCGAGCGGTTCTGCGCTCGGAGGTGCCGCTCGAAGGAGCGGAGCAGGGAGCCGGGCGCGGCGTGGTCCATGGCGCAGAACTAGCACAGTTAGGCGTTCTCCATCCGTTATGCGGCCCCTCGGGCCGGGCCCAGATGTGACGATGACCAGCGTTTCCGCTGGTCATCAGTGGTGGGGTGGAGGTGAGGGGATTTGAACCCCTGGCTTCCTCCGTGCGAGGGATATTTCGCTAATCCTCTGACCTCGATAGGCGACTCTAGACCGCCTATGACCAGCACCCCTGTAGCCCCATCACGATCAGTATTCTCTCTAGTATCCTCTCGTTCGCGGCCACAATGCGGCCGCAGCGCAGCTGTGAGTGTCTTTCCAGCTCAAGCTACGGACCTCCTCAATGACCACGCTCCGTAGCCATCGAGAGCTTCCCCTTATCTAGTCGTCAACCAGCAATCCCATCTGTCCCTAACCAACGACTTCGCTTACCTAACGCCTGCCCACATTTGTCAGCTACCTCCGTGCTACACTCACTGCCAATTCCAAGTCTTCTACACATCCGCATCTGCGATGCACGGCTGCCGCCCCGGTGGCGGCGGGAGGTCGGGCTGGATGGCGTTGCCGGTGAAGGCGCTCAAGGCGGGCCAGGAGGCCTACTGGCTTGACCAGATCGCCCGCAACCGCGAAGAGTACTTCTCCGGACGCGGCGAGTCACCAGGCCGGTTCCTGGGCAGCGCCGCCGCCGCGGCCGGCCTGGACGGGGTCGCCTCGCCCGAGCAGGTGCAGGCGATGTTCCAGGGCCTCGACCCCGCCACGGGCGAGCAGCGCTGCTCACCGCTGCTGCGCGCCGATCCGCGGTCCAAACTGACCGCCGGGCCGCTGCTGGAGGCGCTCAAGGCCCGCGCCGCCGAGCAAGGCCTTGAGGACCTGGAGGAACTGGCCGGCTCCAAGGCACTCCAGGGCGACGTGCGCTCGGTCCAGGCGGCGTGTCGGCTGGGCGCCGCCAAGCGGGTCAAGGTCGAGACGGTCGAGCGGCTCTGCCGCAAGGTGCTCGACACCGACCCCCGCGAGCTGTACGGCGAAGCCTTCGCTGCCGCCTGGCAGCATCGGGGTAAGCGGGTGAATGAGCGGGTGCAGGCCTTCGACCACTGCTTCTCCTCGCCCAAGAGCGTGTCGCTGCTGGCCGCCGCCGGCAGCCCCCGAGTGCGGCGGCGGCTGGCCGAGGGACGCGCCGAGGCCCTGCAGGTCGTCGTCGCCTACCTGGAGCGCCATGGGGTCGGCGTCCGCCGCGACCACAACGGGACCGATCGCTACCAGGCCGTCGGGGGATTGGTGGCGGTGGCCTTTGAGCACCGCATGAGCCGCGCCGGCGACCCCAACCTCCACACCCACGTTCTCGTCCAGAACGCCGCCCAGGGACCGGACGGACGCTGGACGGCTCTGGACAGCGACCGGCTGTACGCCCACCTGATGGCGGCCGATCACCTGTACCTGGCCGCCGAGCGGGCCGCCCTCACCCAACGTCTGGGTGTCCGCTGGGGACCGGTGGACGAACGCTCGGGCGCCGCCGAGATCCAAGGTTTGGACGACCGGACGCTCATCGAGCGGTTCTCCAAGCGCTCGGAGCAGATAGACCAGTGGCTCACAGAGCAGGGCCTGAGCGGGATCAAGGCCAGCAGCGCCGCCGCCGTCGCCACCCGGGTGCCCAAGGACCACAGCGAGTCCGAGGAGAGCGTCTACCAGCGGTGGGCGGCCGAACTAGCGGAGCAGGGGGTGGGTGAGCGCCAACTGGCCGCGGTCTGCTCGGGTGGACGGGGCCGGCCAGCGACGCGGACAGAGCTGGACGCCGTCCTGGACACCCTGGCCGGCCCGGACGGACTGACCGGACAGGCGTCCACCTTCACCCGGACGGATGTGGTGGACACCTTGGCCAAGCGGCTTCCGGTCGCCCGAAACGCTCAGGAGACGCTCACCCAGGTGGAGGCGGCGGCGGACCAGTTCCTTCAAGAGCGGGGCGTCCGGGTGAGCCGCGACCGCCGGCTGGGCCTGGACCGCTACTCGACCCTGGAGCTGCTGGCCATGGAGCGGCACCTGGTCGACGGCGCCACCGAGCGGGCGGATGAGGGCTGCGCGGTCGTCCGACCGGAGGTTGTCCGTCAGGTCCTGGACCGTCACCGCTCGGTCGGGGAAGACCAGGTGGCCATGGTCCGCGACCTCACCCAAGGCGGCGCCGGCGTCGCCGTGGTGGTCGGCCGCGCCGGTTCGGGCAAGACCTGGGCGCTGGGGCTGGCCCGGGAGGCCTTCGAGCTGGACGGCTACCAGGTCCTCGGCGCCGCCCCGACCGGGATCGCCACCGTCGGCCTGGCCGACGAAGGCTTCACCGAGGCCCGCACCGTCGACCGGCTCCTGCTCGACCTCCAGGGTGGCCGGACCGAGCTGGACGGCCGGACGGTGCTGGTGGTGGACGAGGCCGCCATGGTTGGCACCCGCAAGCTCGCCCCCCTGCTTGCGCATGCCGAACGGTCGGGAGCCAAGATGGTGCTGGTCGGTGACGACCGTCAGTTCGCCCCGATCGCCGCCGGCGGCGGCTTCCGCGCCCTGCGCCTGCGCCTGGGCGCCAGCGAGCTGACCGTGAACCGCCGGCAGGTCGAGGCCTGGGAGCAGCAGGCGATCGACGACGTGCGCGCCGGCCGCATCGACCAGGCGATCGCCGCCTACGCCGAGCACGACCGCATCCGCGCCTTCGAGGCCCGCGACGACCGCGACCGCGCCCTCGTCAATGACTGGTGGCAGGCCCACCAAGCGGGGGAACATCCGGTGATCTACGCCCACCGCCGCGTCCAAGTCGACCAGCTCAACAGCGTCTGCCAGCGGCTCCGGGCCGAGGCCGGCCAGCTCGGCCCCGATCGGCTGGTGGTCGGGGACCGCAGCTTCGCGGTCGGGGATGTGGTGGTCCTAGGGGCGAACGCCCGTGACCGCTTGGGCGTCGTGAACGGCACCACCGCCGTCATCCAGGACCTGGACCTACCGGGGCGGGCGATGACAGTCCGGACGCTGGAGGAGCAGCCGCCGCGGACGGTCTGGCTGCCCGGTTGGTACCTGGATGCGGCGGTCCAACCTGGGCAGTCGCGCCGGGTGGATCTCGCCTATGCGCGGACGGATATGCGCTCTCAGGGCCGCACCGAGCAGCGGGCGCTGCTGTCCCTGGACGGAGCCGAGGACATGCAAGGCGGTTACGTGCAGCTCACCCGCAGCAAGGACCAGACTGACCTGTATCTGACCGTCGGCCCCGAGCCGCTCGGCCCCGACGAGGAACGGCCTCATCCGGCCGGGGAGCCGCGAGCTCCCGAGGAGCTGCTGGCCCGGGTGCTGACCCGTGACGGCAGCAAGATCCTGGCCAGTGACACCCCGGACCTACCCGATGTGCGGCGCCTATCC
>Ga0081538_10005904_pt1 | contig 10909 bp, 7 predicted proteins | sample TabmetS5T2R1_FD_71022 | JGI IMG/M metagenome (GOLD analysis project Ga0081538, IMG submission 71022) | Tabebuia heterophylla rhizosphere microbial communities from the University of Puerto Rico - S5T2R1 | ecosystem: Host-associated > Plants > Roots > Rhizosphere ...
AGCGGGATCGGTGGTATTGGTGTTATTGGTGGAGCTTCAGGAACTATTAACTGTATTAGGAAGCTGATTATTAATCCAATTACTGCAAACACAATGATAGCAAGGATAGCTATGCCAAGTGCTCTCACCCATCCAGTGTCAAATCCCTTTTTGAATACGCCGATCCAAGCGATGAAGGCCACAATGAATCCTATTATGACTGGCACTGTAGGATCTCCAATTATCGTTGTAAGTAAAGCAGCCAAGATGAAAAACACTATGCCATATATTATGGGGCCAAGTGCCGTTACCAGCATCGCTCTGCTAAACTTAACTCTTCCGCCCGTGAGGATCTTGGCCGATATCCATACAGGTACTGAAACAATTATCCACAAGACAAGCAGACCTATTATAACTGAAGCAGCGGTTACTGCTATTTCTGTTCCACTTTGGAGCAAGAATTGCTGTAGCAACGCTGATACTGTAATACATCAAGATTTAAGAGCTCCCTATCATATGGATCATATATACCACTGACATACTCAATAGATATGCCCTTTGTGTACTCTAGACAATTTTGGCAAATGAGACGGTAAAGTTTAGCTCTGTGGTTGCACTAGCGGACATTTTTAAATCTTGTCGTCTACTATACTGTGTGCCTTCAAGCGAAATATTGAGGTGCAAGGAATGTGGTCAGTCATTTGACACAGTTGAGTCACTCAAAGAGCATATGAAATCAGAAAAAGATGAGATCCAAAACCGCGTCAAAGGATTGTCTGATGGGTAGATGAATCTAAATAGTCGGACTTTTTGTAGAGCAGTATACAGTCATGTCTCGAGATCTCTGTTCTTCTATAGTCAGCAAATTTTGCTTTGTTGCTTAGAGGATATATAGTTGGATTTTATAATTTAAAATTTGTAAGGCCCAAGGCCCAAATATTATGAATCTATTTAACATTATAATGTAGTGCGTACGTAACGATTTAATAAAAAAAGGCTCGAAACATCTGCTGCTTTTGACCTGACCACTTTTATACAACTCCTAAGGAAAAGCTGAAGCTATGCTGTATTATCTATGTCGTATTTGAACCAGTGTCTTAGTAAAATCGAGTCCATATCTAGTCACACGCGCATAATTCTTATCAGCAATGTTGGGTTCAAAGCTGATATAGTCATCGTAACCAATTTCATTTAGGCTTTTCACAATTGTAGAAAAATCAATATGAGCAAACCCTGGCATTTTTCTATTGTTATCGGCAAAGTGCATGTGTCGCAGAAACTTGCGGGAGCTTTGTATGGCGTCTTGAAACAAGTCTTCTTCAATGTTCATATGGAAGGTGTCAAGTAACACACCTAATGAGTCTACTTGTTGTGCTATTGCAATTGCATCTTTTGCAGTCGCACAATATGGAGTACTATAACGATTGAGAGGCTCAAGCACTAGATGGATGCCATAGTCTGTAGCCTTTCTGCAAAGGCGCTTCATTAAGGGTACGGCTTTTGCACCAAAAAGCTCCTTTTCATTTGCAGAAATTATCGTGTGTGTCCTATCAATCACCTGTCTGTTATCAGCAAAGAGACAAATATTCATCTCGTGGCCTCCAAGAATATTGCACATCTCAATGCAATTAATGACATATTGTTCTGAAGCTTGTACTAGCGCGGGATCACTGCTTAGAAGTCTGCGCTTCCAACCATCCCTACTGATGGAGCCCCACATACCAGTTATGCCACAGATAGACAAGCCGTAGGATTTGAGTGAGTCGAGCAATTTCTTTACATCAATCTCGTTAGGCTCCCCGAACATTTCTACTGCATCATAACCCTGTTCTGCAAGCGTAGCCAATGTGTCTTCAATAGGCTCTATCTTTCTAAATGACGCAAGTGTCATAGCGTATTTCATTGCGTTTCAACTAGGCATTTCATGATGTCCACACATCTTGCTGATCCTGACTCAGATATAATGCGATGCCTTTTGCTTGAAGCATAGAATGCAAGTCCTTCATCTGTTTTAAGGTCAGGGGGCCTCCCGTGCGACCCCTTAATCAAGCCGGCCTCAAGGGGTATTGACTTTGTCTTTTGATCGATAAACAACTCCACAGGATCGTACCCTGGCTTTCTGTGTATATCCACCTTGCGAGCAAAATCTGGCGCCCTGTTTTCATCATACCACCAGTAGTAGCTGAACCACCGGTCTCTTGTAGAAACGGCGATAAGCTCGCCGCTTCGCTCATGATCTATTGCCAACTCTTTCTTTGCAGTGCTATCCAATATCCTGGATACTCCGTCAGTATGCTCTAACGCCTTTCTGGTTTCCTTCTCATAGCCGTCTTTGATATAAATATGAGCCACCTGATGGTCAACCATCGCAAACGCCTTGCTATATTCGAAATCAAGATATTCCTTTTCCTGAACAGTGCGGATAGAAAGTAGTCCAGCGTCCCGAAGCACAATGTTGAGGGGTACTGCACCACTGACATCATTAAATGCATATTCAGATATAATAACAAACTGGGTTTCTTCTCGTATTCCAAGATCAGTTACCTTTTGTACAAGTCTCCCAACTATTTCATCAGCCTTTTTCAGATCATCTCTAACCTGAACTGCTCCCTTGCCAAAGCGCTGTGCAGAATAATCTGCATGTGGAATGTATACAAAGAGAAAATTGGGTCTCTCGCTTTCCAGAGTATACTCAGCAGCGTTTGCTATCCATTCGCTTGAGTTGGGTGATGCTAGCGGTCCCCAATAGCTTGCAAGGTTGAATTCACCTAACTTTTCCTTCAATTTTTCGTAATAGCCGACTGGCTTTGAATAGCACCACATAACTATTTTATCATCTAGATGTATTGGTCGAGGAGTCACCACAATATCTGAATTGGCATACATGGTATTTTGCCAAAAGAGCACAGCAGTTTTTTGATTACTATCTTTTTGCTTTACGACATCCCATAATCTTTGAGCCTGAACAAGTGAGCTGGATTGCTCCCAGAACGACACATTATACGTGCTCCTATCGTACAATCCATTCGATATTATTCCATGCTCTCTAGGATACTTGCCTGAGAGGATGCTGGCCTGAACAGTTGATGTCACGGCAGGAAATGTAGGCTCAAGTTTTGCCACCTCTCCATTTTCGGCAATCTTGGCAATGTTTGGCAATAGACCAGAGTCCAGGTGCTTCTCTTCGAGGCCGACAACATCGAGTAATATGGAATAGTTCATTGCTAGCTTTTGCTCTTCGTTGATACTCTCGTATTGTTTAAATGGGTTAGGGTTAGAAAGATGAATTCTTCCACCACTATTGAAATTTCTTTTTCCAAGGTATGTTTCTGATATTGCTCAAAAGAAAATTAGTTCTTTATTTCTGTGAACTGCTAAACTGCTAGAGCATAGAAGCAAAGAGGCTGCTCGCAATATTATCAAGAAACAGCGTCACCTATTGCAACATACCAAAAATTGGACAAAGCTCCCAAAGAAAAAACTAAAACTTTTGAGATCAATTATTGTACTGGCAATTATGCCCAAATTATGTTGTACAGTTCAGAAAAAGATTCCGCAAGAAATAAAACATGTGCTATCATGCTTGCGGTTCGATGCGATCAACGGAAAGAAACCTAGATTTCTCTAGGAAACTACTTCTGGCTGGAATGGTAGCAATGTTATCTATCTCATCGCTAACCATTCTTCCAGAGGAAGTCCTAGCAATTCCAGACAGGTTTGGAACACAACAACTTTATCCTACAGCGGATAATGGTCCTGTCTGGTTTCTAAACAACGAAGAACCGGAAGAAGACGACAATTTTTTGATGACTTCACATGAAGGAATAGACTTAGAACAGGAGGAGGAGGAGGAGGAAGCCAATCCTGGTGCATTTGAATTAGATGCAGAGACAGGCACAGAAGAACATGGAGTAAGGATTCATGCAGATTCTCCAAATGACGAATGGAAGAATGTGGAAATGACAGGTTACTTTAGGCTAGAGGAGGGAAATGACGAGTTTACTTTAATAGCGAGACAGGGCCCAAGCTATAATGATGACGGTGGATGCGGTGCTTATGGTTACTATGGGATGCTTAGTGCTGAAGGAGATGCATATTTCAAGAAAAAGCTATTCCATCATGGCGGTGGGTATTCAGACAGAACTGCAGTAGAGGAAAATGTTGTACAGGGTCTGGATGGTAGATGGGTAGGCATAAAGTTAGTAGTATATGACTTGGCCAACGATGATGTCAAATTAGAGCTGTGGATTGATGATAGCAATGAGCAAAACAAATGGAAGAAAGCTACAGAGTATGTAGATGATGGTGACTGGGAAGTTTCAAGTAGCGATTGCGATAGGTCTGACGACGACATAATAGAGGAAGGTACTCGAGGAGGCTTTAGAGTAGACGATTCAGAATTTCAATTTAAGAACCTATCCATAAGAGAGATACAAGGAGGCCAAGCAGGACAGCTAATATCAGTACATCAACAAGAAGAAATTTCTAAATGCCTATTCACATATACATGTAATCTATAAAGAGAATAGCTAGCAGCAGCAAGTATAAGAAGGGAATAGGAATAGGAATAGACGAACAAAGACGTCTTTCCATACTATTTTTATATAAAGCATGAACATACTATCAAGACATCTTTCGTTCTAAAGCCGCAATGCTCGATACTGTATTCAAAAAGCGCGTGCAATGCGTCAACAGCAGCAAGATCATATATTTATGGAATGTACTTACGGCTGCGAGTTGCTGAGTCTTGCTTTTTTTTAATTCCTACTTAGCAGTGATATAGATCTCATGAAGCTAGGCTTATACGATCGTTTGCATTCTGACTAAAATTTCTATAACTTTAACCCGTCTCCTAATTTAATTGTCAGTTCCTGCCAGGGAACTCTCTTAAGGGGTGCTTGTAAGAGTAATAATGATAGTTTAGATGATAAATGAGTATACTTCTTCGTATTTAGAATATGCTGGGAGCAGTAAATGGTGGTTAAGAGAGGTAAAGGGAGCCCGCGTCTTTGATAAATTTGTATTTGGTCTATTGAAGAGCACCTACTTAGGAACACGATTTTTTCTAAGACTGGTCTTAGGTAGAAGAAAAAGAGACACAATATTTCTAAAACGAAATATCAATTTCAAAGATTTCTTGTATTCCTCAACCAAGATTCTTGGAGTCGATAAGACTTTACTTTTGGAGATATACGTCCCTAGTCATGATTATCGCATACATTGTCCACTCAATAAGGAGGACTTTATAGTCATGACCAAACATGAAGAGGAAATAATGGGGCTGTTTCGTCCTAAGGAAGGCGATACAGTTGTAGATATTGGTGCACATATGGGTCGATATACGATAACAAGTTCAAAATCTGTTGGGACGTCAGGAAAGATAATCGCTGTTGAGGCCCATCCTTATAATTTTAGAATTTTGCAGCATAATGTAAGATTAAACAAACTGGAAAATGTAATTGCATTAAATTCGGCAGCTTACTCGGATAAGGCTAGACTAAAACTATACCTGCCAGATGAAGATCTGGGGTATACTATGCATCATAGCCTTATGACAAGTTACCTTGCTTCAAAATATAGCAACGAGATCGAACGAAGATATATTGAGGTAGAAGCTGACACATTAGATAATTTACTGAAGGTCAGAGGAATAAATGAAGTAAATTGGATTAAAATCGATGTAGAAGGAGCGGAATATGAAGTACTTAAAGGAGCCAAAGAGACATTGTCTATAAACAAACGTCTCTCGATCCTTATAGAGGTGCATGGTAAAGATACTTATGGTCCTACGATAGAATTGCTTAGATCGAACAATTTCAACATAGAATTTGAAAAAACATATGACAACGGCGAAAAACATGTGCTTGCACAGAAAGTACCTATTTAATGAGCTTAATAGTGTTCGAAAGACCGTTTAATTTCTAAAAAGATCATTAAAACAAATGAATGATTTCAGTTTAGCGGACTGCGTAATAAGTCTTAGCATGTGAACTGCTTACAGGAAGCAGCGAATAAGTCTTAAGAGCTTTGATCAAGTAATAGTGATTTATATAGAGAATGAATGTAGAATCGAGAGCTATTTTTGTTCCAAAAACACATCAGTACTCCAATGGAGGAAGAGTTTTGCGTGTTCCAGAAAATAATTGGCAAGAAACTGATTCGCTCGCTCCAAACCAATAATGAGGTTAGCAACAATAAATCTTATGTAGGTGTTATTGCCGAGCAGGAAGTCGGACAATAATATATATCTGAATCAGTTACTCAAAATCCAAGAATCACTACCTCAAAGTAAGTCCAGCTCTAGAAAAATTGGGATTAACAACTTGCTTGACAACTGCTTGTAGTAACGTATTTTTCTCATCAGCTATTTGCAGCTGTTCCATTAGATTTAATGCACGCAAATAGTTTGGATTTTCCCGATAATGAAGGTAATCTTGGACAACGTGGCCATCAGTCTTATGCCACAGAATTATTCCATCTACCAGTCTTGTTGCTATCGAAAGTGTAGCCATGACTAACCTATCTGATGGTGGATCATAACCTTGTCTTGTATAATTGTATGTTATTGTCGGATAAACTATGTATCGACTGGGTTTTCCTGGGAACATTTCCTTAAATTGCAATAGGTTTGTTTCAAGACTCGAAACATTGTAGTAGCTTGCGCTTACCAAAACCAATGTATCTATGTACTTGCCATATTCGTTGGCTACTATCCGATTTCCGAGGCCTTCAAAATAGACTACGGGACAAAATTTGACATCACTTCTTTTATGTATTAGGGCTTCACTAAGATTGGAATCTAGCATGAAATCGATGTTTCTCCAAAACTTTGTATCATTTCTTGTACTGATCCAATTGAAGTCATCTATAGCAAAACCGCTGAATGAAGAAGGATATCTTGTTTTAAGATCATTGAAATAACTTATCCATCCTTTCCAGTCATAGCTGCTTCTAGGACCACCCTCCGAGGGGGGCAAAAGAATGATAACTACTTTCAGTTCTGTGTTGTCTGCAGCTTCAAGCAGCCTTTCTGTTGATCTTAATTCCTCAGGATCCCGGAAATTGTCCATTACAAAATAATATTCATTTAATCCCTGTTCAAGAAATTCTAATATAGCAAGCTTTTGGTCGCTTCCCCCCATGTCTTCTAAATGAAATGTATCCGGAATGTATGCTCCCATAATCTTTTTTTCACTATACGCCGATGGTACGTCCTGTGCTGTCCTAAAAGGAGTAATAGTTGTTCTACCCTTTGTCTCTAGGCTAATTCTATCAGTACTCATAATTAGCTGGTCAGATGATATTAAAGAATTTAAAGAGGGAAAAAAAATTACAATAAGAATTACTAATGTGAAGTCAATATTCTTGTTCATTTCTATACACTAAAAAAACTCATTCTTGGTAATTATCAAAGATCTCTATTGAATCGGTTTTCGGATTAGACGAAGCGACTTTATTGATGCCTATGCTGCCCTCGGTGCTGAAAAAATCCATATAGCTATAGTGAATCGAATAATTCTCGAACTTATTTGCGTGAGAAACCATAAGCCGAGACATAACCTCTAGAGTAGCCTTTAAAGCTTTGCACCTGAATCTGTTCGAATTTTTGTCTTATATTCCCTCTCATGGTCAGCAGCCTATTCATATGATGCTCTGTTCTGATACTATCTTGATCCCAAACAGAGTCAATGTCTCAATTGAAGCATCAAATCCACCTGAAATTTCTTCTTGATATACAGGACTCACTAGGCTCACCGAACAAGACTTCGATATGACATCGATATGGCATATGCCAAGACCACATTGAAAATGGATATTGAGCCGATTTTAGAAAGCACTCTTGAGGCTTCTCATAAAATGAAATTTCTCCGAAGTGGAGAGAGAAGAAATATTCTCATCTGGAATTCATAATCAAAAAGACGAAATCCTAAATGGGATGCTGAGAAAACTTTTCAGTCTTTATTCGGCGTATTCGTTCGCGACTAGCTTTTCATTACACATTGTGCAGCTCGTAAAAGACATTGGATACCTTCTATTACATTTTTGACAATACATATGTGACATAGGGTTATGATAAGTAGGCATGTAATAATGAACAACTCTATTTATAAGAATATTTCTGACATGTAGGATTTTTCTTATCAATAATTATTATGATAATCCATAAATTTTATTTTAGACCATCATTAGCCCCCCCTACTCATTGGGGGTTTTGTGCTGGTCCCTATCGAAGAGTGGTCCTATTCAGAAAGTTCCATGTGCATATGCATTTTTCTTAGTTTGGAATCCTGATTGCCAAAGTTATATTGGAACTATTGCTAGTGACTCACTTAAGTCAAAAGAAAAAGATAGAGAGAGAATTCAATACAAGAGACTTTTACCGTTATTGAAGAAAAACCGGTTAGTCCAGAATATATAGTTGTGGATATGCCTTATTCACCCCTATTTTTCCTCTAATGTCCAATCCCGTTTGTATATTTCATCTTTTAATTTCTGTCCGTTGAACATCTTGAAATAGGCCTTCCTTATACTATTTTGTCTTTCAAGCTCAGCTTGTATCCACAGATTCTCAAACATTGAATAATCAGTGAATACAGTTGATTCGCTATTAGAGTATGTAGCCAAGCCAGTAGCTTCTGAAAAATTATCTTTGCTATCATCGTTCACCTCTACAGTTAAAGAGAAAGATTGATCGATTATGAAAGTGGTAATTTTGCTCCTTAGAGGCTGTCGGATAAGATTTACATTGATTAGGTCATGCTTCTTCTTGATCATGTCTTTGGGAATATCCTTCATTATTTCGTCATCAATTTTGATCAGAACTCTAACGTTTATTCCTCGACTTCTTGCAATCCCAAGCAAATCTATAATTCCATCACTTTCTGCTCTATAGAACGAATTTATCGTTGCGAACAGTACTTGTATGTCAAATCCAGCTGTTTCGATTCGTTCTCTTATAAGTTGCAGTATTGAAGTTGGATCTTGGATAGTCTTGATATACTCTCTTTGGATACCATGTTCTACTTCTTTGATCTTGTCTCGTGCTGGTATAGCGTGATTTAAGAGGTTCTCAAACAAATTCTCCTGCAATTTGACAAAAGTAATATTTCTAGAAAAAAGCTGTCTATGATATCCAGCCATCTTAGGATTGGAATTTTCTATGTCATAAACATATAATGCTCCATCTATAATGCAAAAATCCCCACCTGACCCATCCGTATGATATACACTGCATTTCCTGGCTAGCTCTTTGGCTAATTCTACATTTTCTGGATTGATCGCGGTGACAAGTCTCAGTCTGATTTTCTTTTTCTTATCTGCAGTTCTAAGAAATTCAAATAAGGAATTAGAGAGTGACGATTCAGACTTCGAAAGTTCGCCTAAATAGCAGTCTATACTCTCGCTAGCGGAGAGCAGAAAGTTGGAGTGTTGTGTTGCACTCCCAGAAGGTTTCTTGCTGATTGTTAACCGAAAATCTTTGAAGTCTTCCAATATTTAGTCTTCGTTTGTTACCATGATCAAAGATATAAACAAATGCTGAATTAGGCAGTGACGGAGCATGAAAATGTTGACCCTATAAGCTCTAATTGAAAACAGACTAAATTTTATATATACGCCGCGGAAATTATTTTTATAAATGCCAGTATTCATGGATGTTCACAAAGTCCCCTTTAGTGAGGCAAATTTGAAGGAATTATGTGCCTCTCCAACTGATGAATTTGGTGTTCGTCATGTTAACCTCCTATACAACATGGATGCAAAGATTTGTTTTTGCTTGCTAGAGGCGCCTGATATTGATGCGGTAGAGAAACATCATGCAAAGGTCAATATAAAGTGTGAATGGATCACAGAGGTTTCTCTGGCAATGCCCTTCCAGGGATCAGCTTGAGTTTTGGGGCTAACCACACTGAAGTGCTGTGCGTTATATTTGTCTCAGAGTGCATTTTATTGCGCAATCTGAGTCTAACTCTTTACGGACCGTGAAGGCAAATGCATTGCCTCTTTTTGTAGGATAGCCAAACTAGAAGCAACATTCTAACCTAAGTGTAGCTAGATATTGTAAAGGTCATCACGGGATATATTCTGACCTGGGGTTGTTTCGATCGAAGTAGCTCTCTTGATTCTTAAATGATGGGTTACTTGTCCAGTATTACAAAATAGAGACCACCTTGTCAGCATTGTGCATATATCCATATAGGAACAGCTTCAGAGTAGCAGTAGTCTTCTTTAATACGCTTGTTAGTTTTTACTTGCATCAGTGGAGGATAATTGCCAATATATGCAAGTAAAGAGTTAACTGTTCGTAGTACTTTAATATCAATAACCACTATCATATGGTGTTGATTTGCAAAAGTGGACAGTAATACAAAACGATATATTATTGAAACAGTGATGTGGATTGGCATCTACTTTGGAATGGCATTCCTCATTTCTAGACTACTGCCATTTCCTTATTCTCTGATAGTCATCGTTCTAGCTGTGATAGGCCTGGGATTTTATAGAAGAAGAAGAAATCTTAGAAAGACGGGCCAGGCTGCTTCTTCTGATTCTTCGTACTTCGGCGGCATGTTTGGCTCCCAAAGGGGCATAAATTACTATTGCATGAATTGCGGAACAAAACATAATCAGACTTCATGCCCAAATTGCGGATCAAAACTAAAAAAAGCAGGATTCTAATCGAAGAGGAGCAATCTCAAGACAGCGCATCTAAGCATTAATGAAAAACTTGTATACATTATATGCTGTCATTGATGGCTTAGTTGATAAAATACCAAGATTCTAAGCCATTGAAAGATAGAAAAGAGTTCTGAGGATAGAGTAAAATTGGAACTTGTATTTTTCCATCTTTATTCTGACAGTTGCGGTCTTTTCATAGTGTACCTAAATAGAGCAACCTATTAGCCACTGGGCTAAAAGCAACCAGACTGTA
>Ga0081538_10005905_pt1 | contig 10908 bp, 10 predicted proteins | sample TabmetS5T2R1_FD_71022 | JGI IMG/M metagenome (GOLD analysis project Ga0081538, IMG submission 71022) | Tabebuia heterophylla rhizosphere microbial communities from the University of Puerto Rico - S5T2R1 | ecosystem: Host-associated > Plants > Roots > Rhizosphere ...
GCGCGGGGCGGCGGCCGCTGCCGGCCGGCGGGAGCGGGGCGCGCGGGGCGCTGCGGGGGGGGGGGGCGTCGGAGGCCGCCCGCCCGGGCGGCCGCGACTTCGTTGCGACAGACAAAGCGCCTTCGGCGCGCAATCAGAACGACAAGCCGCCGGATCGGGCGGCCCCGGCGCCGCCCGGGCTTGAGGCCAAGGATCTGTGGGTCGAGCTCGATCCGGGGGCGGGGCCGCGGGACGTGCTCCGGGGGGTCGACCTGGCGGTCGCGGGAGGGGAGCGGGTGGCGCTGATGGGGCGCAACGGGGCAGGCAAGAGCACGCTGCTGGCGGCGGCCGCGGGGCTCCGCGATCCGGCCCGCGGCAGGATCGAGGCGCCGCGCGGGTCCGCGCTGCTCACGCAGAGTCCCGACGACTTCCTCGTCCACGAGCGGGTCGAGCAGGAGCTCCCGGGCGAGGCGGGGCACACCGCGCTGGAAGCGGTCGATCTCTCTTGGGCGGCCGCCTCTGACCCGCGCGATCTCTCCGGCGGCGAGCGGCAGCGGCTCGCGCTCGCGATCGTCCTCCACGGCGAGCGGCCCGCGGTCGTCTGCCTCGACGAGCCGACGCGCGGCATGGACCGCGGCCACAAGGACGCCCTCGCCGCCTTTCTGGGCGGGCTCGCCGGTGGCGGCACGGCGGTGATCGTCGCCACCCACGACGCCGAGTTCGCCGCAGCGTTCGCCGCCCGCACCGTGCTGCTCGGGGACGGCCGGCCGGTCGCCGACGCGCCGACCGCCGACGTGCTGGCGGGCGGGTGGTACTTCGCCACGCAGACGGCCCGCATCCTTGGCGGCGCCGCGCTGCTCCCGCACGACGGAGCGGCGCTGCTCAGGCGCGAAGCGGTGGTCGCGTGAGCTGGGTGCTCGCGTCGTTCCTGCTCCTCGGCCTGGCGCTTGCGGCCGGCTTCGCCTGGTACGAGCGCAGCCATCCGACCGCTCGCGTGCTGGCGCTGGTCGCGACGCTCGCCGCGCTCGCGGCGCTCGGCCGGATCGCGTTCGCGCCGCTGCCGAGCGTGAAGCCGACCACCGACATCGTGCTGCTCACGGGCTACGTGCTCGGTGGGGCGCCGGGGTTCGCCGTCGGCGCGGTCGCGGCGGTCGCCTCGAACCTGTTCTTCGGCCAGGGCCCGTGGACGCCGTGGCAGATGGTCGGCTGGGGCGGCGCCGGGCTGTTCGGCGCCGCGCTCGCGCAGCTCGGCGGGCGCGAGCTCGGCCGGCTCTCGCTCGCCGCAGCATGCGCGGCGGCGGGACTCGCATACGGCGCGGTGATGAACGTGTCGCTCTGGGTGACGTACTCCGGCGACCACACGCTCGCGAAGCTCGGCGCGGTGTTCGCGACCTCGCTGCCGTTCGACATCGCGCATGCGCTCGCCAACGCGGCGTTCTGCCTCGCGTTCGGGCCGGCGCTCGTGCGCGCCCTGCAGCGCTACCGGATGCGCTTCGAAGTCACGTGGCGCCCGGCGCCGGCGGCGGCGGGCGTGGCGGTCGCGCTGCTCGCGCTCACGCTGGCGCTTCCCGCCGAGCGAGCGGACGCCGCCGTGCCCGCGAAGTCGGTCGCCTACCTCGAGCGCGCGCAGAACCGCGACGGCGGGTTCGGACCCGCGCCGCGCGCCGGGTCGACGCAGATGCACACCGGGTGGGCGGCGCTCGGGCTCGCCGCCGCCGGGCGCAACCCGCGCGACGTCGAGAGCGGCGGCAACGACATCGTCGACTACATCCGCGCCAACGCGGCCGCGCTGCGGGGCGACCTCGGCGAGCGCTCGCGCACGATCCTCGCCCTGCGCGCCGCGGGCGTCGCGCCTGCGCGGGCGGGCGGGAGGGATCTGCTGCAGGAGCTGCTGCGCGCGCGCGAGGACGACGGCTCGTTCGCCGGCCGCGTCAACACGACGGCGTTCGCGATCCTCGCGCTGCGCGCGGCCGGCAAGCCGCGGAGCCACCGCGCGGTCCGCTCCGGCGCCGCGTACATCGCGGGGCAGGCGAACGACGACGGCGGCTTCAACTTCGCCGGCAAGGGCGGTCCGTCGGGAGCCGACGACACCGGCGCCGCGCTGCAGGCGCTCGCCGCTGCCGGCCTCCGCAGGTTCCGCGTCGCGCGACGCGCCGCCGACTGGCTCGAGCGGCGGCAGAACCGGGACGGCGGGTTCCCGCTGCAGGCGGGCGCGAGCAACGCGCAGTCGACGGCGTGGGCGGTACAGGGGCTGATCGCCGCCGGGCGCAACCCCAGCCGCGTCCGTCGGGACGGGTCGCGCTCGCCGCTCGGCTACCTGCGGTCGCTCGTCGCTCGGAGCGGCGCGATCCGCTACTCACGCACCAGCGCCCAGACGCCGGTCTGGGTGACCGCGCAGGCGCTCATGGCGCTGGCCGGCAAGACGCTGCCGCTGGCGCCGCCGCCGCGAGAGCGCAAGCCGCGCAGCGCCGAGCCGGCGGCGACGCCGGCGCCGGAGCCGGAGCCGGCTGCGACCGCAACCGCGGCAGGGACGGCAGCCGCCGCATCTGCCACGGAGGCGGCCGCCACGACGCCAGCGGCCGCTTCGGCCGCGCCCACGCCGACCGCGGTACCAGCGGCGCCGGCCATGACACCGACGCTCATGCTCGGCCTCGCCCTGCCGGCGGCAACGCCCGAGCGCGCACGCAACGCGGGCGTCGTCGCCGCGGTGCTCGTGCGCACGTGGCTGCCGGTCGCGTAACCGTCGCTACACGTCGCTCACCACCCGCTATAGGCCGAGCTGAACGACGTTCGCGGCCTTCATCGTTCCCTCATCGCCCCGGGTCTACGGTCCTCGCGACCAACAAGGAGGAACGCCATGACACGCAAGCTCAAGGGAACGCTCATCGCCGCCACCATCGTCATCCTCGGAGGCGCGGGAGCCGGCATCGCCGTCGCCACCGGCGACGACGACGGCAGCGACAAGCCGATCCCGCGCGACGCCCGCGACCGCGCGAGCGCCGCCGCGCTGAACCACACCGGCGGCGGCCGCGTCACCGAGACCGAGGTCGGCGACGAGGAGGGCTATTACGAGGTCGAGGTCACGCGCGACGACGGCAGCCAGGTCGACGTCCATCTGGACCGCGACTTCAACGTGCTGGGCGCCGAGGGCGACGGCCAGGACGACGCGGAGGGAGAGGAGCGATGAAGCGGCGGCTCGCGGCAGTGGCGCTCCTGCCGCTCGCGGGCGTCGCAGTGGCGAGCGCGCAGCCCGACGCGCGGCCCGCCCTCAAGGCGGTCCGGCTCGCCGACGCGACGATGATCGTCGAGGTCAACGCCACGGACGGCGACGCCGGGCTCCAGGTCTTCCTCGACGGCGAGCCGTGGCGGTCGATGCGCGTCTTTGCGCCGAACGGACGCAAGGTCGTCGACGTCGCCACGAAGGGCCGCCTGAAGCGCTACGGGCTCACGGAGCTGTTCTCCGAGAGCAGCGAGCCGCCGTTCGACCAGTTCCCGCTCGCCCGCTTCAAGCGCCTGTTCCCCGAGGGTCGCTACCGGTTCGCCGGCCGGACGATCGACGGGAAGCGGCTCGTCGGCTCGGCGCGGCTCTCGCACGACATCCCGGCGGGACCCGAGATCACCGCCCCGGCGGCCGGAGCCTCCGTCTCGCGCGACAACCTGGTCGCCACGTGGAAGCCCGTCTCCGACAACGGGGGAGTCGACATCCGCGGCTACCGGGCGATCGTCGAGCGCGAGGACCCGCTGCGCGTCTTCAGTGCCGACCTACCGGCCACGGCCACCAGCGTCACGATCCCGCGCGAGTACCTCGAGCCGGGTACCGACTACAAGATCGAGGTGCAGGCGATCGAGGCGAGCGGCAACCAGACGCTGACGGAGGTGGAGTTCCGCACGGGCTAGTCGCTGTCGTCACCTCCGTGGGGCAGGTCGACGTCGACCCGGACGAGCCGGTGGTCCGACGTCGGGAAGCCGCCGACGGCCCCCCATGTGGCGCTGTCGAAGACGCCGGTGAGGCGGAACAACGGGTCCGAGCGGAGCGGCCAGAACACCGCCGAGTCGACGATCCGGATGTTGCGTCGCGGCAGCACGTAATCGGCGCGCAGATTGCCCGGCGCCGCATCGTTGAAGTCAGCCGTGTCGAACTTCGGATCGCTGCGGTGCGTGGTGTTCGCGCCGCCCTGCAGCGCCGCGGCCTCGACCGCGCCGGCGCTCGTCGGCGCGTTGCGGGCGTTGATCCGAGGGTTCTCCAGCAGCTGCTGGATCGCGCCGGGGATGCTGTCGCCGTCGAGCGGGTCCGAGTTCTGGTCGCCCGCGATCACGAACAGCGCGTGCGGCGCCAAGCCGCCGCGGACGCCCTCGTCGTCGTAGATGTAGCGGCCGCGCCCCGGCGTGACGTAGTCGGCGAACAGCCGGATCTCGTCCGCGTTGCGGCGCCCGTTGCGGTCCTCGGGGCCGTCGAACACGGGCGGCGTGGGGTGGCTCGTGAGGAAGTGGACCGTGCGCCGGCCGATCCGGATCGGGATGTCCCAATGGCTCTTGGAAGACAGCGGTAGCACGTCGAGCTCCTCCGCCGAGTACCAGCCGGGCGGCAGCCGCGCTCCGGGCATGTCCTTCCAGAGGAAGTGCTGGAACGTGCGCGCGTGCGCATGGTCGATCGGGTGCTTCGAGTACACCACCATGCCGAACTGCCCAGGGAAGAACCCGAAGCCGAGCGCGTCGTCGGGTCCACCGACCGAGCCGTCGTTGTTGAGGTCGAAGCCCGACGGGATCCCGGTGTTGGACGGCGCGACGAAGTAGTACGGGTAGTCCGCCGCCGGCGCGCCGTTCTGTGACACGGCGAGGAAGTTGTCGCGGAACAGCTCCGCCGCCTGCCCGTTCGGGTAGAAGTCGAACTCGTTGATCAGCACGACATCGGGAGCGGCGCGCTGGATCACCTCGGCGACGTTGCGCGCCTGCCGCACGCGCACCGTGTCGGCGGACGGGTTGGAGAGGTCGCTGACGAGGTCCCCCGCGTTCGCGCGGTTGAGCGACGCGTTGAACGTGGCGAAGCGGACGTCGACGCGCGGCTTGGCCGCCACCGGCGCCGCTGCCGACAGTGCGAGAGCGGCCGCAGCGACAGCTGCGGCGACGAGACGGCTGGTCACGAACTGCCTCCTTCCCATGGATGGCACGCCCCGCAAGGTCTAGCGAACCCGCCCGAACGTGGGGTATCCCGCTCGTTACGAAGCGAATCCCCGGCGGGCTTGTGTAGCTTGCCCCGCTCGTGAGGATCGGAGTCCCCAAGGAGACCGCCGCGGGCGAGCGCCGCGTGGCGCTCGTCCCCGACATCGTGCGCAAGCTGAGCGGCCAAGGCCACGAGGTCGTGCTCGAGCCGGGCGCCGGCACCCAGGCCGGCATCCCCGACGAGCTGTTCGAGCACGCCGGGGCCGCGCTCGCCGGCGGCGCCTGGGAGGCCGACGTGGTCGCCAAGGTCGCGCCGCCGACCGGCGACGAGGTCGGCGCGCTCAGCGCCGACTCCGTGCTGGTCGGCTTCCTCGCCCCGCTGACCAACGGCGCCGGCACGCAGGCGATCGCGAAGACCGGCGCGACGTCGTTCGCGATGGAGGCGATCCCGCGCATCTCGCGCGCGCAGTCGATGGACGCGCTCTCCAGCCAGGCGACCGTCGCCGGCTATCGCGCCGTGCTGATCGCCGCCCAGGAGCAGGGCCGCTTCTTCCCGATGCTGATGACCGCCGCTGGCACGATCCCGCCCGCGCAGGTGCTGGTCCTCGGCGCCGGCGTCGCCGGCCTGCAGGCGATCGCGACGTCGCGCCGGCTCGGCGCGGTCGTGACGGCGTTCGATGTCCGCGCCGCCGTCAAGGAGCAGGTCCAGTCGCTCGGGGCGAAGTTCCTCGAGGTCGAGGGCACGGCTGACGCCGAGGCCGCCGGCGGCTACGCGCGCGAGCTGACCGAGGAGGAACAGCAGGCGCAGCGGGAGGCGCTCGCCCAGCAGATCGCCAGATCCGACGTCGTGATCACGACCGCGCTCGTCCCCGGCCGCCCGGCGCCGAAGCTGATCACCGCCGACGCCGCGAACGCGATGAAGCCCGGCAGCGTGATCGTCGACCTCGCCGGCGAGGCTGGAGGCAACTGCGAGCTGACAAGGCCGGGGGAGACGTACGTGACCGACCGCGCCGTGACGATCGCGGCGCCGCTCAACCTCCCGAGCAGCATGGCCGAGCACGCGTCGCAGCTCTACGCGCGCAACGTCGCCTCGCTGCTCGAGCTGATGACCGGCGAGGACGGCGCGCTGACGCTGGACTTCGACGACGAGATCATCGCCGGCGCGTGCATCACGCGCGACGGCGAGATCGTGCACGAGGGCGCCAAGCGCGCCGCATCGGAAGCGAGCACCGCCTGATGGACCTGCTGACCGAGCTCGCGATCCTCGTGCTCGCCGCGTTCGTCGGCTTCGAGGTGATCTCGAAGGTGCCTAACACGCTGCACACGCCGCTGATGAGCGCGACCAATGCGATCCACGGCATCGTGCTGCTCGGCGCGATCCTCGTGATCGGGCCGGCCGACGGCTTCCTCAACGACCTGCTGCTGGTGATCGCGATCGCGTTCGGGACGATCAATGTCGTCGGCGGCTTCCTCGTCACCGACCGCATGCTCGGCATGTTCAAGGGCCGCAAGCCGGATCCCAAGGCCGAAGAGCAGTGAGCAACGAAGACCTCGTAACGCTCCTCTACATAGTCGGGTTCGCGCTCTTCATCGTGGGCCTGCGGATGGTGCGTGGCCCGCGCACGGCGGTGCGGGGGAACCTGATCGCGGCGGCCGGCATGGCGGTCGCGCTGATCGCGACGCTGCTCGACGACCGCATCGGCGACTGGGTCCTGATCGCGATCGGGATCGCGATCGGCACGGCGGTCGGGATCCCGGCCGCGCGCAGCGTGAAGATGACCGCGATGCCGCAGATGGTGGCGCTGTTCAACGGCGTCGGCGGTGGCGCGGTGGCGCTGATCAGCCTCGTCGAGTTCCGCGAGGGCGACGACCTCGAGCTCGAGACGCTGATTCCGATCGTGTTCGCCGCGATCATCGGCTCGATCTCGTTCTGGGGCTCGAACGTAGCGTTCGCGAAGCTGCAGGAGCTGTCCTGGGCCAAGCGCCGCTTCCCGCGCTTCACCGTGCCCAACATCGCGCTTGCCGCCGTCACGCTCGCGATCGCGATCGCGATCGTCGCCGGCGCGGACGCCGAGATCCTGTTCTGGCTGCTGCTGCTCTCTGCCGGGCTGCTGGGCGTGATGGCCGTGCTGCCGATCGGCGGCGCGGACATGCCGGTCGTGATCTCGACGCTGAATGCGTTCACCGGCCTGAGCGCGGCGGCCGCCGGCATCGCGCTCGACAACACCGCCCTGATCGTCGCCGGCATGCTCGTCGGCGCGTCGGGCTCGATCCTGACCAAGCAGATGGCCGAAGCGATGAACCGCTCGATCGGCAACGTGTTCTTCGGCGGGTTCGGCGGCGCCGCCGGCGCCGTCGCGGCGGGCGACGACGGCGCCGATCGCACGGTGCGGTCGACGAGCGCGGCCGACGTGGCGATCCAGCTCTCGTACGCGCGGCTGGTCGTCGTCGTGCCGGGCTACGGCATGGCGGTCGCACAGGCGCAGCGGGCGGTGGCGGACCTCGCGGCGGAGCTCGAGAAGCGCGACGTCGAGGTGCTGTACGCGATCCACCCCGTCGCCGGCCGCATGCCCGGCCATATGAACGTGCTGCTCGCCGAGGCGGATGTGCCGTACGACAAGCTCAAGGAGATGGACGACATCAACGGCGAGTTCGCGCGCACGGACGTCGCGCTGATCATCGGCGCCAACGACGTCACCAACCCGGCGGCGCGCAACGTGCCGGACTCGCCGATCTACGGCATGCCGATCCTTGACGTCGACAAGGCGAGCTCGGTCGTCGTCCTCAAGCGCTCGATGGCGTCGGGCTTCGCGGGCATCGACAACCCGCTCTTCTACGACGAGAAGACCGCGATGCTGTTCGGTGACGCGAAGGCCTCGGTGGGCGAGATCACCGCCGAAGTTCAACAACTCTGAAACTCGGCGCCGGCGCGGATCGATGGAGGGCTCGAGCGGGAGGTGACGCGGGCGCCCGGTCGCGACGAGCTCTCGGTCGGCTCGATGAACGTGGAGAACCTGGCGTTCGTCGACCCGGACGACGGCAAGTTCGAGCGGCTCGCGCGAATCCTCGTCCCCCCGAGAACATGCGCAGCCCCGACGTCGTCGCCGTCGAGGAGATCCAGGACAACGACGGCGCCGCGAACACGCCTGTCACCGATGCGACGCTGACGTACAACCGGTTCATCGCGAAGATCGCGGCGGTCGGCGGACCGAGCTACGAGTTCCGCCAGATCGATCCGGTCGACGACCAGGACGGCGGCCAGCCGGGCGGCAACATCCGCGTCGGGTTCCTGTTCAGGACCGATCGCGGGCTCTCGTTCGTCGACCGGCCCGGCGGCGCGGCGGTCAACTCGACCGCGGTGGTCGCCGGCGCGTCCGGGCCGCAGCTGACGTTCAGCCCGGGCCGGCTGGAGCCGCTGAACCCGGCGTTCGCGAACAGCCGCAAGCCGCTCGCCGGCGAGTTCCGCTGGCGCGGCCGGACGGTGTTCGCCGTCGCGAACCACTTCAACTCGAAGGGCGGCGACCAGCCGCTGTTCGGGCGCTTCCAGCCGCCCGAGCGCGTCACCGAGGCACAGCGCCATCAACAGGCCGAGGTGGTGCGAGCGTTCGTCGCGCAGGCGCTTGAGGTGGATCGGAACGCGCGCGTGATCGTGATGGGCGACCTCAACGACTTCGAGTTCTCCCGCACGCTCGAGATCATCGAGAGCGCGCCGATGATCAACCTGATGGAGACGCTGCGCAGGGACGCGCGCTACTCGTACGTGTTCGAGGGGAACTCGCAGACGCTCGACCAGATCCTGGTCACGCGCGCCCTGCGTCGCAAGGCGGAGTACGACTCCGTGCACGTGAACGCGGAGTTCTTCGACCAGGCGAGCGACCACGACCCGCAGGTCGCGCGCCTGGACCTTGGCGGCGACGAGTCGGGCGACTGACGGAGGAGTCGGCCGGCCGGGGCGCCCCGGCCGGCCGGCTGGCCTCAGACGCTCGGGGGCGGGGTGCTGTTGCCGCCGGTGGTGGCGACGCCGACGCCCTGCGCCGGGTCGCTCAGCAGCTGCTGGACCTGGGCGGCGGGGTCGGGCGCGTGCGAGTCGCGCGGCGGGAACTCGCGCCGCACGGTGAGCAGGCGCTCGGCGCCGAAGCGCAGGAACGAGACGGCGAAGCAGGACAGCTCGACGCCGTGGCGGCGCGCAAGCCAGTCGACGGTCGCGACCGTCGCGGCGTCGAAGCCGCCGGCGATCAGCACGACCTGCGGGGAGTCGCCCGGCACGGCGGCCGAGAGCGACTCGTGCGCGCCGGAGAGCGTGTCGGCATCCCAGCTGGCGACCTGGGCCGCAGCGGCGAGCCCGCGGCCGACCTCGGCGAAGTCGACGCCGGCCGTCACCTGCACGACGACGGCGCGGCCGGCCTGCTGGTCGAACGCGAGGATGTCGAGGCCGGGCACCGGCTCGCTCGCGACCATGCGGAGGCTCGGATGACCGAGCTCGTTCGCGAACGCCTCCCACGACGAGGTCAGCAGCGACAGCAGCTCGGCCCGGTCGGGGTTGCCCTCCGTGACGAGCCCGCCGGCCTGCGGGGCCACCAGGGTCTTGGAAGTCTCGTCGATGCGCAGCACAGCTAAGTCCTCCAGTCGCAGCGGATGATGGGGTCTTATCGGCGCGACGCTGCAGGACCTGTAGTGCGGATTCTCACACGCTGACCTCGACGCGCTCGCCGACCGCGATCCGGCCCGCCTGCATCACGCGCGCGTTGACGCCGAACAGCGTCTGGTGGTGCGCGTCGAGGTGGCGCAGCAGCTCGGGCCACTTCTCCTGGGTCTCGGGGTCGCGCGTCGGGATCGCGCAGCGCACGCACGCGTGCAGGAGCCGCAGCACGACGCCGCCGGCGAAGCGGACGGTCGCGCCCTCCCAGTCGTGCTCGGCCCACGCCGGCACGTCGAGCTCGAGGTGCAGGTTGGTGCGGAAGCGGCGCAGGTCGAGCTCGGTCCCGAGCTCCTGCTCGAGCGCCGCACGGGTCGCCTCGGTCGTGATCAGCAGGCTGCGCTCGAGGTCCTGGATGCCGGCCGCGTCGCGGCGCAGGCGCACGTCGCGGCCCAGGTCCTCGGACAGCGCGGTGCGCAGCCGCGGATCGTCCCAGTTGTACGTGCGCTCACGATCGGGCGCCGTGACCAGCGCGTAGGGCGGGCGCTCGGGATGCAGCCCGGCGTCGGGCGCGAACGGGTAGGCGGCGCGCCAGGCGAGCAGGCGGGGCGCCTCGCGCGCGGTCAGCGGCTTCCACTCGCCCTTGTGGTGGTGCAGGACGGCGTGGGTGCGGTCGCCGCCGGCGCCGCGGGCGTCGACGCGCGTGGAGCGCACGCGCTCCCCGGCCATCGACTTGACCGGCCAGCGCCAGACCTGGAGGACCCTGCCTTCCGGCATGAGGGTCAACGCTAGCCTCTCCCGCCGATGGACCTCGCCGAGCTGATCCGCACGCGCCGGACGCACAAGGCCTACGCGCCCGCCCCGGTCGACCGGGCGACGCTCGACGAGCTGTTCGAGCTCGCGCGCTGGGCGCCGAACCACAACCTCACCAACCCGTGGCGGTTCCGGGTGCTCGGACCCGCGGCGCTGGAGCGGCTCAAGGCGGCGGCCGGCGCCGAGGCGGCGGCCAAGCTCGACCGCGCGCCCACGCTCGTCGCCGCCTCGGTGGTGCAGAACGGCGATCCGGTCGCCGACGAGGAGGACCGCGACGCCGCCGCCTGCGCCTGCTACATCGTCCTGCTCGCTGCGCACGA
>Ga0081538_10005906_pt1 | contig 10908 bp, 9 predicted proteins | sample TabmetS5T2R1_FD_71022 | JGI IMG/M metagenome (GOLD analysis project Ga0081538, IMG submission 71022) | Tabebuia heterophylla rhizosphere microbial communities from the University of Puerto Rico - S5T2R1 | ecosystem: Host-associated > Plants > Roots > Rhizosphere ...
GCCGCGTTCGTGCTGCTGGGCCACTGGCTCGAGATGCGCGCCCGCACCGGCGCCAACGACGCCATCCAGAGCCTGCTGGACCTTGCCCCGCCCCGGGCGGTGGTGGTGCGCGACGGCGAGCCGGTCGAGGTCCCCACCGCCGAGGTCCAGGTCGGGGACCTGCTGCTGGTCCGCCCCGGCGCCAAGATCGCCACCGACGGCATCGTCACCGACGGCCAGAGCGAGGTCGACGAGTCGGTGGTGACCGGCGAGAGCCTGCCGGTCCACAAGCAGCCCGGCGCGCAGGTCATCGGGGCCACCATCAACCGCAACGGCACCCTGCGGGTCCGGGCGACCAGGGTCGGCTCGGACACCGCCCTGGCCCAGATCGTCGAGCTGGTCCAGGAGGCCCAGAACTCCAAGGCCCCCGGGCAGCGACTGGCCGACCGGGCCGCGTTCTGGCTGGTGCTGGTGGCCCTGGTCGGCGGCGGGCTCACCTTTGCCGTGTGGGCCCTCGCCAGCGACCGGCCGCTGACCGACGCGCTGCTGTTCGCCATCACCGTGGTGGTGATCACCTGCCCGGACGCGCTCGGGCTGGCGACCCCGACCGCGGTCATGGTCGGCACCGGGCTCGGCGCCCGACGGGGCATCCTGTTCAAGCACGCCATCGCCCTGGAGACAGCGGCCAGGATCGACACCGTGGTGCTGGACAAGACCGGCACCCTGACCAGGGGCGAGCCGGAGGTCACCGAGGTCGTCTGTGCCGACGGGGTCACCGAGGCGGAGCTGCTGCGGCTGGTGGCGGCGGTCGAGCGCGAGTCGGAGCATCCGCTGGCCGAGGCCATCGTCCGCCGCGCCATGAAGGACGGGGTCGAGCAGGTGGCCGCCGACGGCTTCGAGAACGTCCCCGGCCACGGGGCGGTCGCCACCGTCGGGGGCCGCCGGGTCGCGGTCGGCAACCGCCGGCTCATGGACCGCGAAGGGATCGACCTGGGCTCGCTGACCTCCCGGCGCGAGCGGCTGGCCGGCCGCGGTTCCACGGTGGTCATGGCCGCCGCCGGCGGCCGCCCGCTGGGCCTGCTCGCCATCGCCGACGCCCCCCGGGAGACCTCGGGCGCCGCCGTCCAGGCCCTCCACCAGGCCGACGTCCAGGTGGTGATGCTGACCGGCGACAACCGCGCGACCGCCGAGCGCATCGCCGGCGAGCTCGGCATCGACCAGGTGCTCGCCGAGGTCCTGCCGGGCGACAAGGCGGCCAGGGTGGCCCAGCTGCAACAGGGCGGCCGCAAGGTCGCCATGGTCGGCGACGGCGTCAACGACGCCCCGGCGCTGGCCCAGGCCGACCTGGGCATCGCCATCGGCGCCGGCACCGACGTGGCCATCGAGACCGCCGACGTGGTCCTGATGCGGTCCGACCCCCTCGACGTGGCCACGGCGCTGACGGTCGGGCGGGGCACCCTGCGCAAGATGCGCCAGAACCTGGGCTGGGCGATCGGCTACAACGCCGTCGCCCTGCCGATCGCCGCCGGCGTGTTCGAGCCCGCCTTCGGCCTGGTCCTCCGGCCCGAGATCGCCGCCCTGTCCATGTCCGGCTCCAGCCTGATCGTGGCCGTCAACGCCCTCACCCTCAAGCGGCTGCGACTGCCCGAGGCGCTACCACCGGCCGAGCCGCCCCGACCTCCGACCGGACGCGGGCTATCGGCGGCTGAGACAACCCCATGACGCGCCGCTGGTCTCACGATGGTCAATCGTCACGTTGTGGTCGTTGGGTGACACCCTGCCGGTCTGGCGCTCGATGGCGTCGCAGATCCGCCGCACGACGGCACCCGCGCACCGGTCTGCCAGCCGAGGGTGGCCCCGAAGACCCGCCCGAGCCCATAGGTCACCAGGGCGGCGGCCGCTCCGATGGCCAGCTGGCGCAGGCCCCGCCGCACCAGCGGACCGCCGGTCAACACCCCGACCGTGGCGCCGGTGGCGAACAGCGCCACCCCGACCAGGACCGCCGCGGTCGTGATCGCGGTGATCCCGGAGGTGACAAAGAACGGCAGGATAGGGATGACGGCACCGCTGGCGAAGGCCGCGAAGCCGGAACCGGCGGCCCCGCCGGCCGACCCGACCACATCCTCAGCCGCCTCCACCTCCGGCCCTGCCGTCTGGTCATGGTGCTCATCAAGCAGCGCCGCCGCCCGCTGCTCAGCCTCCGCAGGCGACGTCCTCTCGCTCGAAGCACCAGCGCCAGCTCCCCCGCTTCGTAGTGTCGCCGTGCTCATCAACGCCGAGGTCGGTGACCGGAACCGCTTGCTTTTCTTGCATGGCCGGATGGTGGGTGGCAGGGTGCCCTAATTCACGCGGAACTTCGGCGCGGAGGAGTGTCACTCTCGCAAAGAGGCTCATCAGTCCTGGTCAGAACCCTGGACGTGTCGCCTCCTCGAGTGCGTGGGTCAACCCTGAACACGGAGTAGCTGGGACGCGGATCCCTGGACTGGGCGTCGGAAACAGGCACGACCAGGAGGGCAGTGATCGTGCACCACCACACTCGACCCGACCCACCGGCCACCGAGTCGTTCCCGACCGACCCGTCGGGGCTGCCTGAGGCCGGGCGGCCGCAGCTGCTGGAGCTGGCCCACGGCGACACCCTCGATCTGCGGGTCGGGCCGGTGGCCAAGCGCCTCGGCGACACCACCGTGCGGATGCTGGGCTACAACGGGTCGGTTCCCGGTCCCACCCTCAAGGTCCACCAGGGCTCGGAGGTCATCGTCCACGTTGAGAACCACGGGGATCTGGACACCACCGTGCACTGGCACGGGCTGCGGCTGGAAAACAAGTACGACGGGGTGCCCCACGAGACCCAGGCCCCCATCCCGGTGGGAGGCGAGTTCACCTACCGCATCCAGTTCCCCGACCCCGGCCTGTACTGGTACCACCCCCACATCCGGGAGGACTACACCCAGGAGCTGGGCCTGTACGCCAACCTCCTGGTCGTCCCCTCCGACCCCGGCTACTGGCCGCCGGCCGACCGGGAGCTGGTCCTGACCGTGGACGACCTGCTGGTGGAGGAGGGCCGGATCGCCCCGTTCAGCCCCGCCGAGACCAGCCATGCGGCCATGGGCCGCTTCGGCAATGTCTTCCTGGTCGGCGGGGACCCCGACCTGCGGCTGGCCGCGCGGGTGGGGGAGGTGGTGCGGCTGTGGCTGACCAACACCGCCAACACCCGGGTCTTCAATGTGGGGTTGCCGGGGGCGCGGCTGAAGCTGGTCGGCGGGGACAGCGGCCGGGTCGAACACGAGGAGTTCGTCGAGTCGGTGGTGCTGGCCCCCTCGGAGCGGGCGGTGGTCGACGTGCTGGTCGAGCGGCCGGGTGAGCTGGCTCTGGAGCACCACACCCCGGATCGGACCTACCGGCTGGCCACCGTGGTTGTGGCCGAGGACGGGGCCGGGCCGTCGGCGGCGGCGGCCGAGTTCGAGGTGCTGCGCCGCGCTCCCGAACTGGAGGCGGAACGCCGGCAGCTGGACCGGTGGCTGACCGCCCCGCCGGACAAGGTCTTGGCCCTGGTGGCCCAGCTGGACGACCCGGCGGCCATGCCGGCCGGGGCGGGGCCGGTCACCTACGCCTGCCCCATGCATCCCGAGGTCACCAGTACCGAGCCGGGCCGCTGCCCCAAATGCGGCATGAAGCTGCTGGCGACCACTTCCGCGACCATGGCCGGGGGCGGGCACGATATGGGCGGCCACGACGCGGGCGGCCACGACCCAGGACCGATGGACCACGGCGGCCACGACGACCACGGCGAAGGCCACGGCCACGCGCTCGGCACGGCCGACGGCATCGAGTGGGAAGACGACATGGTCGCGGTCAACCGCCGCACCACCACCGCCACCGTGCACTGGCGGTTCCTGGACCGCACCGCCGGCGCCGACAGCCCCACCATCGACTGGCAGTTCACCGTCGGCCAGCGGGTCAAGATCCGGCTGGTGAACGAGCTGGACTCCGACCATCCCATGCACCACCCCTTCCACCTGCACGGGGCCGGCCGCTTCCTGGTCCTGGCCCGCGACGGGGTTCCTGAGCCGAACCTGGTGTGGAAGGACACGGTGCTGGTCCGCACCGGCCAGGTCGTGGACATCCTGTTTGATGTGTCCAACCCGGGGTTGTGGATGGCCCATTGCCACATCGCCGAGCACATGCAGAGCGGCATGATGTTCAGCTTCAACGTCGCCCGCCAATAGCCCGCGGAAGGACAACACGGATGGCGACCCAGGAGCAGAAGACGGTCGCGTTCGTGCTCTACCCGGGGCTCGCGCTGCTCGGTTTCTCATCGTCACCGTAGCGGTCCCGCTCGGCGACGAGAGCTGGTTGAGCATCAGTCCCATCGGGCTTGGCGGCGCTCCTTGCGGCGCCGGTGACGGCGCATCACGCCCAGTCCGAACCATACCAACGCCCCGAGAAGCGCCGAAGCCACAGTGAGGAGCCAAAGCGGCCAGGTGAAACTCCAGAACAGGAAGTCGAGCCGGACGCGTTGGGTGTTCTGGATCATGAAGATGAGCAGCAGCCCCACGCCGGTGAGCGAGGCGATCGCCCCAGCGCCGAGCCGGCGTCCTTCCGCCGGAGGTCCCGTGCTGCCGCTCTGACGCTCCTGGACCATGAGAGCCCTCCTTTGCCGCGTGGGCGCCGCAGACAAGCCAGCTCCCCATCTGGAGGAGCGTTTTCCATCCCGGACCAGGTTGACGCGCTCGGGTGTCGAGGAGCCGGGTTCACCGTCGCCCAGCCAGAGACGCATCGGCATCACCCCGAAGGGGTGATTTCCAGGAACGAGCCGAGACCAGCGGCCGATCGACGGACGCTGGCCCTGGCAGCATGCCGTCCTCGGGCGGGCCGCCACCTCGGCCGCTTCGCCTGGTGCCAGGGAGCCAGGAGGGGAGTGAGCTGGCAGTCCGATGTAGCCCAGGTTCGAGTTAGGAAGCGGGGACCGGGCCGGAACCGGTCACGGCGCTGGGGGCCGGCCGCCTTCCAGGCCCTGCTGGGCCGCTCGCCGCCGCCGGATCAGGTCGTCGCTGCCCCAGTCGGCCTGCCTGACCAGCGCCACGGTGGTGACCTGCTCGCTCCCGAACAGCTCCCGGCTCCCGATCCTGACCGACGCGGTCTGGGTGCCGGCCGCGAACACCACGCTGTCGTGGCCCAGCACCGCCGGATCCAGGAACACCTGGCAGCCCAGCAGGGCCCCCAGCGGGGGCAGGGCGCCCAACTGGTAGCCGGGGAAGTCCCGGCCGAGCTCCTCCTCGCTGGCCAGGCGGGCCTGGTGGTCGCCCAGCGCCTCGCGGACCAGGTGCAGGTCCAGCCGGCAGGAGGCCGGGATGACCGCCAGCACATAGCCGGGCCCGGTGCGGACCGCGAGCGTCTTGAGCACCTCGCCGGCGTCGACGCCGAGCGCCCGGGCCGCGTCGGTGGCGGTGGCGGCCGGCCGGTGGGGGAGCAGCTCGAAGGCGCTGCCCCGCTGCTCCAGGTGCTCGGTGACGACCGACATCACAAGGCCACCTCCCAGGCCCCGAGCCGCGGCGGCCACCTGGACGCCGTCTGTGCACGGCCACGCGGCGGTCGTGGCTACCGTACACGGCCCCGACGGCGGCGCCGAGCGCCCTCTGGTTGCACCAGGCGGAATGATTTCCTGAATGACCAGCTGAGCAAGCAATGAGGCGGGGTGCGCCATGACGGCTCGGCAAGGCTGGAAGCCGACAAGGCGCAGTACGTCCCCGGCGCCGACGCCGTGCCCCTCGCCGTGAAGGGCCACTACTGCTGAAGCGGGGACGGCCGGTGGCAGACGGCCTCGAGGTTGTTGCCGTCCGGGTCCAGGACGAAGGCGCCGTAGTAGTGCTCGTGGTAGTGAGGGCGTGGGCCGGGAGGGCCGTTGTCGGGGCCGCCGGCGGCCAGCCCGGCGGCGTGGAAGGCGTCCACGGTGGCCCGGTCGGGGCTGGCCATGGCGACATGGGTTGGTCCGCTCACGGGTCGGTTGCCATGGATGAAGAAGTCCGGCTTGCCGTTGCGGCCGAAGCCGAGGGAGCCGTCACGCTCGATGAGGAGCCGATAGCCGAGGGGGGCCAGCGCCTGCTCGTAGAACGCCCTGCTCCGCTCCAGGTCGCTGACCCCCAGGCCGACGTGGTCGATCACGCACCCTCCTTCGCGCGAAGGGGGCGGAAGATGGTCCGGACGTCGCCGACCAGCAGGTCGGGGACCTCCATGCCGGGGAAGTGGCCGCCGCGGTCGAACTCGGTCCAGTACATGGTCTCGCCGGGGTCGAGCAGGGAGCGGATGGCGGTGTCGGCGGCGAACACCGCCACGCCGGTCGGCGGCCCGGACGGCGCGGCTCCCGCGGGTGCGTCGTCGTGGGCGCCCGGTTCGGCCGCCTGGCGCCAGGCCTGCATGCCCCTTGTAGGTGGCGTGGGCCGAGGACGCGCCGACGTCGGTGCCCCGGACCCCCAGCATCGCCAACCGCCGGATCTCCGTGGCCTCGCCCATCGGGGCTCCCTCCTAGGTCGCTGCTGTCGACGCTTCCAGGATGTGCTTCACATTGGCGAGATCGTCTTGGCTGTGTCGTTTGAGGGTGCGGATGAGGAGGGGCGCGAGCAGCTTGGAGAGGCCCGTGACCTTAGCCTCGCCCGAGGCGGTCAGCCGTGTCCCAGCTCCCACCGGTTCGACCGAGAAGCGAGCTCGACTGGTCATCGGCCCGGAGCTGACCGCGAAGGCGAATGCTCTGTTGGGCTCGTACTCGGTGACCAGGTAGTCGGCGCTGCGGCGTCGACCGAAGGCCTTGACCACCGTCTGCAGCGTCGAGCCGACCCCGAGGGGGCCGTTGGAGGTGTGCCTCGCCTCCAGCACGCCCCGAGACCATCGGGTGGTGTTCTCGAAGTTGCTGATGAAGTCCCAGACCTCCTGGACGGGTCGGTTGACGGTCACGCGCTGGATGATCGTGATCATCGTGATGCCCCCAATGGCACACTGACAGTATGATACTTGCCAGTATCCGGATACTCATCAGTATGTCAAGAGCTTGACCCCGGAGGGACGGCATGGCCCGACTGACCCGAGCGCAGCGCCGCCACCAGACCCGTGCCCAGCTGCTCGACGCCGCCGGCCAGGTGTTCGCCCGTCGCGGCTTCCACGCCGCCACCGTCGACGAGGTCGCCGAGGCGGCCGGCTACACCAAGGGCGCCGTCTACTCCAACTTCATCAACAAAGATGAGCTGTTCCTCGCGCTGCTGGACCAGCGCTTGGCCGCGCAGCTGAGGCAGGTCGAAGCGCTGTACGCCATCGAGTCGTCCCAGGAGCTGCAGGCCGCCATGCGCGGCCGGACCGAGCAGGAGTTCGCCGCGGCCCGCGACTTCGGCGTCCTCCACGTCGAGTTCTGGCTGTATGCCATGCGGCACCCCGCCGCCCAGGCCGAGCTCGCCAAGCGGTACCGGCAGCTCCGCGGCCGCCTGGCCGAGCTGATCACCGAGCGCTACGCGCGCCAGCAGACCGCCCCGCCCATACCCCCCGAGCAGCTGGCCGCGCTGGCCATCGCCACCGACACCGGCCTGTTCCTCCAGTACTCCGCCGAGCCAGGCGCGCTCCCCTGGGAGCTGCACGCCGACGCCATGATCCAGCTCCTGGACCCTCCACGACTGGCGGCCGGGAGAAGGGCCACGACCAAACCCGAACCGTAGACGCAGACCAAGCTCACTCCGCAGCTGGAACACCGCAATCGGCTTGATCTAGGACGGAGTCGGCGAGGATGTCGATCTCCACGATCTTCCCGCGTCTGACCGTGAATCCCATCACCGCAAGCAGTCGCCCGCCCGTGTCCGCGACCACGCCTGCGCTCCAGGGCGGCGCGAGAGCTGGAACTCTCGCGCCGCCCTGGGTGGGGCTAGCCGGGCAGCGCCCTGATGTAGATGTCGCTGCCCTGGCCGGCGGGGACCAGCTCTCGGACGTCGCCGCCGGTGCTGGGGGAGAAGACCGGGTTGCGGGTGTCGGTCCAGACTGGGTAGGCAATCCCGTCCGGCCCGACGGCCACGCCCATGTAGTCGCCCAGGAAGACGCCGGTGCTGGCCCCGGCCTCGGGGAACTCCTGGGTCGGGGGCAGCGTCCGGTTGGTCACCCGGACGTGGCCGCCGTTGCTGCGGCGCATGGTGATGTCGAACTCACCGGTCGCCTGGGAGTCGCCGTACTTGCGATCGTAGTAGGCGGTCGTCACTCGGCCGGTCTTGGGGTTCAGGGCCGCCCACTGCCAGAACTGGTCGGCGAGCTGGCCGCCCCGGCGCTCGTCGCTGAGCGACGGCAGCTCCCAGACCGGGGTGGTGGTGCCGGTGAAGCTGGCCCCGCCGTTGGTGGAGACGCTGGCCACGATGTCGTTGTTGCAGCCGTTGACCTCGCCGACGCCGGTGTACAGGTTCAGGCCGGTGGTGGTGGAGAACCCGGCGGGGGAGCAGTTGCCACGCTCCGGGTTGGAGTGTCGGTTGAGGTAGCTGCCGAAGGTGACCTCGACCCGGTTGTTGCTGGTGGCTACGCCGGCCGGGTAGTTGGTGGCCCGGAAGATGCTGCGGTCGCTGAGCGGCGCCGTCGGCACGCAGGCCCGACCGGCGTCGTGGCCGGTGTAGGTCAGGCAGTCGGGCAGGTCGTAGAAGTCGGTGACCTTGACCGGTGGGCCGAAGCTCTCGCCGCCGTCGGTCGACTTCACCAGCAGCATCTGGTTGTGGTTGTCGCCGCCGGCGGCCACGGCGTTGTTGAAGTTCTGGAAGACCACGTACAGGTCGCCGTTGGGCGCGGTGAACGGCTGGGCGAACTGGTTGGCGTCGCAGACGCCGGCCGGGCCGCCGCTGAAGTTGACCGGGCACAGCGCCGGCGAGCTGCCGCTGATGGCGCCGCTCTGGTTCCAGGTCGCGCCGTGGTCGTCGGACCAGGCGAAGGCGATCGGCGCGGCCGTGAAGTCGGCGCTGAACTCCGACCAGGCGACATAGATCCGGTCGCGGAACCGGCTGGTCTTGGAGGCGTCGATGGCCATGTAGGGCTTGTCGAGCAGGCCGATGGCTCCGGTGCCGTCGTCCTGCTTGAGGATGCTGGCCGGGAAGTTCCAGGACGCCCCGCCGTTGGCCGAGCGGAACAGGACCAGGGCGCTGGCCGCGCTCTGGACGTCGCTGGCCGGCGGGGCCCGGTTGAAGGCCAGGCAGAACAGGTAGGCCTCGCCGCTGGAGTCGAAGGCCACCGACGGGTCGCCGGAGGCGTCCCAGTAGTGGCGTTGCTGGGCGAAGCCGGGGGCGGTGAAGCTGAGCGGGGCCAGCTCGCTGCCCCAGCGGCGGCCGCCGTTGTAGCTCCAGTCGGCCCCGCAGGCCCCGTCGCCCCGCCGGTAGTCGTTCTGGCCGACCAGCAGGTGCCTGGGGTTCTTGGGGTTGACCGCGACCGCGGTCTCGTTCTGGCCCTGGCCGCGGCCGAGGAAGGCGGCGTCGCTCTGATTGGTGCACTCCTGGTTGACGCGGACGTTGCCGCCGTCGACGTCGTTGCAGCCGCTGGTGCCCGACACCGACGGCACCGGCACCGAGCCACCCCCTTGGGCGTCGGCGGTGGCCGCCTGCGCGCGGGCCGTGGCCGCGGCGCCGGCGGCGGCGCCGGGATCGACGGACACCACCCCCGAGGGGGCGAACCGGTTGGCCTCGGGCTTGGCCGGCTGGCCGGCGGCCGGCAGCATCAGCAACCCGACCAGCAGGGCCAGCACCAGGCCGGCCGAGACAGCGATCCAGGGAACCGGGCGTCTCATGCTTGCTCCTCCCCTTTTGTCCGACAGCGGACCCAATGCGGAAGTCGAGCCTCTCCGGGGCCCTCTGTCAAGATGCGAAGTTCGACCAAGACGCAGAGATTGTGAAGCCAGCTTCGCTACAGCTGCCGTTCCAGCCTCAGGCCAATGAGCGGCCACCAAGCGTTTCTTCGCTGTACATCACGGTTGCAGAACCGCTGGCCAGACCTCAATCGCCTCACTTGTCATAACGGATGAAGCCTCCCCGTTCGCTCTAGGCTCGACCCGAACGTCGTCCGAGGAGAGCGGTGCCCCGGGGCGCCGCTTGGCGGCGGCGTGAGTTGGTGGCCTGCCGTGAGCGTCCCCGCTCGACGCTGGCGGCGCGCTGACCTGCAGTGCTGGGGGTGGAGGTGAGGGGATTTGAACCCCTAGCTTCCTCCGTGCGGGTAAGTGGCGGCCCACCGCTGTGCGGGGCTGCGTTTTCCCAGGTCGCTGCGGACCGTCAGGGGTGAAGTTAGGCGTTCTGACGCAGGGCCGTCGGAAGGACCGACCTGGTCACGCGTCGACCACGACCACCTCGTACTGCTCGGCGGTTGGCGTGTCGAACTTCGCATTGACCACCGCCAAGCGACCGCCAAAGTGGGCCGCGGTGGTCGGGAACTGGAACAGGTCGCTGGTGATGACCTCCTCCACCACCCCGGACCCAAGGTCGGGGCGCAGCCGGATCCTGCTCACCTGATTGCTGGTCTGCACCGCCCACAGTCGCCCCGCCTCCAGCACGATCCCGTCGACCCGGGGCACGCTGACCCCGGCGATCCTCGCGCTGGCCCCGCTGGTCGGGTCGACCGTGTACAGCTCGCCGTTGCCGGAGTGGGCCACGATCAGCCTCGTGCCGTTGGGCGTGGCCTGGATGCCGTTGAGGTTGAACTCCCCGCTGGTGTCGGCCGCCGGGCCGCTCAAGGCCAGCGTCCGGGACGGTCCCGGGACCCCGGCCCGGTTGACCGGCACGAAGTAGAGCCTGGCCTGGAAGGAGTCGGTGAACCAGGCGCCAGCCTTGGTGACGGTCACATCGTTGATGATCGAGGTCTCGGGGTCGCCGAGGTCGTAGCTGGCCACACTGGCGCCGGTCCCGAGGTCGTACACATAGGCCTGGCCGGTGAAGCCGCCGG
>Ga0081538_10005907_pt1 | contig 10907 bp, 13 predicted proteins | sample TabmetS5T2R1_FD_71022 | JGI IMG/M metagenome (GOLD analysis project Ga0081538, IMG submission 71022) | Tabebuia heterophylla rhizosphere microbial communities from the University of Puerto Rico - S5T2R1 | ecosystem: Host-associated > Plants > Roots > Rhizosphere ...
CGGGGCAAGGGGTACGGTACCGAGACGACACGTCTGATGCTCGACTACGCCTTTACCGCCCTCGGCCTCCACAACGTCATGCTCACGGTCTTCGCATTCAATCCGGCAGGCATCAGGGCCTACCAGAAGGCGGGCTTCAAGGAGATCGGACGCCGCCGCGAATGCCGCATGATGGACGGAAAGCTGTGGGACGAGGTCCACATGGACTGCCTCAGCAGTGAATTCGAGAGCCGCGTGCTCCGGCGGATCTATGCGCCAAATAGCGAGTAAACTTCTCGAATCGGCTAGCCGGGCCGGGATATCCTGGCTTTGTCGTGATGTCTCGGCCTTATCGCGCGCCGCTCCAAGTAGAGAATGGTACTTTTGTTATCCTTTCGACTATTGCGGACTAGCCCCCGTTTCGCGCATAGTGTCCCCAAGCTCGGGAAAGGGTCCTCCGCCCCCCCGGCCCTGACCCGTGTCTTCTCTCAGGCCGGAGCGCTCCAGTATCAATCAGGCGCCCGGCCTTGGCATCAATCCCGGTCTAACGCCCACGCACCCTGTGATCAGGCCGCTACTTCCGGCGCTCCCTCTCCTCGCGCCAGCGTTGCAGCCGAGCCTTGATCTCCGCCTCTGATCCACTCTCTCTTGGGTGATAGTAGACGTGGTCCGAGATCTCCTCGGGCAGATACGTGTCGTTCATCCCTTGCGGCTCGTCGTCGTGAGCGTATCGGTAACCCGAGCCGTAGCCCTCCTCTTTCATGAGGCCCGTTACGGCGTTACGGAGGTGCAAGGGGACCTCCGGCGTGATTTCGTGGCGCACGTCCGCCAGGGCCGCGTTTATGCCGGTGTAGGCGGCGTTGGATTTCGGGGCAGTGGCCAGGTAGGTCGTCGCCTGGGCGAGGGGTATTCGTCCCTCCGGCATCCCGATGAGCCTGACCGCTTCTGCGGCCGAGACGGCGAGCGGGAGGCCGTAAGGGTCCGCGTTGCCGATGTCTTCTGAGGCCAGGATCACGAGCCGCCTGGCGACGAACACGGGGTCCTCCCCCGCCTCTAGCATCCTGGCAAGATAATGGAGCGCCGCGTCGGGGTCGCCACCGCGCACGCTCTTGATAAACGCGCTTATGACGTCATAGTGCTCCTCGCGACCGTACCTGAGCGCCCTCTGCCCCACAGCCCGCTCCACATCAGCGACCTCGACCCTCTTGGTGTCTACGGAAGCGACCTCCAGGGCGTTGAGCATCCGCCTTCCGTCGCCACCTGCTAGCCGCAAGAGGTACTCGCGCGCTTCGTCGGAGACCTCGCTGCCAAGCGACTCGGCGCCCCTGTCGAGCAATAGGCTGAGGTCCTCTTCGGAGAGGGAACGCAGCCTGAGCACGCGCGAGCGGGAGAGCAGCGGAGCAGTCACCTCGAAGGATGGATTCTCCGTGGTCGCCCCTATAAAGTCCACGAGGCCCTCTTCGAGGGCAGGGAGCAGGGCGTCCTGCTGGTTCTTGTTGAAGCGGTGGACCTCGTCCACGAAGACGAGCGTGCCGCGTCCCTCGTACTTCAGTCGCTCGCGGGCGCCGTCCAGTGCGGCCCTGAGGTCCTTTACCCCGCTCGTCACGGCGCTCAGGGGCACGAACTCTTCTTCGACCGTGCTCGCCAGTACGCGGGCCAGGGTCGTCTTCCCTGTGCCCGGCGGTCCCCACAGGACGATAGAGCCGATCCTGCCGCGCTCCACGACCGACCGTAGAGGTCCGCCTTCCCTGGTCAGGTGAGGTTGGCCGACGACTTCATCGAGCGTCCTCGGGCGCATTCGTTCAGCGAGGGGGGCGCGGCCCGCAAGACTCTCCAGTCCTGATTCGTCAAAGAGGTCCACATAACAAGTATATCCTTCGTACCGCCAAATCCCTCGACGACTTCTTTGTCCATTCTGGGGGTGTAAAGTTGGACTTCGTAACGCTTTCCGTAACGACTGGGAGACGGTAGTAATGTAGAGTGGCGCTGTGATGGAAGCGGCTATGGAACGAGGCCGGGGGGATACTCGTGATTGTATTATACAGAGTACATGGACCTACTCTACGAGTCCTTGGCGTAGCGTTCGTCGTGTTCGCGGCGCTGGCGGTCCATGCGGCGGGCGGCTTCGAGAACGTCCTGAGGGTAGAGGCTGCGCAGGGCTCCTGTCTCCAGGACCTGGTCCACCGAGTGCTCGGGGATCATCATCCACTCAGCAGCGTGCGGGACGGGAAGCGGTTTATTGATGGTGCGATAGAAGACCCAGACTACCCACCGTCCAGGACGCGAACCGGACATGAAGCTCAAGTGCTTACCTCCCGCAAGATGTTTAGTGGAGCGGTTATTCTAGCGTGAAAGCGAGGGTAGACCCGGTTATCCCGGGGCATTGGGGGCGCCTTCCACGGTCGAATTGATCCTATCGGCAATGTCGTGCACGAAACGCACCGTTTCCTGGAGGCCCGCTTCATCTCCTGTTTCCTCGTCATAGCCCTCGGTCAGCCAGAGAGAGCTCTGCTGTATAAGCGGGGCCCACTGCGGCAAGTAGGACTTTGCCCACAACGCAGCCTGCCTTTTCGAGGCCTGCCTGCCGTGCTTATGTGTGTAGAGCGCCCTGCACAGGGTGAGCACAGCGTAGCACTGCGCGCCGGGCGTGCGCATCCTGTAGACCCACTCTTTCCATGCTTCGGCCTGTTCTCGCACCGCTGCGACGAACTCGTACTGCGAGATCTCCGGGACCACAGTTTGTGGTGGCGGGCCGCAGAGGGTGACGCCGACTTCGCGGACCATGTACCAGTTGATGAGCCAGTCCTTTCCGGCTGCCTTGCGGTGGAAAGGTTCGCCCGGGCTGATGACCGCGATCTGGCCCGTGTGGGTCCTGAAGTTCCACAGCGCAGAGGCAGGCACGTAAGCCACCTCGATGCGGTCCTCCCACGCAGGATGATCTTCCACGATCCGAGCGTGCATCCTGTCCAGACGGTCGAAGGTTTCACCGTCGAGACCGGCGTCGATGACTGCCAGCAGGTCGATGTCGCTCCTATCTTTGTCGAAGTCGCCGGTAACGAGAGAGCCGTACACGTACAAGCCGGCAAGCGAACCGTTCAAGCTCGGCCGGATCTCGTCGGTCAAACGACCAAGCAGAGCTTCTATCTCCGTATCCTGTGTGACAAGCACGGTGCAAGTGTAGTCGACTCTCCCCCTCTCCTCTACTTGCTAGTACCTCCAAGTGGCAGGCAGTGGGGCCGCCGACGGCGGCCCCGACAACCCTCGCCTGTGTCCCCGAGGTCTTAGCTGCTCGAGCCCTCTATCTCGATGCGCTTTGGAGCCTGTTCTACAGCGGCTCCCTCGACAGTGACCTCGAGCACACCGTCCTCGAAACGGGCGTGGATCTTGCTGTCGTCGACTCCCTCTGGCAGCGTCATGCTGCGACGGAAAGAGCCGTAACGGCGCTCCCTGACGTGGTAGCCACCACGCTCCTCTTCCTGGTCGATCTTGTGCTCGCCGGAGATCGTCAAGACCCCGTTCTGCAGGGTGATGTCCACATCCTCCTGCTTGACCCCAGGAAGCTCAGCACGGATCAGCAGATCCCCATCCTTGGTGAGCACGTCCACGGCCGGCGCCCACTGGGCGAGCTGCTGGCCTCCCTGACGTCCCCGTCCGCGACCCCCCAACATCTCGTTGAAGAGGCGATCCACCTCACTCTGCGCATCGTAAAACCCGCGGAATGGACTCAACATGATCCTTGCACCTCCTTCTCTCTATAGCCCCGGCGACCCGGGACCAAATTCCCTACTGCGCGGCCATTATACACCACTCAATACAGTTTTCAACCATTTTTTCACCAGAATTTTTTGTGAATTACAGTTAATGATGGTGTTATACACAGGTTGTGGTATGCTGCCACAAACGACGAATGAGGTGTGACCATGGCTGAAGTGGGCGAGCGTTTGGAGAACATCCGTCGCTTGCGTATGTGGACCCAGGTGAGGTTAGCTCGGGAGGCTGGCGTTAGTCCCACTACTGTCTCTGCGATCGAGACTGGCAAGATCGGGCGTCCCCACTTTGGCACCCTTAACAAGCTGGCTCGGGCTCTACGCGTGGCGCCGGAGGAACTCCAGGGTTCCCGGTCGGCTATGGAGGGACCGAGGCATCTATCGATGGGGTGGGCGAGAGACAGCGAGGAGGGCGAGTTCGAGCGGGGGCTCGAGGGCGCTTCGCTCGAGAGCCTCGACTCATTATCTCGCGAGCTGGATGCGGAGCAGGAGCGCCTTCAGAGGCTCTATGGGGAGTTCCCCGAGGCTAGCGAGCAGGGGCGATTCATAAAGCGTCAGATCCGGGAGGTGGCTGGACAGTCAGGCTCGGTGAAGACTTCGGCCATGATTCGCCGCAACCAGCGCGAGGCCGGGCTTGAGGACGCACACGATGTGGACACCGAAACCTCGGATCCGAGGAGAACACCCGATCCGCGCGAGAAGACCCCTTGACTCTTCGGCGCTGAAGTACAATGAGTCTCGTGAAAGAGGAGAACCTGGATTTCTACAGGCTTGTGGAGCGGGCACTCGAAGGGTTGCCACCCGAGCTATCGAGTCTTCTGGATAACGTGGCCATCGTGGTCGATGACTGGCCGGACTACTCTACACCACTGGTGGCCGGGGAGCCGGAGGAGACACTATACGGGCTGTATGAGGGTGTGCCTCTGACGGAGAGAGGGGCAGGCTACTACGGGTTCTTGCCGGACAGGATCACGATCTTCCGCGGTCCGCTGGAGCGGGATTTCGCCACACGGGATCTGGAGGAGCAGGTCAGGATCACGGTCGTACACGAGATCGCGCACTATTTCGGCTTCGACGAGGCGCGCCTGGAGGAGTTGGGATGGGGATGAAGTCTGGCCACGGCGGTAGCGTGAACATCGAGCAGCGGATGGCGGCACCTGCCGAGAAGGTCTCAGATTACATATCTGACTTCCGCAACGCCAGGGAGTGGATGGTCGGCGTGGAGAGCGTCGAGCGGCTGGGCGAGGACACCTACCGCCTCGTGCTGGAGAGTCCGATCGGCAAGATAAGACCCGAAGTGCGCATTATCGAGCAAGGCCCGGAGAGCATCAGCTGGGTCTATACCTCGACAATCGATGGCGGGGGCCGGATGGAGGTCTCACCCGACAATGGAGGCGGCTGTCTCGTCTCCTACACGGGCGAGTTCCACCTCAAACGAAAGCTTTTCGACCGTGCCGCACGCCTGGTCGGCGCGGAAAAGTTCGCCCGCACCAACGGGGAGCGCTCCCTCTCGCGCTTGAAATACCTGATGGAAGCCGGGCGCTACTAATGCCCGCCGGTCTTATCGAGATACTCCTGATCTTCTTGGTGTTCCTGGTCCTTGGCCCCCGCCGCATCGTAGACCTCTTCCGCTCCCTAGGCACAGGCGTCCACGACTTCATAGAGACCCTGGGCCGCGAAAAAGACAAGACAGAGCTCCCCGAAGAGAACGACAAACAGGAAAAGTAGAGCTGTCAGCTCACAGCCTTCAGCTTTTGTTCTTGCTGATCGATGGCTATAATCCCAGCACCACCCTATCGCCTGGCCCGACGCGGGCGTTTGGTGGTTTACGGTCCACGCCGGAGAGGTCTTCACCGGCGCTCTTGAGGTACACGCGGGGCTCTTCGACGCCGGGACCGGGATCCGAGACGTAAGTCTGCCAGGTGACACCCTGCCAGGTGAAGGTAAGAAGGGCAGGTGGCTCGTCACCTCTATCCAGCTCTACGTGTACTTCGGGCTTGCCCATGGTCCTGGAGAGGGAGTTCATCGAGTTTCGTTGCGAGGACTCGTTGAACAGGTCTATACCCGCCCGCAGCCGGTTCGCGGGATCTGCGAGGCGGCCGCGTAGCTCCAGCTCGGCCTCCAGATCTCCCCTCAGCTCCTCGATGGTCGAGTGCAGGTTGGAGATCTCACCTTCCCTCTCCTCCAGGTCCCGCTCCAATCTATCGACCCGGCGGAGGGCGTCCTGGAGTGCGAGGTCCTTGCGCGATGCCAGCTCCTCGGCCCGCTGAGTTGCGGTCTCCAACTGCTCGGTCCGGCGCTCCAGAAGGGAGTCGCGGTGTGAGATCTCCCCTTGTTTGCGTTCGAGTTCGCGCTCCAGTCGCGCTATCTGGCGGTCCGAGTCCTCCCTGCGGCGCCTGCGGCCGCGCGTCGCCTCTTCGAGGTCCCTGACGCGCTCCTTCAGATTGGCGCACTCGCGCTCCAGGGCCTCGATGTGCTCCTCCCCAGCCTCCTTCGAAGCGCGGGCCTCGTCCGCGGCGAGGCGGAAGGCGGTGATCTCCTCGTAGAGCTCCCTTATGCGGTTGTCCTTGATCCCGAGCCGGGCCGTCAATTCCTCGGGGTCCGAGATCTCCCCGCGAGCGATCTCCGCCGTGCTTGGGCCCTCCTCCCCGTCCGGCCGATGCCCGCCGCCGGCCTCGTGCTCCTCCTGCCGCTCCACGGTCCCCTATCCTTCCTTCTTCGCCTCGTCCTCCGATCCAGCCTCGGGCGGCTCCTCCGACTCCGCTGATGCCGGCTTCTTGAGAGACTTGCCGGCCTCCCGCGCAGCCCTGCGCTCGGCCTTGATCCTCTGCCGCTCCTCCGCGGACATCTTCCTGGGCTTATCCTCACCCCCGCCTTCTTCAGACGCGCCGGTCTTCACGGACTTGCCCGCTTCTCGCGCCGCCCGGCGTTCGGCCTTGATCTTTTCCCGTTCCTCGGCCGACATCTTTTTCGGCTTCTCGCCGCCTTCCTCCGATTCACCCTCCTTCCCTTCCTCTTTGGGTTCTTCTGGTGGTTTGGGGAGACCCGAGATCTCGCTGACCTTCGCCAGAAGCTCCTCTGGATCGGGCCTTTCGCCGATCCAGGCGTGGGCGACGCTACGGTCAGGCCCGACGACGAAGACGGCCCGGCGGGCGTAGTCGCCCTGTTTCCTATCCCTCTCCAAGAGGCCCCACTGGCGGCTCGTAACCCTGGCATAGTCGTAGAGAACGTAGGACTTCAGTCCCGAGGCCCTGGCGAAGTTGAGGGCCTGGGTAGGCTCGGCGACCCCGATGGCGACCACCGAGCCCGCGGCGAGGTTGATCTCCTCCTCCTTCGCGGCCAGCGCCTTGAAGTACTCGACGTCCTCTTCGTCTGCCGGCCTGTAGAAGGCGACCACGACCGGTCCCCGCGGGGTCCTCATGCTCAGCCTGAGCTGGCCTCCCTGGGCGCTGGGCAGGTTGAACTCGGGCGCCTCGGCCCCAACCTCGGGCACCGGCTCGATCTTCGCGCGTGTAAACATGCCGTCCTCCTCGCAAGTATCAAGAATCGTACACGCGAATACTACAGCCTATGGAGGCTCTTGGCGCGTGTCGCATGCGGGTTGTGGCCGCCCCTCGCGGTCGACCCATCGTTGCGGGTCCGGGGCGCGACTCTGTGATACCTTCCGCTATACGAGCATGGAGATGCGAATTCGACAGGGGCCAAAAGGAGCGCCATGAGGATCATCATGACCCACGGGTACATGCTCTCCGGCACGGGGAGTAACATCTACGTCCAGAGCCTGTGTCGCGCTCTGGTCGGCGCGGGGCACGACGTGCATCTGATCTGCCAGGAGCCGGACCCCCTGGCCTACGACTTCGTCGGTATGAGCGCGAGGGTGGGCGCACAGGGGGTCGAGGATCTGGGCGAGCAGGAGACACCCTACTCGGGTCACTGCACGCTCTACCGGCCCGAGATCGGAGACCTGCTACCTGTCTACGTCTACGACGACTACCCGGGATGGCGCGTGAAGACCTTCCTGGACCTGACGCAGGAGGAACTGGACTACTACCTCGGGCACAACGTCGAAGCCCTGAAGACCGTGCTCGGGGTGTCGGGCGCGGAGGCAGTGATCACCAACCATTCCGTGCCGGGCCCACTGATCGCACGCCGCGTCCTGGAGGGCAGCGACCTCCCCTACGTGAGCATCGTCCACGGGAGTTGCCTCCAGTACGTCTCGCGCAAGAGCGAGATGTACATGGGTCTCACCCGCGAAGGCCTCGAGGATGCGCGGGAGATCCTGGCTCTCTCTTCGCACAGCGCTGGCACCATAGCCGAGGACTTCCCCGACCTGGCAGACAGAACCCACTCCCTCCCTGGCGGGGTCGACACCGACCTCTTCCGCCCCGATGCGTTCGACCGCGGGGTTTTCGACCATCTCGAAGGCGGGCCGGGCCGTGGCCTGGCGCAGCGGGCGTCTTTGCGCGAAGCCCTGGAGAGTTCGGGCCACGCGGGAGAGCTGGCCGGTGCGCTGCGCGTTGTCGCGGCCTCCTACGATGCACGCTCGCACGACACGGACGCGGGCGAGAGGCTGCGGGATTTCCTCGACCGCGAGGGGCCACTCGTGGTCTACGTCGGAAAGCTGATCCACTCCAAGGGCGTGCACAGCCTGATCTCTGCCTTCTCCAGGGTGCGCAAGGAGACGGGCGCCCGCCTGCTGGTCATCGGCTTCGGCACCTTCCGCGAGGGGCTCGAGGCCCTGACCTGCTCTCTCAGCGACGGCGACGAGGCAACCGTAGAACGGCTGGCCGAGATGGGAAAGCTACTAGAAGGCGGGCCGGCTGGTCCGTTGGAGCATTTCGATCTCGCCGACGAGATGCTCGTCGACGCCGAAGGCATGCAGGATGACGTGCTGTTCGTCGGGCCTCTCTACCACGGCGACCTGACGAAGGTACTTCCTGCCGCGGATGCCGCGGCGGTACCCTCCATCTTCCCCGAGACCTTCGGGCTCGTGGCCGCGGAGTTCGCGGCGAGCAGCGTAGTCCCTTTCGTGTCGGACCACTCTGGCCTCAGGGAGGCGGGTGAAATCGTGGGCCGCGGTCTGCCCTTCGACCTCCGCGTCGGCATGGATGGCTTCGAGGAGAACTTCGCAAAGGCGCTAAACGACTACTTGAAGCTGCCCAAGGAGGAGAGGCGGCGGTGCGAAGAGGTCGTGCGCCGGAATTGCGTGGAGCACTTGAGCTGGGGGACGCTGGCGGAGAAGCTCGCGGCCCTGGTCGGCTAGAGGGTGGATGAGATAGAGCACATCCTCCGTAATTTCGGCCTGATCCTGTGTGCCGGGCTGGTCTCGCAGCTCATAGCGACCGTCATTAGGCTCCCCCAGATGGTCGTGCTGGTCGCGGCGGGCGCCCTTATCGGGCCTTCCGTGCTCGGGCTCGTCTCGAATCCTCTCGGCGGGGTGGGAGCGCAGCTCCTGTTCAATATAGGCGTGGCCCTCATCCTATTCCACGGCGGCACCGGCATCTCACTGCGTGTGATCTCGGGTACCGCCGTTGGCCTCGGCCTGCTCGTCTTGCCGGGCGTACTCCTGACAGCCCTCATCGTCGCACTGGCGATCTCCCCCATTTTCGGCGTCGCTTTCCCTGTAGCCTTGCTCGTGGGAGTGGTCCTGGCCGCTACAGACCCCGCCATCCTTATCCCCCTGTTCGACCGTCTGAACCTTCGTCCCAAAGTGGCCCAGACGGTCATCGCCGAGTCGGCCTTCAACGACGTCACTGCCACGGTGCTGACCCTGACGCTCGTCGGCGTCGTGGAGGCCGGCGGATTCACGTTCTCCGGTCCTGCTCTGGAGTTCACCAAAGAACTCGCGCTAGGAACCCTGATCGGCATCGTTGCCGGGGCGATCCTCTGCTATGCCATCTCCTCGACGGCGCGGGCTGGTATCTGGGACGAGTCTCCGGGGGTGGCCATCCTCGCGGTCGTCGCGCTCGCCTACTTCTCGACCGAGTCCTTAGGCGGGTCGGCCTACCTCGCTACCTTCGTCATGGGGCTGATGGTTGGTAACATGGAGATGCTGGGACTCGGCCATCACGACGAGCACGCCACGCTCCTCGAAGGGTTCCTCGGACAGGTAGCGGAGATAGCAACCCTGCTCGTCTTCGTCACGCTCGGGCTCAACCTGCCCTTCGAGGCGCTCGGCAAGTACTTCTTCGGCGGGCTCGTGGTGATGTTCGTGTTCATCTTCGTGGCCCGTCCCATAACCGTTCTCGCGTGCCTTTTGCCCGACCGCCGCGGCGGATGGACAGGTAGGGAGATCGCGTTCATCAGCTGGTGTAGGGAGACGGGTGTGATCCCCGCCGCCTTCGCGAGCCTGCTCCTCGCCCGTGGGGTCGAGGGCGCTGAGATAGCCGTCTCTATGGTCGCCCTCGCCGTCTGCGTCACTCTCCTCCTGCAAGCGACGACAGCCGGCTACGCAGCCCGTCGTCTCGACTTGCTAGAGAATTAGGAATTAGGCATGTGGAATGGTGAATGCCAAACTCCTAGTTCACAATTCACAATTCTACCCAATGGCTATTTCCTCCTCAGGGTATCGATAATGTGGGGTGCGTTGCCTGATTGCCAGGGCCACAATGAAGGTGGTGGGGCCTACTCTACCCAGGAACATGACGACCGAGACCAGGATCTTGCCGAACGTACTCAGGTTCGGCGTGACGTCGAGCGAGAGTCCTACGGTGCCGAACGCCGAAGTGACTTCGAAGAGGGCGGGCAAGAGTTCGAGCCCATCCGAGATCATGAGCGCTAGGGTGCTAATCAGGACGAGCAAGGATGCCAGGGACAACACGGAGAGTGCCTTCGCGACCAGAGACCGGGGCAGCGTACGCCAGAAGAGCGTGATTCTATCCTGCCCTCTGACCTGCGAGACTATGATGAGGAAGACGAGCGCCAGGGTGGTTACCTTTATGCCGCCACCCGTCGAGGTCGGGGCCGTGCCGACGAACATGAGCAGCGTCTGCACAACCAGGGTCGGGTCGCGCATCTCGGGGTAGCTCACGGTAAAAAAACCTGCTGTCCGCGCCGTTACACCCTGGAACACGGACATCGCCAGGCGGGTGCTTACGGGCTGCCCTCCGAGCGTGCCGGTGTTGCTCCACTCCATCGAGGCCACGCTAACGACTCCGACGA
>Ga0081538_10005908_pt1 | contig 10907 bp, 11 predicted proteins | sample TabmetS5T2R1_FD_71022 | JGI IMG/M metagenome (GOLD analysis project Ga0081538, IMG submission 71022) | Tabebuia heterophylla rhizosphere microbial communities from the University of Puerto Rico - S5T2R1 | ecosystem: Host-associated > Plants > Roots > Rhizosphere ...
GGCGGCGGGGGCGCGGCCGGCTGGCCGCGGCCAAGGAGGAGACGCCCACCGCGGCGGCGACCACCGAGGCACCGCCCCGGCCGGCCGCAGCCGAGCGCTCCACCCGGCTGGAGACCCGCGGCCGCGGCGGCCGCCAGGGTGACCGCGGCCGGCGCCGCCCCCGCGGCCTCACCGAGGAGCAGAAGCGCGCCCTCCGCGAGGAGGGGCCCGACAAGCGGATGCTGGTCACCGAGGGCCCCGAGCGCACCCAGATCGGCGTGCTCGAGGGCCCCAACCTGGTCGAGCACTACGTGACCCGCAAGGCCGGCCGCTCCATGGTCGGCAACATCTACCTCGGCCGGGTCCAGAACGTCCTGCCAGGCATGGAGGCCGCCTTCGTCGACATCGGCCGCGGCCGCAACGCGGTGCTGTACGCCGGCGAGGTCAACTACAACGAGGACGACCTGGACGGCGAGGTGCCCCGCATCGAGAAGGTGCTCAAGCCGGGCCAGCCGGTCCTCGTCCAGGTCACCAAGGACCCCATCGGGGCCAAGGGCGCCCGCCTCACCGCCCAGGTCTCCCTCGCCGGCCGCTACCTGGTCCTGCAGCCCGAGGACAACACCTTCGGCATCTCCCGGCGGCTCCCCGAGGAGGAGCGGTCGCGCCTGCGCGAGATCCTCAAGGAGGTCCGCCCCAAGGGCCTCGGCCTGATCGTCCGCACCGCCGCCGAGGGCGCCAGCGCCGACGACCTCCGCGCCGACCTGGCACGCCTGCAGGCCCGCTGGGAGGCGGTCGAGCGCAAGGCCAAGAAGGCCAGCGCGCCCGCCGCCATCTACTCCGAGCCGGAGCTGGTGGTGCGCGTCATCCGCGACATCTTCTCGCCCGACTTCACCGAGCTGGTGGTCGACGACGACGAGCTGCACCAGCGGGTCCAGGAGTACCTCCAGGAGGTCGCCCCCGACCTGCTGCCCAAGCTCCGCCGGCACGACGGTCCGCTGCCGCTGTTCGAGGAGTACCGGGTGGTGGAGCAGATCCACAAGGCGCTGGAGCGCAAGGTCTGGCTGCCCTCCGGCGGCTCCATCGTGATCGACCGCACCGAGGCGATGACGGTGATCGACGTCAACACCGGCAAGTTCGTCGGCAGGGCCAACCTGGAAGAGACCGTGGTCGCCAACAACCTGGAGGCGGCCGACGAGATCGTCCGCCAGCTGCGCCTGCGCGACATCGGCGGGATCATCATCATCGACTTCATCGACATGCTGTTCGAGCGCAACCAGCAGGCGGTGGTCGACCGCCTGCGCGACGCCCTGACCCGCGACAAGACCAAGAGCCAGGTGATGGAGGTCTCCTCGCTCGGCCTGGTGCAGATGACCCGCAAGCGGGTCTCCGGCGGGCTGCTCGACAGCTTCTCGGAGACCTGCCCCACCTGCGACGGCCGCGGCGTGGTGATCACGCACGAAATCAGGTAGCCTTTGCCGCCGGCGCGCCGGCAGCCCTGGCGCGCCGTCTCCCACCCCGAAAGGACGATCCGACGTGTACGCCGTCATCCGGACCGGCGGGAAGCAGTACAAGGTGAAGGTCGGCGACCTGATCGACGTCGAGCGGCTCACCGGCGAGGACGGCGCCAGCCTGGAGCTGGAGCCGCTGCTGGTCGTCGACGACGACGGCAACGTGACCTCCGCGGGCGCCGACCTCGAGAAGGCCAAGGTCACCGCCAGCGTGGTCGACCACCATCGGGGCCGGAAGATCCTCGTGTTCACCTACAAAAACAAGTCCCGCCAGCGCCGCCACCAGGGCCACCGCCAGTCGCTGACCAGGCTCAAGGTCGAGACGATCGACCTGCCAGGTCGCAAGCGGCCGGCCAGGGCGAGCTCGAGCTCGCGCCGCCCCAAGCGGGCGCCGAAGGCGGACGCGCCGCCGGCGGCACGGGACGAGCAAGAGCAGGAGCAGGAAGGCTGAGATGGCTCACAAGAAGGGTGCCTCCTCCAGCCGCAACGGTCGCGACTCGGCCGCCAAGCGGCTCGGGGTCAAGCGGCACGGCGGGCAGGTGGTGAGCGCCGGCACCATCCTGGTGCGGCAGCGCGGGACCCGCATCCATCCCGGCGACGGCGTCGGCCGCGGCGGCGACGACACGCTGTTCGCCAAGGTCGACGGGCGCGTCCTCTACCACGTCGTGCGGGGCCGCAAGCTGGCCAGCATCGAGCCGGCCGCCTCCGCCGGCGCCTAGCCGGCGCCGCACCCCGCCGCGGCCGTGTTCGTCGACGAGGCCGCCGTCGAGGTGACCGCCGGCCGCGGCGGCGACGGCGTGACCTCGTTCCACCGGGAGAAGTACCGGCCACGGGGCGGCCCGGACGGCGGCGACGGCGGCCGTGGCGGCGACGTGGTCCTGGTCGCCGACGAGGGCATCGGCACGCTGGTCGAGTACCACTACCACCCCCACCAGCGGGCCGGCAAGGGCCGCCACGGGCAGGGCGACAACAAGAAGGGCGCCGACGGTGCCAGCCGCACCCTGCCCGTCCCGGCCGGCACCCTGGTCCGCGACGCGCACGGCGAGCTGCTGGCCGACCTCGACCGGCCCGGCGCTCGCTTCACGGCCGCCCGGGGCGGCCGAGGCGGCCGCGGCAACGCCGCCCTCTCGGGCCCGGGCCGCCGGGTGGCCCACTTCCACGAGCGCGGGGAGCCCGGCGGGCAGCGGCGGCTCACCCTCGAGCTTCGGCTGCTCGCCGACGCCGGCCTGGTCGGGTTCCCCAACGCCGGCAAATCCAGCATCGTCGCCCGCTCCTCGGCGGCCAGGCCCAAGGTCGCCGACTACCCGTTCACCACGCTGGCGCCGGTGCTCGGGATGGTCCGCGCCGGCGACCGCGACTTCGTCCTGGCCGACGTGCCCGGCCTGATCCCGGGCGCCGCCGCCGGCAAGGGCCTCGGGCACCGCTTCCTGCGCCACCTGACCCGCTCGGCGGTGCTCGTCCACGTCCTCGACCTGGAGCCCCTCGACCCCGACCGCGGCCCGGAGGCCGACCTCGCGGCGCTGGAGGCCGAGCTCGCCGCCTACGACCCCGAGCTCGCCGCCCGCCCCGCGATGGTGGTGGCCAACAAGGTGGACCTGCCGGAGGGCCGGCGGCGGCTGCCCGAGGCCCGGGCGGCGGCGGCGCGGCGGGGCCTCGCCTTCTTCGCGATCTCGGCTGTCACCGGCGAGGGCGTCCCGGCGTTCCTGTACGCCCTCGGCGAGGCGGTCGCGGCCTCCCGCGCCGCCGCCCAGGAGGCGCGGCCCGCCCGGCCGTCGCCCGCCGCCGGTGACCGTCGTGGCACCGAGCAGGAGGCGCCGATCCAGGTGGTGCGCGAGGGAGCCGGCTTCCGGGTGCTCGGCGACCGCCCCCAGCGCTGGGTGGCCATGACCGACCTCGACAACCCACAGGCCGTCGCCTACCTGCAGCGCCGCATGCGCCGCGCCGGGGTGGAGGAGCTGCTCACCAGGGCCGGCGCCCGGCCCGGCGACGAGGTCCTGGTCGGCGAGGCCGCCTTCGAGTACGAGCCGGACCCGCTGGCCCCCCCCGGGCGCGACCGTCCCCGCCGTCGCGCCCGCTGACCGATCGACCCAAGCCCCTGGACGGCAGACCATCTGGGATCATATGTTCTTGCGGGCGTAGACTGCCGTTCTCTGCAGGCAGTTGGCGTTTCGTGAGAACCCACGCTGGGGAGGTGGGCCGGAGCACGCGTGTGTTGCCCTGAGGTACCGGCGACGTGGCCAGCCGCCGGACTGGAGGGTCGCTGGAACGGTGGGAACAAAGGTCAGGAGGGAGCACATGCCCCGGAGACTGGTCAAGCTCGGGTTCATCGGATTGGTTGCCGTGCTGGTCCTCACCGCCTGCGGCGGCCCCGACGAGGGGGGAGGCGGCGGCGGCGGAGCCCAGGGGACCGGGCCGATCACCTTCGTGGCCGGCAAGGACACCAGCGGCAAGTACCCCGCGGTGATCAACAAGTGGAACACCGCCCACCCCGACCAGAAGGTCTCGATGATCGAGCTGCCCGAGGCGGCCGACGCCCAGCGCTCGCAGTTCGTCACCAACCTGCAGGCCAAGAGCGACCGCTACGACGTGCTCGGCATCGACGTGGTCTGGACGGCGGAGTTCGCCAAGTCGGGCTGGCTCCTGGCGCTCGACGAGGGCCAGTTCCCCGTCAACGAGATGCTGAAGCCGGCCGTCGAAACCGGGCGGTTCGAGGGCAAGCTGTGGGCGATCCCCTACGACACCAACGGCGGCCTGCTCTTCTACCGCAAGGACATCCTCGACAAGGCCGGCAAGGAGCCGCCCAAGACGTTCGACGAGATGACGGCCCTCTGCTCGCTCGCCCAGCAGAACAACATCGGCTGCTATTCGGGCCAGTTCGCCAAGTACGAGGGCCTGACGGTGAACTTCGCCGAGGCCGTGCAGGCGGCCGGCGGCGAGATCATGACCGACAACGGCACCAAGGTCGCACTCGGCGCCCCGGCGACCCAGGGGCTGACCTTCCTGGCCAACGGGTTCAAGGACGGCGAGATCCCGAAGCCCGCCATCACCTACATGGAGCAGCAGAGCCAGCGCGCGTTCGTGGCCGGTGAGCTCATGTTCCTGCGCAACTGGCCATACGTCTACGCCCTCGCCGCCAAGGACGAGCCGGCCAACAAGGTCCGCGGCAAGTTCGGCGTCGTCCCGCTGCCCGGCTTCACCGGCGCCGGCTCCAGCTCCCTCGGTGGCCTGAACTTCGCCGTCAGCGCCTTCTCCACGAAGCAGCAGACCGCGGTCGAGTTCACCAAGTTCGCCACCAACCAGGAGAACGCCAAGGAGATGGTCGGCCTGACCGGGAACGCGCCGGCGTGGCCCGCCCTCTACGACGACCCCGAGCTGATCAAGAAGTTCCCCCACCTGCCGGTCCTGAAGGAGGGCATGCAGACGGCCAAGCCGCGGCCTGTCACCCCCTACTACCAGGAGGTGACCACCGCCATCCAGGAGAACGCGTACGCGGCGCTGCAGGGTCAGAAGGCCCCCGACCAGGCAATCAACGACATGACCACGAAGCTCAACGAGATCGCTGCCCAGGGCGGCTGAGCGACTAGGGGGCGACCGTGGCGACTGAGACGGTCCGACGGGGCAGGGTTCGGCGCGGGCCGGGCCCTGCCCAGACGTCGGAGGGCGCGCGGGCGGAGGCCCGGCTGGCATTCTGGTTGCTGATCCCCACGGGGATCGTCCTGGCGGTGATCATCGCCTACCCGGTGGTCCGGGCCATCTGGCTGTCGCTGCACAGCGACGCCCGCTTCGGGACGTCGAGGTTCGTCGGCCTCGACAACTACATCCGCGCCTTCACCGGGACGGGCGCCGACGCCTTCTGGTCCGCGTTCGTGTTCACCACCCAGCTGACGATCGTCACCGTGATCTTGGAGCTGGTGATCGGCTTCGCCATGGCGCTGATCATGAACAAGGCCTTCCGGGGCCGGGGCCTGGTTCGTGCCAGCGTGCTGGTGCCATGGGCGATCCCCACCGCCGTGGCGGCGAAGCTCTGGGAGTGGAACTTCACGCCCGACGGCGTCGTCAACCAGGTCTTCAACACCAACATCCTCTGGACCGCGAGCCACTGGTCCTCGTTCTGGGCGATCGTCATCGCCGACACCTGGAAGACGGCACCGTTCATCGCGCTGCTGGTGCTGGCGGGCCTGCAGATCATCCCCGGCGAGGTCTACGAAGCGGCCAAGGTCGACGGAGCGACGGCGCTGCAGAGCTTCCGGCGCATCACGCTACCGCTGGTCAAGAGCGCCGTGATCGTCGCGTTGCTGTTCCGCATGCTGGACGTCCTGCGGATCTTCGACCTGCCGTTCATCCTCACCAACGGCGCCAACAACACCGAGACGCTGTCGACCATCGCCTACAAGGAGGCGATCCAGCAGGTCCACCCGTCCTACGGGTCGACGCTCTCGACCATCACCTTCGTCTACATCATCATCGCTGCATTCCTCGTCAACTCGCTCGCCAGAGCCGACGTCGTCAAGACGGCGAGTAGGGGGTGAGGTGATGGCAACCACCACCGCCCCGCCACGCCCGGCGGTCGACGCCCGGCCGGCGTCGCGACCACGACGCGGGTGGCTGCGCGAGAACGGCCTGCTGCTGCTCGGGGTCGCGTTCATCATCATCTACTGCCTGGCGCCCTTCTACTGGATGATCGTGTCCAGCCTGAAGGCGAACCCGCTGCTGGACCAGTCGCTGTGGCCGCAGGACCCGACGCTGGTCAACTACCAGGAGGTCTTCTCCGGCGAGAACAACTTCCAGTACGCGCTGCGCAACAGCGTGATCATCGCCGGCACGACCACGATCCTGGCGCTCCTTATCGGCGTGTTCGCGGCCTACGCGCTGGCCCGACTGAACTTCCGGAGCAAGAAGCTCGTGCTCGGCGTGATCCTGGCGGCCGCGATGTTCCCGCTGATCGCCCTGCTGACGCCGCTGTTCCAGCTGTTCAGCAACCTCGGCTGGATCGACACCTACCCGCCGATGATCATCTCCAACATCAGCTTCACCCTGCCGCTGGCGATCTACGTGCTCACCAGCTTCTTCTCGGAGATGCCGTGGGAGCTCGAGATGGCGGCCAAGGTGGACGGCGCCACGCCGGGGCAGGCGTTCCGCAAGGTGATCATCCCGCTGGCCGCGCCCGGCGTCTTCACCAGCGCGATCATCGTGTTCATCGCCGCCTGGAACGAGTTCCTGATCGCCTACACCATGACCCAGACGCTCGCCGCCGAGCCGGTGACGGTGGCGATCGCGAAGTTCACCGGCGTGAGCCGGTTCGAGCAGCCGTTCGGCACCATCATGGCGGCCGGCGTGCTGGTCACGATCCCGCTGGTGATCGTGGTGCTGATCTTCCAGCGCCGCATCGTGACCGGCCTGACCGCCGGCGGCGTGAAGGGCTAGGTGGTCGCCGGGAGGCCGTCGTCGGGCGGGGCCTGGTCGACCAGGCGGGCCATGCGGGCCAGGTAGCCCGCGACGGCCGCGTAGTCCTGGTCGGCCAGGCTCTGGCCCTTGGCGCCCGCGAACAGCTCCGCCACCCTTTCGGTCCCGGGCAGGCTCGCCCTGGCGGCCCTGGCGGCGTCCAGGGCCAGCAGGAGGTCCTTGTGCATGAGGCCGAGCCGGAAGCCGGCCTCGCCGAAGTCGCCGCTGCGGAGCTTGTCCCGCTTGGAGCGGACGGTGACGGCGGCCACCGAGCCACCCTCCAGAACGTCGAGGGCGTCGTCGGGCGACAGCCCGAGGACGCGGCCGAGCGTGTAGCCCTCGGCGACCGTCGCCATCACCCCGCCGAGGACCAGGTTGACCATGAGCTTGGCGGCCTGGCCGGCCCCGACCGGCCCGACGTGCCAGGTCCGCTCCGGGTCGCCAAGGACGGCGAGCAGGGGCCGCACCCGGGCGACGGCCTCCTCGTCGCCGCCGACCATGATCGCCAGCGTCCCCTCGCTCGCCGGGCCGACCGAGCCGGCGACCGGGGCGTCCACGAACCCCACCCCACGCGGCTCCAGCGCCTCGGCGACCCTGCGGGCCGCCGACGGGCCGACCGTCGACAGGTCGACGAGGAGGGTTCCCGGCCCGAGGCCCTCGGCCAGCCCATCGCGACCGAGCGCCACCTCTTCCAGGGCCGCGCCGTCGGCCAGCATGGTGACCGCCAGGTCCGCTTTGCTCGCGGCCTCCGCCGGAGACGCAGCGACCTCCGCCCGATCGCCCAGCGCCTCGGCGTGGGCGCGGGTGCGTGACCAGACGACCAGGTCGTACCCGGCGTCGGAAAGGCGCCCCGCCATGGGGGCGCCCATCCGTCCGAGGCCGAGGAAGGCGACGCGGGTCACGCCTGTTCTGACCGCGCTTCCTGCCGGCCTCGCGTCCCTCCGCCGTCGGCGGTGTGGCCGATGGCTTGGCCGGTGTCGGGGTCGAAGTAGTGGATCGAGCCGGCGTCGACGGCCAGGTCGATGCTGCGCCCGGGGCGGGCGTCGGTCTTGGGGTTGACCCGCGCGGTCCACAGGCTCTCGCCCGCCCCCACCAGCTCCTCGGCCTCGACCTCGTCCTTGGCGGCCTTGTCGAACTTGGCCACCATCACCTCGTGGTGCACCGGCGGGGTGTGCACCGTGAAGATCACGTTCACCTCCGACCCCAACTCCTCGCTGACGGTCACGTCCGCCTTGACCACCGGGCGGTCGTCGGCGACGAAACGGGCATCCTCAAAGGAGCTCGGGCGGATCCCGATGATCACCGCGCGGTCGAAGTACCCCTCCAACCCGGGGCGGTCGCGCAGGGCCTGCTCGGGGATGGGCAGCTTGTAGTCCGCGAACGCCACCGCCGGGCCGCCGTCGCGGACCAGCTTGGCCTCGGCCAGGTTCATCGCCGGGCTGCCGATGAAGGTCGCCACGAACAGGTTGCGGGGGTAATCGAACAGGTTCTGGGGGGTGTCGACCTGCTGCAGCTCGCCGTCCTTGAGGACCGCGACCTTGGTGCCCAGGGTCATCGCCTCGATCTGGTCGTGGGTCACGTAGATGGTGGTCACCCCGAGGCGGTCGTGCAGCGCCGCCAGCTGGCCGCGCATCGTCACCCGCAGCTTGGCGTCCAAGTTACTCAGGGGCTCGTCCATCAGGTACGCCTGGGGGTTGCGCACGATCGCGCGGCCCATGGCGACGCGCTGGCGCTGGCCGCCCGACAGGGCGGCGGGCTTGCGCTTGAGGAACGGCTCCAGCGCCAGCATCTTGGCGGCCTCCTGGACGCGCCGCTGCTGCTCGGCCTTGGGCGTCTTCCTGAGTTGCAGGCCGAAGGCGAGGTTCTCCTCCACGGTCATGTGGGGGTAGAGCGCGTAGTTCTGGAACACCATGGCGATGTCGCGGTCCTTGGGGGGCAGGTCGTTGACCACCCGGTCGCCGATGCGGATGGTGCCCTCGGTGATGTCCTCCAGCCCCGCCACCATCCTGAGGGCGGTGGTCTTGCCGCAGCCCGAGGGCCCGACGAAGACCATGAAGTCGCCGTCGGCGATGTCCAGCGACAGGTCGTTGACCGCCCGCACGCTCCCCCCGTACACCTTGGAGACGCTGTCAAGATCGATCCGCGCCATGGTCACTCCCTCCACCCGGCCAGGTGACCTGGCCCGCCGTAAGCGCTCTGACCTGCACTGATATTACCCGAAGAACCCAAGCAGAAAACGCCATACCGGGGCGTCCCTACAACGTTGGCAGTAGCGTAGCCGTCCGCCATGGTCGATTCCAGCCGCAAGTCGCCCGCCGGGGTGGCAGCGGCGCTACACTCCGCGCTCATGAGTCGCCGAATCGGGATCATGGGCGGCACCTTCGACCCGATCCACCACGGCCACCTGGTCGCCGCCGAGGAGGCCCGCTGGCAGTTCGAGCTGGACCAGGTCCTGTTCATCCCCACCGGGCAGCCCTGGCAGAAGCCGGTGGGGGTGAGCCCCGCCGAGGACCGTTACCTGATGACGGTGATCGCCACCACCTCCAACCCCGCCTTCGCCGTCAGCCGGATCGAGGTCGACAACCCCGGGCCCACCTACACCGTCGACACGCTGCACCGGCTGCGGGCCGAGCTGCCCGACGGGACCCGCCTGCTGTTCATCGGCGGCGCCGACGTGGTGCAGCAGCTCCCCACCTGGAAGGAGCCGGAGCAGGTGCTCGCCCTCGCCGAGCTGGTCGTCGCCACCAGGCCGGAGTTCGACTTCGACGGCTTGGTCCAGACGCTGCCGGGCGCGGCCGGCCGGGTCCACCGCATGGAGATCCCCGCCCTGGACATCTCCTCCCACGACCTCCGTGCCCGGGTCGCGCGCGGCGCGCCCATCGAGTACCTGGTCCCCGAGGGCGTCGCCCGCTACATCCAGAAGCGCGAGCTCTACCGCTGAGCCGCCAGGTCGAGGTGCGCGCCGCCTGGAGGCTCGGTACCGTAGAGGGGTCCGACCGCCCCGACCCGCAGGAGCTCGTCGCTGCCAACCAGTCTCGACTTCGCCCTCACCGCCGCATCGGCGGCATCCTCCAAGCAGGCTCGCGACGTGGTCGTCCTCGACGTCTCGGAGCCGCTCGTCATCTCCGACTACTTCGTCATCTGCTCCGGCAACAGCGACCGCCAGGTCCGCGCGATCGCCGAAGAGGTCGAACGCGCCTGCCGCCAAGAGGGCGCCCGCCCGCTGCGCCGCGAAGGCGAGCGTGAGGCACGCTGGATACTCCTGGACTTCGTGGACTTCGTGGTCCACGTGTTCCTCGAGGAAGAGCGGGCGTACTACGACCTCGAGCGGCTCTGGCGGGACGCCCCGGTGGTCGCCCGCAGCGACGAGGTCGGCAGCCTGGTCACCGCCTGAGCGGCGCCCGCTTCATCCTGGATTGGTTGGTTTGCCGAGTGGGTACCCCTCGGCGCAGACTACGCTGCCATCCTTCCGGTGGGGGTCGGGATAAAGGAGTCGAGCCATGTTCCGCCGCAGATACAGCCTGCTGGTGCTGATCTACATCCTGGTGGGGATCTACGTGGCCTTCGCCTACGACTACATCACCGCCCGGCTGCTCCGGAACGTCCTCTCGGCGCTGCTTGCGATCTTCCTCTGGTGGCTGGTCCTGCTCGGCGTCGAACTCCACGTCTGACCGCCGCCCGCGCGGCGTCCGGCCCGGGATGCCATGGATTGCGGCGTCCCGGGTGCCCTCGCTATAGTCGGCGGGTTCCCGGGGCTGTAGCTCAGCTGGCAGAGCACTTGCATGGCATGCAAGGGGTCAGGGGTTCAAATCCCCTCAGCTCCACCACCACAACACCGCAGGTCACAGGCCTGTCCTTCTCGTCAGCGGCGCTTCCTGCCCTTGTCGGATTGCCCGATTCGTGCCACCCGCGTGCCACTCGGTGCTGACGGCGGCCTCTCCGCGAGCGCCGATGCGGCCTCCATCAGCTCGTCCAAGG
>Ga0081538_10005909_pt1 | contig 10906 bp, 19 predicted proteins | sample TabmetS5T2R1_FD_71022 | JGI IMG/M metagenome (GOLD analysis project Ga0081538, IMG submission 71022) | Tabebuia heterophylla rhizosphere microbial communities from the University of Puerto Rico - S5T2R1 | ecosystem: Host-associated > Plants > Roots > Rhizosphere ...
GCGCCTCGATCTCCGCCGCGTCCGAATGCATGCGGCAGACGACCTCCTTGAGGTTGAGGACGATGTCGGTCACGTCCTCCTTCACCCCGTTGATCGTGGAGAACTCGTGGGCGACGCCCTCGATCCGGACGCTCGTGACGGCAGCGCCGGCGAGCGAGGACAGGAGCACGCGCCGCAGCGAGTTGCCGAACGTGTAACCGAAGCCGCGATCCAGCGGCTCGATCGTGAACGTACCGCGATTGTCCTCCACGCTCTCGGTGGAAATCTGGGGAGTCTGGAACTCGATCATGGGTGCTTCCTTCGGCTGTTGTGCGCGCCTTGCCGCTGCGCGGCCGGCACGCTCGCGTTAACTACTTGGAGTAAAGCTCGACGATGAGCTGCTCCTGGACCGGCGTCGTGATCTCCGCGCGCTCGGGGGGTCGGAGCACCTTGGCGGTCAGCCCGTCGTGGTCGGCTTGGAGCCACGCCGGCACCACGGAGGTGAGCTCGGTGGCGTCGCGCACCACGGGCTCCACAGGAGCGTTCGGCTTCATCGTGATCACGTCGTCGGGCCGCAACTGGTAGGACGGGATGTTCACCCGGCGGCCGTTGACGAGCCAGTGGCCGTGGCGGATCATCTGGCGCGCCTGGCGCCGGGAGGCCGCGAACCCCAGCCGGACCAGCACGTTGTCGAAGCGCGATTCGAGAAGGCGGAGCAGGTTCTCGCCGGTCACGCCCGGCTGGCCGCTCGCCCTCGAGTAGTAGTTCCGGAACTGCTTCTCGAGCACGCCGTAGTAGCGCCTGGCCTTCTGCTTCTCGCGCAGCTGCACGCGGTACTCCGACTGGCGCGCGCGGCCGCGGCCGTGGTCGCCCGGCGGATAGTTGCGCCGCTCGACGCCGCACTTGTCGGTGAGGCAGCGCTCCCCCTTCAGGAAGAGCTTGGTGCCCTCGCGGCGGCACTGCTTGCACTGGGCTCCGGTGTCGCGGGCCACGCTTTAGACCCTCCTGCGCTTTCGCGGTCGGCAGCCGTTGTGCGCCTGCGGCGTCACGTCCTTGATGCTCGTGATCTCGAGGCCTGCCGCCTGGAGCGAGCGGATGGCGGTCTCGCGGCCCGAGCCCGGACCCTTCACGAAGACCTCGACTCGCTGGAGCCCGTGCTCCATGCCCTTGCGTGCAGCGGCGTCCGCGGTGACCTGGGCGGCAAAGGGCGTGGACTTGCGCGAACCCTTGAAGCCGGCTCCGCCGGCGGACTCCCACGCGATGACGTTCCCGTCCTTGTCTGACAGCGACACGATGGTGTTGTTGAAGCTCGTCTTGATGTGCGCCTGGCCGAACGGCACGTTCTTGCGGACGCGCCGCCGCCCGCGCGGCCTACGAGGCTGCGGCATCTAGCTGTTCACCTCAGTGCTTCCTGATCTTCTTCTTGCCGCCGCCGGCAGCCGAACCGCGCTTCGGTCCCTTGCGGGCGCGCGCGTTGGTCTTCGTCCGCTGACCGTTCACCGGCAGCCCGCGCCTGTGGCGCAGCCCCTTGTACGACCCGATCTCCATGAGGCGCTTGACGTTCTGGGAACGCTCACGCCGGAGGTCGCCCTCCACGAGCAGGTCGTCCACCCGCTCGCGCAGCTTGCGCACCTCGTCCTCGGTCAGGTCCTTCACGTATGTGTCGGGATCCACCCCGGCCTCCGTCACGACCTGCCTCGCGGTCGAGCGCCCGATGCCGTAGATGTAGGTGAGCCCGATCTCAACCCTCTTGTTGAGGGGAATGTTGATGCCTGAAATTCGTGCCACGCTACCCCTGCCGCTGCTTGTGCCGCGGGTTCTGACAGATCACGAGGACCGCACCGCCGCGGCGGATCACCTTGCACTTCTCGCACATTGGCTTGACTGAGGCGCGGACCTTCATAGCTCCGTGATTCGGACTTATCGGACGAGGACCAGCGCGGAGCCCAGGAGTCGGCCCCACGCCGACCGATAAGAGTAGCAGCCTTAGGGTGGGCCCTCAGCCCGCCATCGAGGCCGCCGCGCCCGCCTTTTCGCCCATCAGCTCGTGCCAGGGAGTCAAGATCCGGGGCCCGTCGGCGGTGACGGCGACCGTGTGCTCGAAATGGGCCGCGAGCGAGCCGTCCTGGGAGTAGACGGCCCAGTTGTCCGCGCCCATGCGGACGTGGTGGGTCCCCGCGTTCACCATCGGCTCGATGGCGAGGACCATGCCCTCCTCCAGCTCCGGGCCGGTGCCGGGCTCGCCATAGTTCGGGATCTGCGGGTCCTCGTGCATCTGGCGCCCGATGCCGTGGCCCACCAGCGAGCGGATGACCGCAAAGCCGTCGGCCTCGACGCGCGCTTCCACGGCGTGCGAGACATCACCGAGCCGGTTGCCCACCCGGCACTGCTCGACCGCGTCGAAGAGCGCCGCCCGCGTGCTGGCCAGGAGGCGCTTCGCGATCGGGGTGACGTTGCCGATGGGGTGGGTTATCGCGGCGTCCGCGACCCAGCCGTCGAGCACCACGCCGATGTCGATCGAGAGTATGTCGCCCCGGCTGAGGCGGTAGGGACCTGGGATCCCATGCACCACCATCGAGTTCGGCGAGGCGCAGATCGAGCCGGGGAAGCCGCGGTATCCCTTGAACGCCGGCTCGGCGCCCTGCGAGCGGATGAAGCGCTCGGCGGTCTTGTCGATCTCGCCGGTCGTCACACCCGGACGGGCCTTGCGACGCAGAATCTCGTGACAGCGGGCGAGGATCCTGCCCGCCGCGGCCATCTTCTCGATCTCTTCGGGAGTCTTCCGGTGGATCACAGTTCCGCCTCCAAGGCCAGCGTCGCCAGTGTGGCACGGATGTGGCTGTGGACCTCCTCCGGGGTGCGGGTCCCGTCGAAGCGGCGCAGCAGGCCGCGCTCGTCGTACCAGTCGATCAGCGGGGTCGTCTGCTCGCGGTAGACGGCGAGCCGCTTCTCGATCGTCTCCGGCTTGTCGTCGTCGCGCTGGATCAGTCGCGAGCCGTCCTGGTCGCAGACCTCGTCGTTCTTCGGCGGATCGAACTCGACGTGGTAGACGTGGCCGCTCTTGGCACAGATGCGGCGTCCGGAGAGGCGGCGGATGACCTCCTCACCCGGGGCGTTGATCAGCAGCGCCGCCGTCAGCGCGCGTCCCCGACGGTCGAGCGCCTCGTCCAACGCCTCCGCCTGGGGGATGGTGCGCGGAAAGCCGTCGAGGATGAACCCGTCCTCCGCCTCGGGGGTGTCGATTCGCTCCATGATCACACCGATCATGAGCTCGTCGGGAACGAGGTCTCCGGCCTCGACGATTGGCTGCGCCCGCTTACCGAGCTCCGTCCCCTCGCTGATGGCCGCCCGCAGGATGTCGCCGGTCGCGTAGTAAGGCAGGTCGAAGTCGATCACGAGGCGCTCCGCCTGCGTGCCCTTGCCGGCTCCCGGCGGGCCCATCAGGATGAGGTTCAGCTCGGCCACCGGCGGCGGCTACTTCAGGAAGCCCTCGTAGTTGCGCATCATCAGCTGCGCCTCGAGCTGCTTCATGGTGTCGAGGGCCACGCCCACGACGATGAGGATCGAGGTGCCGCCGAAGAAGAAGTTCGCACTCGTCTGGTTGATCAGGATCGTCGGCAGGGCCGCGACCGCGGCGAGGTAGAGCGCGCCCGGGAAGGTCAGCCGCGCGAGGATGCGGTCGAGGTATTCGGCCGTGGGTCTTCCAGGCCTCACCCCCGGGATGAAGCCGCCGTATTTCTTCAGGTTGTCGGCCTGTTCCACCGGGTTGAAGGTGACCGCCGTGTAGAAGTAGGTGAAGACGATGATCAGGAACGATTCGCCCACCAGGTAGGGCCAGTCGTTCGGGCTGAAGAAGACAGAGAAGTCCTGCGCCCAGCTAGCCTGGCTCAGCTCGCCGACCGTGGGCGGGAAGGCCATCAACGAGGCCGCGAAGATCACGGGAATCACGCCGGCCATGTTCACCCGCAGTGGCAGGTAGGTGGAGCCGCCGCCCGCCATCCGGCGCCCGACCACCCGCTTCGCGTACTGCACCGGAATCCGCCGCTGCCCCTCCTGCATGAACACGATTCCGGCGATGATGGCGAGCGCGAGGAACGGCATCATCACCTTGAACACCTGGTCGGGGTTGTTCCACCAGCTGACGATTCCGTCCGGAATGCCGGCCGCGATCGACGCGAAGATCATCAGCGAGATCCCGTTGCCGATGCCTCGCTGGGTGATCAGCTCGCCGAACCACATGAGCAGCACGCAGCCGGCGGTAAGCGTCATCACGATCACGAACACGCGGCCGAAGGTGAAGGAGTCGACCACCTCGGCGCCGCCCGCCGAGAAGCTGTCGAAGAGGAAGACGTAGCCGATCGCCTGACCGAAGGACAGGGCCACGGTCAGGTAGCGCGTGTACTGGGTGATCTTCTGCTGGCCGACCTCGCCCTCCTTGCGGAGCTTCTCGAGCGCCGGCACCACGACCGTCAGCAGCTGCAGCATGATCGAGGCCGTGATGTACGGCATGATCCCGAGCGCGAAGATCGCGAAGCGCTGCAGTGAGCCGCCCGAGAAGAGGTTGAGGAAGCCGAGGACGTTCGAGCCGGTGAAGTTGTCGGAGATCTGCTCGACGGCGTCGATGTTGATGCCCGGCGCCGGGATGTAGGCGCCAATCCGGTAGAGCGCCAGCATCGCGGCCGTGAACGCGAGCTTCTTTCGGATGTCGGCGACCCGGAAGGCGTTCAGGAACGTCCGGAGCACAACTCAGCCTTCCAAGATGGTTGACCACGGGCGCAGGTGCCCGCGGGGACGCGAAAATCGAGCTGGGCAAGGACGCAGGGCGCAGCCAATGCTAGGGAGCATTGGCGAGGCCGAGGACGCAGTCCCAGCGAAGATTTGCAGCGTCATCCGCGGGTGCCTGAGTCCGTGGTCAGCCATCAATAAGTTGGCAGGTTCCGCCCGCCGCCTCGATCTTCTCGCGGGCGGTCTTCGAAAAGCCGTGCGCGTGAACCGTCAGGGGCTTCGTGAGCTCGCCCTGGCCGAGGATCTTGACGGGTACGTCGCGTTTGGTCGCAAGGCCGCGCTCGCGTAGGGAGTCCGGGGTCACCTCGGCGCCCTGATCGAAGCGTGCCTCGAGGTCCCGAAGGTTCACCGGCTGGGTATGGGTGCGGAACTTCTCGAACGGCATCGACTTCTTCATGTGCGGGCCGCGCAGCTTGCGCATCCGCATGTGGATCGGCGTCTGGCCGCCCTCGAAACGCACGCGCTTGCGGTTGCCCGAGCGGGCGCCCGCGCCCTTGTGGCCGCGGCCGGTTGTCTTGCCGCTGCCGGAGCCCTCGCCGCGGCCGACGCGCTTGCGCTCCTTGCGCGAGCCGGGGGCGGGCGCCAGCGAATGCAGACCGATCCGCTCGTCAGCCATCGCGGACCTCTACGAGATGCTGCACCGAGTGGATCAGGCCGCGCACCGTCGGGTGGTCCTCGCGCTCGCTGGTACGGCCGATCTTGCCGAGCCCGAGCGTTCGCAGGGCCTCCTGCTGGCGACGACTGCCGCCGTTCGCCGATTTGACCTGGGTGATCACGAGGCTCGCCATCAGGCGGGCGCCTCCTCGGTGGCGACGGCGGCCTCTTCGGTCTCCTCGCTGCCGTCCGCGCCGAGCGGCGCCAGCCCGAGCACCTCCTTGACCGTCAGGCCGCGCAGCGCGGCCACCTCATCGGGGCTGCGAAGCGACTGCAGCGCGGCCACCGTTGCCTTCACCAGGTTGATCGGATTCTGGCTGCCGAGCGACTTCGACAGCACGTCGTGAATGCCGGCAAGCTCCAGCACCGCTCGCACGCCGCCTCCGGCGATCACGCCGGTACCGGGCGAGGCCGGCTTGAGGAGCACCCGCGACGCGGAATGCTGGCCGATCACCTCGTGAGTGATCGTGGCGCCGTGCATCGGCACCCTGAAGAGGCTCTTCCGGGCCCGCTCGACGCCCTTCTGGATCGCCACCGGCACCTCGTTGGCCTTGCCGTAGCCGACACCGACCTGCGACTTCTCGTCGCCCACAACCACGAGCGCGGTGAACGAGAAGCGGCGGCCGCCCTTCACGACCTTGGCGACGCGATTGATCTCGACGACCCGCTCCTGCAGGTCCTGCCCGCGCTCGCGGTCTCGTGTCCTGTCCCTAGAGGCCATGTGGATGACTCACCGTAGCGATCAAAACCTGAGCCCTCCTTCGCGGGCGCCGTCGGCGAGCGCCTTGACCCTCCCGTGGAAGCGGTAGCCGCCGCGGTCGAAGATCGCGGTCTCGACTCCGGCGGCCTTTCCGCGCTCGGCCAGGAGCTCGCCGGCCTTCTTGGCCTGCTCCAATCGGGCAAGCGACTTCAGGTCGTCCTCGGTCCATGTGACCGCCGCCAGCGTGTGGCCCCGCACGTCGTCGATGAGCTGCGCCTGGATGCCCCGGTTCGAGCGGAACACCGACAGCCGCGGCCGCTCCGCGGTGCCGCGCACCTTCGCACGCACCCGGCGGCGGCGGCGCAGCCGTGCCTGTGGCTTGGTATTCGCCGTCATGCGCGCTTCCCGACCTTCCGCGCCACGTACTCGCCCTCGTAGCGGATGCCCTTGCCCTTGTAGGGCTCCGGCGGACGTTGCTTGCGGATGTTGGCGGCAACCTCGCCCACCACCTGCTTCGAGATTCCCCTGACCACGATCCGCGTGGGCTGCGGAACCTCGAAGTCGACTCCCTCGGGCGCGTCCATCTCTACCGGATGCGAATAGCCGAGCGCGAGCACGAGCTTCTTCCCCTGAAGCTGAGCGCGGTACCCCACGCCCTGGATCTCGAGCCGCTTCTCGAAGCCGTTCGTCACGCCCTCGACCATGTTCGCGATCAGGCTCCGGGTGAGCCCGTGCAGCGCGCGATGGTCGCCGCGGTCGGACGGACGGGTCACGAGCACCTCGCCGTTCTCCTGCTTCACGTCGATGTCGCGGTTCACGCGCTCCTGAAGCTCGCCCTTGGGGCCCTTCACCCTCACGACCTCGGGCTCGATCGTGATCTCCACGCCGTCGGGCAGGGGGATCGGCTGCTTTCCGATGCGGCTCATCGCGCGACCCTCACCAAACCCTCGCCACGAGCTCGCCGCCAATGCCGGCCCGGCGGGCGTCGTGACCGGTCATCACCCCGTGGGAGGTGGACACGATCGCGGTGCCCATTCCCCCGTGCACCTTTGGCACGGCGTCGGCCGCGACGTACTGGCGCCGGCCCGGCTTCGACAGGCGCTCGAGCCCCTGGATAACCGGCTTGCGCGCCTCCGTGTACTTAAGTCGGACCCGCAGCACCCGACCCACTCGCGCGGGCTCGACCGAATAGTCCTCGATGTAGCCCTGCTCGCTGAGAATGCGCGCGAGCTCCGCCTTGAAGTTCGACGAGGGCATCTCTACCTGGTCCTGGTCGGCGTGCAACCCGTTGCGAATGCGCGTCAGGAAGTCTGCGATGGGATCGGTTTGCGACATCACCAACTCGACTTCGTGAGCCCGGGGATCATGCCCTCGTGCGCGATCTCCCGCAGGCAGATGCGGCAGAGCCCGAACTTGCGCAGGTACGCGCGCGGGCGGCCGCAGCGCCGGCAGCGGTTGTAGTTCCTCGTCTTGTACTTCGATCCGCGCTGTTGGCGGACGATCTGTGACGTCTTGGCCATCTACTCCTTGCTCTCTTCGCTGCCCTCCGCAGCCTCGCCCTCGGCGGCCTCCTCTTCGGCCGGCTCGTGCCGCTCGTAGGCCTCCGGGTTCTCCTCTTTCAGCTCCTCGTACGCCGCCGCCTCGGCCTCGGCCTTCGCGCGGGCCTCTTCCCTGCGCCGCTCCTCCTCCGCGTCGCGCTCCGCCTCGACGTCCTCGCCGGGCGCCCCCTCGCGCGCGAACGGCATACCCAGCTCGCGCAGGAGGAAGTACGCCTCCTCGTCGCTGGCCGCGGTGGTCGTGATGGTCACATCGAGGCCGCGGACCTGGTCGATGGCGTCGTAGTCAATCTCCGGAAAGATGATCTGCTCGCGCACGCCCATCGAGTAGTTCCCGCGCCCGTCGAACGCGCGCGGGCTGAGCCCGCGGAAGTCGCGGATACGCGGGATCGCGATCGACATCAGACGGTCGAGGAACTCCCACATCCGCGCCCGCCGCAGCGTCACGCTCACACCGACGGGCATGCCCTCGCGCAGCTTGAACGCGGCGATCGACTTTCGGGCGCGACGGACGTTCGGCCGCTGTCCCGTGATCGTCGCCAGCTGGTCGCTGGCGGCCTCGAGCATGTTCGAGTCCTGCTTGGCCTCGCCGACGCCCATGTTGAGAGTGATCTTCTCTATCCGCGGCACCTCCATGAGCGTGCCGTAGCCGAACCGCTGCCGAAGCGTCTCGCGGATCTCCTGCTCGTAGCGCTCCTTGAGCCGCGGCGGGATGTTGGCCTGTGCCTGTGCTGTCGCTTCCATCAGATGATCATCTCCTGGCCAGCGTGCCCGCCTCAGTCGATCGCCTGGCCCGACTTCTTGCTGATTCGCTCCCGACGACGCCCGTCGCGCCTCACGCTGACGCGCGTCGGCTCTCCCGTAGCGGGGTCGATCAGCATCACGTTGGAGATGTGGATCGGCCCCTCCTTCTCGACTATCCCGCCGATTTCCTGAGAGCGCCGCGTATCGCGCAGCGTGCGCGGCCGAGTGTGTCGCTTGATGATGTTCGCCCCCTCCACGTACACCTTCTGGTGGCGGGGGTCCACGCGGAGCACGCGGCCGGTCCGGCCGCGGTCCTTGCCGGCGATGATGCGGACGGTGTCGTCCCTGCGGATCTTGAGGCCCATGAGCTACAACACCTCCGGGGCGAGAGAGACGATCTTCATGAAGTTGCGGTCGCGCAGCTCGCGTGCCACCGGGCCGAAGATGCGCGTCCCGCGCGGATTGTTCTGGGCGTCGATGAGCACCGCCGCGTTCTCGTCGAAGGCAATGTACGTGCCGTCGTCCCGCCCGAACTCCTTCTTCGTCCGAACCACCACGGCCTTGACGACCTCACCCTTCTTGACCGAGCCGTGCGGAATCGCCTGCTTGACGGTGCAGACGATGACGTCGCCGACACCGGCGTACCGCCGCTGCGAGCCGCCGGCCACCCGGATGCAGAGCACCTCGCGGGCGCCGGTGTTGTCGGCCACCTTGAGGCGGGACTCCTGCTGGATCACCGGACGGCCTCCGCGGTGACCGAGGACGCCGCCATGCGACGGTTTGCAGCCGCCCAAGGGCCGGCGAGACGAGTGGAGGCCGTCATCTCGCCCGCTCCAGGATCTCGGTGAGGCGCCAGCGCTTCGTGCGGCTGAGCGGCCGGCTCTCCACCACGCGAACCGTGTCGCCCACGTGCGCTTCGTTGTTCTCGTCGTGGGCGTGCAGCTTGGACGAGGCCCGGACGATCTTCTTGTACATGCGGTGCTGGTGGACGACGTCGATGCGAACCGTGATCGTCTTGTCGGCCTTGTCCGACACCACCACGCCCTGTCGCACCTTCCTGACGCCGGCCGCCTTGCGCTCCGGTGCCCGTGCCTCCGCCCGCGGACCCTCGGCGGCGCGACGCTCGCGCACCCGCTGGCGGTAGACCCGCCGACGCTGCGCCTTCTGGCGGCGCCGCTCGGCCCGCTCCTGCGCCCGCTCCTCCGGGGAACGCTGGGCCCGGATCTCGCCGGTATGCGTCGAGCGAGCGAGCTTGCGCCGCTGCTTGGGCGAGAGCGCCTCGGCGGGCTCCTCGTCGCTCGGGGCAGCGGCGGGCGGCGGCGCTGCGGCCGGAGCCTCCTCGGCCGTGGGCTCCTCCGCGGCGGGAGCCTCTCCGGCCGCCGGTTCCTCCGCAGGAGCTTCCTCCGCGGCAGGCTCCTCCGCGGCCGCGGGTTCCTCCGCCACGGGCACCTCGGCCGGCGGTTCCTCTGCGGCGGGCTCTGCCGCGGCGGGTTCCTCCGCCGCTGGCTCTTCCGCGGCTGAGGGCTCTTCCGCGGCGGTCTCCTCCGCGGCGGGCTCCTCCGCGGCGGCGGGTTCTTCCGCGGCGGGCTCCTCCGCCGCGGGCTCTTCCGCGGCGGCGGGCTCCTCCGCGACGGGCTCCTCCGCCGGCGCTTCCGCAGGGGCCTGCTCGGCCCCCTCCTCGGCGGCCGCGTCGGGCTGCTGCTCGTCGTTCACGTTCTGCTCGTTCTCAGTCATTCCGGCTCTGTCTACGGATCTCTGTCTCTACGTCGATGCCGCGCTGGCGCGCCACCGTGAGGGCGCGCGCCAGGTCCTTCTTCGCCTGCTTCAGCCGCGCGGTGTTCTCGAGCTGGCCCGTCGCGTGCTGGAAGCGCAGGTTGAACAGCTCCTTGCGCGCGTTGTCCGCGAACTCCACGAGCTGCGGATCCTCAAGGTTATGCACCTCGACGGCCTTCACTTCTGCTCGGCTTCCTTCACTGCTGCCCGGCCCCTTCGCGGTGCACGAACTTCGTCTTCACGGGCAGCTTGTGGCCCGCAAGCCGCATGGCCTCGCGGGCGAGCGGCTCCGGCACGCCGGACAGCTCGAACATCACTCGCCCCGGCTTCACCACGGCGACCCACCCCTCGGGCGTGCCCTTGCCCGAGCCCATGCGGGTCTCCGCCGGCTTCTTCGTGTACGGCTTGTCCGGGAAGATGTTGATCCAGACCTTCCCGCCTCGCTTGATCTTGCGTGTCATCGCAATACGGGCAGCTTCGATCTGGCGGTTGGTGACCCAGCCGCGATCGAGCGACTTCAGCCCGTACTCGCCGAACTCCACGCTCGTGCCGCCCTTCGCGTTCCCGCGCATGCGGCCGCGGTGCTCCTTGCGCCACTTGACCCTCTTTGGCTGGAGCATCAGGCGCGTCCTCCCTGTGATGGCGGCGCGCCGCCCCCGCCACCCGGGGCGCCGTCTCGCCGGCCCCGACCGCCGCCCGGCCCGCGTCCGCCGCC
>Ga0081538_10005910_pt1 | contig 10905 bp, 10 predicted proteins | sample TabmetS5T2R1_FD_71022 | JGI IMG/M metagenome (GOLD analysis project Ga0081538, IMG submission 71022) | Tabebuia heterophylla rhizosphere microbial communities from the University of Puerto Rico - S5T2R1 | ecosystem: Host-associated > Plants > Roots > Rhizosphere ...
CCTCCAGGATGCGGCCGGTGAACTCGTCGATGATCTTGACCTCGCCGTCGATCACCGCGTAGTCGACGTCCTTCTTGTAGAGCGACTCCGCCTTCAGCGCCTGCTGGAGGTGGTTCACGAGGTGGCCGTACTCGGCCCGGTAGAGGTTGTCGATCCCGAGGAAGCGCTCGGCCTTCTCGACGCCCTTCTCGCTCACCGAGACGGTCTTGTGCTTCTCGTCCGGCTCGAAGTCGTAGTCGGCGACCCAGTCCTTCGACTTCGCCTCGAGGCCCTCCGGCTTCTTCCCCGCCTCCATGAGGGGGGCGAGCTTGGCGAACTTGTAGTAGAGGTCCGCCGCCTGCTCGGGCTGGCCCGAGATGATCAGGGGGGTGCGCGCCTCGTCGATGAGGATGTTGTCGACCTCGTCGACGATCGCGTAGCCGTGCCCGCGCTGGACCTTCTCCTCGAGCGAGTCGGCGAGGTTGTCGCGCAGGTAGTCGAAGCCGAACTCGGAGTTCGTGCCGTACACGACGTCGCGCGAGTAGGCCTCCTGCTTGTCGATCGGGTGCATCTGCGCCTGGATCACGCCGACGGTCACGCCCAGCAGGTCGTAGATCGGCTTCATCCAGTTGGCGTCGCGGCGGGCCAGGTAGTCGTTGACCGTGACCAGGTGCGTGCCGCCGCCCCTGACCGCGTGGCCGTTCTCGTCGCGCGCGGCGAGCGCCTTGAGGACGATCGGCAGCGTGGCGGTGAGCGTCTTGCCCTCGCCGGTCTTCATCTCGGCGATGGAGCCGTCGTGGAGCACCATGCCGCCGATCAGCTGGACGTCGTAGTGGCGCTGCCCGAGGGCGCGCTTGCCGGCCTCGCGGGTGAGCGCGAAGCTCTCGAACAGCAGGTTCTCGAGCGGCTCGCCGTTCAGGTGGCGCTCGCGGAGGGCCTCGTAGCGCTGGCGCAGCTCGTCGTCGGACTCGAGCTCGAGCTCGGGTTCGAAGTCGTTTATGCGGGCGACGTTCTGCTCGAAGATCTTGAACTTCTTCGACTCGCCGACCCTCAGCGCACGCTCGAGAAGGGACATCCAGGCTACGGTAGCAACGCGCGAGGGCGCTACACGGCACGCCAGCGCGCCACGTGCGCGGGCATCTCGACCGCCGGATCGAGGCGGGGGTCCGGCTCGGGCTCGTGCACGACCGTGCTCATCGGGAGCACCCCGGCCCAGACCGGCAGCTCGTAGTCCTCGTCGTCATCGACCGGCGGACCGGTGCGCACCTTCGCCGAGGCCTCGTCGAGCGGCAGCGAGAGCACCTTGGTCCCCTTCAGCTCCTGCCTCGTCGGCGGCCGGACGTCGGGCCAGCGCCCGGGAACCAGCTTCTCGGTGAACAGCTCGAGCGCTCGGAGGCGCTCCTGCTCCGGCTCCACGAGGCGGGCGGTGCCGAAGACGACCACGGAGCGGTAGTTGACCGAGTGGTGGAAGGCCGATCGGGCGAGGACGAGGCCGTCGATCAGGGTCGCGGTGGCGCACACCTCGGCGCCGCGCTCGAGCGCGCGCAGCAGGCGGCTCGCGGCGGAGCCGTGGAGGTACAGGCGGTCGCCGAGCCGGGCGTGGAGCGTGGGGATCACCACCGGCGCCCCGTCGTGGACGATTCCGACGTGGCTCACGAGCGTCTCGTCGAGGATCGCGTCGATCGTCTCGCGGTCGTATCTCCCGCGATCCGGGACCCGGCGGACGCGCGTGCGGCTCATGGGTCAGTTATAGGCAGGATCTGGTCCTCCTAGAAGGGCCATTCCCGTGCAAAATATGGAGTCCAATTGGAGCTGTACCTCGATCTTCTCGAAGGCGACGGCCCGCTTCGGGCCCGGTTGGAGCGGTCGCTGCGCGACGCGGTGCGCTCAGGGCGGCTGGCCCCGGGCGCTGCGCTTCCCCCCTCGCGGGTGCTCGCGGGAGAGCTGGGGATCTCGCGCGGCGTGGTGGTGGAGGCCTACGAGCAGCTGACAGCGGAAGGGTTCCTGGTGGCGCGGCGCGGATCGGGGACGCGGGTGGCGGGAGCCGCGGCCCCGGAGGGGGACATAGCGCCCAGCCCCGCCGCCAGCGCGAGCACCCTCCCCCCGCTGCGCTTCGACCTCCGCCCCGGCGTCCCCGACCTCGGCGCCTTCCCCCGCAGGCGCTGGCTCGCGGCGCTCGGGGACGCCGTGCGCGAGCTTCCCGAGGCTCGGTTCGGCTACGGCGACCCGCGCGGGGCGGTCGAGCTGCGCGAGACGCTCGCCGCGTATCTCGGCCGGGCGCGCGGCGTGATCGCCACCCCCGAGCGGATCGTCGCGACCGGCGGGCTGCGCCAGGGGCTGTCCGTCCTCTGGGCGGTGCTCGCGAGCGGGGGGCTGCGCCGCGTGGCCGTCGAGGAGCCGGGCTGGTCCGGCCAGCGCGACACGGTCGGCGGCGCCGGCCTCGAGCCGGTGCCCGTCCAGGTCGACGGCGATGGCGTGCTGGTGGAGGAGCTCGAGCGGACGGGCGCCGGCGCGGTCGTCCTCACGCCCGCCAACCAGTACCCGACCGGCGCCGTGCTGGCGCCCGAACGGCGCACGGCGCTGGTCGAGTGGGCGCGGCGCCGCGACGCCGTGATCGTGGAGGACGACTATGACGCCCAGTACCGCTACGACCGCGACCCGGTCGGCTCGCTGCAGGGGCTCGCGCCCGACATCACGGTCCACGGCGGCTCCGCCAGCAAGATCCTGGCGCCGGCGGTGGGGATCGGCTGGCTCGTGCTGCCCGACCGGCTGGTGGATGCGGTCGCGGCACAGAAGGCGAAGGTGGCGGGCGGGGGCTCGGCGCTGGAGCAGGTGGCCTTCGCCCGGCTGCTCGAGAGCGGCGAGCTCGATCGTCACCTGCGCCGCATGCGGCGCGTGTACCGGCGCCGGCGCGAGCGGGTCCTGCGGGCCCTCGAGGAGGAGCTGCCGGGGATCGCGGTCGAGGGAGCGGCCGCGGGGCTGCACGTGGTGGTGCGCCTGCCCGTGGGCAGCGACGAGGTGGCCGCGGTCGAAGCCGCGCGCCGGCACGGCGTGCGCGTGGAGGGAGTGGGCGCCGGGCCGCCGGCGCTCATGCTCGGCTACGGCCGCCTCGCCGAGGACGCGGTGCCGGCGGCGGTGGGTGCCCTTGCCGCGGCGCTAGAGTCGCCGCGGTGAGCGCCGCCGTCGAGAAGATGCGACCGGCTGGGATGCCCGAGCCCGCCATCGAGACCTTCGCCTACTACGAGCGACGGTTGCGCGAGGGTGAGCAGGGCACGCTGCCCGAGTCCGAGCTCGAGCCGCTGACCGAGCTTCCCGACGCCGACGACCTCCCGGCGTCGGACGGCTCCGCTCTCTCGCAGGCGGTCGTGCTGAAGCTGAACGGCGGGCTCGGCACGAGCATGGGCATGACCAAGGCGAAGTCGCTGCTCGAGGTGAAGGACGGGCTCACCTTCCTGGACGTGATCGTCCGGCAGGTCCTGCACCTCCGCGAGCGGCACGGGGACAGGGTGCCGCTGCTGCTGATGAACAGCTTCGCCACCCGCGACGACACGCTCGAGGCGCTCGAGCGCTATCCCGACCTCGCCGTCGACGGGCTGCCGCTCGACTTCATGCAGGGAAAGGTCCCGAAGCTCTTGGCGGACAGCCACGAGCCGGTCGACTGGCCCGACGACCCTGCGCTCGAGTGGGCGCCGCCCGGGCACGGGGACGTCTACACGTCGCTGGCCGGGTCGGGGGTGCTGGAAGAGCTGCTCGAGCGCGGCTACCGCTACCTGTTCCTGTCTAACTCGGACAACCTCGGCGCGGTGCTCGACCCGCGCATCCTCGACTGGTTCGCGCGCGAGGAGCTCCCCTTCCTCGCCGAGGCGACCGACCGCACCGAGGGCGACCGAAAGGGCGGCCACCTCGCGCGGCGCCGGTCGGACGGGGCGCTCGTACTGCGCGAGATAGCGCAGACGCCGGACGAGGACATGGAGGCGTTCGAGGACGTCTCCCGACACCGCTTCTTCAACTGCAACAACATCTGGGTCGACCTGCGGGCGCTGGAGCGCACGCTCGCCGAGCGCGACGGCGTGCTCGGGTTGCCGATGATCGTGAACCGCAAGACGGTCGACCCGACCGACTCCTCGTCACCGGCCGTGATCCAGCTCGAAACGGCGATGGGGGCCGCGATCGGCGTGTTCGAGGGTGCGGCCGCGCTCCGGGTGCCGCGCACGCGCTTCATCCCGGTGAAGACGACCGACCACCTGCTCGCGGTGCGCTCGGACGCGTACGCGCTGACCGACGACATGATCGTGCGACCCGCCGGCGACCACATTCCGCTCGTGAAGCTCGACCCCGAGTTCTTCAAGCTGATCGACGACTTCGAGACGCGCTTCCCGCAGGGCCCGCCGTCGCTGGTGGAGTGCAGGCGCCTCGAGGTCGAGGGCGACGTGAGCTTCGGCCGCGACGTCGTCGTGCGGGGCGAGGTGAAGATCGCGGGGCCGTTGCGCGTGGGCGACGGCGAGGTGCTCGAGGGCTAACGGGCGCGAGCCGCCGCTTCCTCCCGCTCCTCGAGCCGCTCCCGGCGGCGCTCCTCCTCCTCGCTCTGGGCGAGCATCCGCACGAACAGCGCCACCATCACGAGCACCAGTGTGAACGACTGCTCGACCATCATGATCACGCCGCCGATGTTCTGATCCTCGATCGGTGAGAGGCCCCAGATGCGCGGGGTCTGCTCGTAGTAGGGGTAGAGCGGGGTCGAGCTCCAGGCGAGGTAGAGGCCCAAGGCCGCGAGGCCGGCCTTGGCGGCCCCGATGTACGCGAGCGGCTGGAGGCCGGTGAGGCGGCGGCGCATCGGCACGGGCTGGATCAGCGGCCACCACAGGGCCACGCCTGCCGCGAAGAAGGACGCGTGCTCGAGGAGGTGGACGCCCGCGTGCTCCGCGGCCGCGTCGTACAGCGCGGGCACGTGCCAGAGATACATGAGCGCGAGCCACAGGACGATCCCGGTCACCGGGCTGGCAAAGGGCCCGAGCCTCCTTTCGATGCCGGCCAGCCGGCGCGTGGCCGGCCGCATCAGGGCACGCGACAGGCCGAGCAGGAGCAGCAGCGGCGCGATGTCGCCCAGCAGCACGTGCTGAACCATGTGAGCCGAGAAGAGGTATTCCTCGCCGAGCCCGTCGATCGGGGAGACGAGCGCGGCCAGCAGGGCGAGCATGGCGCCGGCGAAGGCGAAGGCTTGGAGTGGGCCGGCTCCGGCCGACGCGGCGCCGCTTCGCCCCGCCGCGGTCCCGCCTCGCGCCGCCGCTTCCCGCCGCACCTGCCGGAAACGCCACACGTAGATCCCCGCGAGCAACGCCAGCGGCGCGAGCACGGCGGGGTCCGAGAGCCACTGGATGTGCGGATGGCCCGCCGCTTCGTCACCGGACACGCACGGGATTGTCGCAATGGGGTGGCCACGCGTCGCACTCGCTTCGCCAGACTCGGCGCGTGCTCGGCGCGCTCCTGGCCCCGCCGCTGTGCTGGTCGTGTCGCGGCCTGGCCCGGCGCGGGGCCTCGCTCTGCCTCGGGTGCCGCCGCGCGCTCGGCTTCCTTCCGCCCGAGCCGGTCGGCCTCTCCGGGGTCCGCGTGTGGGCGCCGATCGCGTACGAGGGTCCCGGTCGTGACCTCGTGCGGGCGCTGAAGTTCAAGGGCGCGCTGTCCGTCGCGGACGAGATGGCGGCGCTCGCGCTGGCCTCTGCGCCGGACGGGTTTGTGCGCGGCGGGCTTGTGCCGGTGCCTCTCCACCCGACTCGGCTGCGCAAGCGTGGCTTCAATCAGGCCGCGGTGCTGGCGGAGGCGCTCTCGCGTCGTACCGGCCTCCCGGTTGCGGATCGCCTGCGGCGGCAGGGCGATGGGCCCACACAGGTCGGTCGCGGGCGACAGGCCAGGCTGGCCGGACCGGCCGGGTCGATCGTGGCCCAGCCGCCGGTGCCGGAGCGAGCGCTGCTCGTGGACGACGTCGTGACCACCGGGGGGACGCTGGCCGCCTGCGCCGCGGCATTGCGCGCGGCGGGCTCCGCCGACGTGGCGGCGGTGGCGTTCGCACGCACCCCGGGGCGCTAGACGGACCGTTTACCATCGACGGCACGGCTACCGAGGAGGGCAGATGCGCATCCAGGTGAAGGGCCGAAACGGCGCCACGGTCGACGACGAGCTTCGCTCCCGAGCGGAGAAGAAGCTCGCAAAGGTGGCCCGCCAGGTCTCACCGCTCGCGGAGCTGGAGATCGAGCTGAGCGAGGAGCGCAACCCGGCGATCAAGGACTCGCAGATCGCCGAGGCCACCCTCCACCTGAAGGGCGTCACGCTGCGCGCGCGCGAGCGGTCCACGGACATGGGCCACTCCATCAACCTGCTGGCCGACGACCTCGCCAGGCAGGTGAAGAAGCATCGCGACAAGCGGCGCGGCCGCCGCGAGGCGCAGAAGGGGGCGCAAGAGCGCGCCGCCTGAGGGGCGCCGTCGCGGCCGTAACGGCCTCGGCGACTTGACGGTATCTGCGTTGGCCGCGCTATTCGCGGTTAACGCAGATGGCGTGGGCGGGCGCTGCCCTGCCGGCGGCGGAAGGCGCCTGGTTCACGCGAGGAACGTTTGCCGGGTATACGGCGGTCAACGTTCCCCGCGTGGGGATGGGCGGCGGGCGCGGGCCTAGCCGTCGCCGGGCGCGATCACGCCCGACTCGTAGGCGAGCACCACCGCCTGCACGCGGTCGCGCACGTCGAGCTTCATCAGGATGCGCGCCACGTGGGTCTTGACCGTCGTCTCGGACACCACCAGCTCCGCGGCGATCTCGGCGTTCGACATCCCTCTCGCCATCAGCCGGAAGACCTCGAGCTCCCGCGGGGTCAGCTCGTCGAGCCCGCTCGGCTGCTCGCGCTTGCCCGGCGCCGAGCGTGAGAACTCCTGGATCAGCCGGCGGGTGACCGAGGGCGCCAGCAGCGCGTCGCCCTGCGCCACGAGCCGTATCCCGGCCACGAGCTGGTCGGCCGGCACGTCCTTCAAGAGGAAGCCGCTGGCGCCGGCGCGCAGCGCGTCGTAGACGTACTCGTCCAGGTCGAAGGTCGTGAGCATCAGCACCTTGACCGGCGGACCGCCGTCGGCGCCGACGATGCGGCGCGTCGCCTCGATGCCGTCCATCTCCGGCATGCGGATGTCCATCAGAACGACCTCCGGCCGCAGCCGCTTCACGCTGTCGATCGCCTGCGTGCCGTCGGCGCACTCGCCGACGATCTCGATGTCCTCCTCGGCCTCGAGGATCATGCGGAAGCCGGCGCGGATGAGCGCCTGGTCGTCAACCAGGAGCACGCGGACGCTCATGCCGTGACCCCGGAGACGCTCGACAGCCGGGCGCCCGGCACCAGCGGGCGCGTGGGCAGGCGGGCACGGACGGCGAACCCGCCGTCGTCGCGTGGGCCTGCCTGCAGCAGTCCGCCGTAGAGGGCCACGCGCTCGCGCATCCCGATGAGGCCGTAGCCGCTGCCGGTCTCGCTCAGGCCGTCGCCGCGGTCCGCTGCGCCGTCGTCCTCGATCGACAGCACCACCTCGCCCGGCTCGTACGAGACCGTGATCGCGGCGTGGGTGCCGCCGGCGTGCTTGAGGGTGTTGGTCAGCGCCTCCTGCACGACCCGGTACGCGGCCTGGTCGACCCCGGGCGGCAACGGCACCGGTTCGCCCTCCACGCCGAGCCGCACCTTGAGCCCAGCCGCCCGCGCACCGCGTGCCAGCTCCTCCACGCGCGCGATCGACGGCGGTCCCGAGAGGTCCTCGCCCTCGCCGCGGCGGACAGCGCCGAACAGGTGTCGCAGCTCGTCGAGCGCCTCGCGCCCGGTGCGCTGGATCAGCTGGGCCGCCTCGGCCGCCCGCTCGGGGTGGGCGTCGACCACGCGGCGCGCGGCGCCGGCCTGCACGACCATCACGCTCAAGTTGTGCGCGAGCACGTCGTGCAGCTCGCGCGCGATCCGCGAGCGCTCCGCGGCGATCGCGCGCCGCTCCTCCTCGTCGCGCGCGTGCGCCGCCCGCTCCGCCTTCTCGGCCAGCTCACGTGTGAGCGCGGTCTGGTTGCGGAGCGTGCGGCCACCCAACCACGGCAGGGTGGCGAAGAAGACGACCGGCCAGACGACGTCACCCGGTTCGTCGATCAGCGCCACGACGATGACGGCCACCACGGCGACGCCCAGGCCGACCAGCGCCGTCCGCCGCTCCAGATGACGGCCGCTCGCGTAGCAGGCGCTCACCAGGAGCACCACCAGCGCGAACATCTCGGGCGGCGAGGTCAGGAAAGCGGTCATCGCCACCGACCCGGCGATGGTGAAGAGGAGCACGGCGAACGCGTGCGAGCGCCGCCAGAGGAAGGCCAGCGACATCGCTCCGATCACGAGCATGTTCGGGACGACGGGGCCGGTGAGGTTGCCGTGAGTGAGCACGTTGACCTCGCTCACGACCAGCAGCAACAGAGCGAAGACGCGGTCGATGACCCGCCAGTCCGTCTCGGTCAGCCGGGAGAGGCGGCGCTTCATCGGACGCTCTCCTCCACGGGAAGCCGGGCGCGCAGCCGGAAGTCCACCTCGCCGTCGCGGCCGGCCGTGAGGTGCCCGCCGTACAGGCCCACCCGATCACGCAGGCCCGGAAGGCGGTCCGACGGCCCGCCGATCCGGTCGTCACACACCTCCAGCTGGACGTCGACGTCGCGGTAGCGCACGAGCACGCGAACCTCGTCCGCCCCCTGCTCGAGCGCGGCATCGAGGGCATCCTCGACCACGCGGTAGGCGGTGAGATCCACGCCCGGCGGCAGCTCGCGCGCCTCGCCCTCGACCCGCAGGTCGATCGCAAGCCCGCGCTCGCGCCGGCGCTCCACGAGCGCCTCGAGGCGGCCGAGCCCGGGCTGCGGCGCGAGCGCGGCCTGCTCGCCCTCGCGGCGCAGCACGCCGAGGAGGCGGCGCATCTCCATCAGGGCGTCGCGCCCGGTCTCCTCGATCACCGCAAGGGATTCCGACGCGCGCGCGGTGTCGCCCGCAGCGAGCACCCGCGGCACGGCTTCCGCCTGGACCACCATCGCGCTGACCCCGTTGGCGACCACCGCTTGGAGCTCGGAGGCGATCCGGTCGCGCTCCTCCTCGGTCGCGCGCCGAGCGCGCTCGAGGCGCTCGCCCTCCTCGCGCTCCGCCTTGGCGCGCAGCTCCCGCTGCAGCAACACCCGGCTGCGCAGCGCGCGCCCCGCCAGCAGCGGGAGTCCGAACATGAAGAAGATCCAGCCGATGTCGCCCGTGGCGAGGCCCTCGTCCGACAGGGCGATCCCAACCGTCAGGGCCACGAACATCAGGGCCATCAGCGGCCAGAAGAGAGGGCCCTCGAGGTGGCGGCCGGACGAGTACACCATGAACAGAGCCGCCACGAAGGGAGCGTTCGTCGCGTCGAGCAGGAAGTTGTTCCCGGCCACGCCCTGCAGCACCATGACCGCCGAGAAGCCGGCCACCGCAAGATCGGGCGCGCGCCGCCGCACCGCGATGGGCGCGTAGAGCGCCACCCCGAGCACGCCTGTGAGCAGGCGGCTCTCCCCGTGCGCGTCCATGAGGGCGGTCTCGACGGAACCGGCCACGAGAAACGCGAGCGCCAGAGCCACGTCCTTTCGGAAGGGATCGGTCGCCGCGACGCGCGCGCGCAGTGTGCGGAGCCAGTTCACGCCCTCAAGGTAGCCCGGGAACCCACCCCCCGGCGTCCTTCCTGAGGATGACATGGCGCCGGCGAATGTCATCACTTCCGACGACGCAGGATCGCCGTTCAGGCCGACGCCACGGGGCTGGTCCGATGGGAGTCTCGTCGCCATGGCCCAATGGACGACAAGCACTCAGGCGAACGCGCGCCCCGAGCACGTGCTCGAGGTGCTCACCGACCCGGACGCGATCCGGCTCTGGTCCCCGATCGACTTCGATGTCGAGGACCTCATCCCGGACGCCTCGGGTGGGTACCCGTGCCACGGTGTCCGGCTCGAGGCCGGCACCACCGCTCGTGTTAGCGGCAAGCTGGCGGGCGTTCGCGTGGGATTCGACATCGAGGTCCACGCCGCCGACGAGGACGGCGTCGAGCTCACCGCCCACGGGCCGATCGGGATCGACGTCAGCTATGAGATCGCCCCCGCCGCCGGCGGGAGCGAAGTCACGGCGGCGGTCTCGCTGCGCCGCGGCGGCGGCATCACCGGACGCCTGATCTCTCAGGCGACCGCTGCGCTGCTGTCCGCCGGCGCCCTCGACGGTGCCGCGCGGGGAATCGCCCGTGCGGCCGAGACAGGGCCCGCCCTCGCGGCGGCCGCCTAACCAACCCGAAGGAGAACCCCACCAATGACAGTGACCGAAGCCAGCCTGGCTCCGCTCGCCGCGGCCGATTCCCTGCCCGCGGTCGCCGCGTACGACGTCGTTCGCCGCTACGGCGAGGGCGAGAACGCGGTCGACGCCGTGCGCGGCGTATCGCTCGAGGTGCCGAGCGGCGAGTTCACCGCCGTAATGGGCCCGAGCGGATCGGGCAAGTCCACGCTGATGCACATGCTCGCCGGCCTCGACCGCCCGACGGAGGGCGCCATCGAGATCGGCGGCCAGGACATCACGAAGATGGGCGACAAGGAGCTGACGCTCCTCCGCCGCACGCACATCGGCTTCGTCTTCCAGGCCTTCAACCTGGTCCCGACGCTGACCGCCGAGGAGAACATCGTCCTGCCGCTCGCCATCGCCGGCCGCAAGCCGGCGTCGGGCTGGGTGGAGGCCGTGATCGAGCGAGTCGGCCTCGGCGAGCGCCGCCACCACCGCCCGGCGGAGCTCTCCGGCGGGCAGCAGCAGCGCGTGGCCGTGGCGCGGGCGCTCGTGTCCGAGCCCACCGTGCTGTTCGCGGACGAGCCGACCGGCAACCTCGACTCCCGCTCG
>Ga0081538_10005911_pt1 | contig 10905 bp, 9 predicted proteins | sample TabmetS5T2R1_FD_71022 | JGI IMG/M metagenome (GOLD analysis project Ga0081538, IMG submission 71022) | Tabebuia heterophylla rhizosphere microbial communities from the University of Puerto Rico - S5T2R1 | ecosystem: Host-associated > Plants > Roots > Rhizosphere ...
CCGACCAGATCGACGACCCATCCAACGTGAGCAGGCCAGATCCGACTGGGCCCGTCCAGATCGACGCTGAGCACCAGGCTACGGATCTGGTGGTTGGTCGCGAGTCAGGATGCTGCGATGTCGAGCTCGACCACCAGGGCGCGATGGTCGCTGACGGGCGCGGCGACCACCCTGGCCCCGCGGGGCTGGACCGCCCCGGCTGGATCGTTGCGCAGGATATGGTCCAGCTGCTGGGTGGGGGCGGAATTGGGCCAGGTGCGGCCCCGCCCGGTCTCGGGCCAGCCCCGCCGGGAGGCAAACACCAGCACCGTCGAGGGCATGTTCAGGTCGCCCACCAGCAGCCGGGGCGCCGCCCGGGCCCCGGCCACCTGCTGCAACTCGCGCAGCTGGCGGACGTTGTGGCCCTGGCGGTTGGACAGATGGGTGGCCGCCACCGTGACCGGGCGCGACCCCACCTGGATGCTGGCCAGGATCGCGGTGCGCTGTTCACCGCCGCCGGCCGGGGGGAACCGCAGCTGCTCGACGGCCGCCAGCGGCAGCCGTGACACCAGCAGGTTGCCGTAGGCGGGACCGCCCGGGTCGGGGCCGGACAGCGGCCGGAAGTCGTCGCCGACCAGGGCGGGAGCGAAGGACCAGAACCAGCCCGCTCCCAAGGCCTGGGCGATCACGGTTGGCTGGTCGCTGCGGCCGCTGCGGGCCAGTTGCCGGTCGACCTCCTGCACGGATAGTAGGTCGACCCCCAGGGCCCGGACCCCGGCCACGACTGCGTCCAGGTCGACCTGGTTGGTCTGTTCCCGGCGGGCGCCGGCGATGTTCCAGGTGGCAACGCGCAGGCTCGCCATCGCGGCAGCATGGCAGAGCCCTCGCCGCCCGGCCAGTGCCCAGGATTTTGACGCTGGTGGCTCCCGAAGGCCGGTCGTGGACCGACACTACGAGGACTGGCACGGGTCATGACGGCGAGTGCGCGGTTGGGGAGGCGTCAATCGAAGCGGCATCCGATTTCCTGTCGGATGCGCCTTGATCATCCATTTGATCATCCAGACGATCCATCTCTATCCGTCGGGAGCCGTCTGGACCGACGGGGCAGCCAACGTGAGCAGGCTAGATCCGCCTGGAGCCGACCAGCTCGACGCCGAGCATCCGGCTACGGATCTGGTGCTTGCCCGATCCGCTGTCGCTCCCAGGGGACGTGTGGACGGCGTTCTTGCGTGCGGCTGTTGCTTGGACTGGAGCAACTGCGATACTGCTGGCCTGATCCTTCCGGCGCGCATGCATCCGCTCACTGGTCGGACCGCTGGTGCGCTCGGCGGAAGAGGCGATGCCTATGGACAACCCGCAGCCGTCCTCGCCCACCCCGTCCACGCCTCCCTCGGCGCTCTCGGCGGGGGAGTTCGGTGCCGCCTTCAAGGGCTTCCTCGAGCGCACGGTGGCGGCAGCGCCCGCCGCCGAGCCGGTGTTCACCGCCCGCCTCGGGGCGCATTTCGGCACCGACCCGGCGGCTCTTCCAATCGTCGCCGAGCAGTTCGAGCCGTCCGAGCACCCCAATCTGCAAGCGGCGCTGGACGCCTGGCTACAGCCCAGCGAGCGGTCCTTTGAGGCCATCGGTATCACCTCTGAATACAAGCGCTTCAACGGGCTCGGCCTGGCCGACATCCTCACCTCGGGCAGGGCCGGTCTGGTCGGCGGGTCAGGGCCAGCGGTCGGCCCGGTCGAGTACCTGAATGTCGCCCTCGACCGCAACCGGGTGATGACCTGTCTGCAGTTTGGGCTGCTGCTCGTTCGCGACGGGGAGCTGCCCCTGGCCGTGCTGGTCTCTGGTCCGACCGAGCGCGGCATCCGCGACAAGGGCCAGGTGGAGGTAATGGCAACCGACCGCGAGCAGGCCCGGGGCTTCCTGGCCGACCTCCGCGCCGGGATGCACGAGCAAAACGTCTACCGCAGGCATGTGGTCTCACTGGCGCTGGAGCGCTTTGGGTCAATGCGGGTCAAGTTCCACGCGCTGCCGACGATCGCGCGGGAGGACATCGTGCTCGCCGATGGCGTGCTGGAACGGGTCGAGCGCCATACCGTCGGCTTTGCCGCCCACCGCGACCGGCTGGTGACGGCCGGACGCCATCTGCGCCGCGGCCTGCTGCTGCATGGCCAACCGGGCACCGGCAAGACCCTCACCGCGATGTATCTGGCCGGTCGGATGGGGGAGCGCACGGTGGTGCTGCTGACCGGCCGCGAGGTCGGGCTGATCCCGCGGGCCTGTGCGATGGCGCGGCTGTTACAGCCATCGATGGTCATCCTGGAGGATGTCGACCTCATCGCCGAGGAACGCGACCACCAGCAGCCTGGCTGCACCCCGCTGCTGTTCGAGCTGCTGAATGAGATGGACGGGCTCGGCGACGACGCTGATGTGATCTTCCTGCTGACCAGCAACCGCCCCGACCTGTTGGAGCCAGCCCTGGCCGCCCGTCCCGGCCGGGTCGATCTGGCGGTTGAGGTGCCCCTGCCGGATGCCAGCTGCCGTCGTCGCCTGTTCGAGCTGTATGGCCAGGGCCTTACCCTGCGCCTCGACGCCGACGGCCTCGACCGGCTGGTTCAGCGGACCGAGGGCGTGAGCCCCGCCTTCATCCGCGAGCTGCTGCGCAAGGCGGCGCTCCTCGCCGTCCTCCCCACCGGTGGGCCCGGCGACAGAGACGGGGTCACCGACGCGATCATCGTGACGGACCAGCAGCTCGACCAGGCCATGCATGAGCTGGTCCTAGACGGCGGCGAGCTGACCAAGCGCCTCCTCGGCGCCGCCAGCTGACCACCTGACGCCAAGCCGACCAGCCTCTACCGAGCATCAATCTACGGATCTGGCGGCTTGGCCGGCGGGGCGGTCATTCTCGAGATCATTCCACCTGCCATCACTCGGCCTGTCATCAACCTGAGACCTGAGGCATGAAGCGGGTAGGGTTGGGCGAGCATCACCGTCTGCGACAGGCCGTGCCGCGGGAAGGGCGCAGGTACGAGAAGAAGGGGAAGAAAGGCATGAGCGCACTGATGACCTTGGCGCTCGTGACACTGGCCGTCATGCTCGGCGCAATCACCACCGAGCTTCTCACTGACGGCTCGGCGCTCGTTTGGTTGGTGGCCTCCGCCCTCTGGGCGTGGCTACTGCTCCGCGGCCATGGGCGCCAGGGAACTCACGAGGAGTAGGACCTGAGACTGTCCCCCAAGGAGCGTCGAGCGCTGGAGCTGCTGAGCCAGGGGCTCCAGTCGAGCAGATTGCACCGGTGATGGTGGTCAGTCCGTTCTTCGTCCGCGTGCTCCTCGAGAACGCGAGGCTGAAGCTGCACGACGACCTGTAGCGGACAAGGACGGGGACCGCCCCCAACGAGCGGGGCGGTTCCCGTCCTACCTCTGCCTTAGCGCTTGTTGCGCTTCCCCATGCCTGGCGCACCAAGTTCCTGCACCCTACGCCAGGCAACCGTTAGAAGTTTCTCTACCACTTCAAGGCCGGCAACGACACGATGGGAGCCGGGGAGCCGGCCGCACCCTCCCGCCCGGAGAAACGCAGCGACCAGCAGCTTCGATAATGACCTCTTCGGCCGAGCACCTGTCGCTCAGTGTTGACAGTAACCAACCACCGGAGAAGCATGTCCTGCGGGCTGGCCAAACCGACCGCTGAGCACCTAAAGAGGGGGGCGCCCTGCGCAGGCTCTCGTATCTATTTACCCTCGTCTTTGCCACGATGCTTGGGCTGCCAACCAACGCGGTCGCGGTACGCCGGAGACCGGACACTTCCCCATCGAGGAGTACATCGCGGTGCTGAAGCCCAGGAGCTCGGTGTACGGGTTCCCATCGAAGATCTAAGGAGGCGAGTGTGGATGCCCGACTCTACCGGAGAAGCCTCCCGCCCTGAGATCGATCTTGGCTCAATACCAATAACGGGTGATTCCATTGGGGCGGAAGCAAACGGCACGCTAATGGAACTGCTCAATGCATATGAACGAACGATGAACTTCATTGACAATTCGGGGTCCTTTGTTGTGGTCGCGTCTCGCAGCCTCCTGCGGATCCCTCATCCGACATGGTTCCTACGATCGTTTGTTGCCCACCATATCGATCGGACCTTGGACGGCGTGTGCCGGCGATATGTCGCCAGAGCAGCTTGCAGCTGGGTGCCTCAGACGAGGATGATCATCGTGCTGCCCGCAACTACCGTGAATCTCTGCCGCCGGTAAGACGGACCACTTATGCTCTGCTACTGATAACCTTGTCAATCTTCGTGGCATCGCTGACCTTGGACACAACTGTTGTCTTTTTCGGTGTGGGTACTCCAGACAGTATCAGAGAATTCATCTCCGCGCTGGAGTCCCAAGCAACGAACCCCTTCGCCTTTATTGGTACCTTGGATCAACTAAGGTATGCTGGCCTCGAGGTCTCCAGTTTCGTCCTCGGCGGCATTCTCCTTATCATGTACATCATGTTGCGCCCAATCTCTGCCGTATTTCGTCTGAAGCGCATGCTCTTCAATTTGTATCCAAATATCGAGCGCCTCTCCTCGGTACCGATAAGCCTAAGCGTGCGCAAGACGACTGGCCTCTACGCGCTGGAAGAGACTGTGCGTCGACACCTTGGAGCAAGGCACCAGCGAGAGTTTCCTTTCGACCTGCTTGTATCGACCCTACCTCTTCCTTTCTTTGCGATTGGCTTTGCTAGCGACTTCAACTCTCCAGATTCGAGTGTCGTTGTGATCGCAGTAGTGGCGGAAGTTCTCATAATGATGCGCCTTGCCTGGCTCTTTCAGACGTGGCGGCGACGCGGATCGAGCCAACCTGGGAGCCTCAGCGAAGTGGTCGTCACCAGTACGTCCAGGCGTACCGCACCGCTGATTGCGTTGGCGCTGAGTATCAGCTCTATATTGCTCAGTCTAGGATATCTATTTCTGGGAGCTGCTGTTCTTGGCCTTCTCCCGGGAGTCGCGGCGCTTCTTCTTGCTGGATGGGGTGACGCTGCGAGCACCTACTCTGCCGGTCGCTATAGTAGGCGCCGTATCGCGCTTGCGGCCAAGATATTGGCTTGTGTCGGAATTTTCACTAGCCTGATGGTGGACGTCCTGTTGGGAAACTACCAATTCGGGGCCACGCCATAGTGCCTCGCCACAGTAACGTCATCTCCCACCTAGCAACACGAGCGGCCAGATTATTGTCTGGCCCTCTCGCCACCTGCTGTACGACGTGACATTTATTCTGGCCAGCCACCCAGTGCCGTGCGGTGGAGTCGTCGGGCCGCCGTAAGCCGCGCGCCAACGGTCACTCAGGCCAATCACGGTACCTAGAGGGCAACCAAGGCGCAGCTCGACAGCCATATCGGCCCACAGGTCCATATGGCATGCAACAGGTCGAGGCCAGGATCGACCTTGCCGTGCCCGACCGCCCGATCGGTCCCTGGTCGCGGAGGACCAGAGCGCCTGAAGGCGTCCGCGACCGGACAGGGCCGGACCAACCCGGGGCCACATTGGGGCCACATGCGATCCGACGCCGACGGACAACACCGGTAGGTAGCGGTCAGTCAGCGGCGCTGTTCAATGCCGCTATCCGGCCCTCTCCGCAGGCCCTCGCAACGGCCCAGCAGTCCCTGACACGGAAGAGGCCATGAGCCTCGACTTCGAGGTCTGAGTCCTTCGTCGCCGTCTGCCTGACCGCGCAGTCGGCCGGTGATGGAACCGAATCGGCCCGAGCGGAATGTTAGTAGTAGGACCGGACCACCGAGGCCGAGACGACGCCCATGGGCGATGACAGTTTCGCCGCCTTCTACACCGCCTCCTACCAGCGGCTGCTCGGGCAGCTGTTCGCTGTCACCGGCGACCTGGCCGAGGCCGAGAACCTCCTCCAAGAGGCGTACGCCCGCGCGTTCGCCCGCTGGGCGCAGGTGTGCGCCTACGACCGCCCGGAGGCGTGGGTGCGGCGGGTGGCGCTGAACCTGGCCGCCGTGGCCGCCAGACGGCTGCGACGCCGGGCCGCGGCGCTGTGGCGCCTGGGCCCGCCGCGCGCGGTGCCCGAGCTGAGCCCCGAGCTCCTCGACCTTCACAACGCGCTGCGCGCCCTTCCGCTCGGGCAGCGGCAGGTGATCGCGCTGCACCACCTGGCGGGTCTCCCCGTCGAGGAGGTGGCCCGCGAGCTGGGCGTGCCGGCCGGGACGGTCAAGTCCCGGCTGGCCCGCGGGCGCCAGGCCCTGGCCCAGATGCTCGATACCGACCGGCCGGAGGTTGCGCAAGGATGAACGACCTGGACGCCAGACTACAGCGGCTCGCCGCCGAGGCGACCAAGCACGCCAGGGCCCCTGACATGGAGGTCATCATGCGGCGTGGGCGCCGCCGCGGAGCCCTCTCCCGGCCCGTGCTGGCCGGCACGGTCGCCCTGGTCGTGGTGCTGGCTGCCGTGGTCGCCCTGGCCGCCGTCCGCGGCCAGGATCGGGCTCCGGTCGGTCCCACGCCGGCCACCGCGCCAACGCCGACCACCGCGCCGACCTCGACCAGCGTCTCCACCGACCGCTGGAAGACCTACACCGATGCCGCCCACAACCTACGCTTGCGCTACCCGCCCGACTGGGTGGTCGGCGGCGGCACCAGGAGGCCACGGTCACGCTCGCCCCGGCCGAGCACGCCAGGCGGGCGCTCGCCATGTGGCCGCCGTTCGCCATCACCGTCACGGCCGGTGGGGGCTACTACATCGGTGAGGGGCTCGAGCCGGGAACGACCTGGGGCCGGCTGCCGGGCGGGCAGGCGTACATGCGCTGGGAGTTCGAGGTCGAGCCGAGGGCGCGGCCCGGTGCGCCCACGTCCACGGCGCCCGCCCCCGCCGGGCGGGAACGGACCGTCGGCTACTCGATCGACTGGGGCCGCGACTGCAAGGGCGTGAAGCCCTACCGCTGCGGCCCGCACAGCGTGCTCGTCAACATCCAGGCCGCTGACCCCACGCTGTGGGACCGCTACCTCGCCGCCGCCGAGGCGATCGTCCGCTCCGCCAAGCCGGTCACCCCCACCCGGCCGTCCCACGGGGACCGCGGCCTGCCCGCCTGCCGCCCCAACCAGTGGCGGGTGATCTGGCCCGGCGAGTACGGCTTCCACGGCGGCCAGCGGTTCGTCCTCAGCGGCGGCGTGCAATCCCTGGGGGGCCCGCCCTGCCATCTGCGCGCCCGCCTGGAGCTGTTCGTCGAGCGGGACGGCCGCCGGCTGCCGCTGCCCGGCAACCCCACGACCCGCACCGTCGAAGGCGACCTGCCCGAGGACGGCATCACCAACGAGGGCGGCTCGTGGGTGATGCGCGGAGGCCCGCTGTTTTGGTCGTTCTACTGGCAGGAGTGGTGCAACAACGGCCTGGAAGGCCCCACCCTGCGGCTGTCCGCACCCAACGGCCAGCGGCTGCGCATCGGCGACCCGGCACCGGCAGCGGTGCCGTCGCCCGCGTTCCGGGGCTGTCAGGATCGTGGCCAGCCGTCGCGGCTCGCCCCCTGGCCCTGAGCGGGTCGGCTACGGCCGCATGTGAGCGGCCACTTATCCAAACCTACCGGTCCGCTGTACGTCGCGGGTTGGTCCACGTTTGGTCCACATGCCATCGGGCCCGAGCGGTTCGCAACGGTCTCCAGCGGTGCATCGTTCGCGCAGGTCGCAGCTGCGATCCTGCTTGAACAGGCCCGAGTGGAGAACCCTGATAAGGATGAAGTCAGGGGCAAGTCCTGCTGCGGCAGCGCCGCGACGCAAAGTCGAACGTTGGCCTCTACGACGTCATCGCCAGGGATGCAGACGGTTCCAGTGTGCCTAGGGAGACCAGGCGGGCGGCTGGCCGGCCACCGATGGCTCGGACAGGGTTTCCACCAACGCCCGGATCTCGCCCTCGGGGTAGCGTCGGTGCCCGCCCAAGGTACGGAGGTAGGGCAGCCTACCCTCCTGCGCCCAGCGACTCACCGTCTTTGGGGACACATGTAGGAGCTCGGCGACCTGGGCTGTTCGGAGGTACCTCGGCTCGGTTGGCTTTGGCACCCTGTGCTCCATTCTTGGCGTTGTCCCCCAGATGGGGGACAACCCTACGCCCATCGGAAACGAACGCCATCCAGCGTTCTACACACAGCGAGCCAACCGTTACGTGCCGTGTGCGAAACGGCTGGACAATGACGCCCCGTCGATGAGCGACGGCGTCCTCGCCGGCTAGAGGTGCACGACCGGGCAGGTCAGGGTGCGCGTGACACCAGTGATGGCCTGGATCCGTGACACGACCAAGCTTCCCAGGGCGTCGATGCTACGGGCCTCGGCACGGACGATGACGTCATAGGGCCCAGCCAACGGCTCGGCGTGCTCCACGCCGTCGATCTCGGCAGCTGCACTCGCGACCTGCCCAGCCTTGCCGACTTCGGTCTGCATGAGGACATATGCGGTGATCATCTCGCACGACTTCCTAACCTCGTCGGACCTGGTCAGATCGGATGCAGGGTGGCGCTGGTCGACTTCAGCAGCGGTGCGCGATGGACGAGCAGGACGCGGACCACGATCACCGCCGCGGCAGCAGTATGACCGACATCAGGTCCAGGCCTGCGCCGGTAACCTACGCGGCCAGGCCTTCGCCGAGCTGAACGATTCTGCCAACGTTCTGCCTAACCATCCGCACCGAGCCGGACGGCGCCGGATCGCCTGGGACGAATAATTAGCACCCGGCTGAAACCGGAAGAAACGCGGTGTCGCGCCTCCCCGTGGGAGGCTTGCCAACGAGGCAAGTGGCCGTCGTGGACGGCCTCACCCTCCGGTTGAGCTTGTAACCCTCGCCGCTGGAGCGCGGTTGTCCTCGCCCACCGTGCCCTCCGCGTGCCCGTAGCACCGGCGTCTGGCGGTCACTCACGGTCAGCAACGGTCGATCTGAGGAGCGTCTGACCTGGGGCATCGGCGTTGGATCAGGCTGGGACGACGGGACCGGACGCGCCTTCCAAGCTCGTGACCTGGTGGGCCACATCGGAGCCACGAACTACCAGATCGCGGCGGACAACACCGGTCCTACCGGTCTGCATCGCCGCAGCTCACCGGGCGGACTCCACCAGGCGTCGCAAATCCCCGGAGGCGCCAGATACGGTGCCGTTAGTACCGGTGGCTCATGGTGAGCGGGATGACCTAGTCGTAGGCTCGCCACCCATTCGAGCGGATTGGAGGAGCCGTGGCCCACCCTAACGAGGAACTCACCCGCAGAGGCTTCGCTGCCTTCGCCAAGGGCGACGTCGACACCCTCCGAGAGCTGTTCGATCAAGACGCCGTCTGGCATGTGGCGGGCCGCAGCCAGCTCTCCGGTGACCACCGCGGCATGGACGCGATCCTTGGTAACTTCGCCAAGACGGCCGAGCTCACCGGTGGCACCTTCCGCATCGACCTCCACGACGTCGTGGCCAACGACGAGCATGCGGTCGCGATCTATGTCACTCGCGCCGAGCGCGAGGGGCGAACCCTGGAGGCCAGGCAGGTGCTCGTGAGCCATATCCGCAACGGCAAGCTCACCGAAGCGTGGCTGATGTCCGAAGACCAGTACGCGGCCGACGAGTTCTTCTCCTAGCGCTGGTCGATCTGCACTCGTGGAGGCCACGGCTTCGGTCGGCGGCCTTCCCGTCTCTCCAGGCTGGACCCTCAGAGGCGCCCTTGGGGCATGTCTGGGGCATGAAGCAGGGGACAGCAAGAGACAACAGCGGTGCCCAGCGGGCAGTTGTGGTCTGGCCTTGACCAGCGGCGAAGGCTCCGAGCAGCGGCGTTTGCCAGGGCATGCCGTCTATGGCATGCAAGAGGTCAGGGATTCACTGCCATTCAGCTCCACCATATCTCAGCAGCATTTTCCCTGGTCAGCAGGAGCAGCCGCTCCCCGAATCAGTAGCTGGTCCGGTCCTCGGCTCGGCCAGCACAGTGACAGCAAGCCACGTAGGCTGGCCCAGCGACGCAAGCAGAACGCCGCAGAGGCTATTCTGGGTCTTCGGGCCCAGGCTCGAGGCCCATGCGCCGTTCCCGCTCACTGATGATCAGCTGAGAGAGGCGCTGTAGTTCCTCGTCGGTGAAGGTCTGGAGGTCGATCGCGTCGAGCGGAGTACGTGCAGTGGGTTCCTCGGCCATCGAACCTCCTTCGGCTCGGGGGTTGTAGGCTACCAGGATCGGTGATCGAACCCGGATGGTGGGCTGGCCAGTACCAGCCCCTCTCACGGGTGCGGATTGTCTACCTATTCGTAGCGCTCAACCATCGGCTTCCTCTGCAGGGCGCGGGTAGAAGGGGCCTAAGCCTAGACTGACCAGGACAGCTTCAGCACCGGACCGGAAGCCACCGGTACACAGTGGGTACACGCTGGAGTGGCAGACAGAGGACGGCAACGGTCACCATCGTCCCCACGGGTACCAAGAAACGGCAGGTCAGGGCACCAACATAGCCGTCACCCGGCGACTCTTCAGGAGGCGGGCCAGAGTTCGAGTCTCCCGACCTGACTGCCGCGAGCTCTCCGTGCTCTTGCCACCAGACGGCGGTCATCGAGGATGAACGTTACCCTCTGGCCGAGCTGGGAGCCGTTGCTGCCGGGCCGGAAGTCCGTTCTACCTGGCCGTACCACTAGCATGCCATTCACAACGGTCATGACCGGTCCCCGAGCCCGTGAGAGAACAGTTATTGCGGGCGCCCGACCGAGCAGCCTTGACCTGCGCCAGTCCCCATCCTCGCAGGTGACAGCAGCGCCCGATCTGGCTTTGGGAGCAGGGGGTGGCTCGACCCGAGCCTGGATGCATCGCATTCGTGACCGGGTAATGCCGCCTGCCAGGCACCTCGGTCGGTGAGGTGTGGTGGTACATCGCGGTAACGATGTTGAGCTCGTTGACGCTTTATGTCGGAGCAAGTCAGAGGGGGCGAAATAATGCGAATAGTG
>Ga0081538_10005912_pt1 | contig 10903 bp, 9 predicted proteins | sample TabmetS5T2R1_FD_71022 | JGI IMG/M metagenome (GOLD analysis project Ga0081538, IMG submission 71022) | Tabebuia heterophylla rhizosphere microbial communities from the University of Puerto Rico - S5T2R1 | ecosystem: Host-associated > Plants > Roots > Rhizosphere ...
GCCGATCCGGCGCACGGCGAGAATCTTGGCCGCCGCCCCGATGCTTGCCGTCGGCTCGATGGTAAGAACATTGCCGCCTTTGGTCGACAGAATGGCTTGAACTGTCATGGGCGTGCTCCCTTGCCCGAAGGCTCTTATTCGTACTCGGCCTCCGAGGATAAATCGACGGTAGAAAACAAGTTTGGTTGGCATGTGGTTGTTCCCGGGCGGAATTCGAGGGCAGCCATCCGGAAAGCGGTTAGCCCCGGTAACAAATCGCTTTTAATCTAACCTTCGATCGTCTTCCCGCAGCACGATAGGATCGAAAAGCGAAAACAACAGCAGCCCGGCGACGAAGCCGCCGATCGCGATCTCCAGCGTGATGACCGCCATCATGATCCAGCAGTGGCGGCGCAGCACGCGATGCGCCGGCGGCTGCACCCGCACACGCACCGGATAGAGCATGTCGAGCGCGCTCCACAGCAAAGCGCCGTAGATCACGAGCGCCAGCATGAGATGCGCCACCAGGCGATACTGGCTGACGTCGGTGCGGTCGGCGAAGCCGCTCGCCACCATGATCCAGCCCATCAGGCCTTGCAGCCCGCCGAGCACGAAGATCGCGGCCAGCCGTCCCACCTTGCGGCCGCGCAGGTGGCCGCGCATCCAGAACCACAGGAACGGAGCGAGGAACGCGACGCCGATCAGCCGGCCCCACAACCGATGGAAATACTCCCACCAGAAGATCGACTTGAACCCTTCCAAGGTCATGCCGGCATTGACCTGGTGGTATTCGGCGATGCCTTGGTAGATGCGGAAGACGCGCTGCCACTCAGCGTCGCTGAGCGGCGGAATCGCGCCCATGATCGGCTTCCATTCCATGATGGAAAGCCCGGAATCGGTCAGGCGCGTGATGGCGCCCAGCATGACCTGCAGCAGCACCATGCCCGCCAGCCCCAGCAGCCAAAGCCCAACGGCGCGTTCGGCCGTGGCCGGCCGAGCGGCGGCAGTGCCTATGGGTGCGGTCTGGACGTAGGACACAGGATTGCGGCCTCAAGCCTCGCAAATCAGCGGCGGACCATAGCCTGAGGTGGGGTGAGATGCAGCCGAAAAAACGGCCAGGGTGTCGCAGGTCGCGCGAACAGCTAGAGCAGGTGAGCCATTCGTTTTCTATCGTAATAGTTATTTTATATCATATATTAGACAACCAAAATATGCTGACCAATTCATCCGATCGACTTGATAACTATATGACTGAGTAGTATATATGAGCATCAAAGCGTTCATGAGCCGACAGTTTGCTCCCTGGGCTAGAGGCGAGGAAGTGACTGATGACGCGCTGTGCAATGCCGTGCGCGAAATCGAGCGGGGCCTTGTGGACGCCAGGCTTGGCGGCTTCCTACTCAAGAAGCGAATACCCAAAAGCCACAAGGGCAAGAGCGGAGGGCTGCGAACGATCATCGCCTATCGTCAAGAGCACAGGCTGGTTTTTCTCTTCGGTTTTGCAAAGCGCGATAGAGCCAACATTGAGCAGACGGAGAAGCAAGCGCTGCTCGAACTGGGCAATGTCTACATGGCGATGAGCGAAAAGGATTTGAGCGAAGCGATCAGAAGCGGAGTGTTTCTCGAGGTGGTGTGCGATGGCGAAGAAGAAGAGCCGAATTCTAAGTGAGGTGCGGGAAGCCGCGCAGGACTTGCACAACATTGGTGTGATTGATGTCACCACGATGCGCAGGTTCGATGCGCTGTGCCTGCCGGAAGTGCCGCGCTACTCGCCGGCGGATATCAAGCGAATCCGCAAGGCGAACCGAGCCAGCCAGGGAGTCTTTGCGGCCTATCTCAACGTCAGCAAAGCAACGGTCACGGCCTGGGAACAAGGGCTGAAGGAACCATCCGGGATGGGCCTGAAGCTCCTCAACATCGTAGAGCGGAAAGGTATTGGCGCACTCGGATAGAGCAGGCGCCGTCCCTCACGGATGCCGCTTGTATTTGGCCGGCAGCAGCTCCTCCACCGGGATCCGGACGTGAGCATCGTCCCGCAGCAGGATGACGGCCGCGCCGGCGGCGAAGTCGGTGAGCATTTCCCGGCAGATGCCGCAGGGAGAGACGACCTTGCAGTCCTGGTGCTGCTCCCGCGGGCGCGGGTGACGGACCGAAACGATGGCCTCGATGCCCTTTTCCCCGCCCGCCATGGCTTGGCCGAGGGCCACTGCCTCTGCACAGACCGAGGCCCGGCCGACATAGGTGTCCAGGTGCAAGCCGGTGTAGATCCGGCCGGAGGCGCCCCTGACCGCGCTCGCGATGTGGTGCCGGTTCTCGGTATAACGCTGTTCGATCAGAGACTTGGCGGCATCGATCAGGGCCTGGTCGGCGGCCGTGATCGGGGTTCCGGGGAGCGGCTTGTTCATGGCGCGATGCTGCGGTGCCGCACGGAAACCGTCAAGCCGGCCAAAGCCCCTGTCGACGCTACGGTCAAAACTGCAGGCAGAGCCGGAGGGAATCGTAGAGCGCGGCGTGGATGTTGCGGCTGCTGACGGCATCGCCCACCCGGAACAGCTGGAAGCGGCCATCGCGGTTGCGCACCAGGCTCTGGGGCCGGTTGCCGATCAGGGCGTCGAGATCGAGTTCTCCGCGGTTGGCGGACTGTTCCTTGAGCGCGAAATAGACCTCGGCGGCGGGCAGGGTGCCGTGCTCGGCGATCACCTGGTCGGTGCGGCGCTCGGTCTCCGACTTGTCGTAGTCGTTGGTGAGAACGGCCACCAGCTTGTTGCCGTCGCGCCGGATGCCTTTCAGCCGATGATTGAGGGTGAAGGTGGTCTTGGCGGCGTACAGCTTCTTGAAATAGGCGGGATAGTTGATGCCGCCGACATCGACACCGGCCGCCCGCTCCGGCGAGACGTATTCCAGCTTGGCGCCGTGATCGACCGCGAACTCCGCGAGGCTGAGCCCTTCGTGCGCGCCATGGTCGTCGAACAGCAGGACTTCCGGCGCGACCGGCACCTGGCCGGCGAGGATGTCCCATGGGCTGGTCGCGAGCTCTTCGCCGAACTTGAGGCGCCCGGCGAAGGGCAGGCCGCCGGTCGCGATCACCACGATGTCCGGGTTCTCCGCCAGCACGTCCGGCGCTTCGGCATAGGTGTTGAAGCGGATGTCGATGTCGGCCAGCTGCACTTCCGCAGCCAGCCACTCGACGATGCCGACGATCTCGCGCCGGCGCTGCAGCTTGGCGGCCAGCAGCACCTGTCCGCCCGGCTTGTCGGCGGCTTCGAACAGCACGACCTTGTGCCCGCGCGCGGCCGAAACGCGCGCCGCTTCCAGGCCGGCCGGACCGGCGCCGACCACCACCACCTTTCTCTTCGCGCCGGTCGTCGGCGTGATGACGTGGGGCATCGTGGCTTCGCGGCTGGTCGCCGGGTTGTGCAGGCACAGCGCTTCCATGCCCTGGTACAGGCGATCAATGCAGTAGCCGGCGCCGACACAGGGCCGGATGCGGGTCTCCTCGCCGCGCTGGATCTTGGCGACGATGTGCGGGTCCGCCATGTGCGCGCGGGTCATGCCGATGAGGTCGACCGCGCCGGAGGTGATGGCGTGACGCGCAGTCGCGACGTCGTTGATGCGCGCCGCCTGCATCACCGGCAGCTTCACCAGCCGCTTCACTTCGCGCGCAAGGTCAAGATGCGGGCCGGCCGGCGTGCCCATGCCGGGAATGACGTGGGAGATCGATTCGTCCGAGCCGATATAGCCCTGGATCACGTTGATGAAGTCGATCAGGCCGCTCTCCGCCATATGCTGCGCGATCGCCAGCCCGTCCTTGCGGCTGAGGCCGTCCTCCCGCGTCTCGTCCACCACCATGCGCAGGCCGACGATATAGTCGTTGCCGACCTGGCGGCGGATCTCCTGCAGCACTTCGACGGAGAATCGCATGCGGTTCTCGAGGCTCTGGGTACCGTATTCGTCGGTGCGCTCGTTGGTGATGGGCGACCAGAAGGCGTCGAACAGGTGGCCGTAGGACTCGATCTCGATCCCGTCCATGCCGCCCTCGCGGCAGCGGCGCGCGGCGGCGCCGTAGGCCTTGATCACGCGCGCGAAGTCCCAGTCCTCCATCTCCTTGGGGAAGGCGCGGTGCGCCGGCTCGCGCACCGGCGAGGGCGCGATCACGGGCAGCCAATGCTCCTTGGCCCAGGAGGTGCGGCGGCCGAGATGCGTGATCTGCACCATCACCGCCGCGCCGTATCTGTGCACGCCGTCGGTCAGCTCCTTGAACCAGGGGATGATGGCGTCGCTGCCGACATAGAGGTTGCCGAAGGCCTGGGGCGAATCCGGCGCCACGATCGAGGAGCCGCCGATCATGGTCATGCCGATCCCGCCCTTGGCCTTTTCCTCGTGGTAGAGGCGGTAGCGCGCCTTGGGCAGCGCCTCCTCGGAATAGGCCGGCTCGTGCGAGGTGCTGATGACGCGGTTCTTCAGCGTCAGATGCTTGAGCTGGAACGGCTGCAGAAGCGGATCGGCCATGCGTGCAAACTCTCCCGGAAACAGGCCGCGACTCTAGGCGAAGCCGCGGTGGTCCTACAAACCGGATTCGGGCGTATTCCGCCGCGAAAAAGCAAAACGTCGCTTGACCCCGCCTCCCGCGCAACAGGCTTGCGCCGCGCCATGCGCCAACGGCCGTTCCTTGCGCCTGCGCGGCCGCCCTTGCCGCCGGCCCCTGCCCGTCTAGAATGACCGCCAAAGGGGGCGTCACCAAAGCACCCAGCGGGAGGAATTCATGGAATTGCGGTCCCTCGACTTCGACCTGGGCGAGACGGCCGAGGCGTTGCGCGAGAGCGTGCGGTCCTTTGCCGACGCCGAGATCGCGCCGCGCGCCGCCGACATCGACCGGGAGGATGATTTCCCCGCCGACCTGTGGCGCAAGTTCGGCGACCTCGGCCTGCTCGGCATCACAGTCGAGGAGGAGTTCGGCGGCGCCGGGATGGGGTACCTCGAGCACGTCATCGCGCTGGAGGAGATTTCGCGCGCCTCGGCCTCGGTCGGCCTCTCCTACGGCGCCCACTCCAACCTGTGCGTGAACCAGATCCGCCGCAACGGCACCGAGGCGCACAAGCGCAAATACCTGCCCAAGCTGATTTCCGGCGAGCATGTCGGCGCGCTCGCCATGAGCGAGCCGGGCGCCGGCTCCGACGTGGTCTCCATGCGCCTCAAGGCCGAGCGGCGCGGCGACCGCTATGTGCTGAACGGCACCAAGATGTGGATCACCAACGGCCCCAACGCCGACATCATCGTGGTCTACGCCAAGACCGATGCCGAGGCCGGGCCCAAGGGCATCACCGCCTTCATCGTCGAGACCAGGACCAAGGGCTTCCAGGTCGCGCAGAAGCTGGACAAGCTCGGCATGCGCGGCTCCAACACCGGCGAGCTGGTGTTCAACGAGTGCGAGGTGCCGGCGGAGAATGTGCTGCAGGCCGAAGGCAAGGGCGTCAACGTGCTGATGAGCGGGCTCGATTACGAGCGCGCGATCCTGGCGGCCGGGCCGCTCGGCATCATGCAGGCGGCGATGGATGCGGTGGTGCCGTACGTGCATGACCGCAAGCAGTTCGGCCAGCCGATCGGCACCTTCCAGCTGATGCAGGGCAAGATCGCCGACATGTATTCGACGCTCTCGGCCTGCCGCGCCTATTGCTACGCGGTGGCGAAGGCGTGCGACAAAGGGCAGATCACGCGCAAGGACGCCGCCGGCGTCATCCTCTATTGTGCCGAGAAGGCGACCTGGATGGCGCTGGAGGCGATCCAGTGCCTGGGCGGCAACGGCTATATCAACGACTATCCGACCGGCCGACTGCTGCGCGACGCCAAGCTGTACGAGATCGGCGCCGGTACCAGCGAGGTCCGGCGCATGCTCATCGGCCGCGAAATCTTCAACGAGACGGCGTGAAGCATGTCCATCCTCAAAAGCGAGATCGACACCCGCTCCGAGAGCTTCCAACGCAACCACGCCGCCATGCAGGTCCAGGTCGATGACCTGAAGCGGCTGGTCGAGCGCATCAAGCTCGGCGGCGGCGAGGCGGCGCGCACCAAGCACCTTTCCCGCGGCAAGCTGCTGCCTCGTGACCGCATTCGCTGCCTGATCGACGCGGGGGCGCCGTTCCTGGAGTTCTCCCAGCTGGCGGCCTATGACGTTTACGACGACGACGTGCCGGCGGCCGGCATCATCACCGGCGTCGGACGCGTGGCGGGGCGCGAATGCGTGATCGTCGCCAACGACGCGACGGTCAAGGGCGGCACCTATTTTCCCGTCACGGTGAAGAAGCATCTGCGGGCGCAGGAGATCGCGCGCCAGAACAACCTGCCCTGCATCTATCTGGTCGACAGCGGCGGCGCCAACCTGCCGAACCAGGACGAGGTGTTCCCCGACCGCGATCATTTCGGCCGCATCTTCTACAACCAGGCCACCATGTCGGCCGCCGGCATTCCGCAGATCGCGGTGGTGATGGGCTCCTGCACCGCGGGCGGCGCCTACGTGCCGGCGATGTCGGACGAGAGCATCATCGTCAAGAACCAGGGCACCATCTTCCTGGGCGGCCCGCCGCTGGTGAAGGCCGCGACCGGCGAGGTGGTGAGCGCGGAGGATCTTGGCGGCGCCGACGTGCATTCGCGCCAGTCCGGAGTCACCGATCATTACGCCGAGAACGACCGGCACGCGCTGGAAATCGCGCGTTCTATCGTCGCGCATCTCAACCGCACCAAGTCGGTCTCGCTGGATGTCACCACGCCGGAAGAGCCGCTGTACGACGCTAAGGAGATCTACGGCATCATCCCTGCCGATCCGCGCCAGCCGTACGACGTGCGCGAGGTGATCGCGCGCCTGGTCGACGGCAGCCGGTTCGACGAGTTCAAGAAGCTCTACGGCACGACTTTGGTCTGCGGCTTCGCGCGCATCTGGGGCTATCCGGTCGGGATCATCGGCAACAATGGCATCCTGTTCTCCGAATCGGCGCTCAAGGGCGCGCATTTCGTCGAGCTGTGCGCCCAGCGCGGCATCCCGCTGCTGTTCCTGCAGAACATCACCGGCTTCATGGTCGGCAAAAAATACGAGGCCGGCGGCATCGCCAAGGATGGTGCCAAGATGGTGACCGCAGTCTCCTGCGCGCAGGTTCCGAAGCTCACCATGCTGATCGGCGGATCGTTCGGCGCCGGCAATTACGGCATGTGCGGCCGCGCCTTCTCGCCGCGCTTCCTGTGGATGTGGCCGAACGCGCGCATCTCGGTCATGGGCGGCGAGCAGGCCGCCAATGTGCTGGCGCAGGTCAAGCGCGACGCCATGGCGGCCCGCGGGGAGGACTGGCCGGATCACGACGAGGAGCAGTTCAAGGCCCCGATCCGCGCGCAATACGAGGCGCAAGGGCATCCCTATTTCGCCGGCGCGCGGCTATGGGACGACGGCCTGGTCGATCCCGCCGATGCGCGCATGACGCTCGCGCTGGGCCTCTCCGCCGCGCTCAACGCGCCGGTCGAGCGCACCCAGTTCGGCATTTTCCGGATGTAGCCATGGCCTCGTATCTGCAAATCGAAAAGGCGGGCAAGGTTGCGACGGTTCGGCTGAACCGGCCGGACAAGCACAACGCGTTCGACGAGTATCTGATCTCGGAACTGACCCAGGCGTTCCGCGATCTCGCGAGCGATGCGGCAGTGCGCGTGGTCGTGCTCGCCGCGAACGGGCAGAGCTTTTCCGCCGGCGCCGACCTCGACTGGATGAAACGCATGTCGGCGATGGGCCGTACCGACAACGAGCGCGATGCGATGGCGCTGGCCGACCTGATGGAAGCGATCGATCGCTGCCCCAAGCCGGTCGTGGGCGTGATCCAGGGCGCGGCGTTCGGCGGCGGCGTGGGGCTGGTCGCCTGCTGCGACATCGCGATCGCGACCAGCAGCGCCAGCTTCTGCCTGTCGGAAGTGCGGCTGGGCCTGATCCCTGCCGTCATCTCGCCTTATGTCGCGGCGGCGATCGGGCCGCGCGCCTGCCGGCGCTATTTCCTGACCGCCGAAAGGTTCGACGCGGCCACGGCGGCTAAGCTCGGCCTCATCCAACGCGTGGTAGAGCCGGAGGCGCTGGAAGCGGCGCGGGACGAGACGATCAAGCAGCTGCTGAATGGCGGGCCGGCGGCGCAGTTGGCGGCGAAGGATCTGATCCGGCGGGTGGCCGGCGCACCGATCGACGATACGCTGCGGCGCGACACCGCCGCCCGGATCGCCGATGCGCGCGCGTCGGCGGAAGGCAAGGAAGGCATCGCAGCCTTCCTCGAGAAGCGCAAGCCGAACTGGAGTTGAGGTCGGAGCAACCACAGTATGCCCGACATGACGCGAGAGAATCCCCTCCCCCAACATGGGGGAGGGTTAGGGAGGGGGAAGCCGGTGCACGATTGGAACGAATCTTCGCTCGCTTCCCCCACCCCTGCCCTCCCCCACCTGGGGGAGGGGAATTACACTTGATGGGGAACCGCTAGGGGATGTTCCGCAAGATTTTGATTGCCAACCGCGGCGAGATCGCCTGCCGCATCATGCGGACGGCCAAGCGGCTGGGCGTCGGCACCGTCGCGGTCTATTCCGAGGCGGACGCCCATGCGCTGCATGTCGAGATGGCGGACGAAGCCGTTCTGCTCGGCCCCGCCCCGGCCGCACAAAGCTATCTCGCGCTCGACAAGGTGATCGCGGCGGCGGTCGCGACCGGGGCCGAGGCGATCCACCCGGGCTATGGGTTCCTGTCCGAGAATGCGCGCTTTGCCGAAGCCTGCGGCAAGGTCGGCGTCACCTTCATCGGCCCGCCGGCGGCCGCGATTCACGCCATGGGCTCCAAGTCGGAGTCCAAGCTGCTGATGGAAAAGGCGCGCGTGCCGCTGGTGCCGGGCTATCACGGCGCCGAGCAGGCGGATTCGCACCTGATGCACGAGGCCATGCGCATCGGCTTCCCGGTGCTGATCAAGGCCTCGGCCGGTGGCGGCGGCAAGGGCATGCGCATCGTGCGCGCCGAGTACGAATTGCAGCAGGCGATCGACGGCGCGCGGCGCGAAGCCAAGTCGGCGTTCAGCGACGACCGGCTGCTGATCGAGAAATACCTTGAAAGGCCGCGCCACGTCGAAGTGCAGGTGTTCGCCGACAGCCACGGCAACGCGGTCTATATCCACGACCGCGACTGCTCGATCCAGCGCCGGCACCAGAAGGTGATCGAGGAAGCGCCAGCCCCCGGCCTCTCCGACGAGACCCGCAAACGCATGGGCGAGGCCGCGGTCGCCGCGGCAAAGGCGGTCGGCTATGTCGGCGCCGGCACGGTCGAGTTCCTCTATGCCGACGACCAGTTCTATTTCATCGAGATGAACACGCGGCTGCAGGTCGAGCACCCGGTGACGGAGATGATCGCCGGCCTCGACTTGGTGGAATGGCAGCTGCGCGTCGCGAGCGGCGAGCCGTTGCCCGAAGCGCAGGCGGAGCTGTCGCGCTATGGCCATGCGATGGAAGTGCGGCTCTATGCCGAGGATCCGGCCAAGGGCTTCCTGCCGGCCACCGGCCGCCTCGCGCATCTCACTTGGCCCAGCGCCGCCAACAACCTGCGCATCGATTCCGGCGTGCGCGCGGGCGATGTGATTTCGACCTTTTATGATCCGATGATTGCGAAGGTGATCGCCTGGGGCGAGGACCGCACCGCTGCCGCGCAGCGTCTGCGCCGCGCGTTGATGGAGACGGAGATCGCCGGCCTCGCCACCAACACGGCGTTCCTGATCGACGTGCTCGGCCATCCCGCTTTCCTCGCGGAAGAGATCGATACCGGCTTCATCGAGCGCCATCGCGCCGACCTGCTGCCCGAAGCCTCCGGCACTTCGGATCGCGCGCTCGCCCTGGCGGCGGCGTTCCTAGTGCTGAGCGGCGGTGCGCGTGCCGCGGAAGCGGCGCGGCGCGGCGATCCCTTTTCGCCCTGGGCCACCACCAGCGGCTGGCGGCTCAATGGCGAGGGTGGGTCTTCGATCCTGTTGCGCGACAGCGCGGGCAAGCAGCGCGATGCGCGCCTCACCTTCTCCGGCGAGCTCTGGACCATCGCCGTCGACGATGGCGCGCCCTTGCGCTTGACCGCGCCCAGGATCGACAATGGCAGCCTGGTGGCCGGCGCCGACCATGGACGCCTGCGCGTGACCATCGTGCAGGACGGCAACCAGGTGACGGTGATCGAGCGCGGCCGGGCGACGCGGGTCGCGCGCATCGACGTGCTGGCGGAGGCGGAAGCCGAGGCTGGCGGGCACGGTCAGCTGACGTCGCCCATGCCCGGCACCGTGGTACGGGTGATGGTCGAAGAGGGTGCGAGCGTGACGCGCGGCCAGGCCTTGATGGTGGTCGAAGCGATGAAAATGGAGCATACGATCGCGGCCCACGCCGACGGCATCGTGAAGCAGGTGAAGTTCCGCACCGGCGATTCGGTTGCCGAGGGTGTGGAGCTGATCGCATTCGAGGCGGCGCAATGACCTTGCCCTCTCATGTCAAGATCGTCGAAGTCGGCCCGCGCGACGGTTTGCAGAACGAAGCCAAGCCGGTGCCGCTCGAGACCAAGGTCGCGCTGATCGACAGGCTGTCGGAGACCGGCCTGTCCGCGATCGAAGCCGGCGCGTTCGTCTCGCCCAAATGGGTGCCGCAGATGGCGGATTCGGCCGAGGTGTTCCGGCGCATCAAGCAGAAGCCCGACGTCTCTTACCCAGTGCTGGTACCCAATGTGAAGGGGCTGGAGCTCGCGCTCGCCGCCGGCGCGCAGGAGATCGCGGTGTTCGGCGCCGCCTCCGAGAGCTTTTCCCAGCGCAACATCAACTGCTCGATCCAGGAGAGTCTGGAGCGCTTCGGCCACGTGTGCGATGCCGCGCAGTCGGCCGGCCTCAAGGTGCGCGGCTACGTCTCC
>Ga0081538_10005913_pt1 | contig 10903 bp, 12 predicted proteins | sample TabmetS5T2R1_FD_71022 | JGI IMG/M metagenome (GOLD analysis project Ga0081538, IMG submission 71022) | Tabebuia heterophylla rhizosphere microbial communities from the University of Puerto Rico - S5T2R1 | ecosystem: Host-associated > Plants > Roots > Rhizosphere ...
TGCAGGCTCGTCGTGATGAGGTAGGCGAGCGCGATCGCGATCACCACCGCCACTCCGTGGCTGACCACGCCGCCGAGCGGCTCCTCGAGCAGCGAGGCGATCGCCGGCTCGCCCAGGAAACCGATGCCGAGCGAGGCCATCGTGATCCCGAGCTGGCACGCCGAGAGGTACTCGTCGATGCGGTCGATCTCGTGCAGGGCCAGCGCCGCGCCGGCCTGCCCCTCGTCGCGCATCCGCTCGACCCGGCTCTGCCGGGCGCGCACGAGCGCGAACTCGGCCGCCACGAAGAAGCCGTTCGCGGCGACCAGCACGGCGACGCCCAAGAGGAAGAGCAGCTCGGTCACTTCAGGCCGAGAGCCCGGCCGGGGCCCTTGCGCTGGCTACTTCGAGGAGGATCGTCGTCGGTCATCCGCAGACGCCGCGAGCGTAGCAGAGGCTCAGACGTGCCATCCTCGTCTCCATGCGCATCGCCTCGCTCGTACCCTCGGCCACCGAGCTGCTCTTCGAGCTCGGCCTGGGCGACCGCGTGGTCGCGGTCACCCACGAGTGTGACTACCCGCCCGGTGTCGAGCAGCGCCCTCACCTGACCCGCAGCGTCATCCCCGAGGGCCTGGACGCCGCCGCCGTCGACGCCGCCGTGCGCGAGCGCACCGGTCGCGGGGAGGCCCTGTACGAGCTCGACGAGGACGCGCTGCGGGGGCTCGACGTCGACCTGATCGTCACCCAGGCGGTGTGCGAGGTATGCGCGGTCTCCATCGACGACGTGAGCGCCGTGGCGGAGCGGCTGCCGACGAGCCCGCGCGTCGTCTCGCTCGACCCGGCCACGATCGGCGAGGTGCTCGCCGACGCCGCGCGCCTCGCCGAGGTGGCCGGCGCGGAGGAGGCGGGGTCACGGCTCGCGGAGCACGCCGGCGCCCGGATCGAGGCCGTCGAGCGCACCGTGGAGAACGCTCGGAGGCCGCGCGTCGCGGCGCTCGAGTGGCTCGATCCCGTATTCGTCGGCGGCCACTGGGTGCCGCAGATGATCGAGCTGGCGGGGGGAGAGGACGTGCTCGGGCTGCCGGGCGAGAAGTCGCGCACCGTGGACTGGGCGGAGGTCCAGGCGGCCGCGCCCGAGGTCGTGATCGCGATGCCCTGCGGCTACTACGCGGAGCAGGCGGCGGCCGAGGCGGTACGCCACCGCGACCGCCTGGCCGCGCTCGACGCGCGTGTCGTCGCGGTGGACGCGGCGGCCTACTTCTCGCGACCGGGGCCGCGCCTGGTGGAGGGCGTCGAGCTCCTCGGGCACCTGCTCCACCCCGACCTGGTGCCGGCGCCCCCGGGCCGCCGGTCGGTCGAGGTGGACATCGAGCGCGCCGTCGCGGCGGGCAGCTGAGCGACGCGCCGGTGGACGCCGAGCAGGTCCTCGCCTTCCGGTTGGCGCGCTCCGGGCTGGCCGCTCGGGACACCCGTACCCTGGCTGAGGCGGCCGCCTGCCCGGCCTCGGACTTCACGCGCGGCGCGGCGCTGCTCGCGCTCGCGGCGCGCGCCGAGGGCGTATCCCGAGAGGGCTACGAGCGCGCGGTCGACGGCGGCGACCTCGTAGTCGCCCACGTCATTCGGGGCGCCATCCACGCGCTCGCGCCCGGCGACCTCGCGCTCTACGGGCGGGCCCTGATCGCCCGCGACGACGGCGAGCTCGGCGCGCAGCTCGGCCGGCAGGTCCAGCGGCTCGCCGCCGAGAAGGGGTTCTCCCCCGGGGAGGCGCTCGACGAGGTGGCGACCGCGACGAAGGATGCGCTCGCGAACGGGCGGGCGCTCGACCGGAACGAGCTGCACGAGCAGCTGCGACAGCGCGTGCGTGCGGACCTGATGCCCTGGTGCCGGAGCTGTGGGAGCCACCACGTCGCTCCGATGCTGTGGCGCTACGCAACGGTGAAGGCGGGCGTGCGGCTCGACTCCGAGCGCCGGTACAGGATTGCCAGGCCGGGCCGGGCGCCGGCCGCACACGAAGCGGTACGCCGGTTCCTAGGCTTCTACGGGCCCGCGACTCCCGGCGACTTCGCCGAGTGGGCCGGACTGGCCAAATCCCACGCCGGGCGCCTGTGGGACGAGGCGGCGGGCCGGCTCGCCGAGGTGCGGGTCGGCAAGAGGCGAGCATGGCTTTTCGGGGAGGACGTGGGTGCGCTGGAGTCGCCGCCCGCCGCGGAGGGCATCCGCTTGATCCCGCCGGGCGACCCCTACCTGCAGAAGCCCAACCGACCGCTGCTCGCCCGGGACCCCGAGCTGCACAAGCGGCTGTTCCGGCCCGTTGCGAGCCCCGGCGCGGTCCTGAGGGACGGCCGCCTGGCCGGGCTGTGGCGGATCAAGACGAGCGGTAGGAAGGCGGAGGTGACCGTCGAGAAGGTCGGGCGCCTGGCGCGCGGGGAGCTGGAGGAGCCCGCCCGGCGCGTGGCGGAGCTGCGCGGCGCGACGGACGCCGCGCTCATTCTCGGCTGATCAGCCGGCGACCACGATCGACCCCGCGACCGCGAGCGCACCCAATCCGGCGCACAGCGCCGCGGGCACGGCGTCGGGTAGCCGCACCCGGTCGCCGAGGTCGAACAGCACCAGGGCGGCGACGGCGCCGCCGATCAGCCCGCCCACGTGGCCGCCGATCGAGATGTTCGGAACGGTGAAGGTGATCACGAGGTTGAGCACGATCCAGATCCCGAGGCCGCTCTCCATGATGCTCATGCCGCGGCTGCGCATGACGATCGCCGCCGCGGCCATGAGGCCGAAGATCGCGCCGGACGCTCCCACGGTGGGCGAGTTCGGCTCGACCAGGAGCGCCCCGAAGGAGCCGGCGAGGAGCGACACGAAGTAGATGAGGGCGAAGCGCAGCCGGCCCACGGCGGGCTCGAGGATCGCGCCGAGGATGTAGAGCGACAGCATGTTGAAGAGCAGGTGGAAGAACCCGGCGTGCAGGAAGCCCGCGGTGAGCAGGCGGTAGTACTCGCCGTCGGCGATCGTCGCGCGCGACACGGACCCTTCCTCGAGGAGGGTGCTGCCGCCCAGGCCGCCGCCGCCGGTGGCGCTCGCCCCGCCGAGCAGGGCACCGAGCGCGACCGCCACGTTGATCCCGATGAGCACATAGGTCAGCACGGGCTCGTCGGTGGTGCTGCGCACGGTGCCCACGCGCTGGCGCTGGCGCGCGCACTCCGGGCACCGCATGCCGACCGGCGTCGCGGTCATGCAATCCGTGCAGATCGGCCGCTCGCAGTTCGAGCAGCGCACGCCGGTCTCGCGATTCGGGTGCCGGTAGCAGGTCTCCATGGTCGGAGGCCACACTAGCTGGGCGCTCGCTCGGCGTAGGGGCTCAGGCCGGAACCGACACCGAGATGAACGGCGTGCCCTCGGGCGCCGTGACTTGGGCGTCCCGCTCGGGGGTGACCATGACCTGATCGCCGGCCTCGAGCTTCCCCTGGACCGGAACGTCGGCCCCGCCGCTGCGGTCGGGCAGGAACACGGCGTCGGGACGCGGCGCCTGCTCGCCCCGCCGCAGCACCCACACCTTGTAGACGCCTCCAGCCGGCGGCTCCCTGAGACCGCTGGCCGTGAGCGTTCCGTCGCCGTCATCGATCTGCAGCTCGGCGCGCGCGCCCTGCGCCTCGGCACCGGTGACCATCGCGGCCACCGTCCGCTCGTCGCCGCCGCCCAGCTGCGCGATTCCGATACCGGCGAGGAGGCCGACCGCGAGGGCCGCGCCCGCGGCCAGCGCCGGGCGGAAGAGCCCGCCGCGCGGAAGCAGCCGCTCCCACAGCGAACGCCGCGGCGGCGCTCCCGAGCGCTCGCGCGCCTCGCCCTCCACGACCTTCATCAGCGAGGCCTTGAGAGCCGGCGGCGGCTCGACCTGCTCGACGGAGCGCGGCAGCACGTCGGCCGCCGGCCGCAAGCGGTCGACCTCGGCACGGCATTCGGCGCATGTCGCGAGGTGCTGCTCGAACGCTTGGCGCTCGAGGTCGGTCAGCGCCCCGAGCAGATAGGCGCCGACCTCTTCCCGGTAGCTGGTGTGGTCGCGAGCTGTCATGCAAGTCCCTCTGCCGCGATGCCCTCGGCGAGCTGGCGTCGGAGCTTCTCCAGGCCGAGCCGCATCCTGCCCTTGACCGTACCGATCGGCTCGTTGAGCAACTCGGCTATCTGACTGTGGCTGAAGCCTCCGAAGTAGGCCAGCTCGATCGTCCGGCGCTGGTCCTCCGGCAACTCGGCGATCGCGCTCCGGACGCTTCGCGCCTCCTCTCTCCGGGCGGCCTCCACGTCCGTACGATCGCGGGCCTCGAAGCGCTCCTCGACACCGTCCATCGTCTCGCGCCGCCCGTCGTGCGTGACGCTCCGGCGCAGCGCGTCGATCGCCCGGTTGTGGACGATGCCCAGCACCCACGTGCGAACGCTTCCGCGCGCCTGGTCGTATCGCAGCCGGCTGCGCCAGATCGAGAGGAACGCCTCCTGCGTGACGTCCTCGGCCGACGTGCGGTTGCCGACCATCCGGTACGCGAGCGAGAAGGCGGCGCCGCCGTGGCGGTCGTACAGCAGCTCGAAGGCGCGCGGGTCTCCGGCCTGGACGAGCTGCATCATCTCCTCGTCCGCGAGATTCCGGAGGTCTGCCATGGCGTTGCTTCCTACGGGGCGCCGGGGAATTCGGATCAGGTGGCGAGACGATGATCCAGGAACGAGGTCCGGTCGTACAAGAGGATGAACCCAGTTCGCGATCTTCAGGAGGTCACGCGATATGGAACGACGCTCACCTGCCCAGGTCTTCGCCCTGGTGATCGGGCTGACGCTCGTCGCCGCCGGGATACTCGGCTTCTTCTACAACGCCAGCTTCTCAACCGGCGACGGCACCGAGCGCGACGCAGTGCTCGGCATCCTCGACGTCAACGGTTGGCACAACGTCGTGCATATCGCCACCGGGGCGCTCGGGCTGGCCGTCGCCCGCTCGTACGGCGGGTCGCGCGGCTACGCGATCGGGTTGGGCGCCGTCTACCTGCTCGTCGCGGCGCTCGGCTTCATCGCCGGCGACGGTGACGAGATCTTCAACCTGATCCCCGTGAACACGGAGGACAACGTCCTGCACCTGCTCATCGGGATCGCGGGCGTCGGGGCGGGCCTCGCCACGCCGGCGACGACGGCGCCGAGCACGGCGCGCCCGGCTGCGGCGTAGCGAATGCGAGGGCCGGTGCGCCGCTGTCGGGCGGTCGCCGGCCCGGCTATCCGCCCTTCGCGGCGCGCCAAGGCCACGGGAAGCGGCGGATCCGCTGCTCGAGGTCGTTCGCGGCCGCCTCGAGCCTGTCGCCGAGGGTTCTGAGGTGACCCGGCTGGGGGAGGTCGGTGCGCCACCCGCCTCTGAGCTCGTGGACGTGGCCGTACGCGTCGGAGACCTCAGTCCACAGGTCCCGGTTCAGCGCCGCGAGGCCCGCGAACGGCGACTTCATGGTGTCCCAGTCACCGATCGAGAGTCGGTGCCTGAGGTTCTCTCCCTTTTCCTCGATGCGCGCCGCGTTCTCACCCAGCTCCCTGGAGACGACGCGCATCGCGCCCACCACGTTGCGCCACTCGCGTTGCCGATCGAGCTGGCCGGAGACCCACCTCGTGCCGAGCGCCGTGCCCGCGCCGGCCACCAGCGCGCCGACCACGGCCGCGCTTACCTCCTCAATCATCTGTCACCGGGGGCGAGTCCACGGGACCGCGACCGTAGCCGGTGGTCCGTGCGCGTTCAGTGAGAAGCGCCACACGCGGCGGTGTGGAATGGGCACCCGCCGATCGGCGTCTAGAGAGTCGTGACCCCTCTCGCCACCGTGCCCCCGGCGCCCCGCGGCGCGCCCGTCGTGGGGTCGGCGCTCGACCTGCGCAGGGACGTCCTCGGCACCTACGAACGTGCGCGACGGGCGCACGGCGACGTAGTCCGATTCGTCATCGGCCCGCCGGGCGTGCGGGCGACCATGTACGCGCTCTTCCATCCGGACGCGGTGCGCCGCGTGCTGGCCGGCGAGGCCGACCGCTACCGGAAGGACAACCGTTTCTACCAGGAGGTGCGCTGGGCACTGGGCGACGGGTTGCTGGGGAGCCAGGACGAGACCTGGCTGCGCCAGCGACGCTTCATCCAGCCGCTGTTCACCCGCCGGCGGATCGCGGGCTACGCCCAGTCGATGGCGGAGGAGGCCGCCGAGCTGATCGGCCGCTGGCGGGGCCTGTCCGCGGACGGGAACACAATCGACATGCACGCCGAGATGTCGCGCGTGACCCTGCGCGTGGTGGGGCGGCTCCTGTTCGGCTCGGACCTCGAGCGCGCCGTCGCCGTGGTCGGCGACGCCTTTCCGGTCCTTGGGGAGTACGCCCGCCGGCGGGCGTTCGCCCCGTTCCGCGTCCCGCACGGCTGGCCCACGCCCGCGAACCGCCGCGCCGTGAGCGCCCGACACGCCGTCTATCGGGTATGCGACGAGCTCATCGCGGACCGCCGCGCCTACGACGGCGGAGGGGACGACCTGCTGAGCCTGCTCGTCGCAGCCCGCGACGGTGACGAGCGGCTCGACGACGAGGAGATCCGCGACCAGATCCTGATCTTCCTCCTGGCAGGTCACGACACCACGGCCATCGCCCTCACCTTCGCGGTGCACCTGCTCGGCCTGCACCGCGACGCCCAGCGCCGCGTGCGCGACGAGGTCGACGCGGTGCTCGGCGACCGGGCGCCCACCGCGGACGACGTCGAGGCGCTGACGTACACCACGATGGTGCTTAAGGAGGCGATGCGCCTCTACCCGCCGGCTTGGGGGCTCGGCCGCAGGACGGCCGGCGGCGACAGCATCGACGGCTACGACATCCCGCCCGGCTCGGACGTGGCCGTGAGCGCCTGGGTCACGCATCGCCATCCGGAGTTCTGGGACGAGCCCGGGCGCTTCGATCCGAAGCGCTTCGCTCCCGAGCGCGAGTCCGAGCGCCACCGCCACGCCTACTTCCCGTTCGGCGCCGGCCCGCGCGCCTGCATCGGTCAGTACTTCTCGATGCTCGAGGCCACGATCGCGCTGGCCGTGATCGTCCGGGAATTCGAGCTCGCCTCGCTCGGCGAGCGCGTCCCGCTGGCCCCGAGGATCACACTGCACCCCGCCGCGCCGGTGCCCTGCCGGCTCACGGCGAGGCGCCCCTGAGGAAGCTCGCGCCCGATCTTCGTCCGACGCCCATGTCGAGCTGCCCGAGCGGTTCAGCAAAGCCGTGCGCGAGCTCTTTCGCGTGTGGTCCGCGGGGGCGGCCAGGGCCGTCCAGGCCCAGGTCGGGACGCGCGCGATGTGTTGGGTCCGACGTCTTCGCGGACCGCTATGCGTCGAGCGGGGGCCCGACGAGCTCGATCCCGTGCTGCCGGGCGGCGCGGGCGAGCGCGTCGGCCTGCTCGGGTGTGGGCGGCCCCTGGGGCGCCGGCAGCGTGGGCTGCTCGGCCCGGCGGCTCAGCGCGCGCACGAAGCGCTCGAAGTCGCCGCGCCTCGTGACCACGAGCCAGCGTGCACCGTCGGGTGACTCGACCCGGTAGGTGTGCGCCACCCCCTTCGGGGCGAGGATCGACGCGCCTGCGCCGATCCGGATGTCCGCGTCATCGACTCGCAGGCGAAGCTCGCCCTCGAGCACATGGAAGACCTCATCCTCCGTCCGGTGGATGTGCAGCGGCGGCGAGTCTCCGTACGGCGCGAGCGACTCGAGCACCGAGATCCCGTCCTCACCCTGGTCGTGGGAAACGTGAACGGTGTGGAGGGTGTTGAAGAACCAAAGCTGCTCGGTGGTCTGGGCAGCGACAGCCATGCGACGCATCCTTCTGACTAGACTCCGAATCGGAGGTTGTATACCTCTGTTTCGGAGTTATGTCAAGGGACAAGCTGACCCCCTTCTCGTATGTCGTGCTGACCCTTGTCGGCCGGGGCGGCGCCGGCCCGCACGACCTCGTCCGCATGGCACGATCGGGCCGGATCTACTGGGACGCCGCGGAGAGCCAGTGGTATGCCGAGCCCCCACGCCTCGAGCGGCTCGGCTACCTGAGCTCGCGCAGGGAGCCCGGCCAAACGCGGCCGCGAACCCACTACACGCTCACTGACAAGGGCCGCACCGCGCTCGCCGACTGGATGGAGCAACCGGCCCGCTTTCCCCGCATGCAGCACGAGGCGGTCGTCCGCCTGCTCGCCGCCGACATCGCCGGCGAAGAGGCCGTGCTCGACAGCCTGCGGGCGCTCCGCGCCGAGATCGCCGCGATCTCGGCGCGACTCGACGCCGCCGAGACCGTCGCCAGGACGATCCCCAGCCGCGAGGACTATCTGCTCCTGAACCACCGGCTCGCCCGCCGCATCGTCCAGGCCCACACCGACTGGCTCGACGAGGTCGAACGGGAACTGGGATCGCGGACTCGCCGGTGATCGAGCTCGCCGCGCGCGAGCACGGCGGGAGGGGTACCACGGCTTGGCCGTTACTCACAGAGCGCAGCATGCGCGCCGTGCGCCGGCCACACCTTCGCGGAGATAGTGTGCGCTCATGGGCGAGGTTCGTGTCGAGGAGCCCGGCGACGGCGTACTGCTGGCTACTCTGTCCAACCCGCCGCACGCGGTCATGGACGACCCGATCGTTGCCGGGCTCGAGCGGCTCGCGATCCGCGCCGAGACGGACCCCGATGTTACGGCTGTAGTCCTCACGGGCGCCCATCCGGAGCGGTTCATCGCCCACTACGACGTCGGCGAGATCCGCGAGGCGGCTCAGGCCGGGCCGGGCGTCGGCGCCGCCACCGCGCGCGCCTCGCTCGTGGTCGCAGGCGCCGTGCGCCGGATCCCGCGCGCCGGTGACGCGCTCGCCCGCACTCCGGCCGCGGGCCTCGTCGCCGTCGAGCGATTCGGCGAGGTCTTCCTGCGCATGAACCGCGCCGGCGCCGTGATCGTCGCCGCCCTCAACGGCTCGGCGATGGGAGGCGGTTGCGAGCTGGCGCTGGCCTGCGATCTGCGACTGATGGCGGACGGCCCCTATTCGATCGGCCAGCCCGAGATCCTGCTCGGGTTCCCGCCGGGCGGCGGCGGTACGCAGCGCCTCGCGCGCCTCCTCGGGTCCGCCGCAGCGTTGCGGCTGTGCCTGGATGGCGGCCCGCTCGACCCGCGGACGGCGCGTGAGACCGGCCTGGTCGATGAGCTCGTCCCCCCCGACGAGCTACTCGAACGAGCGCTCGAGGTCGCCGCCAGGCTGGGGCGCCGTCCGAAGCCGGCGATCGCCGGCGTAAAGCGCGCTGTCTACCTCGGGGGCTCGCTGCCGCTGCCGGCCGGCCTCAGATTCGAGCGCGCCGAGTTCCTCGCCGCGCTTGGCACGCCGGAGGCCGAAGCGGCGCTGACCGCCTACGTGGAAGAGTTCGAACGCGAGGGCGAACTGCCCGCCTACCTCCCTGGCCGCAGGGGGCGGGCGCTCGAGGAAGGTCGATTCGGCTGACCAGGCCACGCGGCGGGCCCGTCTGGGTTCGACGATGCCTAGTAGCGCAGGTGGACAGTGCTCCTCCCCGGCGCGAGCAGAAGCGGCGCGGGGCCGATCGGGCGCCGGCCGACAGCAGCTGGGGCGTCCGGCCGGCACGCGCGTTCGCGGTCGGCGACGCGGCCGCGCCGTGCGCGTCACGATCTCGGCAATCATCCTCGAGCGGGCCGCGGCGCTCGCGGCCGATTGGCGGAGGCGCATGAACCTGCATCCAGACACGCTCGCGATCAGCACGGGCCGGCCGCCGGCCGTTCCCGACGGCCCACTGAACGCGCCGATCGCGCCGGCCGCGGCGCTACATCCAGGCGGCGCCTCCGGCTATGCCCGCGACGGCCATCGACCGTGGACCGCCCTCGAGGAGGCGATCGGCACGCTCGAAGGCGGGCACGCCATGATCTTCTCGTCCGGCATGGCCGCAGCCACCGCCGTCATGGGGCTCTTCCCGCCCGAGCCGATCGTCGTTGCGCCAACGGTCGCCTACATGAGCGTCCGTGAAGGGCTCGGCCGGCTGCGAGGCGAGGTCCGGTGGGTCGACGTCACCGACACGGACGCCGTGCTCGCCGCGGGCGAGAACGCCGACGTCCTGTGGCTCGAATCGCCTACGAACCCCCTGCTGGGGATAGCCGACCTCCCCCGCCTGTGCGCCTTCGCCCGCGAGCGGAGCATCCTCTCCGTGGTCGACAACACGTTCTGCACCCCGCTCCTCCAGCGCCCGCTCGCGTTGGGCGCGGACGTCGTCGTCCACAGCGCCACGAAGGCCATCGGCGGCCACTCGGACCTGGTGCTCGGCGCGGCCGTCGCCGCCGACCAGGGCCGGCTGGCGCGGCTGCACGAGATCCGCAAGGTGACGGGAGCCATACCCGGCGCCCTGGAGGTCTTCCTCTGCCTTCGCGGGCTGCGCACCCTACCGCTGCGGCTCGAACGCGCCCAGCACAACGCGACGCTGCTGGCCCAGCGCCTCAGCGAGCACCCCGCGGTGTACGACGTCCGCCACCCGAGCCTCGACTCGCACCCCCAGCACGAGCGTGCCGGCGCGATGGCCGGTCCGGGCTTCATGCTCACGTTCCGCGTCCGCGGCGGCGCCGAGGGCGCTGACGCAGCTCTGAATTCCCTCGAGCTCCTGGTCCACGCCACGAGCCTGGGCGGCGTTGAGACCACGATCGAGCGACGCGCGAAGTACCCGGCCGAGCGCCACATCCCCCCAGACCTCCTCCGCGTCAGCGTCGGTTGCGAACACGTCGAAGACCTATGGAACGACCTCCAGCAGGCCCTCGACCGCAGCTCAACCGCTCCGATCGGCTGATATGGAGCGACGTTTGTCAAGCTGCCAGCGGTGATCGGCCCCACCGCGGGGTGGTGGCTGTGTTGTCGCTCCGGCGCTGGCGGGGCACGCCGCGGGCGTAAGGTC
>Ga0081538_10005914_pt1 | contig 10902 bp, 10 predicted proteins | sample TabmetS5T2R1_FD_71022 | JGI IMG/M metagenome (GOLD analysis project Ga0081538, IMG submission 71022) | Tabebuia heterophylla rhizosphere microbial communities from the University of Puerto Rico - S5T2R1 | ecosystem: Host-associated > Plants > Roots > Rhizosphere ...
TCGGCTGGGCGTGCCGCTGCGGCGAGCGCCTCCCGGACGACCTCGAGTGCGCCGGCTGCGGCCGCGCCTACCGGCCGGTCGGCGGTACCCTCGAGGAGCGACGTTCGGCAGCCGGTCACGACGGGTAGGCAACTGGCATGGACACCCAGCCGCAGTGGACCCAGCAGGGGCCAGGCGGCGGGCCGCCGGGCTGGGGTCCGCCGCCGCGCCGGCGGTCCCGGGTCCGGCTGGTCGCCGCCATCCTGCTCCTGCTGGTCCTGGCCGTGGCCGTGGCCGGCCTGAGCGGCCTGCGGCTGTGGCCGGCGTTCCCCAACCCCTTCGCCGCCCGGACGGTCGACCGCAGCCAGCCGGTGCTGCTCAAGGCGATCGAGGACCTGGAGGTGTACAAGGCCGCCACCGGCAACTTCCAGGTGGTGGTCGACCTGGAGGAGGGCACCCGCGGCATCCCCCTGGTCATCAAGGGCCAGCGGACCCTGTTCGTGGCCGGCGGCAGCGTCGACGCCGAGGTCGACTTCTCCACCATGGACGAGGGCGCCATCAAGGTCTCCGACGAAGGCCGGCGGGTCGAGATCACCCTGCCAAGGGCCCGCCTCACCCCGGCCCGGGTCGACCCGGAGCAGAGCCGGGTGTTCTCCCGGGAGCGGGGGCTGCTCGACCGGCTCGGCTCGGTGCTGTCCGACAACCCGACCAGCGAGCGCGAGCTCTACCGCCTTGCCCAGGCCAAGATGCAGGCCGCGGCGGCCGAAAGTGGCCTGCGGGACCAGGCCGAGCGGAACACCAGGGCGATGCTGGAGGGGATGCTGCGCTCGCTCGGCTACCGCGAGATCACCGTGACCTTCCGCGATCCTCCGACCTAGCTCGGCGGAGGCGGCCGCGGATGGCGGCGCTGGCCTTGGCCACGGCCTCACGGCGGGCGTGGGCGAAGTAGTCGGTGGCCAGCAGCAGCCCGGCCGTCCAGGCACGGGCCTCCTCGGGCACCACCTGGCCCCGCATCATGGCCCGACCTCCTCGCCGTTCGCGCCGGTCCAGGTTGCCAGCTTCAGCGGCGGTCGACAAGGCCGGCTCCCAGCAGCTGGGCCATGGCGCGCATGACGTTGAGGTCGGTCTCGTCGAAGGCGTGCGGCTCGGGGGCGTCCACCGAGAGCATGCCCAGGTTCTGCTCGCCGCAGAACACCGACACGCTGATGAACGAGCGGTAGCTGGCCCCCGGGCGCGGCTCGGCCCCCCGGGGCAGTTCCTCGGCCCGGACGTCGTCGACCAGCAGGTAGTCGTGGAAGCGGACCAGCAGCAGCGCCTCCTGGCCGCGGCGGTCGCCGGGGTCGTCGGTGAACACCGTCGTGGGCGGGTCGCCCCGGCCGAACCAGGCCGCGGCCCGCATCTCGCCCCGCTCCAGCTGGAAGTAGACGGCCCGGGCCCGCTCGCCGTCGCAGAGGTTGGCCACCGCCTCCACCACCAGCTGCTTGAGCTGGCCGCGGAGCGACTCGCGCTCCCCCTTGCCCGAGGTCTGGTGGACCTTGCCGACGACCTCGGCGATGGGGGTGACGACGTCGCCGACGATCAGCCGCAGCCGGGCGTCGGTCTCGATGGCCAGGGTCTCGGCCGAGCGCGCCTCCGCCTCCTGGCGCAGCTCGCGGCGCGACTTGACCCAAAGGGGCACGGCCACCGCCACCGCCCCGGCGGCGACCAGCGCCCAGCCGCCGCCGGTGGCCGGGGCGCCGTCGCGCAGCACCGCCGCCCCGTAGCCGAGGGCGACCGCCCCCGCCTCGGCCAGCAGGTAGCCCCGGAGCCGGCGGCCGTCGCGGCGCCCGACCGGCTCGCCGAGCACGCCGACGCCGGCCGCGCCCGGGTTCGGGCCCGGCCCGGCAACCGGCGGCATGGACGCCATGGGGCGAAGTATCCCAAAGCCCGCCGACCGCCGGCGTCATGCGCCCGACAGTCCGCCCCCGGGTGCCCGGGTCAGTCGCCCAGCAACCGGCCGAGGAGCCGGCCGCGGAGGCGGGCCGGGCGGCCGCGGCGGCCTTCGGCGGCGTCGATGCTGGCCGCCAGCCGGAGGCCGGCGTTGACGCCCAGCCAGCGCAGCGGCTCCGGCTCCCAGGGGCGGGAGCGGTGCTGCACCCAGGGGAGGCGGGTGAGCGGGCTGTCCCGCCCGGCGATCAGGTCGGCCAGCGTGCGGCCGGCCAGGTTGGCCAGGGCGACGCCGTCGCCGACGTAGCCGCCGGCCCAGGCCAGGCCGGTGGCGCGGTCGAGGCCCACCGAGGCCGTCCAGTCGCGCGCGATCCCGATCGGCCCGCCCCACCGGTGGCTGACGCCGGCGCCGGCCGCCTGAGGGAGCAGCTCGCCAAGGACGGCCTCGAGCCGGGCGTGGACCCGGTCGTCGCGGTCGTAGCCGGCCCGGACCCTCGAGCCGAGGTGGTAGGGGGCGCCGCGCCGGCCGCAGGCGATCCGGCCGTCGCGGGTGCGCTGGGCGTACATGGCCAGGTGGGTGCCGCTGAGCAGGGTCTCGCCGCCGTCCCAGCCGATCTCCTCCCAGACCTCGGCCGGGAGCGGCTCGGTGGCCAGCATCAGCGAGTACAGGGGGATGACCTCCCGGCGGCTGCCGGGCAGGGTCGGGGTCCAGCCCTCGGTGGCCCGGACCACGACCTCGGCCCGGACAAGGCCGCGGTCCGTCTCGACCCGGCCGGGCCGGATGCGGGTCACCCGGGTCGCCTCGTAGACCGGCACCCCGAGCCGCTCCACCACCTCGGCCAGGCCGCGGGCCAGCCGGGCCGGGTCGACGGCGGCGCAGTGGGGGGTGAAGGCGGCCCCGACCACCCCGGCCGCCCGCACCCGCCGCTCGGCCTCGGCCCGGCCGAGCAGCCACTGGTCGTCCTCGCCGACACCCCAGGGGCGGGCGCGGCCCACCCCGGCCTCCAGCCGGGCCAGCTGCACCGGGGAGGTGGCCACCTGGAGCGTGCCCCCCTTGACGTAGCGGCAGTCGATGCCCTCGCGCTCGGCCACCCGGCCGACCTCGTCGACGGTGTCGAACATCTCCCGCTGGAGGGCGATCACCGCCCCCCGCCCGGCCCGCCTGGCCAGCCGCTCCCGGTCCATGGGCAGGAACGCCGAGCACCACCCGCCGTTCCGCCCCGACGCCCCGAACCCGGCGACCTCCGCCTCCAGCACCGCCACCCGCACCCCCGGGTCGGCCCGGCGCAGGTAGTAGGCGGTCCACAGCCCGGTGTAGCCGGCCCCGACCACGGCCACGTCCACCTCCACCGGCCCAGGCAGCCCCGCCCGCGGCACCAGCGGGTCCCCGCCCTCGGCCACCCGGTCCAGCCACATAGAGCGGCCCCGGTAGAAGCCGGGCTCGGTCACCCCGACCCCCCCACGACAAGCTCTCCCATGCGGGTTCCCTCCTGGTCCCGGGGATTCTCTCAGGGAGTCCAGGCCCGGTCCGCGGTATCCTTACATCCACCCTGAAGTAAGGAGCGTACGGTCATGGATGTCGCGGCCCGGGTCACGTCCAAGGGTCAGGTCACCATCCCGCGGGCGGTGCGTGAGGCCCTCGGGCTGGGTGAGGGCGACCATGTCGTCTTCCGCGTCGAGGGACGCCGGGCGGTGCTGGCCCGCACGCCGGACCTCCTGGAGCTGGCCGGGGTGGTCGAGGTGCCGGCCGAGAAGCGGGGGGTTGCCTGGGACGAGGTCCGCCGGCGCACCCGGGCGGCCCGGTCCCGCCCCGAGCCGTGACCGCCTTCGTCGACACCAACATCCTCGTCCGCCACCTGACCGGTGACCCGCCCGAGCAGGCGGAGCGGGCCAGGAGGCTGCTGTCGGGCGGCGACCAGCTCCTGCTGCCCGACCTCGTGCTGGCCGAGCTGGTCTACGTGCTGGAGTCGTTCTACGAGCTGCCGCGGACGCGGGTGGCCGAGCTGGCCCGGGCCGTGGTCGCCTTTCCCGCCATCGAGGTCGCGGACGAGCCGGCGCTGCTCCGCGCCCTGGAGGTCTACGAGGTCCACCGCCTCGACTTCGCCGACGCCTACCTGGTCGCCGAGGCCGAGATCTCCGGCGTGAACGCCGTCGCCTCCTTCGACAAGGCGATCGAGCGGGTGCCGACCGTGCGGCGGGTGAAGCCCTAGTAGGACCGGGGCAGGCGGAGGGAGTGCTCGGCGACGTAGTTGAGGATCATCTCGCGGCTTACCGGGGCGGTGCGCAGGGCGCGGGCGATCCACCAGAGGCCGGCGATGCCGTACTCGGCGGCGAAGCCGTTGCCGCCGTGGACCTGGATGGCGGCGTCGACGGCGCGGATGGCGGCCTCGGCGGCGGCGTACTTGGCCATGTTGGCCGCCTCGCCGGCGCCGGGCACGCCGGCGTCGGTGGCCCAGGCGGCCTTCTGGGTCATCAGCCGGGCCAGCTCGACCTCGATCTTGGCCTCGGCCAGGGGGTGGGCCAGGCCCTGGTGGGCGCCGATGGGCACGCCCCAGACCTGACGCTGGCTGGCGTAGGCGGCCGCCCTGGCCAGGGCGTGGCGGGCGATGCCGTTGCCGGCGGCGGCGCCGATGATGCGCTCGGGGTTGAGGCCGTGGAAGACCTGGCGGAGCCCGTCGCCCTCCTCGCCCAGCAGCCGGTCGCCCTCGAGGCGGACGTCGTCCAGGAACAGGAAGAACTGCCGCTCGGGGCCGTTGACGTGGAGCTCGATCGGGGTCCGGTCCAGCCCGGGGGCGTCGGTGTCGACGATGAACAGCGACAGGCGGCCCCGGCCGCTGCCCTCCTCGACCCCGGTGCGGCAGACGACCAGGACGGCGTCGGCCTCGTCGACCCCGGAGATGTAGTACTTGCGGCCCGACACGCGCCAGCCGTCGCCGTCCCGGGTCGCGACCGTGTCCAGCCGGTGGGAGTTCGACCCGGCGTCGGGCTCGGTGATGGCGAACACCATCTTGGCCTCGCCCGAGGCGATCGGCGGGAGCCAGCGGGCGCGCTGGTCGGGGGTGCCGAAGCGGGCCAGCAGGGTGCCGCAGATGGCCGGGGACACCATCAGCAGCAGCAGGGGGCAGCCGTGGGCGGCCAGCTCCTCGGTGACGATGGCCAGCTCGCTGATGCCCATGCCGCCGCCGCCGTGCTCCTCGGGAAGGTTGACGCCGACGAACCCGGCCTGGGCCACCGCCCGCCACAGCTCGGTGGTCTTCTCCCCCGCCCTGGCCTTGGCCTGGAAGTAGTCGGGGCCGTAGTCGGCGGCGATCTTGGCCACGGCCTCACGCAGCATCGTCTGCTCGGCCGTCTCGCGGAAGTCCATCGTCAGCCTCCCTGAGGTTCCAGCAGTTCGGCGGGCAGGTCGACGACCCTGGCCCTGAGCCATTCCCCCAGCCCCTTGGCCTGGGGGTCGATCCGGGTGGAGGACGAGACGCCCTCGCCGAGGAGGCCGGCGACCACGAAGTTGAGGGCGAGCAGGTTGGGCAGCTCGTAGCGACGCACGTCGAGCTCGCGCGCCTCGGGGATCAGGCTCCGGAACCGCTCCACGGTGAGGAACTCCTCCAGGAAGCGGTAGCCGCGCTCGTCCCTGGCCCAGATCCCCACGTTCGCGGTCCCCCCCTTGTCCCCCGACCGGGCCCCGAACACCCGCCCGAGCGGCACCCGGACGGTCGGGCCGTGGGGGTGGGGGGAGGGGGTGTGGACAACCGGATCCCCCGGTCCCGGCGTTGGGCTACCCTCCCATGCAGGGGCCCCATCCACCGGGGGGCGGCGGTCCCGCGCGCCCGGGGGGAACGGCTTGACCTGGAGGCGGCGGGCGTCGGGGAGGACCACGGTGTGGTCGACGAGGTCGGCGCGGACCAGGGTCGGCCACCAGACGCCGTAGGGGGTGGCGTCGGTGGGTGGGGTGGTGGTGTAGCAGCCGGGGTAGCTGGCCAGGGCGAGCTCGATGGCGGCGTTGGAGAAGGCGCGGCCGACCCGGGAGGGGTCGGGGTCCTTGACGGTCACGCGGAGCTCGGCGACGGCCTCCTCGGCGCTGGCCGGGTCGGTGACGGGGCGGCCGACCAGGCGGGTCTCGGCCGACTGGAAGCGCTCGCGGCCGCCCAGCCGCTCGAACAGGGCCGAGGAGGCCATGGCCGCCTTGGCCTCGACGTCGAGGCCGGTGAGGACGAAGCTCATCGAGTTGCGGAACCCGCCCAGGTAGTTGACCGCGACCTTGAGCCGGTCGGGGGCGGGGTCGCCGCGGGTGCCGTGCAGCCGCACCCGGTCCGGCCCGACCTGGGTGACCCTGACGGTGTCGAAGCGGGCGACCACGTCCGGGTTCGCGTACGCCGGGCCGCCGATCTCGTACAGCAGCTGGGCGGTGACGGTGCCAACCGAGACCAGCCCGCCCGTCCCCGGGTGCTTGGTCACGACCGCGCTGCCGTCGGCCATCACCTCGGCGATCGGGAACCCGGGGAGGCGGGCGTCGGGCAGCTCGTCGAGGAAGGCGTAGTTGCCCCCGGTGGCCTGGGTGCCGCACTCCAGCACGTGGCCGGCCACCACCGCCCCGGCGAGCCGGTCCCAGTCGTCGGCGGCCCAGCCGAAGTGCCAGGCGGCCGGCCCGACGACCAGGGAGGCGTCGGTGACCCGGCCGCAGACGACCACGTCGGCGCCCGCCTCCAGCGCGGCCACGATGCCCCAGGCGCCCAGGTAGGCGTTGGCCGTGACCGGCGCCACCCCGGCCTCGGCCAAGGTCACCCCGGTGTCGAGGTTGGCCAGCGGCTCGCCCGCCGCCTGCAGGTCGTCGAGGCGGCCGAGCAGGTCGTCGCCCTCGACGTGGGCCACGGCGACGGTCACGCCGAGCCGCTCGGCCAGGGCCCGCAGCTCGGCGGCCAGCCCGGCCGGGTTGAGGCCGCCGGCGTTGGCCACCACCTTGACCCCCCGGTCGGCGACCAGGCCCAGGCACTCCTCCATCTGGCCGAGGAAGCTGGTGGCGTACCCCTTGGCCGGGTCGCGGCCGCGCGAGCGCCACAGGATCAGCATGGTCAGCTCGGCCAGGTAGTCGCCGGTGAGCACGTCGACCGGGCCGCCCTCGAGCAGCTCCCGGGGGGCGCTGCGCCGGTCGCCGTAGAAGCCGGAGCAGTTGGCGACGCGGAGCGGTCCGGGGGCCGGCACCGGTCACCGCCCCTTCCAGACCGGCGGGCGCTTCTCCACGAACGCCCGCGGGCCCTCCTGGGCGTCCTCGCTCAGGTAGACCGGCTGGAACAGCCGCCAGCCCTCCTCCACGGCCGCGTCGAGGTCCCGGCCGGCGGTGGCGAGGACCATGGCCTTGGCCGCCCGCACCGACAGGGGCGCGTTGTCGGCGATCCGCCGGGCCAGGCGGCCGGCCTCGGAGCGCAGCTCCGGGTCGGGCACGACCCGGTTGACCAGGCCGACCTCGTAGGCCCGGCGGGCGTCGATCGGCTCGCCGGTCAGCAGCAGCTCCATGGCCAGCCGGGGCGGGACCAGCCACGGCAGCGGCGCCGCCCACGGCGCCCCCCGGCCCCAGCGGGCCTCGGTGACCGCGAACCGGGCCGAGGCGCCGGCGACGCACAGGTCGCACATCTGGGCGAGCAGGAACCCGCCGCCGAAGGCCGGCCCGTTGACGGCCCCGATCACCGGCTTGGTCACCTCGATGTTGCGGCCCAGGTTGGGGGTCATGTCCCGCGGCGGCACGGTCAGGCCGAGGGCGGCCATCTCCTTGAGGTCGGCCCCGGCGCAGAACGCGTCCCCGGCGCCGGTGAGCACCAGCACGGCCGCGTCCGGGTCCCGCTGGAAGCGCCGGAACCCCTCCCACAGCCCCTCGGCCACGGCCCGGTTGATGGCGTTGCGGGCCTCGGGCCGGTCGATCACCAGCCAGACGACGCCGTCCTCGAGGTCGTAGGTGACCGCCTCACCCATCGGGCGACTCCTCGAGCTCGACGAGGGTGGTGCCGGCGGCGACCTCCTGGCCCTCGGCGACCAGCACCCGCCGCACCGTCCCGGCCCGCCCGGCCGCGATCCGGTGCTCGGTCTTCATCGCCTCCACCACCGCCAGGACGGCCCCGGCCTCGACCCGGTCCCCGACCCGGACCGCCACCCGCCGCACCACCCCCGGCAGCTGCGCCACCGCCCCGCCGTCCAGCCCGCCGGGACCGGGCGTGACGGCAGCGCTCGAGGAGGCGGCCGCCCGGAGCGCGCTGTGACCCAGGGGGCTGTCGACGAACCAGGTGGCGCCGACGTGGTGGACCTCGACGCGGCGGCGGACGCCGTCGACCTCCAGGTCGACCAGGTCGGGGGTGCAGTGCCACAGGCGCGGGGCCGGCAGGGGGTCGCCGTCGACCTCGAGGGCGGCCAGGGTGCCGGTGCGGTCGAAGCGGTAGCCGACCGCGACGGTGGTGGCCGGGCCCGGGGGCCCGGCGACCTCGAGGTCGGTCCGCTGGAGCTGGGAGGGGTTGTTGCGCCAGCCGGAGGGGACGGCGGGGTAGACGGCGGCGGTGGCCCGGCGCTCGGCCTGGGCGGCGAGGGCGGCGGCGGCCGCGTGCAGGCGGGTGGTCAGGGGGCCGCCCGACCCACCGGCCTCGGCCAGCTCGGCCGGGGGGTGGCGGTCGAGGAAGGCGGTGTCGGTGTCCCCGGCCAGGAACGCCTCCGAGCGCAGGACCCCGACGAGCAGGTCGCGGTTGGTGACGACCCCGTGGAGCCTGGCCCCGGCCAGGGCCGCGGCCAGGACGCGGGCCGCCTCCTCCCGGGTCGGGGCGTGGGCCACGACCTTGGCCAGCAGCGGGTCGTAGTGGACCCCGACCACCGACCCGTCGGCCACACCGGCGTCGACCCGGACCCCCGACCCGCCGACCCGGAACCGGTGCAGGACCCCGGCCTGGGGCAGGAACCCGGCGGCCGGGTCCTCGGCGTACAGGCGGGCCTCGATGGCGTGGCCGCGGGGCTCGGCCCGGGCGAGCTCGGCCACCGGCAGGGGCTCGCCGGCGGCGATCTGGAGCTGGAGCCGGACCAGGTCCAGGCCGGTGACGGCCTCGGTGACCGGGTGCTCGACCTGGATGCGGGCGTTGACCTCGAGAAACCAGAACTCGTCGCCGGCCACGAGGAACTCGACCGTGCCGGCGCCGACGTAGCCGACGGCGCGGGCCACGGCCAGGGCGGCGTCGCCGAGGCGCTCGCGCAGGTCGGGGCCGACGGCCGGCGACGGGGCCTCCTCGACCAGCTTCTGGTGGCGGCGCTGGATCGAGCACTCGCGCTCGAACAGGTGGGCCATGCGCCCGGCGGCGTCGGCCACGACCTGGACCTCGACGTGGCGCGGGGCCTCCAGCCAGCGCTCCAGGAACACGGCCCCGTCGCCGAAGGCGCCCGCGGCCTGGCGGCCGGCCGCCTCCACGGCCGCGGCCAGCTCGGCCGGGTCACCGACGACCCGCATGCCGATGCCGCCGCCGCCGGAGACGGCCTTGACGACCAGGGGGTAGCCGACCCGGCCGGCGGCGGCCGGGTCCCCGCCGGCCACCCCGTCCAGCACCGGCACCCCGGCCGCGGCCGCGACCCGCTTGGCCTCGACCTTGTCGCCCAGGGCGGCCAGCACCTCGGGGGGCGGGCCGACGAAGGTGAGCCCGCGCTTGCGGCAGCCGTCGGCCAGCTCGGGGCGTTCGGCCAGGAACCCGTAGCCGGGGTGGACGGCGTCGGCCCCGGTGCGCTCGGCCGCGTCCAGGACGGCCTCCAGGCGCAGGTAGGAGTCGGCCGGGGCGGCCCCGCCGAGGGGCACGGCCTCGTCGGCCAGGGCCAGGAACGGGGCGTCGCGGTCGGCGTCGGAGAACACCGCCACGGTGGCGATGCCCATGGCCCTGGCCGTCCGCAGCACCCGGGCGGCGATCTCGCCCCGGTTGGCGACCAGCAGCCGGGCGATCACATCCGGAACACGCCGTAGCCGTCCGTGCCCTTCACCTCCCCCGAGTGGCAGGCCGACAGGGCCATCCCGAGCACGGTGCGGGTGTCGCGCGGGTCGATGACGCCGTCGTCGTACAGCCGGCCGGTGTTGAACAGGGCCGTCGACTCGGCGTCCACGTGGTCGCGGACGGCCTCGCGCATGGACCGGTCGGCGTCCTCGTCGAAGGGGCGGCCGGCGGCCTCGGCCGAGGCCCGGCTGAGCATCGACATGACCCCGGCCAGCTGCTCGGGCCCCATCACCGCCGACCTCGACGCCGGCCAGGTGAACAGGAACCGGGGGTCGTAGGCCCGCCCGGCCATGCCGTAGCCGCCGGCCCCGTACGACGCGCCCAGGATCACGGTCACATGGGGCACGGTCGAGTTGGCCACGGCGTTGATCATCTTGGACCCGTCCTTGATGATCCCGGCCTGCTCGTAGGCCTTGCCGACCATGTAGCCGGTGGTGTTCTGGAGGAACAGCAGCGGGGTGTCGGCCTGGTTGGCGAGCTGGATGAAGTGGGCCGCCTTGTTGGACTCCTCGGAGAACAGCACCCCCTGGGCGTTGGCCAGCACCCCGACCCGGTAGCCGTGGACCGAGGCCCAGCCGCAGACCAGGTTCGACCCGTACAGCGGCTTCCACTCGGCGAACCGGGAGCCGTCGACCACCCGGGCCAGGATCTCGCGGACGTCGGCCGGGACCCTGAGGTCGACCGGGGCCAGCCCGAGCAGCTCCTCGGGGTCGTGGACCGGCTCGTCGGCCGGCTCCGTCGGCCCCGGGCCGAGCTTGCGCCAGCCGAGGCTGGCCACGATCTCGCGCCCGAGGCGGAGGCAGTCGTGCTCGTCGGCGGCCAGCTGGTCGGCCAGCCCGGAGGTGCGGGCGTGCATCTCGGCCCCGCCCAGCTCCTCGTCGCTGGCCTGCTCGCCGGTGGCCATCCTGACCAGCGGCGGGCCGCCCAGGAACACCTTGGCCCGTTCCCTGACCATGACGGTGTGGTCCGACAGCCCCAGGACGTAGGCGCCCCCGGCGGT
>Ga0081538_10005915_pt1 | contig 10901 bp, 9 predicted proteins | sample TabmetS5T2R1_FD_71022 | JGI IMG/M metagenome (GOLD analysis project Ga0081538, IMG submission 71022) | Tabebuia heterophylla rhizosphere microbial communities from the University of Puerto Rico - S5T2R1 | ecosystem: Host-associated > Plants > Roots > Rhizosphere ...
ACCATCCACGCCGCCCGCCAGGAGAGAACTAGCTAGCGCTGCGTGCGCCGCGCCCGCCGCTTCGCGAGCGCCGAGCGCAGCAGATACAGCGGGGTCGGCGGCACCCAACCGAGCTCCACGGCCATTCCCAGGTCGTCGCGGTTGGCCCAGTGCTCGATGACCTGGTCGTCCTTGATGCGCAGCCAGTGGGTCTGGGTGCTTGCGAAGGTCTTGCCGGTGGGCGGGAAGGCCTCGTTCACCTTGGCCTCGGCGTCGTAGGAGACGAAGGGGCGCACGTGGCGGCCGTGCATCGTGCAGTGGACGACGACGAGGTCGTCCTCGGCCACCACCTCGTGTATCTCCCAGCGCAGGTCGGCGAAGGCGTCGCGCAGCCAGAGCGCGGTTGCGTAGGCGGTCGCGGGTCCGGTGCCGCGGGCGGCGGGCGGCTCGTCCTTCTGTTCATGGTTGAGGAACTCCGGGTGGAGCACCTCCTCGAATTCCTCCAGGGTTCCGTCGGCCATCAGGCTGATCGAGCGCAGGGCCAGTTCGCGGCGGGTGTCGGTGTCGGTGGGCATCCCTAGAAGGACGCTTTGCGCGCGCGTCTATTCCAGTGCGGTCTCGCGCCCGACCTGCTCCCACCGGCGCAGCTCGCTCCCGACGGCGTCGAGCCGCTGGCTGATGTTCCCGATGGCGTCGGCGCCGAGCACGAGGCGTAGCGGCGGTTCGTCGGCGTCCAGCGCGGTGATGATCGCCGCCGCTGCCTTCGCCGGATCGCCCGCCTGCAGGCCGTGACCCGTGTGGACGTACTCGCGCGTCGGGCCGACCGTCTCCGCGTACTCGGGCATCTCGTCCGACATGTACGCGGCGTCGGCGCGGAAGAGGCCGGTGCGGAACGCCCCGGGCTCGACGATCAGCGTGTGGATGCCGAACGGCTGGACCTCGTCACGCATGGACTCGGTCAGGCCCTCGAGCGCGAACTTCGTCGCGCAGTAGGCGCCGAAGCCGGGCGCGGTGACCTGGCCGCCGACGCTCGACATCTGCACGATCGCGCCGCCGCCCTGCTCCCGCATGACCGGCAGCACGAGCCGCGTGAGCGCTGCCGGACCGAAGAAGTGGAGATCGAACAGCGCTCTGAGCTCCTCGTCCGTGGTCTCCTCGACAGCGCCCACCTGGGTGCGGCCGGCATTGTTGACGAGCACGTCGATGCGGCCGAAGCGGTCGCGCGCCGCGGCCACGGCGGCCTCGCGATCCGCCGCGTCGGTCACGTCGAGCCGGACTGCTTCGACGCGCTCGGGATCGCCGAGGTCGGCCAGCGCCTCGGTGCGCCGGGCCGTCGCGACGACAGAGTCCCCGCGCTCGAGCGCCGCCTCCGCAATGGCGCGGCCGAAGCCGCTTGTCGTTCCTGTGATGAACCAGACCCGTGCGTCGCTCATGCGAGCAACGGTAGAGCCGGGTGCTACCGATCGATGCCGACGATGCGGCCGCGGTCGTCGATGTCGGTTGCGAACGACTCGGCCTGCGCGCCCGGGATTCTTATCGGAACGAGTCGCCCCTTCCGGAGGCGGAAGCCTTGGATCTGGAACTGGCTGTCGCGGTACGCCCCGACCAGATCGCCGCGGTTGTTCATGCCCTGTGGCAATGGTCCGAGTGCGACACCGCTCGCCGATGCGCCGGCCGGCGGGTCGAGTGTCGTGACCGTTCCGTCCCGATCGCGCCGGAAGCCGCGGAGCGTGCCACTCGGCTCCACGTAGTAGCCGGCCGTCTGGCCACGGTCGTTGATCGCCGTCAGGGCCGTGGCGACGGCGCCCGGGATGTCGACGTCGGTGAAAGCACCGCGCCGGCTGCGCAGGAACCCGTGCATGGCCCCTGCCGAATCGACATAGCGGCCCGCGACTCGACCTGAGTCCTCGATGTCGATTGGGATCGTCGACGCGGCCCCCGGCACGTCGATCGTCGTGAACTCGCCTCGCTCGAGCAGGAACCCGCGGAGGTCGCCGCCGAGCTCCGGATCGCGTTCGTTGTAGATGCCGATGATCTGCCTCCGATCGTTGATCCTGGTGACCTGCGTTCCCTTGGCGCCGGGGTAGTCGATCACCGAGAAGCGGCCGCTTCGGTGGCGCAGGAAGCCGTGGAAGCCGGTGGCGCTGTCGAAGGCGCCGACGATCTCGCCCCGGTTGTTGAGGCCGAGCGGGATCGTCTGCCCTCGGACGCCGGGTGCGTCGAAGGTGGTGTAGCGGCCACGCGCGTCGCGCAGGTAGCCGCTGATGATGCTGTCGTAGGAGCCGACGAGCCGGCCGGCGTTGTCGATGTCGTAGACGCCGGCGTCCCCGCCCTTGGCCCGTGGCACCTTGACGCTCGTGAACCGTTCGCCGTCCGTCACGAAGCCCTCGAAGCTGCCCCCCGGGCGGCGCTGGGCTCCCGCAAGCCGGCCCTGGTCGTTGACCCCGAACAGCTGGGTGTCGGCGGCGCCCGGATGGTCGATCGTCCTGAGCGTGCCGTCCGGCTCGCGCACGAACCCGTGGAATGCCGGTGCACTGTCCACGTAGACGCCGACGACCCGGCCGCGGTTGTCGACGTCGAACGCGGCCGTCAGCGTCGCTCGCGGCGCATCGATCGTGGTGATGTCCCCGTCGCGCTCGCGCAGGAATCCGTGGGCCTTGCCGTCACGATCGACGTACTCGCCGACGACATCGCCGCGATCGTTGATCGCGAACGGCCGGGTCTCGGCGGCGCCCGGGACCCTGATCGTCTCGAACCCGCCCCTGTCGAGTACGAAGCCGCGCTCGAAGAACTGGGCGGCGCGGTCGCGCTCAAAGGTGTAGGTCCCGACGATCTGCCCGCGGGCGTTCGCCTTCCACGCGACCGTCCCGGCCGCTCCCGGGAAGTCGATCCTGTCGAAGTCGCGCCCGGCCTTCATGAAACCGTGGACCCTCCGGCGAGCGTCGCGGTAGGCGCCCACTACGCGGCCGCGGTCGTTGCTGCCGGTGACCACTGTGACCGTCGCGTCCGGGACATCGAGTGTCGTGAAGCCGCGCGCGTCGCGCACGAAGCCGTGGCTCTGGACGGCGCGCTCGCCGTCGCCGGACCGCTCCGAGGCGGAGGCCAGCGGGGCGGAGGCGGCAACGACGAGCGCAATCAGCAGGAGTCGGGGGGCGAAGCGACCCATCTAGAGGCCCTATGCGCCCCCTCACGGTGATCGGTTCACTATCGGGTCAATTGATTTCGAGCCTGCCCAACGACCAGTCTGTCCAGCTCTTGGTTTCGGCGTCGTAGTCGACGGCCCAGAACTCGATGGACTGGTCCTCGCCCATTTCCTTGTTGCATACGCGCCAGGTCCCGGAGCCGGACTTGTTACGGCACCAGCCCTTCCGGTACTGGCCGTCCCCCAGGTAGAGGTGCCAGACGCCGATGGCGGAGTGGCCGTCGCCGGCGTAGTCCCTGACCCAGATCTTGTCGCCGCGCTCCTCGAAGCAGGCCTTCGCCCCGGAGTTGTTGTCGGTGCAGGGGAGCCCACCCGGGTAACGCCCCGGCTTGCCGGTATTCGTGTCATCGGCCGCCAGGGCGTTCGGCGAGGCGGTGAGCATCGCCGACGCGGCGACCACAGCAGTGAGTAATAGGCGTCTCTTCATTTCCTTCCTCCTCGTTGGTGTCAGGACGTCTGGGGTACAGGTGCGGGGGCGGGGAACCAGCGCGCGCGCCGTTCAGGCGTGAGCAAGCCCGAGCGCGGCCCCACCCGGCGGGTGAACACATCGCGGAAGTCCTGCCCTGCCTCTTCATCCGCCGCGATGCCCGCGTAGAAGGGGTCGGCGTGCTGCTGCCGTGGCAGGCGGCCGAAGTTGAACGACCACTCGTAGTGCTCCGCGGCGCGGCGGTCGCGCCAGCCCTCGTATGAACTCAGCTCCGGATCGGCGCCGAGCAGGCCGGTGGCGACGTAGTGCGCCTGCTCGAGGGCGTCGCCGATCCCCTGGCCGGTTGCCGGGTGCTTGAAGTGGCCTGCATCGCCGACCAGAGCCCAACCTGGGCCCGCCGCAGTCCTGAAATGGCCGCGCAGCATCGTCTCCGGTGCGACGCGCAGCTCCGAGACGCGAACGGCGCGGTCGAGCCACTCCGGCGCGATCGTCTCAGGGAAGCGCCGGATGCCCAGGAGGTACGCGCGTTCGCGCGCCGCGGCATCACCCCGGGCGAGCTCCGGCCCGCAGGTGAGCACGACGATGTGGAGGTCGTCCTCGCAGGGTGCCCAGGTGAGCACGCCGCCGGCCTCGCCGTGGAAATGCATGAAAGGCGTCGGGGGCAGGCCCCGCCAGTAGGCGAACATCATCGCCGTCTCCGCGCGCATCGGCCGCGACTTCGGCAGGCCGAGCAGGGCGGCTACCGTCGAGGTGCGCCCGTCGGCGCCCAGCACGCAGGGGGCGTGGAAGCGCTCGCCCGAGTCGAGCACGACCCCGCGGACCGGGTCGGCGTCGTCGCCGGAGCCGAGCAGCCCGCGCACGCGCTTCCCGACCAGCACGCGGGCACCCGCCTCGAGCGCGGTCTCGAGCAGCGCCGCGTCGAGTGCCACACGCCGTGGTGCCATGCACAGGCGCTGCCCCTCGATAGGTGTGAACGCGCCCGAGAACTCGTGCTCAAACACGCGCCAGCGCAATTCGAGCGGGTTCAGCCGGTGGCTCGCCGCGAGCCGCTCGAGTGCGCCGAGCGAGTCGAGCCGAGCCAGCGCGTTCGGCCACAGTCCATGGGTGGAGAGCGTGTCGCTCGGGAACAGCGCCCGGTCGACGAGCAGCACGCTGCGGCCGCCGCGAGCGAGCTCGATCGCGAGCGCCGACCCCGCGCAGCGGGCACCGACGACGATCACGTCGAAGCGTTCCATCCCCGCCTCAGCAGTGGAGGTAGCTGCTTGATCCGCATACCTCGAATCAAGCGCGCCGCGCCTGGATTCGCATCGGGACCCCCTCCTGGACTTGTCAACGATGCCCCGCTACAGCGCCTACCCTCGACGCCGATGAGCCGCCGGAGCGCCTGATGCTGTTGGAAAGGGAGTCCGAGCAGGAAACGCTGTGGGCAGTCGTCGAGGATGCTCTCGACGGGCGGGGCGGCATGGCGATCGTCGAGGGCGACGCCGGGATCGGCAAGACGTCGCTGCTCGAGCACACCGCCGCACGCGCGGAAGACGCCGGCGCACGCGTGCTGCGCGCCCGCGGGACCATCCTCGAGCGCGAGTTCGGCTTCGGGATCGCCAGGCAGCTCTTCGAGCGCACCCTGGTCGGCGCCGAACAGAGCGACCGCGACGAGCTCCTTGCCGGCGCGGCCTCCGCCGCGCGCCCGGCGATCGGCCTCGGGCCCGGCTCCGATGCGCCCGCAGGCGACGACCCCGCCCTGGAGGTGCAGCACGGTCTCTACTGGGTTGCCGCCAACCTGGCCGAGCGCGGGCCGCTCGTCCTCCTGGTCGACGACGCCCAATGGGCCGACCTGCCGTCGCTGCACTGGGTCTCCTACCTGGCGGGGCGCCTGGACGGAGTGGCGCTCGCAGCCCTCGTTGCGTGGAGTACCGGCGAGCCCGGCGCACCAACCGAGCTGTTCGAGGAGCTGCGGGCCGTGCCTGCGGTGCGTGAGCTGGTCCCGGCTCCGCTAAGTGAGGCTGCCACCGCGACGCTCGTGCGCGACGCCCTCGGCGGCGAGGAGGGCCACGAGGTCCTCTCCCAAGCCTGTCACGAGATCACGCGCGGGAACCCCTTCCTCGTGAGCGCGCTGGTCGAATCGCTGCCCGGCGCGCTGGACGCGCCGACCTCTGACACCCCGCGTGATGCAGGCGAGCCCGGTCCCGCGGCCGTGCAGCGTTTCGTCCTCCTGCGGCTCGCTCGTCTAGGAGACGAGGCGACCGCCCTCGCGAGAGCGGTCTCGTTGCTCGATACGGACGCCGAGCCGCGGTTCGCGTACGAGCTGGCGGACCTCGACGCGGACGCCGGCGCCCGCGCCGCCGGCCTGCTCGACGAGGCGCGGATCGTCGAGCCCGGCGCGACGCTGCGATTCGCACACCCAATCCTGCGCACCGCGGTCTACGAGAGCATCCCTGCCGCCGAGCGTGCGATGGCGCACCGGCGCGCGGCGGTGATACTCGCCGAGCGGGGTGGTGACACCGACCGCGCCGGCGTCCATCTCCTGGCGACGCATCCGGACGGCGAGCCCTGGACGCTCTACACCCTCATGGGCGCTTCGGAGCGGGCGCGCTCCCGCGGCGCTCCCGAGATGGCGCTCACGCTGCTCGAGCGCGCGCTCGAGGAGCCGGCACCGGTCGGCGCGCGAGCTGAGCTGCTGCTCGCGGCCGGCGAGCTCGCGCTGATGCTGGCGCGGCCGGACGCGAAGCGCTACCTGGCGGCGGCACACGCCGAGGCGGTCGATCCAGCCATGCAGGGCGCCGCCGCTGCCGAGTTCGCTCAGGCGACCATCCACGCCCGGCCGGAGGAGGGCGCGGCGGTCCTGCGCGGGACCCTGGGGCGGCTCTCGCCCGGCGAGCGTGAGCGGGCCGACCGGCTGCGCCTCGCCCTGCTCACGGTCGAGACGACCGGCGGCCTGCGCGCCCCGAGGGAGATCGAGAAGGAGCTGCGCGCCCTCCACGAAGCTGCCTCGCTCCGATCGGCCTCCAGGCTGGCCGCCGCGTGCGTTCTCGTCTGGCATCAGGAGCTCTGGGAGGAGAGCCCGAGCGCGAACACGGTCGCGGACCTTGCGCGCCAGCTGACCGACGTGCGCCCGCTGATCGACGCATACGGCGCCGACTTCCTACCGCTCACCTGGGCGGCGAGCGTGCTCGCCGACTGGGATCAGGTCGCGGTCGCCGACGCGGCGTTCGACGCGGTCCTCGACTCCGCCGGGCGAACGCAGAACGCGTTCGCCACGACGCTCGCGGCCTCGAGCCGCGGAATCCACTCGGCGCTACGCGGGGACTTCTCCCGCGCCGAGGCGGATGCGCGCGCTGCCCTGGACAGCGCGCGACTCAGCGGCAGCTGGGTCGGAAGGCGCGGCGCCGTGCTTGCCTTGATCTGGGCGCTGACCGGGCGCGGCGAGTACGAGGAACTGGACGCGGTCCTCGCCGAGCATGGCCTCGAGCGCGATGCCGGCTCCTCACGGGCTGTCGACGGCAATCTGCTGATCGCCCGCGCCACTCTGCGCTGCTGCCAGGCCCGTGCAGGTGAGGCGTGCGACGACGCCGCTCGCGCGATAGACCTCGTCAGCTCGCCAAACCCCCTCAGCCGGATCAACATCTGGGCGCCGCGTGCGCTTGCCGCGGGAGGGCAGTCGGACGCGGCCCGCGGGCTCGCGATACGGGCAGTCGACGCCGCGCGCGCCGGCGGCTTCGAGACCAAGTTGGCGTTCGCGCTGCACTCGGCGGGCCTCGCCGAGGACGGTGAGCGTTCGATCGCGCTGCACAGCGAGGCCGTGCAGATCCTCGAGCGAACCCCATGGCGCTGGGAACGGGCTGAGGCGCTGGTCGACCTCGGTGCGGCGTTGCGACGCATGAATCGCCGCCGCGACGCCCGCCCGCCGCTGCGAAAGGGCTTCGCGCTCGCGGAGCGGATCGGCGCAGTTGCGCTCGCCGAGCGCGCCCGCGCGGAGCTGGTGGCCACCGGGGCGCGCCCGCGACGCGTGACGCGTGGTGGCGTCGACGCGCTTACCCCGAGCGAGAGACGGGTGGCGGACATGGCCGCGAAGGGCATGACGATCGCGGAGGTCGCGCAGGCGCTCGTGGTCACGCGCAAGACGGTCGAGACACACCTCTACTCCGCCTATCGCAAGCTCGACGTCAGCTCGCGCGAGGAGCTGGCGGCGGCGCTCGACTGATCCGGCCACCGCCCCGGAGCGAATGGGGACTCATGAGCTCCCTACGCCTCACGAGATCGGCGGTCGCCGGCGTCATCGCAGTGACGATGACCCTGCTCGCGCTCATGGTGCTGTCCGCGTCCGCCGACCCGCCTTCCTCCGCGGCCGGCACGACGAGCCATGGCTTCCTGACACAGCGCGGGATCCTGTCGCCGATCGATCACCCGCGCGCGACCACGGTCCCCGCCACGCCGGACGGGCAGGCCGGGACCGCGACCACGGGCATCAACGACCGTGGCGACGTCCTCGGCGCCTACGAGGGCCGCGACCGCGTCGTCCGTCACTTCGTGCGCGACCGTAGGGGGCGCTTCGCCAGGCTGGAGGATCCGCCCGGCGGCACCGACCTTGACGAGTACATCGACATCAACAACCGGGGCGACATCGTCGGCTTCCACAACGACGATCAGGGCGCCGCGACGACCGGCTTCCTGCGCACGAAGCGGGGACGGTTCGTCGACATCGTCTACCCCGGGTCCGTCGTGACCGGGCCGCTGAAGATCAACGACCGGCGCCAGGTCGTGGGCATCTACGCCGACCGCGGCGGTGCGGTGCACGGGTTCCTCTGGGACGACGGCCGCTTCAGGACCATCGACGTCCCACGCGCGGCAAACACTCTGCCGCTCGCCATCAACAACCGCGGCCAGATGGTCGGCTCCTACATCGACTCCGGCGGCGCCTATCACGGCTTCCTGCGCGAGCGCAATGGTCGCGTGCGGACCCTTCCCGACGCTCCGGGAGCCGACCCGGCGATGGGCGGCACGCAGCCGGCCGCGCTCAACGACCGCGGCCAGGTCGTCGGGGTTGCCTACGACTCCCGCGGAGGGTCGCGCGCGTTCCGGCTAGAGCGCGGCGTGCCGAGGCAGTTCGGCGGCCCCGGCGCCGTCTACACGCGCGCGCTCGACATCAACAAACGCGGCGAGATCGTCGGGGACTACGGGACCCGGGCGCCCGCCGCCTCAGCGGCCGCTCAGAAGTACATTCCCCCGAACTGCCCGCCGGTCACGTTGAGCACCTGGCCGTGCACGTAGTCGGCCCAGGGCGAGCACAGGAAGAAGATCGGCCCCGCGGCCTCCTCGGGTGAGGCGGGCCGTCCAAGCGGGATCAGCATCGAGGCCATCTGGCGCATCTGCTCGGGGATGCCCAGCTGGATCTCCTCGCCGTCCTTCACCATCGTGTTGCCGGTCTCCTTGGCGGCGGTCAGGCGCGTCTCGACGAAGCCGAAGGCCACGGCGTTCACATTGATCTTGAACTGGCCCCATTCCTTGGCGAGCGTCTTGGTGAGACCGACGACGCCGAGCTTGCCGGCCGAGTAGTTGACCTGACCCGCGTTGCCGTGCATCCCCGAGACGGAAGACACGTTGACGATCTTGCGGAAGACCTCGCGGCCCTCCTCGCGCTCCTGCTTGGCCGGCTCGCGCATGTAGGGCGCGGCGGCGCGGCAGATCCGGAAGGGCACGACCGTGTGGATGTCGAGCATCGCCTGGAACTGCTCGTCGGTCATCTTGTGGGCAACGCCGTCCCTCGTGTAGCCGGCGTTGTTGACGACGATGTCGAGCTGGCCGAACTCGTCGACGGCCTTCTGGACGAGCTGATCGGGCATGCCCTCCTTGGTCAGGTCGCCGCCGAAGACGGCCGTCTCGCCCGCGATCTCGGAAGACGCCTGCTCGGCGACGTCGGCGTCGAGATCGTTGATCAGGACGCGGGCGCCGTGCTCCGCGAGCAGCTCGGCGGTTGCCCGGCCGATGCCCCGGGCAGACCCCGTGACGATCGCCGCCTTCCCATCGAGTACTCCCACTTGTCGGCTCCTTTCGGCACTGCAGCGTTTTCGAGGCCAGGCATCATGACGATCCGCGCTACGGTCGGTTCCAGATGACGCTGAATTTCGTCCGCTACGGGATCCCGCTCCTGCTGTTCCTCGCCGGCATGATCATCGCGGGGACGTCCGGGCGAATCGGTCTGGCGGCTGGGGCGATGTTCATCAGCGCAGCCACCGCGGTGCTGCTGCTCAACGTGATCTACCGAATCGGGGTCGAGGGCGACAAGACGCGCGACCGCGAGGAGGAGGCCCGCCGCTTCTTCGACGAGCACGGCCGCTGGCCCGACGAGCCTGAGTCGGCGGCGCGCAGGCCCCGGCGCCGCTAGAGGCCGATCAGCCTCCCGAGGATCTCCTTCATCACCTCGTCGGTGCCGCCGCCGATCGGGCCGAGCCGGGTGTCGCGGAGTGCGCGGCCGAGCTCGAGGTCGCCGTCCGCGATCCGGAACGCGGTCTCCGCGACCTCGAGCGCGGAGCGTTGTGAGAGCAGCTTCGCCTCGGTCACCTCGCGGATCGCGTCGTGGCCGCCTCCGAAGAGGTAGAGCGCGTGGTTCGTGAGGCAGCGCGAGGCCTCGAGCTTGACCGCGAGCTCCGCCACGGTATGGCGGAACTCCGAGCGGCCGGAGGCCGCCTCGACCGCCCGCTCCAGGACGACCTCCATCGAGCCCACGGCGCCGATCGCCATCACCAGCCGCTCCCACTGGAAGTTGGCCATCACGAGCTGGAAGCCGTGGTTCTCCTCGCCGAGCAGGTTCTCGTCCGGGACGAACACGTCGTCGAACGCCAGCTCGGCGGTGTCGGAGGCGTGCCAGCCGAGCTTGTCGAGCTTCTTCGAGACGGAGAAGCCGTCCATGCCGCGCTCGATCACGAGGAAGGAGATGCCGTGATGGCCGCCCTCCTCGGTCGTCTTCACGGCCGTCACGACGAAGTCGGCGCGCACGCCGTTCGTGATGAAGGTCTTCGCGCCGTTGACGACGTAGCCGCCCTCCACGGGCTCGGCGCGCGTGCGGATCCCGGCGACGTCCGAGCCGGCGCCGGGCTCGGTGATGCCGAGCGCGCCGATCCGCTCGCCGCGGATTGCCGGGGCGAGGAAGCGCTGTTTCTGCTCGTCGGTGCCGAACTTCCAGATCGGCGGCGTGGCGATGCTGACGTGTGCGCCGATCCCGGCGGCGAGCCCGCCCGAGCCGCAGCGCGCGAGCTCCTGCGCCAGCACGGCGTCCTCGACGTAGCCAAGTCCGCG
>Ga0081538_10005916_pt1 | contig 10901 bp, 8 predicted proteins | sample TabmetS5T2R1_FD_71022 | JGI IMG/M metagenome (GOLD analysis project Ga0081538, IMG submission 71022) | Tabebuia heterophylla rhizosphere microbial communities from the University of Puerto Rico - S5T2R1 | ecosystem: Host-associated > Plants > Roots > Rhizosphere ...
CCTGCACAAGGGAGCTCTCAAACCCGCGTTCACCTCTGGCAGCGAATACGTGAAGTGGGTGGAGGAAAACGAAAAGCTCCACAAGGAACTGATGGAGAAGGGCGGCCTGATCCAGAAGTAGCATGCGCACGGCTGACCTTGTCACCGCCGCGATGTTGATGCTGCTGGGCAGCATCGTCATCTACGATGCCGTCCGACTCGGAGTCGGTTGGGGAAACGAAGGGCCACGGAGCGGCTTCTTCCCGTTTTGGCTCGCAACCATCATGGTTGTGGTTAGCTTGGCAATCTTCTTCCAGGCCTTGATAGGGCGCTCGGAGAAGCCGTTCGTTACGCGAGAGCGTTTCTTGCCGGTCTTGAAAGTCTTGGCGCCCATAGCCGGTTTCGTTCTTCTGACTGACCCGCCAGGGCCCTGGCCCGGTCTTGGCCTCTATGTGGCCGGGGGGCTCTATCTTGGGTTTTACATGCGGTGGGTAGGGCACCACAGCTGGCTTTCGGTAATGGCTCTCTCTATTGCGGTTCCCCTTATTGCGTTCTTCATTTTTGACAAGTGGTTCCTGGTTCCTATGCCCAAGGGGCCGGTGGAGGCTTGGTTCGGGTACTGACCCGTGGGACTAGAAAACCTGCTCCTCGGCTTCCAGGTCGCGATCACGCCGTTCAATCTTTTCATCGCCGTGATCGGCATTCTCTTGGGCACCATCATCGGCGTCCTTCCCGGTCTCGGCGGCGCTAATGGCGTGGCGATTCTCTTGCCGCTCACCTTCACCATGCCACCGACGTCGGCCATCATCTTGCTCACATGCATTTATTGGGGCGCACTTTTTGGGGGCGCCATCACATCAGTGCTGTTCAACATTCCCGGCGAGCCGTGGTCGGTGGCAACGACGTTCGACGGCTACCCGCTGGCAAAGCAGGGACAGAGCGGTCAGGCCCTCACCGCCGCATTTAGCTCCTCCTTTGTGGGTGCCTTTTTTTCCATCGTTCTCATCACTTTTTTCGCCCCTCTCTTAGCGGAAGTCGCGTTGAAGTTCGGTCCTCCGGAATTCTTCGCAATCCAGCTCCTGACATTCTCGAGTTTCGTGGGACTCGGCGGGGGCAATCCGCTCAAGTCGCTGGTTTCGATTCTCATCGGCTTTATCCTGGCCACCGTGGGTCTTGACATCGTCACCGGTCAGCTGCGTCTTACTTTTGGCTTCACCGATTTGATGAAGGGCTTCGATTTCATCGTCGCCGTGATTGGCCTTTTTGGCATCGGCGAAATCCTTCTAAGTGTCGAGGAAGGGCTGAAATTTGAGGGGGCGAAGACGCGCATGAACATGCGTGTCGTGCTGGATACTTGGAAGATCTTGCCACGATACTATCGGACATTCGTCCGTGGCTCTATCATCGGCTTCTGGATGGGTTTCAAGCCGGGTGGAGCGACGCCAGCCTCTTTTATGAGCTATGCCTTCGCGAAGCGTTTCTCCAAGAACCCGGAGAGATTCGGCAAGGGAGAGATTGAAGGCATCGTCGCGCCTGAGACCGCCGCTCATGCCGCGGGCGTGGCGGCCATACTGCCGATGATCACGCTCGGCATTCCGGGCTCGCCGACGGCAGCGGTAATGCTGGGCGGGCTTATCATCTGGGGTCTTCAGCCCGGCCCAATGCTTTTTGTCGACAACCGAGATTTCGTCTGGGGCCTGATCGCCAGCATGTACACCGGCAATGTGATCGGAGTCTTGATGGTGCTTGCGTTCGTACCGTTCTTCGCGGCCATCCTGCGTGTTCCGTTCGCCATCCTGACGCCGCTCATCGTCGTAATTTGCGCCATTGGCGCCTATGCCGTCCATAACAGCATGATCGACATTTGGTATATGCTGATCTTTGGAGTGATCGGTTACGTCTTTAAAAAGCTCGATTATCCGATCGCGCCATTAGTCCTCGCGTTGGTCCTGGGTGATTTAGCAGAGAGTGCGTTACGTCAGAGTCTGATTATGTCTCAGGGATCGCTGGCGGTCTTCTTCACCCGGCCGATCGCAGCAGTGATCACGGCGGCTGCACTCTTCTTTTTTATTTTGCCGGTGATCACCCCCTGGTGGCGACGGCTCCGGGGCCTCCCTGTAGCTGAGCCTGCACGGCCTGAAGCTTGAGCGCTCTCTCACTGGCGCTCCCTGACGCAAACAACCCTAAGAACTAAGCCATCAGCCGTTGTTTGACAATAGGTTCTTAGAACTGTTAACAAGGCGGAAGGATAAACGGAAAGGATCGCCAGTGAAAGTAAAAATTCTAGGGGAGGTGTGCAATGATCAGTGCCGCTGAACTCAAAGGAGTGCTTGGGATGATGCCTGCTTTCGCCACGCCGGATGCGATTGATATTCGGGCAACGCAAACCATCGCAGTCGATAATCTTAAAGACGGGGTCGATAAGATCATCAAAGATGGCGTCCACAACATCGCCACGACAGGCACATATGGGGAATGCTACAACTTATTGTTTGACGAATTTAAGACCTTGGCGGTTGCCACGGTAGAGGCAGTGAAGAAAAGAGTTCCGCTGTTCATCGGATGTACAAGTCCCAATCCCCGAGAGGTTGTCCAGAAGATGAATTTTGTTAAAGATCTCGGGGCGGATGGAGTCCTACTTGGGGTGCCTTACTACGAGACCCTTCACGTGCAGGATGCCATCAGATTCTACCACGATATCGCTGATCTCTTCCCGAGCCTCAATATCCTTATTTACCATAATCCCGACAACCACAAATTCACGATTCCCGTCTCAGCTTTCAAAGAGCTGGTGAAGAAGCCCAGTATTATCGGCATGAAGGACAGCCATAGAACCACGCAAGCATTCATGAACTTGCAGAAAATTGTGAGAGGAAAAATCAGCGTTTTCGTGAACCAAACCCAACTTTACCCGTACTACCGGCTTGGCGCTGCCGGTTGTTGGTCGACCGAGGTGTGGATGGGCCCGTGGCCAGTACTGCGTCTGCTCGATCTTGTCCGCCGAGGTGAAGACGAAAAAGCGATTGAAGTCATCGACGATATTATCGGCGACGGCAGTGGTGGCAAGCCAGTACCTGGCGCTGGCAATAAGCGACCCGCAGAGTTTGCCGATTACTGTAACGTCGGACCAACTCGCATACCTTTCGTAACCTTTCCAGAGGCTGAACTTGCCAAAGCCAAGCGGCGTGCAGAACATTGGATGAAGCTTAATGCCAAATATCGCCCGCTAGTAGAAGCGCAGAGCGCTCGCCCGGCAGCGTAGATTCTTCAGCATCAACAACAGACCCAGATCATCATAACCCCGGGCCCAATCCCGGGGTTATTTTTGCGCCCCTCTCACTACGCTTGCTCTTGCCTTGAATCATCGCACCTTGATGACTTGAGAACAGCGGGTTTCAAGCTGTACTTGCCAAAGAATAGCCGCGGTCTTATCATATGTATTTTGTAAAGAGCACAATGCGGGGAGGACTGATGGGATTCTATGCGGATTCATGGTTGCGTGAGGCTCGTGACAGGGTGGCCGGTTACGTAGAGCCACCTTCTGTAGGAAATAGTTGGAGTATCCCAGACTTTGAAAAAATCTCGGACGCAGTCGAGAAGGCCATTAAGGCAGCCTTAGTCGAGCGCCACGGAAGTATTCCGAGCCAACATGATCACAACAACCTGGTGTCCCTTTGCCAGACAACGGGGGTTTGGGATGTTCTTCCACCCGCGCTGAAAAGCTTGGTGGAAGAAGTAGAATCATATCGTAAAGTAAATGCTTCAGATGCCCTTAGCTCGGTGGCGTCGTCTCCAGAACAACTTCAAAAATACTTTTTTATCGCTCGCCGGCTGATCGACTACATGGAATATCACGTTATCGGAAACGATTCCGTGCTAAAACGGCTCAAAGTGGCATGACGCTCCTACAGAATCCCTTTTGTGCACCCCTTGGACTATGTTTGAAACGGCGAAGATGCTCACGTCGTTATTGTTTCTTCTCAGGATCTTCCCGAACGCCTGCCGCTTTTACCCAACCGATAACGCCTTGTTGAGTCTTCACCATATACCAATCATTCCCACCATTGCTCTGGACCATCGGGATAAGAGTATCTCCTTCGGATAGCTCGGTTATTTTCTCCGCTGTATCGTCCTGCCGCGGATAGAGCCCGATTTGTTTCGACACAACGACTAATGCCGCCGGGACGGGACGCCCTCCCGCATCGCCGATACCCTCAACAACCCCTTTACCCTTAGTATTTCGCGACGGCGCCCGCGAAGCCTTCTGATTCACGCCGGCTTGCCTCCGGCTAGCGCCTTCCACTGTTCTGCCGTACTCACCAATGGCCTGAGCAAAAACGACCTGAGGCATGAGAAACAGCATGAACGACGTCCCCAGAATCAATAAACTTGTAGCGTTCATTACAACTCTCCTTTTCAAACTGGCCGGACTCAGATTTTACAACGCTGGCAATACAGGAACAAGAAAAACTCCATCCAACTGGCGAAGAAACCAAGACAGGTCTGCTTTGTTTTTTCACACCCAGTAGTCCTTATCCAATCCGATCCGATCAGGGAGCTTGGGGTAACAGACACAGCCATCTTATTGGTCTCTTGGAAAAACCAGAATTGAATGACCGATCGAAGCAATCGGGGTCTTGCCCCTGAACACAGCGTAGGTGTCCTTGTCTCCAAGATAGAGCCCCTCAAGGTAGGTCGCGCTGATGGCGATGTAAGACGATGTGGGTAAATTGTCTTTACCACCTCGCCAAAACGGCGTGATACTTCCGGGAGCAGGAACAGCGTTGATACCGTAGTACGAGGGATCGACTGTACCAAAGTAAGCAAATTCGATCTTCTTGAGTTTGTGATTATCCATCCAAAGCTTAAGGCCTTTCAGGTCTTGTCCCCAGTCAAGGTTAGAATCAACCAGAACCCTGCGGCCATTTTCTGGACCCCCTGCGAGTTCGTTAAAGAACGCCAGATAGTCAGGGTAGGTCTTCAGACACGATGCGAAAAGCCAAATTCCTATAAATAGTGTGCTGACTTTTGTGGCGTGGTTCTCTCTAAGCCAGATCGTTTTCACGGTACCTCCAAGCCAAACGAAGAGGAACGGGTATATGGGCAGGATATGTCGCACTCCAATGTTCAATCTGGACCAGACCGCCACGGAGAAAAAAATGAAAACCGGAAGCAACAGAAAAATGTCGCCTTTTTGCGCGCGACGCCGAAACAGCAGAAGTCCCAGCGCGGCACAAATCAACAGGAGCGTCGGCAAAGGTGTCTTCACCGTGAACGCAATCGGAAAATAAAGCCAGGATCCGTCATTAGAGATCTCTCCGAAAAGGTAGGAGGATCGGTCAAGATCCTTGAACATATCGAGGAGGCCATACACCCAGGCCTCCGGCAAGACAAAATACTGCGAGTTAAGAACTAATAAAGGACTCAGCCAACTCTCTTTCGATAGCAAACGATCAACCAGCATTTGCCCTTTCTGATGCCCAACGGCGTCAAAGCGAAATCCGTAAGCCGCCCATATGACGACATAGGCCATAATGACTGCGGTTGCGAGCACAAGAGTCAAAAGAACCAGCTTAGAGGCAGCACGATCGACAAGATCGGGAGAGGTGATTTGCGATTGCTGTGGCTCAGAAGAAAAGACCCTGATAAGACCCAAGACGGCCCAAACGGGCAAGATGATTATGAATGTAAACTTCGTGACCGAGGAAAGGGCAAAGAAGAATGCAGTACAAAGCAAGTTGATCCAGTTGAAACGGTTTGACGTTCGCCAGAAGAAATAGGTGCCCGCAAAGAAGCATAAGGCAAAAGGCATGTCGGTGTGGACGATCGATGAATGAGCGAGGATGTTTGGGTCAAAAGAATAGACCGCGAGTGCTACGATTCCCGCGGTTAAGCCGTAGAGTGCTCGCGCCCAGAGAAAAACAAAGATACCCAACGCCGCCGCCAGGCCAATCATCACCAGCTTGGCATAAAAGAATAGACTCTCCGTGTCGTCATTGGACGTAAAGAGATGGTTGGCCAATATCCATCCGTAATCTTTCCGTTGCTGGACGAAATCCCGCTGTGCTCTCGTGATGCTGGTTGTGTCAAGCTCGCAGGCAATCAGAGGCAGCGCCGCCAAGACTTTCGCTAATGGCGGATGTTCCGGGTTAACTCGGAAATCACGCCATCGTAAGTAGGAGTAACCAGCATAAATATGCAGTGGCTCGTCGAAGGTCAGAGACTTTTGGAGAGTTGCGGTCAAGGAAATGAGGGAGAAAAGAAATAAAAGAGCGACTACAATGACCGCCGCTCTTACTTGGAAGCCTTCAGTATGGTTGTAATTCATTCATCCGTTTTTGTTGTGCTTCAAATCCTTCGGTCTTTGAAGGATTCGGCGGGTCGGATAGATTTTTGAATCGTCTCACAAGCAAAGACACGGAAATCACTAGGATACAGAAAACGGTCAAAAGAGAGATAAGTAGGCCGAGTCTGAACGATTGTGGCTCGTATTTGAACTCAATGACATGGCGTCCCGCTAGGACAGAAACACCACGGAAGAAATGGTTTGCTCTTAAGATCTTTGTCCGTTTTCCGTCGACATAGGCGTGCCAACCCGGGTAATACGAATCTGTCAGAACTAAGACCCCATCGTCATTACTGTTCACGTGGACCACGACCACCGTATCCTCATAACGCACTATTTTCGCCGTGGCTTGCAAAGGCCGGTTGGGGTTGATAGCTACGTCATCCTCCAGAACGACTTCTTGCGTGGGGTCAAACTTTGGATCAGAGACCGACGGCAATACGTCTGCAGAGTCCTTAACTACTTTGCCTTTGTTGACTACGTAGGCGCGCGGCACACTTTCACTAATTTTATAAAGCCACGAATAGTACGGCGGAAAACGGCCGGCGAGACTTATCCCGCTTGCAGACAGCTCTCGAAAACTCACTACATAGCCAACGTTACATAGACGCAATAGGCGTAGTTGTCGATCAAAGTCGAGCCTATTCGCAAAGCTCAGGAATTGAACGTACTGTTTGCGGCCCAACGCGTCGATTTCCTGCATATAATCAAGGCCGTAAAGTATCCCGGTATTCGGCAGGAGATTTTGTATGTTCAGGGCGGTCGCCTCTTTGAACGTCGGTCGGCCTGCAACCGAAATAAAAGCTGGGTGCAAATTTTGGCCCGAGGGGTAATAGAATAATCTACTGTGGTTCGTCTCAGACAGTTGCAGAATACGGGGGCTCTGCTGAACAAAATCAGGGTTGAGAGTAAAAAGAAGATCTTTGTGCGCCCAAGCAAGATCGATGAAAACAGCCAACACGAATAGAATATTAAACAGCACTTGTCGAATTACATTTGCCTTTGCCAAAAGCAAAAGAAGAAAAAACCCTGCAGACAATATTAGCTGTCTCTCCACGTTTGACAAAATTCCGGCCATGATTGTTGCAATCTCGACTGATGACCACAAACCGGCGATGTTCGTAACGAACGGAACGACTGGAGCTATGTCAAACCGCAGATAAAGATACAACCCCAACCAAACTAAACCGGTAAGATTCACCACGATATAAGCTGTCTTTAGCCTTTCGTCTTGGTCGTGTAGTAAACCGCTCACTCCCCGCACCGCCATGTAGACCAGTATCGCAAACGTAAAAAAGAAGAACTTTTCCGGGAATCGAACAGCCCCAAAAATAGGAAAAGTATGATAAAGAAATGGATAGATGGGCGTGTAAATTCCGAAGGCAACTATTAACGAAATCGAAACTGCCGTGAGTAGCGCCACTTTTTCGCGTCCAGAAGCGAAACAAAACCACAGCGCTATACCGAAACAAGAAAAAGCGCCCAAATAGTAACTCACCAGGAAGGGGGCGTCGCGGGTAAAAAACGGACGCATACCAATGGCTAAACTAGGATCGATTATCTTATCAACGAAAAACAGATTGATTAGATTTATAGGATTGAGCGACCAATAGAACGCTTCTTGAGGGGGTATCGGTTGTTGTCTGCGGGACTCAAAGAATAGCTCCGCCGTTGGCAGCACCTGAACCATAACAAGTCCCAGGACTACTAGTCCAAACATGACGAAGAGCACGAGCAGTTTGCCGTACGAAAGCTGCGAAACCGACGTTTTTACCCGTAACCCGGCCAAAAAAATCAATATGGTAGATAGAGCAAAGATCTCAGGAGATCCAGCCAAAAACGCGTTGGCAGCGATGAGTACTAAGGCTAGAAATCTCTTCCACGAAAGCGATAGCAATAAACGCTCCCAACACAGGATCATCCAAGGGAGCCACACTGCGGTTTGAAAATGGTTCAACAGATTGCTTAGGGCAACCGTCGTGCCTCCAATCGTAAAAAGCAGTGCGCCAGTCATTGAAAGATAAGGTGGGTAGCGCCAGTGGCGAAAAAGGAGATAGGTTCCCAGAGAGGCAATCAAAAAATGCAAGACAAAAAGAGCCCGTATGGCTGTAAAAAAAGAAAACAGGGCCAGAAGAATATGTGGAGGATAGAAAACACCCGATTGAAAATCAGCCAAGAAAGGAAATCCCATTGCCATATGACGATTCCAGAGCGGGATCTTCCCAGCGTTGTAGCTTTCATACAATACGAATCGCAACGGATAGAAGTATGTACTCAAATCGCGGAAGAACGGCACTTGCGCAACGAATAGAAGATCGCGGCAGAAGCAGAGAACAAGAACGCCTACCAGCAGCAGTCCAAAAAGGTCCGATGTTTTTTTGTTAAGAGGAGTTTTCTCAAACATCCGTAGATTTTTTTGCCGCGTGCACAGTTCGAACTTGAGTACAAAAGATAAAAAAAGGGGGCGGTCAGCTCGACTCGCCCCCCTGCGCCAAACGTTCAGCCAGGTGCACTGAATGCAAAATTACTTACGGACAAGCGGGGCCTACAATTGCACCGGTTTGGCTGCTGAACGTCCACGTTACTCCAGTACAATTTTGGTGAGTAGCCGTTAAGAGAAAAGTGTTCGCACCCACAGCCGCACTCATGGTTACGGCCGCGCTCTTATTAAAGCCTTCCGGCGTCCCGCTGGCGAGAGTACCCGATTTGTACGCCGAAGGTTGACTGGCGGCAAAGTACGCCTCTTGGGCTGTCGCTGCATTTCTCAGGTCAGACTTGATCTGAGCTTCATACCCTCTCTTTCTGTAAGCCGAAAACTGAGGAATGGCGATCGCAGCCAAGATACCGATGATGGCAACCACTACCAGAAGTTCGATAAGTGTAAACCCGGATTCGTTCTGTAACCTTAGTCTATCCATTTCTGAAATGCTCCTTCGTGTATATTTTCCCCGTTTGTTATTAAGTCCGTTGCGGCCTTCCACGGGAATGGAAGTCACAAGCAAATCGACTACAAATGGCACTCCCTCTGTATCTCACCTCCTTAGTAAATGCGCTTGGAAGCTAAAATTGAGAATTTTGGCACCGCAAATCCAGGGCCAGCTTGGCATCGTAAGTCGCGGAGCTACGACAAAAGGTTATTTCGGATTTCCGCCTGTTCAAAAAGTCGCGTCTTATTAAGAAGTTAAACGCTGACCCAAACAAAATCAGTGACCTCGGAGATTCGACTAAGTGTGGCGGGGCTATCCTAGCTTTTCCGTAAAAGAGAAATTGATTGTAACAAAATTTGTTACTGACTCACTGGGGAATCTTCAGCGAGCGCGGAATTTCTTGAGTTTAGGAGGCCATACTTTTCCAGTCTATGACGCAGAGATCTATAATTAATGCCCAAAATCTCGGCGGCTCGCTTTTGCACCCCATTTGCCCTTTTTAGGGCGCCCAAAAGGATGCATTTTTCGTGCGTTTCCAATTCAACATCCAAGGATAACCCCTTGGCGAAGAACAGATCTGCGCCGCCTGGCGCTGTTCTCTCGAAAACCTCGGCCTCATCGTTAATAGGCACTCCCTTGATATGCGCTGGCAGATCTTCGTCGATCATAATATTTTTATTCGCCACCGCAACGGCATGTTCGATGATGTTTTCCAGCTCGCGGACATTCCCTGGATAACCGTAGTTCATTAGATGCATTAGAGCCCCGCTCGATATTTCCTCCACTTGCTTGCCATGGGAAGCGGCAAACTTGCGCATAAAATGATGCGCCAGCACAGGAATATCTTCCTTTCTGTTTCGGAGCGGCGGCATCACTATCTGGACAACGTTGAGCCGATAAAATAGATCTCTCCGAAACCGCCCGTCTTCCATTTCTTGGTGCAAATCTCGGTTCGTTGCGGAAATGACCCGCACGTCAACCTTGATCTGTTTGTCGCCGCCCACCGGAGTAAAAGCTTTATCTTGCAGAATTCTTAAAAGTTTCACCTGCAAGTGGAGGGGCAATTCTCCAACCTCGTCCAGAAAGATAGTTCCTTGATCAGCCTGTTTGAATAACCCCACATGGTCCGCAACAGCTCCGGTGAACGCGCCACGTACGTGTCCAAACAGTTCGCTTTCAATTAGGGTCTCGGGTATGGCGCCGCAATTGACGGCAACGAAAGGCATGGTTTTCCTTGATCCATTGAGATGAATCGCGCGTGCGATCAGTTCTTTGCCGGTCCCGCTTTCACCTGTAATGAGAATGTTCGTGCTGTTTTTCGCCACTTTCTGAACCAGATGGTAGATCTTATCCATTCCACCACTCTTGCCGACGATTCCCTCAAAGTGGAAATCGCTATCGTCAACTCCGGCAGACCTTTTGTCCAGGTCGAACTCCCGAGCCCGGCGCAGTTCGTCCTCTAGGCGCAGTTTTTCCTCAACCTCTTTTTGCTTGCTGATGTCTTCGAAGATCGAGACATACCCTATAAGGAGTTCGCTTGCGTTACTTAAAGGTGCCAGTGTAAGTCGTAGCCGCTTCTGATTTCCCTGAGGCGTGGCAAAAACGATTTCATCGGCTAAGACACCTCTCCCTTGCTGTGCTCCGTTGAA
>Ga0081538_10005917_pt1 | contig 10900 bp, 11 predicted proteins | sample TabmetS5T2R1_FD_71022 | JGI IMG/M metagenome (GOLD analysis project Ga0081538, IMG submission 71022) | Tabebuia heterophylla rhizosphere microbial communities from the University of Puerto Rico - S5T2R1 | ecosystem: Host-associated > Plants > Roots > Rhizosphere ...
AGTTTCCGGGCCTCGGAAGCATCAACTTTTACCAAGCGGGCGTGCGCTACGGGGCTGCGAAGAATCTTGGCGTACGCCATCCCCGGCAGCTGCAGATCGCCGGTGTAGAGCGCTTTCCCGGTGACCTTTTCGATGCCGTCAACACGGCGCGCCTCCTTACCCGCAACCCTAAAGACTTGCTTGGCCTTCATCGTCAAATTGTGAAAGAAAACCGCGGCTATTTCGGGCTCGGAGTACCGCGTTACTTGCGGATTTTCGGACTGTCTTTTTCTGGAAAGTAGAGATTGCAGAATGGGCAATGAAAATCCATGCCGGAACCCAGCATGTGCGGATTGACGACAAAAATTTTCTTGCACGTTGGACATGTAACTTCTACTGCCTGGCCCATCGATTACCTCGCAATCATTATCAATCTTCGATTTTCGACTCTAAGCCGACGAACTTCTGGTTTCTACGCCCAGTAAGTCGTACGATCTGTTGGGATGTGCTGTAAAACCTCTCCCGGAACGTAGTCCTCCAGCTTGATTCGCCCCATCGCATCGTCGGGGCACTTGGATACCGGCGAGAACGGCCGATCCAACGGTCTCGTGGCGTCTACGATCATTCCGGAAGTCTTGATCTCATCGACCAATGACGGATCCAGGAAGTTGCCGCGGAAGAGCGGCTGCAAAATGGAAACCTGCCGATGCGGTTGCACCCGTGTCGCGATCGCCCACAGAATATCCGTCGGATTGAAAACGTCGATATCGTCATCAAAGACGAACACGTTTTTCGTATGGTCGAACGTAAGCGCGGCTGCGGCGGCCGATCGCAGGCCATTCGCTCCGGCGGGCGATCAAATCACGAAGCACCCAGTCGATGGTGTCCACCGTCGCGGGCACGATCGGGCACTCGTCGAGGTAGGAGTAGCGTCGGAAAAGCTGATAGGCGGGGGTGTCGTTCAGGGCGCTAACGACGACCTTCCCGAGCGCCATGCCCTCCTGCGCAGCGAGCCCGTAAGCGAAGACCAGCTGATCCACGTAGAGATCGGCTGCCGCGATCAGCTCTAGCGCCCTGTCATTCGGAAGATTCTCGATCAAGATGAGTTCGATGTCGTTGCCGTCGGTGCGCAGCCGTTCCACGGCGGCGATCAAGAACTCGGTGCCCTTCGCCCCGCGGTGGTTCGCGGCGTGGGCGATACGGATCGGGCCGTCCGTCCGGGGCGGCACCGGTTGCAGGACGGTGGTGTCGACGGGAAAGTACGCCACCGGAAGCACGTCCCAGCGCGGCAGGCACGCCACGTGGACGATGCAGCCAACGACGACATCGGCTTGCCCGGTGAGCCGTCGCAGGCGACGCTCGATCGCGGCGGCCTGATTGCCCAGCTCGCCGTACTCGATCGCCAGCGCGTGGCGCCATGTGAGATCCGGCACGCGGTCGAGGATCCAGGCGTCGCTCCCGTAGGGCATCAGCACGATGCGCTTTCCCAGGAGTCGCAGGAGCGGCAGCTCGAGCCGCCGCAGGCCGGCGTGGCGCAGGACGCCCCCGTCGAAGAAATAGTGGAAGACGTCGTAGCGCGACAGCGCGCTCGCGAGAAAGAGGTACGCCTTGACCGTGTAGCCGACATGCCGGAGCCCCGCTCCTCGAGCTCCCACGTGAAGGTGGTGATCGAAGTCGGCGCGGTCCACGATCGGGTAGAGCTCCGTTACGACCGTGTCGCTCTCGTAGCCGGCCTCCGCCAGGGCGCGCGACATGTAGGTGAGCGACTTGAGCGGGGTGGTGCCCCACAGGAGGCGGGGCCGGTCCTCGGGCCCCGGTCGTCCTCGGACGACCGCCAGCAGCGCGCCCGCCAGCAGTAGCGCGACGCCGGGGAGCGCCAGCAGCGCGTCGATGATCACCCGAGCCGCCGTCCGCAGCACGGTCGCAGCGTACTGGCGGCCACAGCTATATTCCCTCGCCGCTCGCCCGCATGCGCTCCGAGCCCCTCGCGACCCCCGACTGGCTGTTCCAGATACTCGGCGTCGAACGTCCGAACGAGGACGGCAGCGTCGAGTTGCACGGATCCCCGTTCGTGATGCAACGCGGACTGCTCCGCGCGGCGCGGTTCGCAGGCGCGCAGTCGGCTCAGGGCCAGACGGCGGAGGCGTTCGGATTCAAGTGGGAGCGCCGCGACACCTTCGAGTCGCCCGCGAGCCGCGCGCGGATGCGCGAGTGGCTCGTCGAACGCTACGGCGACGTTGCCCGAGCGTCGTGGTGGCGCGATTACGCCGACCCGCCACTCGTGCTGGACGCCGGTTGCGGCGCCGCGCTGTCCGCACTCGAGCTGCTCGGAACGATCGTCCCGACCATCCGGTACGTGGGGGTCGACATCTCGTCGGCCGTCGACGTTGCCGCCGCGCGCTTTGCGGAGCACGAGCTCCCCGGCGCGTTCCTCCAAGCGGACATAACGGAACCGCCCTTCGCAAGCGGCTCCATCGACGTGATCTTCTCCGAGGGCGTCCTCCACCACACCGACTCGACCGAGACCGCGCTCAAGCGCTTGGCGGATCTGCTCCGTCCCGGCGGCCGCTTCCTGTTCTACGTCTACCGCCGAAAGGGCCCGATCCGGGAGTTCACCGACGACTACGTGCGCGAGCGGATCGGGGAGCTCGACCCGGGGGACGCTTGGGAGGCAATCATGCCGATCACGAGGCTTGGGCAGGCGCTCGGCGAGCTCGACGCGGAGGTGGACGTCGAGGAACGGATCGAGTTGCTCGGCATCCCCGCGGGCCGTATCAACGTGCAGCGCCTCTTCTACTGGCACGTCTTGAAGGCCTTCTACCGCCCCGACCTCACGCTCGAGGAGATGAACCACATCAACTACGACTGGTTCGCTCCGGCGAACGCGCACCGGCAGAGTCCGGACGAGGTGCGGAGGTGGTGCGAGGAGGCGGGACTGCAGGTGGAGCGTGAGCGCGTCGAGCCGGCCGGAATCACGATCGTGGCGCGGAAACGAGAAGAGCGGCCGCTATAGTCTCGCGGTCTCTCGGCCGGGAGTCGAAACTTCCGGCCCTCAGCTGTGATGGAACGGCCGTGAGCGACCTCTCCGGAACACGTGTGCTCGTAACCGGTGGCGGCGGGTTCGTCGGCACCCCGACGGTGCTCGCGCTCGTCGACCGCGGGGCGGCCGTACGCGTCCTCGACGTCGCCGCGCCGCGACTCCCCCTTCCGTGCGAGGTCGTGATCGGTGACGTGGCCGATCCCGAGACCGTTGCCCGCGCCTGCGTCGGCTGTGAGCGGGTGCTTCACCTGGCCGTCCTGCCGCTCGCCCGCGCGAACGCGGCCGTGACCGAGGCCTTCGAGGCGAACGTGCGTGGATCATTCAACGTCTTCCGAGCGGCCGGCGAGAACGGCGTGAAGAGGGTCGTCTACTCCTCGGCCTCCTCCGCCTACGGACCCACGAATGCCGTGCCGATTCGCGAGGACCACCCGCTCCGACCCACCGCCTTCTATCCGGCGAGCAAGGCCGCCGGGGAGTTGCTGCTGCGTGGGCTCGCATCCGCCTACGGCTTCTCGTTCACGATCCTGCGCTACATGAACGTGTACGGGCCCGGCCAGCGGGCGGGCGTCGTGCCGGCGGTGACGCGTGCGCTGCTCGCGAACGAACGGCCGAAGCTCACCGGTGACGGCTCACTGGCGTTCGACTTCGTTCACATCGAGGACTGTGCGCTCGCCAACGTGCTCGCCCTCGAGTCGGATATCGACGGCGAGGACTTCAACGTGGGCTGTGGCGAGGCCACTTCGCTCAATGAGCTCGTGGCCGCGCTCAGCTCGATCGTCCGCGTCGACGTCGAGCCCGAGTACTCGGGGGATACCGTCGCCGCCCCGCCCCGCGTAGGAGATCCGAGCAAGAGCCGCGACCTGCTCGGGTTCGAGGCGCAGATCCCGCTCCACGAGGGGCTGGCCGGCGTGGTCGATGAGCTGCGCGCCGCAGAGCCGGCCGGTACGCCCGGCTAGCAGGTAGCCATGTGCGGCATCGCCGGCGCGCTGCATCTCGACGGTTCGCCCGTGCGGCGGGAGGCGCTCGACCGGGCCGCCGCGAGCATCGCGCACCGGGGCCCCGATGATCAGGGGGTCCACCTGGACGGTCCGCTAGGCCTCGCGCACCGCCGACTGGCGATCATCGACCTCTCGCCGGCCGGTCGCGGCCCGATGACGAATGAGGACAAGACCGTCTGGTTGACCTACAACGGGGAGATCTACAACTTCCGCGAGCTTCGCCGGTTGCTCGCGGCACGGGGCCATGTGTTCGCCTCCCACTGCGATGGCGAGGTCCTTGTGCACGGCTACGAGGAATGGGGCCGCGACCTGGTGGAACGCCTCAACGGGATCTTCGCGTTCGCGATCTGGGATGCTCGCGAACGGCGCCTCTTCCTGGCTCGCGACCGGTTCGGCGCAAAGCCGCTCTACTACCGTGAGCACCCGGACCGGCTCGTGTTCGCCTCGGAGGCGAAGGGGATCCTGGCTTACGACGACGAGCCCGCCCGGCTGTCGCTCGCCGCGGTGGGCGAGTATCTGACCTTCCAGAACGTCTACACCGAGCAGACGTTGTTCGACGGCATCCGGCTGCTCGAGCCCGGGGCATGGCTCGAGCTCCGCGCGGACGGCTCTCGGACTCGCGCCCGCTGGTTCGACCCGATGCCCCGCCCCGCAACGACCGGTGCGGACGGCATCGCGGAGGAGCTCGGGGCGGTCCTGCAGCGCGCCGTCCACCGCCAGCTGGTGGCCGATGTTCCGGTCGGCGCCTACCTCTCGGGCGGGATGGACTCGGCTTCGCTCGTAACCCTCGCGGCGCGCGGTATCCCGCACATCCACACCTTCACCGCCGGCTTCGACATGTTCGACGCCGATCCGCTCGAGCTCGCGGCAGACGAGCGCGCGGACGCCGAGATCGTGGCGCGGGAGGTCGGGACGGAGCACTACGAGGTCGTGCTGCATGCGGGCGACATGCGGCGGGTCCTTCCCCAGCTGGTCTGGCACCTGGAGGATCTGCGGGCCGGCACCTGCTACCAGAACTTCTACGCCGCTCGACTCGCCTCTCGCTTCGTGAAGGTGGTGCTCGCGGGCACGGGCGGCGACGAGCTGTTTGCGGGGTATCCGTGGCGCTATGGCCTGGTCAAGGAGGCCCGCGACCGGGGCTCCTTCGCGGATGCCTACTACCACTACTGGTGTCGCCTGCTCGACGACGACGCCCGGCGGGGTGCGTTCACGGACGACGCTTGGGTGGAGGTAGCGGCGACCAGCCCCAGGCAGCGATTCGAGGAGGTATACGCCCATCTCCCGGACCTACCGCCCACGGATCTTGCGCTCTACTTCGAGCAGCGCACCTTCCTGCACGCACTGCTCGTCGTGGAGGACAAGCTCTCGATGGCGCACTCGATGGAGGCTCGCGTTCCGTTTCTCGACGACGAGCTGGTCGACTTCTCACTTCGCATCCCCGGCGCGCTCAAGTGCTCCGGCCCCGAGGGTAAGCGGCTGCTGCGGCACGCCGCCCGCGCGTTCCTCCCTGACGTGCTCGCGACCAAGCGCAAGCAGGGGTTCAGCCCTCCCGACCGCACCTGGTACCAGGGTCGGAACCTGGAGTACGTCCGCGAGATCCTGCTCGACCGGATGACCCTGTCCCGGGGCATCCTCGACCCCGGCTTCATCGAGGGGACGATCGGCGCCCATGCCGAGGGCACCGCGGACCACCGCCTCCTGATCTGGTCCCTGCTCTGCCTCGAGTGGTGGCAGCGGCTCTTCATCGACGGCGAGACCACGGCGCCGGCGGCCCTCACCGCCCTCGAGGCCCAGGCGTGACCTGTGTCGTGACGGGCGCGACCGGCTTCGTCGGTCATGCGCTCCTGCCGAGACTCGCCGAGCGTGACGAGGTCGTGGCGCTCGGCCGGCGCACTCCCGACTCTGCCGAGGGTGTCCACTGGGTGCGGCAGGACTTGACCGACCCGCTCGATGAGTCCGTGCTCCCTGAGCGGATCGACGCGGTCATCCACCTCGCCCAGTCCGAGCGCTACCGCGACTTCCCGGATGGCGCCGGCGACATGATGGACGTGAACGTAGCCTCGACCGTAAGGCTGCTCGACTACTGTCACAGGGCCGGCGGCACGAGTTTCGTCCTGGCCTCAACGGGAGCGATCTATGCCGCTGGACCACGGCCCGTGAGGGAGGAAGATCCAGCGCGCCCGGGCAACTTCTACGCGGCCTCGAAGCTGGCAGCCGAGCAGGTTGCGGCTCCCTATAGAGCGTTGCTGCGAGTGCAGGTCGTCAGGCCGTTCTTCGTCTACGGCCCCGGCCAGCAGGACAACCGCTTCATCCCGGCGCTGCTCGCTCGCATCCGCGCGGGCCGGCCCGTCAGGCTCGCCGGCGACGACGGGATCCGGCTGAACCCGATTTACATCGACGACGCAGTCGAGTTGCTTCTCGGCGCACTCGACCTGGAGACGTCCGAAACGCTGAACCTGGCGGGTCCTGGCGTTCATTCGATCCGGGAGATTGCGGAGATGATCGCCGCGGAGGCGGGCGCCAACCCCAGCTTCGACGTGACCGAGGTTGCCGACGACCTGGTGGCCTCGATCGAACGTCTCAGCGAACGGCTGGGGGCGCCGACCGTGGGGATGATGGAGGGCCTCCAGCGCACCGTCGCGGCGGCTCGCTGATCCGCGATCGCGCTCTACAGGACATCGTCGGAATAATCCAGGACGACCTCACCCAGGGGCCCGTCGACGACCCGCCCGACAACGCGAGCGGGGACTCCGACGGCGATCGACGAGTCGGCCAGATCGCGGTTCACGTACGCGTGCGCGCCCACTACACAGCGCGTTCCGATCGAGACCCCCATGGCGATGACCGCGCAGGGACCTATGAAGCAGGAGTCGGCGATCCGGGTGGGAGCGCGCTCGTACTCCGCGTGGCCGCCCGAGAGGGCCCAGCGAACCGTGTTGTGCGTGTAGATCTGGGCCCCGGCGCTGATGCTGCAGAAGTCGCCGATCTCCAGGCCGCCGCTGCCGTCGAGGAGTGTGTTGGGGCCGATCCAGCTCCCGCGACCGACCCGCACCTCCCCGTACACGTAGCTGTGGTGGTAGATGCTCGCGCCCTCGCCGAACCCGAGAGACCTGGCCCGCTCCCAGCGGTCCGAGATCGATTCTCCGAGCGGAAGGCTCCGATCGAAGCGCTCACGCATGAGCGCGTCTTTGGCCTCGTACAAACGTCGCAGGTGCTCCGAGAGCTCGCGGTCGGGAACCGCGGCGCTCACCCGAGCACGTCGCGAAGGCCCGCAATCACGTAGTCCTGCTCCTCCCCCGTCATCGCGGGGAAGATCGGCAGGCTGAGCGAGCTGCTGTCCGCATCGAGCGAGCGGGGGAAGTCCTCGGCGGCGATGTCATAGCGGCGTCGGTAATAGGCCAGCAGATGCACGGCGTGGGTTCCCTGCCTGGTGGAGATCCCGCGTCGCTGCAGAGCGACGGCCACTTCGTCGCGCTGCATCGCGGCCTCGCCGGTGAGGCGCAGCACGTACGACTGGTAGGTGTGCTCGGCGCCGTCGGGTACGCGCGGCACGACGACACCTGGAACGTCGGACAGCGCCTCGTCGTACACTGCGGCGAGCTCGCGCCTACGGCCGACGAGCTCGTCCAGGCGGCCGAGTTGGACGACCCCGAGCGCCGCCTGAAGGTCAGTCATGCGGTAGTTGAACCCGACGACCTCGTGCTCGGGCAGGGCGAACGAGCCCATCCGGTGCCGCTCGAGGTCCGAGATCTGACCGCCGTGCGAGCGCATGATCGAGGCGCGCTCGGCACGGTCGTCGTCGCTCACCGTGAGCATTCCGCCCTCGCCGGTGGTGACCACCTTGCGCGCATGGAAGCTGAACGCGCCGAAGTCGCCGAAGGTGCCTGCGTGCTGCCCCCTGAGGCGGCTCCCCACAGCACAGGCGGCATCCTCGATCACGGGAATGCCGCGTTCCCGAGCGATGGCCATTATCGGATCCATGTCCGCCACCAGCCCGAAGAGGTGGACGACCATGATCGCGCGCGTCCGCGGCGAAATCGCAGTCTCGAGCGCAACGGGATCCATGTTGAAGGTCGAGCTGTCGACGTCCACGAACACCGTGGTCGCACCGCATTGCTCGACTACGTTGGCCGAGGCCACGTACGTGAACGACGGCACGACTATCTCGTCCCCCGGCCCTACCCCGAGGACGGAGAGAGCGAGGTGCAGCGCGGTCGTGCACGAGGTCGTGGCGAGCGCGTGCGGCGCCCGCGAAAGCTCGCAGAACGCGCGTTCGAACTCGCGTACCTTGGGCCCCTGCACGATCCATCCCGTCGCAAGCGGGTCTGCCAGTGCTGCCGCCTCCTCCGACCCGAGCGCCGGGCGCGTGATCGGAACGCTCATGGCACCCGGCATCGTCGTCTGTTCCAGGGGCTTATCCATTCGGAGTCTGCACGTACGCAGCACGCGCACGGAGGACGCGGTCAGCCGCCGGCGCCGCGCTGACAGTAGCAGGGCAAGCAGCCATGCTGCACGGCCTCGCCTGCCATGATCGCGCGACCCCGCACCTCGCAGCGGCCATGAAAGTCCAGCTCTTAGCGCTAGGCAAGCAGACGCTCATCTACGGCCTCGGCAACGTCGCCGTGCAGGCCGTCGGCCTGCTCACGCTACCGGTCTTCGGGCGTGTCTTCAGCGAGGCCGAGTACGGTGTGCTGGAGCTTGCGACGGTCACGCTCGCAGCGCTCGCGATCCTTGCGGATGTCGGCCTCGCCTCTGCCGCGCAACGAAGCTGGTTCGACTACTCGGACGAGCAGCACCTCGAGCGCCGCGTGGTGATGTCGACCGCAATCGTCGTCTCACTCGGCGCATCCGGGGCGATCTGCGCGGCGCTGATACTTGCCCGCGAACCCGTGTCGGACTGGCTCTTCGCCGGTCAGCAGTACACGACCGTCGTCGTGCTGCTCGCCGCGGCGCTCCCCCTCACGATCCTCGCCCAGTTGCTCCGGGAGCTCATGCGTCTCCGGTTCCGCGCCTGGAACTACATGATCTCCGCCTCGCTGGGCGCGGCGCTTACCGGCTTCCTCGGCGTGGGGGCGGTGCTCTTCCTCGACGGCGGGCTCGACGGCGTGATGTGGGGAATCGTGATCGGCACGGGAGCCGCCACCCTCTATGGCCTCGTGGTCGTCCGTGCGGATCTCGGGACCAGCGTCTCGGGCGGCGAGCTCCGCACCATGCTCGCCTACGGCCTCCCGCTGGTACCGGCGGCGCTGGCAGTGTGGGCCCTTACGTTCATCGACCGGATAATGCTTGGGCAGCTGTCGGACCTGGCCGAGGTCGGCGAATATGCGGTCGCGAACCGCGTCGCGATGCCGCTCCTCTTCGCCGTCGCAGCCTTCGTGACCGCGTTCTCCCCCTTCATTCTCGCCGCCCACTCCGAGGATCCCGACGAGGAGAAGATGATTCGTGCGCGCGTGCTGATCTATCTCACGGCCGGGCTCGTGCTGATGGCTCTCGCCCTCGGTCTATTCGCCCGTGAGATCGTCGACGTCGTAGCGCCCCGGTTCGATGACGCGTATCGGGCGACCGGGCTCGTGGCCGCCGGCCTCGTAGCGTTTGGCCTGTCGACCGTGACCATGACCGGGCTGTCAATCGCGCGCCGCACAGCGCACGTCGCAGTTGCCGCCGGCGTGGCGGCGGTGATCAACATCGGACTCAACTTCCTGCTCATCCCGCCCTGGGGAATGATCGGAGCAGCCGCCGCGTCGCTCGTCGCCTATGCGGTTCTGGCGACCCTCTATCACCTCCAGGCTCAGCGGGTCTATCCGACGCGCTACGACCTCCGCACGGTTTTCGCGCTATGCGCGCTCGGAGGCGCGCTTCTACCGCTGGGCGCCGTCTCGCTCGAACCACTCGGTCTTGCGCTCGCCCTGAAGGCCGCAGCGCTCGGTGCCTTCGTGCTTGCTCTCGCCAGACTCGGGATCGTTCGAGGCGCCGAGGTCCGCGAGGTCGCGCGGGCGGTCCGATTGCGCGCGGGGGCGTCGTGACCCGGATCCTCCACGCACCGGCGGATGTCGGCGGCCACGCCTTCGGGCTCTCGCGCGGCGAGCGCGAGGTCGGCCTCCACAGCGACGTTGCCGTCTTCTCGCCCGGCCCGTTCGGCTACGGAACCGACTTCGACCTGCGAGCCGGCGTGGACCTCGCCCTGCCCGCGGGGACGGCCACGGTGGTGGCCGGTCGGAACGGCGTGGGCAAGACCACGCTCCTGCGCGTGATCGCCGGCGCGATCCTGCCGGAGAGCGGCACCGTCCGGCTGGGGGACCTCGACCCGGAGCGGGACCGCTGCAGCTACCAGGGCCGGATCGGCTTTCTTCCGGCCGGGGACCGCGGCCTGTACGCGCGGCTGTCGGTGCGCCAGCACCTGGAGCTGTGGAGCAGGCTCGCGCTGCTTCCCCGGGGCGAGCGAGGAGCGGCGGTGGCCGGCGCCCTCGACCTCTTCGGGCTGGGTGGCCTCGCCGGCGCGCGCGTGGACCGGCTCTCGCTCGGCCAGCGCCAGCGCGTGCGGCTCGCGCTGACCTTCCTCCACGGCCCCGACGTTGTGCTGCTCGACGAGCCGCTCACGTCGCTCGACCAGGACGGCAGCGGAGCGGTCACGGCGGCGATCGACCGGCTACGCATGCGCGGAGGCTGCTGCCTTTGGGCGTCGCCCGAGCCGCCCGACATCGAGCTCGGCTTCGACCAGGAGCTGCGGCTGGAGAACGGCAGGTTGAGCGAGGCGTGACCAGGCTCGCCCTTCAGCTCGACGCCGCGGCCGCCGTCTTCTGGCGCGACGTCCTCGTCTTCAAGTCCTACCGCTGGCGGCTCGTGACGGAGAACCTCGGCGTCGTCTTCAGCCTGGCGCTCTTCT
>Ga0081538_10005918_pt1 | contig 10900 bp, 10 predicted proteins | sample TabmetS5T2R1_FD_71022 | JGI IMG/M metagenome (GOLD analysis project Ga0081538, IMG submission 71022) | Tabebuia heterophylla rhizosphere microbial communities from the University of Puerto Rico - S5T2R1 | ecosystem: Host-associated > Plants > Roots > Rhizosphere ...
CCCGACACGATCCGGCCCGGCTCCTACGTTGTCGCGAGCGTCCGGCGGCCGGGAATGTCGATCTACGGGAAGATCGGGCTCCAGGACTTCACGACCGACGAGATGTACTACGAACGCGGGATCAACCTCCTGCACGGATACTTGACCGAGTACTACGTCGAGGACTCGCGCTTCGTCTTCCCCCTGCCCGCGACCCTGAGCGACGTCGGCGTCCTGCTCGAGCCGCTGACCGTCGCCCAGAAGGGCATCAACCATGCCTACGAGATCCAGCGGCGCCTGAAGGTCTGGGAGCCGCGCCGGGCGGCGATCCTCGGCTCGGGCACGATCGGCCTGCTGATGGCGCTGGCGGCACGCCTCCGCGGGCTGGAGCTGACCGTTTTCTCGCTGCCGAAGCGGCCGTACCGGAACGCGGACCTCGTCGAGGAGCTCGGCGGTGTCTACGTGAGCTCGCAGGAGCGGACGCTCGAGCAGGCCAGCGCCGAGCGAGGTCCCTTCGACCTGATCATGGACGCCACAGGCTTCAGCCCGCTCGTCTGGGAGGCGGCCGAGGTGCTCGGCCGAAACGGCGTCCTCGTGCTCTCCAGCATCACCGGCGGCGATCGCAAGGCGGAGATCAACTCGGACCGGATCAACCAGAGCTTCGTGCTCGGCAACAAGGTCATGGTCGGAACCGTCAACGCCTCGCCGGCCGACTTCCGCAGCGGCGTCGACGACCTGATCAAGGCGAAGGCGCACTTCCCAGGCTGGCTCGACCGGCTGCTCACGACCCCGATCCGCGGCCTCGAGCGCTACGACGAGATGATTCGGGCCCTGACCGAGGACCGGGATGCGATCAAGGTCTACGTCGAGGTGAGCGGCCCCGAGTGAAGGCGCAGGCGTATCCGCCGATCGGGGACTACGCGCTGCTCTCCGACTGTCACTCCGGCGCGCTCGTCTCCAAGGACGGCTCGATCGACTGGTGCACGTTCCACCGGTGCGAGGCGCGCCCCGTGTTCGCCCGGCTGCTCGATTGGGGTCGGGGCGGCTTCTTCCGCATCGCGCCGGCGAGCGACGAGTACGAGGTGACGAGGCGCTACCTCCCCGGCACGAACGTGCTCGAGACGCGGTTCGAGACGCCGGATGGGGCGATCGCGCTCACCGACTGCTTCTCGGTCAAGACCGGCCAGGGCCATCCCGAGCACCGCCTGCTGCGGCACGTGCGCTGCGAGGCCGGAGCGGTGCGGGTCAAGGCGAAGTTCGAGCCGCGGTACGACTACGGGCTCACCGAGCCGCGCCTGGAGCTCCTCGCGGACGATCTCGTCGTCGCCTACGGCGGGCCCGACGCGCTCGCTCTCCAGACCGGCCTCGCGATCGGAACCGCGGAGATCTCGGCCTGCGAGACGGCGCAGACCATGAGAGCGGGCGACGAGGCCTGGCTCGTCCTGACCTGGTCGCTTCCGCACGAGCTGGAGCCGGCACGCCTCTCGCCGGAGCAGATCACGGCCGAATTCGAGGCGACCGAGCGCTTCTGGCGGGAGTGGTCGGACCGGTGCGAGTACGACGGGCCGTATCGCGAGCAGGTCGTGCGCAGCGCGCTCGTCTTGAAGGCGCTGACGAACGAGCCGACCGGTGCGATCGTCGCGGCAGCGACGACCTCGCTTCCGGAGGAGATTGGCGGCGTCCGCAACTGGGACTACCGGTTCTCCTGGCTCCGCGATTCGTCCCTGACGCTGAACGCGCTCTTCGCGCTGGGCTACCGCGACGAGGCGCACGCCTACATGGACTGGCTGAAGCGCACGACCGCCGGGCGCGCCAAGGCACTCCAGATCATGTACGGCGTCGGCGGCGAGCGGTTTCTCCCGGAGGTCGAGCTCGACCACCTCGAGGGGTACCGCGGCTCGCGCCCGGTACGGATCGGCAACGGCGCCGCGTCGCAGTTCCAGCTCGACGTGTTCGGCGAGCTCCTCGACACCGTCTGGCTCTACCGCCGTCACGGCGGCAAGGTCGACGAGATCTTCTGGGAGTTCCTGACCCGCGTCGGCGGCGCCGTGCTCGAACTCTGGGCCGAGCCCGATCAGGGGATCTGGGAGATCCGCGGCGAGCCGCGCCACTTCGTCTACTCCAAGGTGATGGCGTGGGTGGCGCTCGACCGGCTCGTGCGGCTGGCCGAGCTCGACTCGCGCGGCGGCGACGTCGACCGCTGGCGGACCGCGCGCGACGACATTCGCGCGCTCGTCGAGCGCGAGGGCGTCGACGGCTCCCTCTTCACGCAGTCGTTCGGCGACGGCGGCAAGCTCGATGCGTCGAACCTGATGATTCCGATCGTCGGCTTCGTCCCGCACGACGATCCACGGGCGCGGGCGACGGTCGTGCGGATCGCCGACGAGCTCAGCGCCGACGGCTTCGTCTACCGGTACCTCACCGACGGTGTCGACGGGCTGAGCGGCGACGAGGCGACCTTCGCCATCTGCTCGTTCTGGCTCGTCGAGTGCCTCGCCCAGGCCGGTGAGATCGAGCGGGCGCGCGAGCTCTACGAGCGGCTGCTCTCGTTCTGCAACGACGTCGGGCTGCTCGCCGAGGAAATCGATCCGCACTCGGGCGAGATGCTGGGGAACTTCCCGCAGGCGTTCTCCCACCTCGGGATCATCCAGGCGGCGATCGCGCTCGACCAGCCGGAGCGGTCGCAAACCGCCATGGAGGCCGGTGCGACCACGGCTTGACCCTTCAGCGGCGCGGCTCGGTGGCCAGGCGGAGCCCGAGCGCGACCAGTACTGCGCCGAAGACCGCGTCGAACGCGCGCTTGACCGCCGGCCGCCGGAGAACGTCACCCGCCTTCGCGACCGCGACGGCGTACGCGCTCAGCCAGGCGAGGGTCATCGTGGAGAAGACGAGCCCGAGCGCCAGGAGGGCCGCGAACGAGCTTCCGAACTGCGGCAGGAGGCTCGTGAAGAAGACGGCCATCTTCGGGTTCCCGAGGTTGCTGATCAGTCCCTGGCGGAGGCCGGTCCCGCCAGTGACGGGCTTGCCGCCCTCGCGGATCTCGGCCCGGCGGCCACGGATCGCGGCGTAGATCGCGTGTGTGCCGAGATAGACGAGGAATGCAGCGCCGACGAGCCTGAGGGCGAGGAAGGCCGGTTCGAAGGCGACGATCAGCGCCGCGATCCCGATGCTCGTCGCCAGCGCCCAGACGGCCTGGCCGCCCGAGACCCCGAGCGCCGTGAACACGCCGGCGCGTCGCCCGCCGAGCAGCGAGTTCCGAACCGTCAGCGCGGTGTCCTGGCCGGGGGTGACGATCACGAGCGCCGAGATCGCGAAGAACGCCGCCAGATCCACAGCCTGAACCTAGCCCCTGACCAGGATCGTTCGCGCCGGGGCGCCGTCCGCACCCACCAGCCTCAGCGGCAGGCAGTGGAGGTCGTAGCTCCCGGGCTCGACGCCCCGAAGGTCGAGCCCCTCGACGACGACGACGCCGGCGCCGAGCAGCGTGCGGTGGGCCTCGTGGTCGCCGACGGAGAGATAGTCGACGCCGACGAGCTTCAGGCCGCGAGCCACAAGGGCGCTCGCCGCAGCGCCGTCGAACCGCTCGAACTCGTCCGGGAAGGTCTCGAGCGCCCAGAGCTCGGAGTTCGGGGTCTTGAAGAGCACGCGCTTGGTCCCCTCCGACACGGAGCCGACCGCGGACTCGTCGAGACGAACCGTCGCCACGACCTCGCACGGCCCGTTGAGCACGTCCAGCGAGAGCTCGTCCACCCCGGCCTCGCCCTCCAAGAAGTGAACAGGTGCATCGACGTGGGTGCCGGTGTGGACCCCGAGGTCGAGCCTGCTGACGTTGGCGCTGTCGCCGTCCGGCATCGACTCGACGCGCTCCAGGAGGGCCGGAGGATCGCCCGGGTACGTGACCATCCCGGTCCGGATGGGGACGCTGACGTCGATGATCTCCATCCCGCCCTTCTAGCACGAGTCCTGGAGGCGTTGACATGACGACTGACTCGTTCGACCTGATCGTGATCGGCGCCGGCTCCGCGGCGCGGGCTGCCGCCGGCAAGGCGTCGGAGGAGCACGGCGCGCGCGTGGCCATGATCGAGCGGGTTCGCTGGGGCGGAAGCTGCCCGAATGTGGCGTGCCGGCCGACCAAGGCGTACCTCGTCGCCGCCGAGCTCGCACACGACGTCAACTCGTTGGCCGAGACGCTTGGGCTCGACGTGGGCCCGGCCCGCGCGAACCTCGCCAGGATCAAGGCCCGCAAGGACGCGATCCGGTCGACCCAGGAGCAGTGGCGCGAGCGCTTGACCGGCGCCGGCTACACCATCGTCGACGGAGTCGCTTCGTTCGAGGACGTGCGGACCGTCCGAGTCGGCGACCGGCTGCTCTCCGCCGACCGCATCCTGATCGCCACCGGCTCGCGCACGGCCGTCCCGCCGATCGAGGGGCTCGACGAGATCGACTGGCTCGACCACGTCTCCGCGCTCGACCTGACCGAGCTGCCCGAGTCGATGCTCGTCGTCGGCGGCGGCGCGGTCGGCCTCGAGTTCGGCCAGGCCTTCGCCCGGTTCGGCTCGCGAGTCACGATCGTCGACGCCGTCGACCGGATCGCGTTCCGCGACGACCGCGAGGCCGCCGCGGAGCTGGCGGCGGCGCTCGAGGACGAGGGGATCGAGCTCGTCCTGAATGCGCTCGTGGCATCGGTCCGCCAAGAGGGGGCCGACGTCGTCGCGACGCTCGCCCCGCGCGACGGTGCCGAACGCGAGCTCCGCGTCGCGCGCGTGCTGCTCGCAGCGGGCCGCACTCCGAACGTCGAGGAGCTCGAGGTCGAGAAGATCGGCGTTGAGACGACGAAGACAGGCATCGCGGTGGACGGCCACCTCCGCACCACGGCCGAAGGCGTCTGGGCCGCGGGCGACGTCACCGGCGTCGCCCAGTTCACGCCGATCGCCCAGTACCAAGGGCGGCTCGCCGTCGAGGACATGTTCGTCGACGATGCACCGGAAGCCGACTACGAGAACCTGCCCACGGCGATCTTCACCGACCCGGAGCTCGCGGGCATCGGGCTGACCGAGGACGAGGCCCGGGACGCCGGCATCGAGTTCGACGTCGTCAAGCATCCACTCCCGAGCGTCACCAGAGCGCAGTACTACGACGCAAAGCACGGGCTCTACAAGATCGTGTTCGAGACCTCGTCGCGGCGCGTCGTCGGCGTCCACGTCGTGAACCGCGCCGCCAGCGAGATCGTCCAGGGGCTCGCGCTGGCGATGAAGCTCGGCGTGACAGTCGACGACCTCGCGACCGTCCACCACACCTATCCGAGCCTCGGCGAGGGGCTCAAGGCAGCCGCCGAGCAGGCTTAAGGGACTTGCAAGGTTTGACGCCGTACGCTGAGACCAGCCGATGAAGAGCCTCGTCGTTCTGCTCGCTCTCGCGCTGGCCACGGTTCCGGCGGCCGGAACCTCCGCGAACCAGTCACCGGACACAGCGGAGATGCGCGTGCTGACGCTCACGCTGCGGAGCACGCGCTACGGCCCGGTGCTCTTCGACGGCAAGAACCGCGTCCTCTACGGCTTCACCCGCGACCGGCGCGGCGGGCCGAGCCGGTGCTACGGGGCGTGCGCCGCAGCGTGGCCCGTGTACTACTCGAGGGGCGGCGGCCTGCGCGCGGGCCGGGGTGTCAGGCAGGCCCTGCTCGGCACGGTCCGGCGCCGTGACGGCCGGCGCCAGATCACGTACAACGGCTGGCCGCTCTACTACTACGCGCACGAGGGCCCGGGTGAAGTGAAGTGCCAGAACGTCCGCGAGTTCGGCGGCCTCTGGCTCGTCGTCAGGGCGAACGGGAGGCTCGTCCGCTAGCGCCGGGCGGGCTGGGCGCCGAGCGTCACAACAAAGCGGCGCAAGTCGTCGCCGCGGAAGGCCTCAACCGTCACCTTGTCACCGGGCTTCTTGGCCGAGATCGCCTCGCGGAGCTCCGCCGCCGTGCGGACGGGCTTGCCGTCGATCCTGACGATGATGTCGCCGCCGAGGCGGTAGCTCTGACCCGCGACGACGACCTCGTCGGTGCCGGCGCGGATCGCGGCCCGGTCGGCGCCGCTCCCGTCGAAGACGCTGACGACGATCAGGCCGCGCTCGACCGGAAAGTCGAACGCGCGCGCGATCTCGGGCTCGACCGGCTGCGCGCCGACTCCCAGGAATGCGTGCTCGGCGCGCCCTCGCTCGATCAGCTGCGACGCCACGTCGCGGACGGTGTCGATCGGAACGGCGAAGCCGATCCCGATGTTCCCCCGCGCTCCGGTTCCACCGGTGGCGATCGCGGTATTGACGCCGATCACGCGGCCGTTGGCCGCGATCAGCGGCCCGCCGGAGTTGCCGCTGTTGATCGAGGCGTCTGTCTGGATGACGTCGTCAATGGTGAAGTCGTTCGGCGCGGTCAGCGGCCGGTGCAGCGCGCTGACGATCCCCGCCGTGACGCTCCTCTCGAGGCCGAGTGGATTGCCGATCGCGACAACGGAGTCACCAACCTCGACCAGATCGGAGCTTCCGAGCCGCAGAGGAGTCAGCGCACGGGCATCGACGTCGACCTTGAGGACGGCGATGTCGGTCGACGGGTCGGAGCCGACGACCCGGGCTTTCACGCTGTCGCGGTTCGAGAAGCTGACCTCGATCTGCTGTGCTCCCTCGACGACGTGGAAGTTGGTCACGAGATGGCCGGACTTGTCGATCACGAACCCCGAGCCGAGCGCCTGCTGCCGCTCGCGCTCGGGTAACCCGAACGGGTCGAGGAAGGGATCGGGGTCGACGGTGCGCACGCTCGTCGTCGTGATCTGGACGACGCCGGGAGCGCTGCGACGGTAGATCTGGTTCACGCTCACTCGCTTCGACTGGGCGAAGGCGACGGGCGCGGACTCGGGCGCGGCGATCGTGTTGACGACCGTCGGCTCGTCGTCGAGGAGTCCCGTGACCTCGGCCCCCGCGAGGGCGGCCCCACCGCCCACCACTGCCGCGATGAGCAATGGGGCCACACTCAGTCCGCGGGGAGGTCTCAGCACATAACTCCTTCTAACACTCGGCCGGTTGAAGTCGGGTTCAGCGCGATTAACCCGCCGTTGTGATCTGTTAAGGAGTGTTCAGGCTCAGCCGACGACGAGGACGACCGGCTCTTCGTCCACGACGAACTCGAGCGGCCGGAGGCCCTCCAGCACGAACCGGTAGCGCGGTCGCTCGGGCAGGTCGACGTGGAAGTCGAGGACGCAGAAGGTGGGGATCCGCTCGGCGCCCCAGTCGATGCCGGGCTCCGCGTTCTCGGCATGGCCAACAGGCAACGTGCCGTCGACGACAACGGCCCCGTCGTCGGCCTCGATGCTGAACGTGGCACCTTCGTGAACCTGCTGGAACGGTCGCGCGCCCGCGCACTCGACACCCTCGGCGCGTACGTTCTTGTCCGGCACGACGAGGCGGATGCTGGTCTCGGCGCCGGAAGAGCCTCCGCAGCCCCCGGCAACGAGGACGCCGAGAGCCGCGGCGAGACCCGCCTTCACTGCGCCTCGACCAGCTCCGCGAGCCGGCGGTCGAGCACGGCACGCGGGACGCCGCCCGGCCAGCCCCGCAGCACCATTCCGCCGCGAGAGATCAGGACGACGACCGGCGGCTCGCGCGCGGCGTAGTCGAGCCACACCCGCTCGGAGGCGACGGCGATCGGGTGCCCCAGGTCGAGCTCGTCGGCATAGTCGAGGGCCGCTCCGGCGTCCTCCTCGGTGACGACGCCGAGCAGGGCGATCGCGTCGCGGTGCTCGTCGACCGCCGCCGCCGCCTCGCGATGCGTCTCGGCGCAGCGCTCACACCAGCTGGCGGTGAAAACGAGCACCAGCGGGCGTTCCCGCCAGAGACTTCCGGCACCGACCGGCGTGCCGTCGAGGAGCTCCGCGGAGAAGCGCGGCGCCGGCAGGCCGCGGGCCGCGGGCTTCGCGTAGACGACGCCCTCCGGAACCGCGCCCGGCAGGTCGGCGGCGCCGCCCGGCACGTCGTCGCCGCCGCCGCAGGCGGCCGCGACCAGCACGAGGCCGAGGACAAGGGCGGCGGCCGCGCCGCCGCCCTCGCTTGCGCTCCCTACGGCGTCGTGTCGCGAACGTGCACGTCGCACGTGCGTGAGGCCGTCTTGGTCGGGTCCGTCTCCGAGGTCGCCGTCAGCGTCACGACCGTCCTCGCGGATCCCGGCGGGCTCCGGAGGACGTGCACCGGCACCTGCACGGTCTGGCCCGCCTTCGCGGCCGCCAGGGCGTTCGGCAGCGTGACCTTCCAGTTCGCGCTGCTCGAGCTCGCCTCCACGCGGTAGATGTCCGAGTCGAACACGCCGGTCCCCGCCACGCCGGTGTTCCTGAGCGGGAACGCGCATGTCGCGAGGAAGCCGGGCCGGTGCCCGGTCTTCTCGGCAGCTCCGACCGCGACGCCCCGGGTGAACGGGCCGGCGCCGTCGAAGCGGCGCACCCCGATGTCGTAGGACAGCACCCCGTTTGCGTCCCGATGCTTGGCGAGGACGTAGAAGTGCAGCCGGTTGAAGGTGTCGCGGTACTCGTATTCGCTGCTCGACCTCGTGCCGGCGTGGAAGGTGGCGTCGTTCAGCTGTCGCGGATCGCCGCGCACGACCGGCACGGGAGTTCCGTCGGGCCGGTAGAAGTCGATCATCCCGATGTCCTCGGGATGCGGGTCGATCAACCAGACGCGTGGCGTGCTGCTCGCCCGGCTCTTCGAGATCAGGACGCCGTGGCCGGGAATGAACGAGTCGTTCCCGACCCGGTCGACGACCTCGAGGCGGTAGTTGAGGTAGCCGGGACCGACGCGGTTCGGGCAGTAGAAGACGTCGGTGTAGCCCTGGTTGGCGCACGTGCCCGCGAGATCACCGCCGGTGCCGAAGTTGACCGTCAGGCCGGACAGGGCGCCTCCACCCGGGACAGCGGAGCGCGCCTTGATCCGGAGGACGGCCACGCCCTGGTCCTGGAGCGTGTTGCGCTCGAGCGTGATCTGGTCGTCTGCGCCGAGGATGCCCAGCTGGTTCTTGAAGTGGAGCAGGTGGTGAGGGCCGAGGCCGGAGCCGCCCTGGTTCGGGACCTGCCAGCGGTTGTGCGTCCCGCCGGGCCCGTTGAACGTGCCGCGGCTCATCATCTCCCAGTAGCCCGTGAAGTTGCGTTCGTTGTCGGCGAACGGGTTGTTGTAGTTGTCGGGCAGGCCGAGGATGTGGCTGAACTCGTGGGCGTAGACGCTCTGGCCCGAGCTCTCCGCCTGCGTCGAGCTCCGCGGCGGGTTCGTCGACGCGTTCGGCCAGTGGTTGGCGGCGGCGCGCCAGGACGTCCAGTCCACGTAGCGCGTGTCCGCCCAGTTCGGCATCGGGTTGCCAAGCTGGTTCAGCGGCGGGTTGCCCTCGGCGTCGCGCGGCGGCCCGAACGCGGCCGGGATCTCCTCGCGGGTCTCCCAGAGCATCTCGCCGAACTCCTGCCACGTCGACGACTCGTCATGGGCGGCGCTGACGTAGAAGACGAAGTCGTAGCCGCAGTTGGAGATAACCGTGCCGGGACAGCCGATCGCGGCGCGCCAGGCGGCGTTGCTGTCGGCCCGCAGGCTCTTGCCACAGGTGTCGCCCTGCGGGCAGTAGGCCGCGGCCGGCGCGTTGAAGCTCCCGTCCGGAATGCCGTACTCGTGCAGCTTGCCCGGCAGCCGGTAAGGGCCGAACGTGTCGATGCTGACCCCGTATTTGCCGTGCGAGTCCTCCATCCAGTAGCCGTGGATCGTCTGGCCGCCGTTCACCTCGCTCGGCTTCGTCAGGTAGTCGTGCATCCACTGACGGACATCGGTCACCGGCTGCCAGCCGGGCTGCGGGTTCCCGAACGGGTGGCTTCCCGCGGCCTGGCTGATCAGGAACGGCTGGTCGGTGAACTCGCCGAGCACGACCGCGCCTCTGAACTGGCTGACGCTTCCGGGTGAGGCGTCGGTGAGCCAGGCGTCCGGCCGGACCTTCGTGTAGTCGGCCCACGTGAGCTCGGCCTGATCGACCCAGTTCTGCTCGTCGATCGGCTGGAGCAGCGGGTGGTCTCCCAGGCTCGGCGGAGCTGCGGTAGCGACCGCGGCGGCAACCGAAGCCGCCAGCGCCACCGCGGCGAGCGCAACGGCGGCACGCGCAATTCTGGCCACCTGCCTCGAGCGTTCGTTCGAAGTCATCGACATCCCCCCAGGTCGAGATCCTCTACTTGCCGCTCCGCAGGAGGCAGGATCCTACCACCCTCCTCGTCGCCACTTTTTCACCGGTTCTCGACCGGATCGATGCATTCATGCGCCGGTTTCGGAACTAGGGTCCCCGTGTGGATCCGACTCGGCTCGCAGCCATCCCCCTGTTCTCGACGCTGCCCGAGCCGGAGCTTGCCGTCGTCGCCGGCCTGGCCGGCGAGCGGGACGTGGAGAAGGGCCATGTCCTGATGGCGAAGGGCGAGTTCGGGCACTGCCTCTTCGCGATCGAATCAGGCACCGCCGCCCTGACTCAGAACGGGGAAACGATCCGCACGCTCGGGCCCGGCGAGGTGATCGGCGAGGTCGCGGTGCTGGCGGCGGGCCGCCGGAGCGCGACGATCGTCGCCACGTCGCCGATGCGGCTGCTCAGCTTCTTCAAGCGCGACGTCTGGGAGCTCGACGAGCAGGCGCCCGAGGCGGCGCGCCGGCTGCGCGAGCTGATCGCCACCCGCACAATGCCGGCGTCTTCCTGAGGCTCGGCGACTAGCGAATTCGCCAGGAGCGGACGGCCGGGCTCGGGTCCGTGTTGCCCGCGGCGTCCCGCGCGCGGACGCGGAACACATGGACGCCCTTCCTCAGCCCGAAATACGCCCGCGGCGAGCGGCACGCGGTCCAGCGGCGGCTGTCGAGCCTGCATTGGAACCGCGACCCCGCCTCAGTC
>Ga0081538_10005919_pt1 | contig 10899 bp, 8 predicted proteins | sample TabmetS5T2R1_FD_71022 | JGI IMG/M metagenome (GOLD analysis project Ga0081538, IMG submission 71022) | Tabebuia heterophylla rhizosphere microbial communities from the University of Puerto Rico - S5T2R1 | ecosystem: Host-associated > Plants > Roots > Rhizosphere ...
TTCCCCGGGTCGAACCCCCCCCCCGCCGCGACGACCCCGACCGTGTCGCGCATCTCGGTCAGCATCGTGACCTTGCCCTTGTAGTCCGGGTCGAACAGGTCGTCCACCGACTTGGGCTCGCGCTTGACCTTGTCCTTGCGGTAGATGATCCCGCCGAAGCCCGACTGCCAGGGCATCGAGTAGTCGCGCCCGGGGTCGAAGGGCGGCGTGCGCAGGCGGTCGATCAGGTTCTGCTGGGCGGTGGTGATCGCCGCCGGGTCGAACCTCTGCACGTAACCGAGCCTGATCATGCGCCCGGCCATCCAGTCGGTCACCACGTGGATATCACGACCACCGGAGTCGCCGCGCTCGTACTGCTGGCGCACCTTGCCGAAGAACTCGACGTTGTCGTTGATCTCCTCGACGTACTTGATCTCGGTGCCGTACTCCTCCTGGAACTCCTTGAGCGTCCCGCGGTCCTCCTCGATGTAGAGGGGCCAGTTGGAGAAGGTCATCGCGCCCGCGATCTTGGCGGTCTCGATCATGTCGGAGTCGCCGCTGTCCGACTCCGCGACCCCGCCGGTGCGGGTCCCGCACGCGGCGAGGTAGGACAGGGCGGACAGGCTCAGAGCACCCGCGGCGCCACGCTTCATCAGCCGCCGGCGGGTGAGCGGGTCCCGCAGCATGCGCTCGAACTGGCGCTCCAGGTCGTCGTTCGGCGTCACGCCGTCTCCTTAACCATGTGGATGTTCTCGTCGGACCAGGTCAGCCGCGCTCCCTCACCGGCCGCGGGCAGCTGCCGGCGCTCGTCCTCGTCGGCGTTCGGCACTAGCACCGTCAGGCGGGTGCCGTCGCCGAGCGCCACGACCACCTGCGTGGCCGTGCCCAGGTAGAGCGAGCTCTCGACCTGGCCTTCAACGCTGGCGCGCCCGGCCGCGCCGTCGCCGTTGCTCGCCGCGTGCAGCTGCAATTTCTCAGGGCGGACCACCGCGTGCGCGCGTTCGCCGACGCTCGCCTGGCCGGCGCCGGCGCGAACCGTCGGTCCGGCGTCGAGGCGAAGTTCGACCGCGCCGTTGCCGGCCGAGACGACCTCGCCGGGCATCAGGTTCGACACGCCGATGAAGCCGGCCACGAAGGTGGTGCTGGGACGCTCGTAGATCTCCTCCGGCTCGTCGAGCTGCTCGATCACGCCGCGGTTCATCACCGCGATGCGGTCGGACATCGTGAGCGCCTCCTCCTGGTCGTGCGTCACGTAGACGAAGGTGATGCCGACGTCCTGCTGGATGCGCTTGAGCTCCACCTGCAGCTGCTTGCGCAGCTTGAGGTCGAGCGCGCCGAGCGGCTCGTCGAGCAGCAGCACGGCGGGGCGGTTGACCAGCGCGCGGGCAAGCGCGACGCGCTGCTGCTGGCCACCGGAGAGCTGGCGCGGCTTGCGCTTGGCCTCGGCCGCCAGCCCGACCCGCTCGAGCTCCTCGCCCACGCGGCGGCGCACCTCGTCCTTCGTGATGCTCTTACGCTCGAGCCCGAACGCGACGTTCTTCTCGACGCTCATGTGCGGGAACAGCGCGTAGCTCTGGAAGACGGTGTTGGTGGCGCGCTTGAAGGCGGGCAGGCCGGTGACGTCATCGCCGTCGAGCCAGACCAAGCCCTCGGTGGGCTCCTCGAAGCCGGCGATCATGCGCAGCGTCGTGGTCTTGCCGCACCCCGACGGGCCGAGCATCGTGAAGAACTGCCCCTGCGGGATGTCGAGGTCCATCCCGCGCACGGCGGTGAAGTCGCCGAAGCGCTTGGTTACGCCCTCCAGACGCACACTCGGTGCGTCCACGGGCGGGCTGCTTTCAGGTTCGCCCACGCCTCATCCCTCCCGGCTCATCCCTAAGGGCAAGCTATGGCCGATCCGGCACGACCGCAAGGTGCGATCTGCCGAAAACACGTGTCCTTAATTGGACGGAGTGGATAACGGGGGACGCCGTCCTTTCGCCATCGATCCCCTTGTGATGCGCCGATTCCGCCGATAGCGTTGTCCGCGCCGTCTAGTCGAGGAGAGATAGTGGCAACCACCCCGCAGACCGTCTATGAGACCGGCCCGGTCACTGAGTTGCAAGAGAAGGCGCGCAAGCACCTGTGGATGCACTTCACGCGCATGGGCGCGTACGACGAGGCCCATGAGATCCCGATCATCACGCGGGGTGAGGGCAGTTACGTCTACGACGAGCACGGCAAGCGTTATCTGGACGGGCTGTCCGCGCTCTTCTGTGTAAACGCGGGCCACGGCCGCACCGAGATCGGTGAGGCGGCCGCGGCCCAGGTCAAGGACCTCGGCTTCTACACGAACTGGAGCTACGCCCACCCGAAGGCAATCGAGCTCGCCACGCGCATCGCCGCGCTCGCGCCGGGCGACCTCAACCGCGTCTTCTTCACGTCTGGCGGCTCCGAGGCCGTCGAGTCAGCCTGGAAGCTGTCACGCCAGTACCACAAGCTCACAGGCAACCCGCTGAAGACGAAGATCATCTCGCGCGAGACGGCCTACCACGGCACCACCTTCGGCGCCCTTTCGATCACGGGCATCACGCCGCTGCGGACGCCGTTCGAGCCGCTCGTGCCGGGCGCCTTCCACGTGCCGAACACGAACGAGTATCGCTGGCCCGAGGAGCGCGACACGCTCTGGGCGGCCGACCAGATCGAGGCCGCGATCGAGTTCCAGGGCCCGGAGACGGTCGCGGCCGTGATCCTCGAACCGGTCCAGAACTCGGGCGGCTGCTTCGTTCCGCAGGACGGCTACTGGCAGCGCGTGCGCGAGATCTGCGACAAGCACAACGTGCTGCTGATCTCGGACGAGGTCATCTGCTCGTGGGGGCGGCTCGGCCACTACTTCGGCGTCGAGCGCTTCGGCGTCGTGCCGGACATGATCACCACCGCCAAGGGCATCACCTCGGCCTACGCTCCGATGGGAGGCGTGATCGTCTCCGATCGCCTCGCCGACCCGTTCATGAGCGACGTGAGGAACTTCACGCACGGCATCACGTTCGGCGGCCATCCGGTCTCCGCGGCGATGGCGCTCGCCAACCTCGACATCTTCGAGCGCGAGGATCTGTGCGGGCACGTGCGCGAGAAGGAGGCGGAGTTCCGCGGCATGCTCGACAAGCTCCAGGAGGATCTGCCGATCGTCGGCGACGTGCGCGGTGCGGGCTACTTCCACGCGCTCGAGCTCGTCAAGGACAAGGAGACCAAGGAGAGCTTCAGCGACGAGGAGGGCGAGGAGCTGCTGCGCGGCTTCATGTCCGGCGAGCTCTACAAGCACGGGCTCATCTGCCGCGCGGACGATCGCGGCGACCCCGTCATCCAGCTCTCGCCGCCGCTGATCGCGGACACCGAGGAGTTCCAGCTGATCGACAAGGTCCTGCGCCAGGTGCTCACCGACGCCTGGGAGCGGATCGTCCACCACTGAGAGGGGCCGGCGCGCCGGCGAAGGTGCTGTGATGCTCACCGTTCGAGGACTCGTCGCCGAGATGGGCCTCGAGCTTGCGGTGGGAGGCGACGGCGCCGACGCGCCGGTGCGCTGGGTGCACATCTCCGAGCTGCCCGACCCGACGCCCTGGCTCTCGGGCGGCGAGCTGCTGCTCACGACGGGCATCCAGCTCGACAGTGACGTGCGCCAGCGCGAGTTCGTGCGGCTGCTCGCGGGACGCCATCTGTCTGGGCTCGGCTTCGGCACCGGCTTCAACCACGAGGAGCTCCCGCCCGCGCTGGTCGAGGAGGCAGGCGCGGTCGGCTTCCCCGTTTTCGAGGTGCCCTACGAGCTGCCCTTCATCGCCCTGACGGAGAAGGCGTTCACGCGGCTCGTGAACGAGCAGTACGAGGTGCTGCAGCGAGGCATTGCGATCCACAAGCGCCTCGAGCGGCTGGTGCTCGAGGAGAGCGGGCTCGACGAGGTGGTGCGCGCGCTGGCCGCCGCAATCGGCGGCGCGGTCTGCGTGCTGTCGGCGCGCGGAGAGCCGATCGCAACGAAGACCTTCAGGCGTCAGATCCCGGCCGCTGCGATGGCGGCGATCAGCGAGGAGGTACGCCGCCGCAGCGGCGAGTTCGCTCCCGACCACCCGGAGATGGCCGGCCGCACGCTCGTGCTGCCGATCTCGATCCGCGGCAAGGGCGCGCCCCAGGCCTGGCTCGTCGCGGCCCGCGACGCGGGCGGGCTCGGCGACTTCGAGCGGCTGATCCTGCAGCAGGCCGTGACCGTCGTCGCGCTCGAGCTGATGCGCCAGCGCGCGATGCGCGACACCGAGCGGCGGCTGGCCGGCGACGTGCTCGCGGAGGCGCTGACCGGGCGGCCGTCGGCCAATGAGCTCGCGGTGCGGATGCGTCCCTTCGGCGTCGGCGCCCAGGCCGCCGTGCTCGTCTTCGCCGGGCCCGACGGGGCGCCGCCGGCCCAGGCCGAGGGCGACCTCGACCGCTTCCTAGCCGATGCCGGTGTCGGCGCGCTCGTGGCCGTGCGCGAGCGACTGCTGTGCGCGGTGGTCGACGCCTCCGACGACACCGATCCAGTCGCCCTCGCCACACGCGCGCGCGAGGCGCTCATCCCGGAACATGGTGCGCTGCGCGCGGCGGCGTCACGACCGGCACCGGTCGGCTCGTTGCGGCGGACGTTCCACGAGGCACGCTGTGCGCTCGAGGCCGCCGGGCTCGCGAACGGCGCCGCGCCGGCCGTGGCCTCGTACCGCGACCTCGGCGCCTTCCAGCTCCTGCTCTCGCTGCAGGACGACGACGCGCTGCGGCTCTACTGCGACAGCGTGCTCGGTCCGCTCGAGGACGGCAGCGGCGAGTACGGCGACGAGCTGCTGCGCTCGCTCGAGGCGTTCATCGAGCAGAACGGGCAGTGGGAGAAAGCGGCACGCGAGCTGTACTGCCATCGTCATACGCTGCGCTATCGGATTCGCAGAGTGGAGGAGCTGACCGGCAGGGACCTGTCGAGCGCCCGTGACCGCATCGAGTTCTGGCTCGCGCTGCGTGCGCGCGAATTGGTTGCATGACCGAGAGGGAGGACGAATGAAGGTCGGCGTACCGACTGAGATCAAGACCGACGAGTACCGCGTGGCGATCACCCCGGCGGGCGTCCGCGAACTGACCGAACGCGGGCATGAGGTGTTCATCCAGGCGGGCGCGGGAGTCGGCAGCACGGTCCCGGACACCGAGTTCGAGGCCCAGGGCGCGCGCATGCTGCCCGATGCCAAGGCGGTCTTCGACGAGGCCGAGATGATCCTCGGCGTCAAGGAGCCGCAGCCGGTCGAGGTGGAGATGCTGAGGCCGGATCATCTGCTGTTCACCTACCTGCACCTGGCACCCGACCCCGAGCTCACGCGCGGGCTCTGCGCATCGGGCGCGACCTGCGTCGCGTACGAGACCGTCGTCGACGACCATGGTCGCCTTCCGTTGCTCGCGCCGATGAGCGAGGTGGCCGGGAAGATCGCGACCCAGGCCGGTGCATTCTTCCTCGAGCGGCCGCTCGGCGGGCGCGGCGTCCTGCTCGGCGGGGTGCCGGGCGTGGCGGCCGCCACCGTGATGGTGATCGGCGGCGGCGTGGTCGGCCAGAACGCCGCCTTCATCGCGATCGGCATGGAGGCCGAGGTCTACGTCTACGACCGCAGCATCGACCGCCTGCGCGAGCTCGATGTCGCCTTCGGCGGCCGCGCCTCGACGGTCTACTCGTCGACGCTCTCGATCGAGGAAATGCTGCCGCGCGCCGACCTCGTGATCGGCGCCGTGCTCATCCACGGCGCGAAGGCGCCGTACGTCGTGCGCCGCAGCCAGCTCGCGCTGATGAAGGAGCGCGCCGTGCTCGTCGACGTGTCGATCGACCAGGGCGGCTGTTTCGAGACCTCGCACCCCACGACTCACTCGGACCCGGTCTACGAGGTCGACGGGGTCACCCACTACTGCGTCGCGAACATGCCGGGCGCGGTCCCCGTGACCTCCACGTTCGCCCTCACGAACGCGACCCTGCCGTACGTGCTCGCGCTCGCCGACGAGGGCCTGGTCGGCGCGCTCGAGAAGCTACCCGGACTGAAACCGGGCGTGAACGTGGCCGCCGGTAAGGTCACGCATCCGGCCGTCGCGGAGGGCGTCGGCATGGACTACACGCCCGTCGAAGAAGTGCTGACCGTCACCGCTTAAGGAGGAGATCGAATGAGCGACTATGCAGTTATCGACCCGGCGACGGGCGAGACCGTCGAGGAATACCCCACGATCACCGACGACGAGCTGCGCGCCGCGATCGGGCGCGCGGACGAGGCTCATCGCAAATGGTCCCTGTCCTCGAGCGTGGCCGACCGCGCGGCGTTGGTCGGGCGCGTGGGCGAGCTGCACCTCGAGCGGCGCGAGGAGCTGGCGAAGATCATCGTGCGCGAGATGGGCAAGCCGATCGAGCAGGCACTCGGCGAGGTCGACTTTTGCGGCGACATCTACGGCTTCTATGCGAACAACGCCGAGGAGCTGATGGCCGACGAGCCCATCAAGTTGGCTGGTGGCGACGGGTCGGCCGTGGTGCGCAAGAGCTCCCAGGGCGTGTTGCTCGGGATCATGCCTTGGAACTTCCCCTACTACCAGGTGGCGCGTTTCGCCGGGCCGAACCTCATGATCGGCAACACGATCGTGCTCAAGCACGCGCCGCAGTGTCCCGAGTCGGCCGCCGCCATCCAGCAGATCTACGACGACGCCGGATTCCCCGACGGCGCGTACGAGAACGTCTACGCGACGAACGAGCAGATCGAGTGGGTGATCGCCGACCCGCGGATTCGCGGGGTGTCCGTGACGGGCTCCGAGCGCGCTGGTGCCGCGGTCGCGGAAATCGCCGGACGGAATCTCAAGAAGGTCGTGCTCGAGATGGGCGGGTCCGACCCGTTCATCCTGCTAGGCACGGACGACCTGGACAAGACGGTCGAGGACGCCGTGGCCGCCCGGCTCGACAACACGGGCCAGTCGTGCAACGCGGCCAAGCGCTTCATCGTTGCCGACGATCTGTACGAGCCGTTCCTCGAGAAGTTCAGCGCCGCGATGGCGGCGGCCAAGCCGGGCGACCCGACGTCCGAGGACACAGAGCTCGGGCCGCTCTCCTCCAAGACCGCGGCCGACCGCCTCGAGGACCAGGTCAAGCGGGCGATCGACCAGGGCGCGCAGGTCGCCGTGGGCGGGAGCCGCGACGGCAACTTCTTCGAGCCGACCGTCTTGACCGACATCGAGCCCGGCAACGACGCCTACCACGAGGAGCTCTTCGGCCCCGTAGCGCAGGTGTATCGGGTCTCGTCCGAGGAGGAGGCCGTGAAGCTCGCGAACGACACGCCGTTCGGTCTCGGCTCCTACCTGATGACGACGGACGAAGCGCAGGCGGAGCGCGTCGCGAACCAGATCGACGCCGGGATGGTCTTCGTGAACATCGTGTTGGCCGACTCCGCGGAGCTCCCGTTCGGCGGGACGAAGCGATCGGGCTTCGGCCGCGAGCTGGGCAACCTCGGCGCGGATGAGTTCGTCAACAAGAAGCTCATCCGAGTCGGCTGACTTACTTACAGATTCCTCACAAGCTGGCTGCCCGGGACCTCCCGGGCAGCGGCCCATGGCCGACTACCGCTTCCTAACAACCTGGCTCCTGGGCGCGCCACGCGAGCGCGCCTGGGAGCTGCTCGAGCGACCGCTCGAATGGCCGCGCTGGTGGCGCGGCGTCGTGCGCGTCGAGGAGCGCTCACCGGGCGGCGAGTGCCGCGTCGGCAGCTGCTACCGCGTCGAGTGGCGCAGCCGCATCCCCTACTCGATCGAGTTCGACTTCACCGTCGAGCGGGTCGATGAGCCGGCGCTGATGTCCGGACGCGCCGAGGGCGACCTCAACGGGCACGGGCGCTGGCGCCTGTTCGAGGACGGCGGGGTGACCGCGGTCCTCTATGAGTGGAACGTCTCGACCACGAAGGCATGGATGAACGCCGTCGCACCGCTTGCGCGGCCGGTCTTCGACTGGAACCACGATCTCGTGATGCGCTGGGGAGGAGAGGGGCTAGCCCGCGAGCTCGGGACGCCGCTCCTCGCCAGCACCTGAGCCGAGGCCGTCGAGCTCCGCGCGCAGGCGGTCGACGAGGCCGAGCCCGGGCACGAGGCCGTCGAGCATCTCGAGGCTGGCGCGGTAGTGATCGAGCTTCTGGCGATCGGCCTCGCCGGCCTCGCCGCGGCTGATGCGCTGGCGCAGCTCACGCGCCTTCGAGACCTTGTCGGCGGCGAAGATGACGCCGGCCTCCGTACCCGACGCCGCGACCTGACGCCGCAGGGCGGCCTTGCGCTCGGCGCCATCCTCGATCGACGGGTCGTCGCTGACCGCGGCGACGAGCCCGGCGACGCGCTCGCCGAAGCGGCTCGCAAGCTCCTCCTGCTCGACGTCCGTGTCCTCCAGCACTTCGTGGAGCACGCCCGCCGCGATGACCTCGTCCGAGAAGCCGGCCTCATGCAGCAGGCAGGCGACCTCGACCGGGTGGGTCACGAACGGCTCGCCGCGCTCGTCGCGGGTCTGGCCGGCGTGACGGTCGGCTGCGAAGGCCAGGGCATCGCGAGTGAGCGGCGAGCCCTCGACGAAGTCGGTGCGCGCCATCAAATCTTGATTATCGAATCCATGCACGGGCCAAACGCCCTTTTACATCTCGGTCGTCGTTCGCCATAGCGCCCGTCGAGCTGCCGATCTGCCCTGCAGATCCTAAAGAAACGAGCGCACCGCAGCGCGTGAACCGCAGGTGACCGCCCGGCGAAGATCCGGAGAAGAACGGCGCCTCCTGTTACGCGCCTGCGGCCGTCGCGTTACCCCGCGGTGAAACGTCTGGACCGCTCGCTAAACGGGGCCCATGCGCTCGATGTTCGGCCGCCCGCTGGTGGCGCTCGGTCTCGCGGTGTCGATCGTGGTCGCGTTCGGATCGGCGAGCGCGGATGCGCCCGATGCGCAGCCGGCCCGCAAGGTCCCGCACAGCCCCCACGCCGTCCTGCTCGTGCTCGACGAGCTGCCGGCCGACTCGCTGCTGGACCGCAGCGGCCGGATCGACGTCGGTCGCTACCCGAACTTCGCCGCGCTGGCGGCCGACTCCACCTGGTTCCGGAACGCCTACTCGACCTACGACTCGACCACGAAGGCCGTGCCGCTGATCCTCGACGGCATGCGCCCGGTTCCGGACTCGGAGCCCGAGCGCCGCTGGCACCCGCGCTCGATCTTCACTTCGCTGGCGGCTCGCGGCTACCGAATCGTGGCCTCCGAGGAGGCCACCGCCCTCTGCCCGCCGCGGCTCTGCCGGGGCGCGAACGTCCGGCGTCCCGCGATCATGCCGCGGCTGCGCCACCGCCGGCCGGAGCGTTTCGCGCGCTTCGTGCGCTCAATTCGCCCGAGCCGCCGGCCGACGCTCTGGATGAAGCACGCGCTCCTGCCGCACGGCCCGTACATGTACCTGCCCTCGGGCGCGAGGACACGGCGGGGTGCGACCGACGTCGTCCCCGAGATGAACAGCGAGCTCGCTTTCCACGACGCCTTCCTCACCCGCCACAACGAGCAGCGCTACCTGCTTCAACTCGGCTTCGTCGATCGCCTGCTGGGGCGGCTCGTGGGGCGGCTGAAGCGGCTCGGCATCTACGACGACACGCTGATCGTGGTGACCGCCGACCACGGCTACGCCTGGCAGGTCGGCGTGAGCACGCGCCGCAGCGTGAGCGCCTCGAACGTGCACGAGCTGACACCGGTCCCGTTCTTCGTGAAGGCCCCGAGGCAGCGCGCCGGCCGGGTCGCGGAGGCGTACGCGCAGACGCTCGACGTGACGCCGACGATCGCCGATGTCCTCGGCGTGCGCCTCGGCTACCGCACCCAGGGCCGCTCGGCCTTCTCGCGCGCCGTGCGTCGCCGCCGCGGCGTGGCTGTCACGACGCGCGACTTCAGCGCCATCGTGCGCGTCTCCGGCAAGCGCTGGCAGGCGCGCCGGCGCGCCGTCGTCAGGCGCCGCCTGGGCCAGCTCGGCGCGGGCGACTGGGCGAGTCTCTACACGGGCATCGGCCCCCACCGGGAGCTCGTCGGCAGGCGCGTCGCCGGCATGGCCCGGGCCGCCGCGAAGGGACTGCGCGCGAGCATCGCCCAGGCGGCGAGCTATGACCACGTGCGCCGCCCCGGCGGCATCGTGCCTGCGCAGGTGGCCGGCAGCGTCGAGGGCGCGGGCGGCCCGCGCCCGGGCCGCGCGGTCGCCGTTGCGGTCAACGGACGCATCGAGGGAGTGGGCCGGACCTTCCAGCTGCTGGGCCGTCCCGGCGAGCATTTCGCCGTGAACGTGCCCGAGGCGGCGCTCGCCAACGGCCGCAACGTGGTCGAGGTGTTCGAGGTCACGCCGGCCGGCAGGCTGCGGGCGCTCGCTCGCGCGTAATAACAACTAAGCAACAACTCCCTTAACGTGGCACTGGTGAGACACCGGGGCCCAGTGATGACGGCCCTCGTGCTCGGCGCCGCGGCTCTTGTCGTGGCCGCTCTGGCACTGGCGGGCGTCTGGCGCGGTGGCGATGGCGAGGCCACCGCCGGCTACGCGCCCGACGCCAAGGGGCGCCCGCCCGTGGTCGTGCTGATCCTTGACGAGTTCCCCACCGACGACCTGCTCCGTCCCGACGGAAGCATCGACGCGCTCCGCTTTCCGAACTTCGCGCGCCTGGCGTCGATCTCGACCTGGTTCCCGAACGCGTTCACCGTCTACGACTCGACCTTCAAGGCGGTCCCGTCGATCCTCGACGCGCGCCTGCCGGCGAAGTTCACCAAGCCTGACGTGCGCAGCCATCAGCCGAGCGTCTATCACCTGATGCACAGGCTCGGGTACGAGATCCACAAGGTGGAGTCGGCCACCGCGGTCTGCCCGCCGCGAATCTGCAAGGGATCTCGCC
>Ga0081538_10005920_pt1 | contig 10898 bp, 13 predicted proteins | sample TabmetS5T2R1_FD_71022 | JGI IMG/M metagenome (GOLD analysis project Ga0081538, IMG submission 71022) | Tabebuia heterophylla rhizosphere microbial communities from the University of Puerto Rico - S5T2R1 | ecosystem: Host-associated > Plants > Roots > Rhizosphere ...
GCGCCGGCTGCGCAGGTTCTTCAGCAGGTAGTTCAGGGTCAGGCCGGAGTCGATGATGTCCTCGACGATCAGCACGTCGCGGCCCTGGATCTCGCGGTCGAGGTCCTTGAGGATGCGGACCACCCCGGAGGTCTGGGTCGCCGAGCCGTACGACGAGACCGCCATGAAGTCGAACTCGTGCGGCACGGTGAGGTGCCTGGCCAGGTCGGCCATGAGGATGAAGGCGCCCTTGAGCACCCCCACCAGGAGCACGTCGCGGCCGGCGTAGTCCTTGGAGATCTGCGCGGCCAGGTCCCGGACCTTGCCCTGGACCTGCTCCTGCGTCAGCAGCACCGACTCGATGTCGTCCTCGTACACGACCGCCTGCTCCTGATCAAGGATCTCGGGGGAGGGGCTAAAGCCTAGCGGTCCCGTCAATGGGACGGGCGGCGACCACGACCGCCGCCGCGTCGCGCCAGGCACGGCCGCCCGGCCAGGTGGTCTCGGCGCCCGGCCGGGGCCGAGCCCCGCCGGCCGCGCCCGCGGCGAGGGCGACGACCCGGTCGGTGGCGTCGGCGTCGGGCGGGGGTGCGCCGGCCTGCCGGGCGGCGGCCCGAACCACCCGCCTGGCGAGGGCGGCGGGCATTCCCGCCAGCACGGCGGCGTCCAGCGCCACCACGCCGGCCGCCCCGGGGTGGGGTCGCTCCGCGCCCGGCGGCCCCGCGGCCGCGGTGGCCCCGGCGGCGGCGGGCGGCTCCGCGGCCGCGGCGGCGGCCAGGGCGGCGGCGACCAGGGGGTCGAGCCAGGCGCGCTCCTCGGCGGCCAGCCCGGCCGTGCGGGCCAGCGCCACCGCCGCGCCCGGGCGCAGCTCCTCCAGCAGCGGGAGCAGGCGCTGGCGGACCCGGTTGCGCAGCGGCCCGGGGTCCTGGTTGGTCGGGTCCTCGCGCCACCGCATTCCGACGGCGCTGCAGCAGCCCATGGTCTCGGCGCGGCGCACGCCGAGCAGCGGCCGCAGCAGCCGGCCGCTGCGCACCGGCATGCCGGCCAGCCCGTCCGGGCCGGCGCCCCGCAGCAGCTGCAGCAGCACGGTCTCGGCCTGGTCGTCGAGGGTGTGCCCGGTGGCCAGCCAGCCGCAGCCCAGCTCGCCGGCCGCGCGCCACAGCGCCTCGTACCTGGCCGCCCTGGCCGCGCCCTCCTGGCCGGCGGCCCGGTGCGGTGCCAGGTCGGCCGGGGTCAGGGTCGCCAGCCTGGCCTCCACGCCGAGCGCCTTGGCGTGGTCGGTGACGAAGGCGGCGTCGGCGGCCGAGCCGGGCCGCAGCCCGTGGTCGACGGTGACCACCGCCAGCCGCCAGCGGCGCGGGCCGGCCAGCGTCCGCAGCGCGTGCAGCAGGGCGAGCGAGTCGGCGCCGCCGGAGACGGCCACCGCCAGCCCGTCCCCGGCGGCCGGCACGCCGGCCGCGGCGAGGGCCCTGGCGGCCCGGTCGGCGACCAGGCGGAGCGCTGCCGGCGCCCGGGCCATCCGCCGGCCCGGTCAGCCGGCCCGGTCGAGGTAGCGGTCGGGGTCGCGCACCTCGTCCATGGTGGGGAGCGCCTCGGGGGCGGCGAACACCCGGTTGACCGCCGCCATCCCGCCGCGGTCGAACAGCCGGCGCACGAACCGCTCCCCCATGGCGTACTGGTCGAGCTTCTGCCGGAAGCCGAGGAGCTGCTGGATCAGCCGGTCCACCGCCCCCGGGGCGTTGCGCCTGGCCCGCAGCGTGTCGTGCATGTGCTGGTGGTCGGGGACCAGCCGGGTGCCGAGCTGGTCCATGACGAACTCGCCGTGGCCCTCGAGCACGGTCATGGTCGCCTGCACCCGGTCCACGATCAGCCGCTGCTCCGGGGTGACCAGGAAGTCGAGCAGCTCGATCCGCTCCCCGGCGATCGCCCGCCGTGCCAGCCCCTGCACCCGCTGGGCCAGGCGCTTGAGGGCCTCGTCGTCGACCTCGACCGAGCCCAGGTACTCGTCGAGCAGGCCCTGGATGTGGCCGGGCAACCAGGCGACCCCGCGGAACTGGCGGCGGTGCGCGGTCTCGTGCAGGGCGATCCACAGGCGGAAGTCGGCCGGGCGGAAGCCGTGGCGCCGTTCGGTGGCGACGATGTTGGGGACCACGTACCAGACGGTGCCCTCCCCGTCGCCGGCGGCCACGGCGCCCGGCGCTGCGTCGGAGGCGGTCTGGTCGGGACCGGGCAGCGGCAGGTCGTACTGGCCGAGCACGCGCTGGCTGACGTAGCCGAGCAGGGTCCCCGCCTGGGCGCCGGTGAGGGCGCGGGTGCTGGAGCGCATGGCCGCCGGCACCGGCCCCTCGGCCCGCCAGGCCCGCCGCTCGGCCACCTTGGCGGCCAGCGGCCGCAGGATGCGGCGCAGGGTGGCGAGGTTGGCCTCGACCCACTCGCCCCGGTCGAGCGGCTCGGCCACCGGCGGCGGCAGGTCCCCGCCGAGCCCGGTGAGCTCGGCGACGGCCAGGTCGGCCCTGGCCGACAGCTCGGTGAACTGGCGCGACCAGGCGGCACGGGCCGGCAGCGTGGAGCCGCCGCCGACGCGCCGGCCGACCCGTGCGGCCAGCTGCCAGTCGACCAGCTCGGGGAGGTCGGTCGGGAGGGTGGTGGAGGCCACGGCTGCTCCAGGGCGAGGCGACGTACAGACCTTCCCAGGCTACGCCGGGGGCAGGCCTACCGCTTCTGGCGGTTGAAGCCGGGGGCGTACCGCACGTAGAGCGCGATCAGCGCCAGCGCCAACAGGGCGCCGAGGGCGAACAGGCCCCAGCCTGCCCAGTAGATCGCCGGCCGCCCGGCGGGCGGTGGCGCGGCGGCGCTGGGCGGCTCGACCACCCCGCCGCCGGCCGCGTCGGGGCTGGTGGTGGTGGTCGCCTCGCCGCCGCCCTCGCCGACGGTGATCGTGCCGGTCATGCCCTGGGCGTAGTGCACCTCGCAGAAGTAGGGGTAGGTGCCGGCCTCGTCGATCTTGACGGAGCAGGTGTCGCCGACCTTGGACATCTTGTCCGTGGTGCAGTCGGAGGCGTCGAACTTCTCGTCCCCCCCGGGCGGCGATCCGGACTTGACCGGGTGGGGCGGCCCACCGCTGATCTTGAAGGTGACCGTGCCGCCGGGCCGGAGGTTGACCTGGGCCGGCTCCCACTTGAACTGGGCGTTGCCGTCGACCTCGGCCTTGGCCTGCGCCTGGGCCGCGGCGGGCCCGCCGGCGGCGAGCAGCAGGCCGGCGCCCATCAGGGCGACGGCGAGGACCGGGGCGAGGAGGCGGGACGGGCGGCGGGCGGCAACGAGCATGGGCTGCTTGGCGCTCCTCGGTTCGTACGGCCGGAGGCCGGATTGTAGCAGCGGCCGCCGCGGTCGGGACTGGTAAAGCGGACGGGCGGAGACGCCGATGTAGAGGGGACCATCAGCGCCCGAAGCACGCCCACCCGCACAACCCGGTCGCCGACCGAGAAGGCTGGACCGGATCTTCGAGAAGTTCCACCGGGTGGAGGACCCGATGACGATGACCACCGGCGGCACCGGCCTCGGGCTCTTCATCGCCAGGGAGCTGACCAGGGCGATGGGCGGGGAGATCGAGGCCGCCAACGCCCCACGCCGCGGCCCCACCTTCACCGTCCGCCTGCCGCTGGAGACCGCCGGCGAGCCGGCGGGACAGCCGGCCCCGCCGCGGCGGGGCCGGGTACGACCGGGACCGGGGAGCGTCCTGCCGGCCAGACGCCCGGACGGGCCCGCGCCGACGACCCGTTGTGCCGCTCCTCCTGACGCTGGCCCGACGCTAGCCGCTGGCGAGGCGGCTGAGGCCGGTGGAGGCGACCTGCTGCAGGGACTGCAGCTGGTGGGCGAGCACGGCGACGCCCCTGGACGACAACCGGTAGGGACGGCGGCGGTCGTCGGCCGGCAGCGCCTCGATCAGGCCCTGGTGCTGCAGCCGGGCGAGCGCCCCGTAGAGGGTGCCCGGTCCGAGGGTGATGCCGGCGAAGCCCTGGATGTCCTTGGTCATGGCGTAGCCGTGCTTGGGACCGTTGGCGAGGCTCGACATGACGAGCAGCGACGGATCGGAGAACCGTCCGTGGTCGTCGAGGTCGCCGAGCGCCATGCTGCTGCCCCTCCCCCGGTGGGACGCTGGTTGCCAGTGTCGGGTGGTGAGATGTTGCGGTCAAGTGAGGCGCGCGCCACCGAAGCCGGCCCAGGGCCTGCTACCGTTCACCCGCCGGCTGGTTTGCCGGACGGGCTTGCCGGCCATCCAGGCGGCGGGCATCCCGTCGACGTCGAGGCGAGGTAGCAGGATGAGAAGGGGCATACGACGACGGTTGGGGCAGGTCGCTGTGGTGATGGTCGCCCTGCCGGTCGTCGGCTGGCTGCTGGAGGAGGCCGCCAAGCGGGTGGAGATGCGCAACCGCGATGCGGCGAGTGGCCGGTGGCTGCGCCAGGGTTCGGACCTGGCGCACCGCTTTGGCCGCGGTCCGCTCTCCTCCCGGCTGCGGGCCCGCCGCTGAGCGGTCCGCGCCACGGGCCGCCGCCGGCGGTGGTTGAGTCGCACTGCCGGACCACGTAGGGTCCCGCAAGCCGAGACGCCGGTGGGAGGGGATGACGGCCGCGCAGCGCGACCGCTGGGGAACGTTCGGGTGGCGGCGGCTGGCCGCCGTGGCCGCCTTGGCGAACGTGGTGGTGTTCCTGCTCTACGGGCTGGGCCGCGGCGACCGGGAGGCGCTCGGCTTCGCCGTGGTCATGCTGGTGGGCGTCGCGTTGTTGCGCGTCGGCGACGGGCTGCTCGGCCTGCTGCTGCTCGGGGTGCTGTTCGTCAACGTCGAGGTGTGGATGTTCCCGGCGGCCAACGGCAACGCCAGCAACCGGGTCGGCCTCGTCGACCAGCTGATCCCGGCGTCGCTGGTGGCCTTCTCCCTGGCCGGCCTGATCGCGGTCGGCGGCGCGATCGTCCGTCGCCGAGACCCGGCCGCCGGCAACGGCGCCGCCGCCAGCACCGGGCTGCTGGCGGTGGTGTTCGTGGCGACCAGCCTGTTCCTGGTGGGGGTGATGACCCCCGCGGAGGCGCGCGAGGTCCCGCGGGGCGCGTTGCTGGTCGAGGCCCGCGACGTGGCCTTCGACCCCACGGCGCTCCGCGCTCCCGCCGGCGAGGTCACGGTGGCCATGCGCAACCGCGACCTGTTCTGGCACACGTTCACCATCGACGCGGTCCAGCTCGACCTCAGGGTGCCCATCGGCCGCCTGCGCACCGCCACATTCGAAGCCCGCCCGGGGACCTACCGCTTCTACTGCAGCATCCCCGGCCACGCGACCCTCGGGATGCGGGGCACCCTCACGGTCCGCTGAGCGGCCCGCCGTGCTTCAGAGCCAGCGGCGCTGGCGGAACAGCCGGTAGAGCAGGGCGCAGACCAGCACCATCAGGGTGAGCGCGAACGGGTAGCCCAGCAGCCAGCTCAGCTCGGGCATGTGCTTGAAGTTCATGCCGTAGACGGTGCCGATCAGGGTCGGCGCGAAGAGGATCGCCGCCCAGGCGGAGATCCGCTTGATCTCCTCGTTCTGCGTGTAGCTGGCCTCGGTCAGCGCCCGCATCTCCTCGTTCTGCTGCTGGCCGACCAGGGTGGCGTTGACGGTGAGGATGTTGGCCAGCAGCTGCCGCTGCTCGTCGACCCGCTCGGTCACCCGGGTGAGGTGGTCGGCGACGTCGCGGAGGTAGCGCTGCAGCTCCTCGTCGATCTCGTACTTGGCGAACCCGGCGCTGAGCGCGTCCAGCACCCCGGCCAGCGGGTGGGTGGCCCGCTGGAACTCGATGACCTCCCGGGACAGCTCGTAGATACGCTTGGAGACGGCCGGGTCGCCGCCGAAGACCTGGACCTCGATCTGGTCGACGTCGTTCTCCAGGCCGGCGACCACCGGGGCATAGCCGTCCACGACCTGGTCCAGGATCGCGTACAGCACCGCCTCCGGGCCGCGCTTGAGCAGCTCGGGGCTGGCCTCCATGCGCCGGCGCACCTGCGCGAGGTCGGGGGCCTCGCTGTGCCGGACGGTGATCACGAACTCCTTGCCGAGGAAGACGTGCACCTCGCCGAACTCGACCTCCTCGAGAGAGTCGATGTAGCGGGCCGCCCGCAGCACCACGAACAGCACGTCCTCGTAGCGCTCCAGCTTGGGCCGCTGGTGGGCGTCGACGGCGTCCTCGACCGCCAGCGGGTGCAACCCGAACTCGCCGGCCAGGGAGCTGATCTCCTGCTCGGTGGGCCGGTACAGGCCGATCCAGGCGATGCTCCCGGGGCGCTTGCGCAGCTCCTGGTAGGTGTCGGCGAGCGACCGCGGCGAGGCGACCCGGTGCCCGTCGCTGTAGATGGCGCTGTCGACCAGGCTGGACCGCGGCCGCCGGGCGTCCTGGCCGTCGCCGGCCGCGGCGGCGCCGGCCTCCGCGCCGGGTGCGCCGGCGGCAGGCGGGGCGGCGCCACGTCGGCCGCGGATGCTCGGCAGGCGTCGGGGTGGCATGGCAGCTCCTGGCAGGTGACGACCTACGCTACCACCAGGTCAGCGGCGCCAGCCGCCGGGCTACGACCGCTGGACCGGGTCAAGCAGTGCGCCGGCCCCTCCGGCCCGGCAGACCGCCCGCCGGCGCGCCGCCCGCCGGCGCCCGCTGACCGCCTGGCCAACGACCGCCCGGATCGGGGACGATGGTCGCATGGCCAGAGAGCCGAAGCCCCCGGTCGCCGCCGTGGTCGGCTTCATCGACTGCATCAACCGGGGTGACGTCGCCGGGCTGGGCGAGCTGATGACCCCGGACCACCGGCTGCTGGTCCTCGACGAGCCGCCGGTGGTCGGCAGGGACGCGAACGTCGCCGCGTGGCAGGGCTACGTGACGATGTTCCCCGACTACGTCGTCTACCCCCACCAGATCGCCGAACGGGACGGCCGGGTGGTGGTGCTGGGGCACACGACCGGCTCGCACCTGGGGCTGCCGGACGACGAGGAGGCCCGGCAGCTGGTGGTCTGGGTCGCCGAGGTCCGCAACGGCGCGCTCAGCGTGTGGCGGGTCCTCGACGACAGCCCGCAGCTGCGCCACGAGCTCGGCCTGGCCGCGCCGCCGTCCTAGGCAGTGCCGTTCGCCTGCGCCCGTTCCAGGCGGCGCCGGAAGGAGCCCGAGGACGTCACCCTGGCGCCCAGCTCCCGGGCCCGCTCCACCAGGCGCCTGTCCGACGTCACCACCCTGTAGGAGCCGGGCTGCCGGTCGGCGGCCAGCATCCGCACGATCTCGTGGTCGGCGGCGTCCCGGCCGCGCCGCGACGCGAACGCGACCATGACGGCGCCGTGCGCGCCGGGCGCGAGGCCGGCCGGCTGGCGATCGAACACCACCGTGACGTCCTCGCCCGTGGCCCTGGCGTACCGGTCGAGTTCCTCGACGAGCCGCCGGACCGCCCTGTCCGGGTCGTTCCACCACCGGTCCGGCCGGGAGCCGATCAGGTTCATGCCGTCGACCAGCCAGCGGGCACCCCCGCCCTCGCGCGCCCTTTCCGCACCCGTCATCGCTTCCCTTCCGATCCCCTGACGCCAGGCCTGGTGCCCGCGGTCAGGAAGAAGGTCACCGCGTACAGGAACCGGCCGGCCGCCACGGCCTCGTCGAACAGCTCCGGCCAGCGCGCCGAGGCCGCCGCCGGGTCGGCGAGGTGCTGGAAGGGGCGGTCCGCCAGGCAGCCACCCACCTCCAGGTAGCGCCGGCCGGGCCGGGGAACCAGCAGCTCCACGGCGCGGGCCTTGTAGGCACGATAGAACGGCTCCTGCCGGAGGCGGTCCAGCACCGCCACCCAGGAGCCCGGGGCAGGCTGGTCGTCGACCGCGGAGAAGGGATGGCCGTGCCGTTCGGACATGCCGGGATGGTCCCTTCCCACGGGCGGGCCCGGCAAGCGAGGGGTCGCGCTGGTGGCCGGCGGCCCGTCCCGACCGGTCGCCGTAGCGCTGTCCGTAACGTTCCCGAGACGGAGACCGGCGACGCTGGCGGGCGAGCGAGGATGCTCGGGACGCTGACCGACCCGGAGGGCTGCATGCGGCGACGAGCATGGGAGTGACCGCGGGCGCCCGGCCGGCGTGGGCGCGGCGGTGGACGGCCGGGCCGGCGTGGGCGGTCTGGGTGCTGACCCTGCTCGGCCTGCTCGCGACCGCCTGGCTGGACCACCTGCTGCGCCAGGCCGGAGCGCCCGAGCTGGCCGCGCTGGCGGTCAGCAGCATCCCCCTGATGGTGGCGGCGCTGAGCGCGGCAACGGTCGGGGCGGTGCTGGCCAGCCGCCGCCCGGCGCACCCGGTGGGCTGGCTGCTGCTGGGCCTGGGGCTGTCGTTGGTCGTGCACCCCCTCACCTACGGCTACACCCGCTACGGGCTGGTGGCGCGGCCGGGGTCGCTGCCGGCCGCCGGCTACCTGGCCGGGTTCAACAACGGCGTCGTCGTGACGTGGATCTCGTGTGCCGGCTTCGTGCTGCTGCTCACCCCGAGCGGTTCCCTGCCGTCGCCACGCTGGCGATGGTGGGCCAGGATCGCCGCGGCGGCGCCCGTGGTGTGGCTGTTGGCGTCGACCGTCCACCCGACCCCGTTGTACCCGGAGTACCCGGCCATCGGGAACCCGCTCGCGGTTCCGGCCTTGCCCCGTGGGCTGCTGGACGTCGCCCAACCGGCCGCGGGCGTCGTCGTCCTGGTCGCGCTGGTGGTGGCGGCCGGGTCGCTGGTGCTGCGGTTCCGCCGCGCCCGTGGGGTGGAGCGCCAGCAGCTCCGCTGGCTGGCGTGGGGGGCGGCGCTGGCCTCGGCGGCGTTGCTGGCCGCGATGGCCGCCCTGGTCCTCGAGGACTCGAGCTCCAACCTGCTGGACGTCGCGCTGGGTGTCTGCGCGGTGCTGCTGCCGTTGGCGACCGGCGCGGCGATCCTGCGCTACCGGCTCTACGACCTGGACCGCATCGTCAGCCGCACCCTGGCCTACGGGCTGCTCACCGTGCTGCTCGGCTCCGCCTACGCCGCCGCGGTCCTCGGCCTCGGCCAGCTCCTGCCCCAGGACTCCAGCCTGGTGGTCGCCGGCGCCACCCTGGCGGTCGCCGCCGCCTTCCAGCCCGCCCGCCGCCGCGTGCAGGACCTGGTCGACCGCAGGTTCAACCGCCGCCGCTACGACGCCGCGGTGACCATCCAGTCCTTCAGCGCCCGGCTGCGCCAGCAGGTCGACCTGGACACCCTGACCGCCGAGCTGCTGGCGGTGGTGGACCAGACGATGCAGCCCACCCAGGCGACGCTGTGGCTGCGGCCGCAACCCCCATCGGGAGCGCCCGGCACCAGCATGCTCGGCGACGACCCTGAGCCCGCAACCTAGCCGTTCCCGCGGGCTTCGCCCTCCGGGAGGTCGCGGAGGTAGCGCCCGGTCTCGGCATCGGCGGGGAAGAACGACTCGATCGCCAGCTCGGCGACGGTGACGTCAAGCGGGGTGCCGAAGCTGGCCATGATGCTCAGGAACGACAGCTCCCGGTCGCCGTGGCGGACGCGCAGCGGGACCACCACGTCGCCGGCGCCAGGGAGCTCGACCTCCGGTTCGGGCTGGTCGCACGGGTAGGCGCGCAGCTCCTTGTGCAGCCCGGCGAGCTCGGGGTCGCCGGTGAGCGCGACCTGACGGCGGAGCCGGCCGAGCAGGTGGGCCCGCCACTCGCCCAGGTTCGCGATCCGCGGGGCCATGCCGTCGGGGTGCAGGCTCAGCCGCAGCACGTTGGCCGGTGGGGCGAGCAGCTCCGGGCTCGCCTGGCCGACGAACATGGCGACGCTGGCGTTGGCGTCGACCAGGTTCCAGGCCCGGTCCACCACCATCGCCGGGTACGGCTCATGGCCGGCCAGCACCTGGCGCAGCGCCGCCCGCACGCCGGCCATCTCCGGGGCGTCGAGGGACGCCTGGCCGTAGACGGGCGCGTAGCCGCCGGCGAGCAGCAGCTGGTTGCGCTCGCGCAGGGGGAGCTCGAGCTGCTCGGCCAGGCGCAGCAGCATGCCCCGGCTGGGCTGGGACCGCCCGGTCTCCACGAAGCTCAGGTGCCGGGTGGAGACGTCGGCCTGGAGGGCGACGTCGAGCTGGCTCAGCCGGCGGCGCTCGCGCCACCGGCGCAGCAGCTCGCCGACGGGCCGCGGTGGGGGCTGGGCGGTGGGCACGTGACGCACCTCGCAGGCGGTGGATCCCCAGCCTACTACGGAGTTCCATTACCTCACAGGTAATCGACACCATGATGCGGGTGGGCGATCCTGGCGCGGCAAGGCTCAGTCGACCGCCTCGAAGAGAGGAGCTCCCATGACGACCGACCCCGTCGCATCCGACCTCGGCAGCGCCCCCGGCCGGGACCGCGACCGCCTGCTGCGCCGTTCCCTGAACCTGGACGCGGTGGCCTCGGGCGGCCTCGGCCTCCTGCTGGCCGCGGCCGGCACCCTGCTCGACGAGCCGCTCGGCATCCCGTCGTCGGCCCTGGTGCCGGTCGGCGTGTTCCTGGTCGCCTACGCCGCCGCGTTGTGGTTCGTCGGCTCCCGTCCTCGGGTCAGCAGGCCGGCCGTGTGGGTGGTGGTCGTGGGCAACCTGCTGTGGGTCGCCGCCAGCGTCGTCGCCGCGATCGCGGGCTGGTGGTCGCCCACCGCCGTGGGCACCGCGTTCGTGCTCGCCCAGGCGGCGGCGGTCGCCCTGTTCGCCGAGCTGCAGTTCACCGGCTTGCGCCAGGCTCGGGTCGAGATGGCATGAGCCCGCCCCGCCGTCCGAAGCGGCAGCGCCCGCCGGCGCCTCGGCCGGCGGGCGCCTGGTCACGGGCTGGCGGGGGGGGGGTTGGCGGGGGGGGGCCCCGCCGCGGACCACCCCAACCCAGGCCCCCTGCGGCCGGGCCCCCCCGCCC
>Ga0081538_10005921_pt1 | contig 10896 bp, 11 predicted proteins | sample TabmetS5T2R1_FD_71022 | JGI IMG/M metagenome (GOLD analysis project Ga0081538, IMG submission 71022) | Tabebuia heterophylla rhizosphere microbial communities from the University of Puerto Rico - S5T2R1 | ecosystem: Host-associated > Plants > Roots > Rhizosphere ...
CGTGATCGACTCCTTCGACGCACACGAGCCGTGGGACGCGCCGCGACGCATCGTCGATCTCTACGGCCGGCCCCGCGCCCGAGACGTGGAGCCGATTCAGCCGTTCCCGACCCCCGCGGCGCAGTATCGCGAGCTCGAGCTCACGCGCACCATCCTGCGCCGGATGCGGCAGCTGTACGCGGCGGAGGTCACGTTCGTCGACACCTGGCTGGGCCACTTCCTAACCCGGCTCGCCGACCTCGGGCTCGCCCAGAACACGCTCGTTGTCCTGGTGAGCGATCACGGCGTGCTGCTCGGCGAGTACGGCTGGGTCGGCAAGCGCTACTCGGAGCTGCACGAGGAGCTGACGCACGTGCCGCTGCTGATCCGCCATCCGCAGGGCAAGGGAAAGGGGAGCACGAGCGACTACTACGCCTCCACGCACGACATCGGCCCAACGGTGCTGTCGGTGCTCGGCCAGGGGGTTCCGGAGCACATGGACGGCGTTGATCTCTCGCCGTTGCTCGACGGTCGCCCCCCGGCCGTGCGCCGGACCCACCGCACAGCGTCCTACAACGACCACGTCTGCGCGAGCGATGGGCGCTGGCTTCTGATTTCGGACAACCGCGGTCGGCAGAAGCGTCTCTACACGTTGCAAGGCGAGCAGGCCAACGTTGCGCAGCGAAATCCCGACCCAGTCCGCCGGCTCTGGGGGCTGATCCAAAAGGACGCGGGCCCGAAGGGCCTGCCGCGCTTCAAGGACTGAAGGGACCCGCTAGTCGATCGGGATGTCCTCCACCTCAGGCTCCCGCCGGGGGTGGTCGAGGCGCTCGATGTACCAATCGATCAGCGAGCGCAGGGTCAGCAGGAACTCGCGGATCAGCTTGGTCACCTGCTCCTCGAGCTCGCGCGGCGCCGCACGGCGCAGCGCATCGAGGAGGACGAACAGCGCCGCGGGATCGAAGGAGCGGCCCGGAGGCGGCGGCGGCGCCGGATCCCGTTCTCGGCGAATCCGTTCAGCCCGCTCGGTGCTCATCGGCGCTCTTCTCGAACGTGATCTCCAGGGCTCCGTCCTCGAAGCGGGCTCCGCTCGCCGCGTAGCCGGCCAGCGCGGGGGGCAGGATGATGGTCCGCTTCTGGCCGCCCACTCGCACCACCACCTCGAGCCCGATCTTCTTCAGCTGCAGTTGGTCGCGCTCGGCGAAGGGCAGCACCAGGCGCAGCCTCGCGCGCCCATTCTCGGTCGCGAGCTCCTGCGAGATGTCCTCGTGCAGCACGGCGGCCGGATCGGCGCCGTCGAACACCTCCCCGGCCAGCCGGTCGAGCATCTCCGGGCCCATCACCTCGCGCTCGAAGAACGGCGCGCTGAGGATCGGCACGGGCTCGAAGGCGGAGCGCACGAGCTCCAGCTGCTCCCGCTGAACTTCGCGCCAGGCGGCGAAGTAGCCGTCGGCGGCCTCGGCCGGCAGCACCCTGTTGACCACCACGGCGTCGGTGAGGAAGCCGTAGAGGTTGAGGTAGGTGAAGGTCCGCATGGCCTCCCTGACCACCATCCTGTCGGGGCTCGTCACCAGGCGGACGGAGGTCCGCGACCGGTCGCGGAGGATGTCGTTCATCGCCACCAGGTTGTGCGCGAGGCGCTCGACGTCGTCGAAGACCGCGTCGCCGGGGAACGGCACGTCGAACAGCGTGCGGGCCAGCGGAGCGAGCCGGCGCTGCGAGGGCAGGATTCGCTCGAGCCACCACGTCACCACGTCGGGAAACGACAGCAGCCGGAGCGTCTCGCCGGTGGGCGCGCAGTCGACGATCACGCAGTCGAACCGTCCCTCCTCGTGGTGGCGCTTGATCCAGAGCAGCGAGAACAGCTCGTCCATCCCCGGCGGCACGGTCAGCTCCTCGGCCGAGATGCGGTCGATGCCGCGCTCGGCGAGAAGGTCGCCGAGCCACTCCTGCACCCCGTCCCAGTTGCGCTCCATCTCCTCCTGCGCCTGCACCTCCTGCCCGAACAGGTTCGGCCCGGCCGGCGTCGGCTCGCCCAGCAGCGGGGCCTCGAGCGAGTCGGAGAGGCTGTGGGCCGGGTCGGTGGAGAGGACGACGGTGCGCAGGCCCGCGGCCGCGCAGCGACGAGCGGTCGCGGCGGCCACGCTGGTCTTGCCGACACCGCCCTTCCCGGTGTACAGGATCGTGCGGGGCGCCATGAAGGCGGGCAACTTACTCAACCGCGATTTCGCCCGTAGCGCGGGCCTTCTTCCCGAGCCCGGTGCGCAGCTCCTTGGCGCCGAGCTCGACGGTGTAGAGCCCGGGCGAGCGTGGGCGCCAGGCGAACGAGCCGCTGCCGCGGCTGAAGGTCGCGAGGCGCTGGAAAGCGAGCCGCCCGTTCTTGTAGACCTTCGCCTCCACCGCGGAGAGCTTCGAAACGGTGAATTGGATGTTCGTGGGCTGGCCGGCGGCGGCGAAGTCGGGGCCGGCGAAGCTGAGCTCGGGCGGGTCGACCTGATAGCCGCGGTAACGGCTCGCGTAGTCGCAGTAGAGCTGCCCCAGCCGGCGGGAGCACATGCTCTGAAGGAACTCGCGCAGCAGCTCGTGATAGTCGCGGGTCGACTCCGCGCCGGCGTAGGAGTAGCGAGACCAGTCGCCGACGTCGCTGAGCGGCACCTCCGCGCGTCCCTCGGGCTCGGCCTGCTGGTAGAGCCCGAGTGAGCGCGGATCGCCCGCGATGCGGGAGAAGTCGTAGAGCCCGATCAGCGACTGGAGAAACGCATTGAAGATGTAGAGGCCGGGCGCGAAGGAGTACTGCAGGTAGTGCACGCCGCCGCGAGGCCCGGTCGTCCTCACGCCGGTGGGAGGCGGCGTCTCGAACGCGCCGAGCGCCCTGCGTGCGGTGTCGTTGTACGCCGGAGCATCCAGCAACGTGGCCGCCCGCCCGAGCGCCTGGATGCCGGTGGCCTGCGCCATCCCGCTCATCCAGGGCGGCGCGCCGCCGCCGAAGTGGAACAGGTACTCCCACGCGATGAATCCGCGGCCGCGGTCGACCGCCAGGTAGGTCATCTCATCGAGCAGGGTGCGCAGGCCCGGCTCGTCACAGGCGGCCTCGCCGCGCTGGCAGAAGCCGTACATGGCGTTGGCCTTCTTGAAGGTGGACAGGGGGTGGATCTGGAGGCCCTCGCCCGGGAAGTACTGGAACAGGATCTGGCTGCCGCGGAAGCTCACCTGGTCTCCGGCCGCGGGATAGGGCAGGGAGCGCCAGTACTGGCGGTTGCGCTCGAGCTGGAGGAACGCGGCGGGCATCCGCGACGGGATTAGGCTTCGCGCCAGCGCGAGCGCCTCGACCGAGTCGATGACGTATCGGAGCTGTGTGGCGCGGGCGCCCCGCAGCCCGCGAAGCGTCCGCAGCGACAGGATGTACCAGCGGCGCCAGCGCTGCTGGTCGACCGCGGTGATGCCGCTCGCGCGCTCGGCACGGGTGAGCGTGTTGTAGACGGCCCGCCGGGCGCGCCGCCGGCCGGCGGCGGATCGCGCCGTCCGCCAGGCCCGGGCCGCCTTTGCGTCGGCGCGCGCGGCGCCCGCGGACGCCGCCCTTGCAACCCCCGGCCTGGCGTGCCCGCCCTCCGGCGCACCAAGCCGGATCGCGGCCCTCGACGGCACGGCCGGATCCTCCACCCGCTTGGCGCGCTTGCCGTCCACGACGATCACCTCGCCGGCGGCCGCCGGACCGGCCACCAGCAGCGTCGCCGCGAAAGTGGCCGCAAATGTGCGCTTGACGAAGCCCATCGGGTTTTCCAACGTGAATGGTTACGGCGAGTTGCGGTCCGCCCACTATTCTGCCGAGCGTGCGCCGCGTCCTACTGCTGCTCCTATTCGTCGCGCTGGCGCTCACCTCGTGCGGCGGCGGAGGAGACCCCGAGGAGGCCGACGAGCTGGTCGATTCGGCCTTCACCGAGGAGATGGTCAGCGCCGACCTGAAGGTCGATGCGGAGGTCCGGCTCGAGGGCAGTCCGGTGTTCGAACGGCCGCTTCGGATCCAGGCGGCCGGCCCGTTCCGCACGAACGAGGGCAAGCTCCCTTCCGTCGACCTCGAGCTCGAGATCGGCACCGACGGCGGCGGCCAGACCGTTACCACCGGCTTTCTCTCTACCGGCGACCGAGCCTTCATGAAGTTCCAGGACGTCTACTACGAGCTGCGGCCGTCCGAGGTCCGCCGGGCAAACCGCAACCTCGCGCGCCGGCAGGGCCGGCGCGGCTCGCTGCACGCGCTGGGGCTCGACCCACGCTCGTGGCTGCTGCTCGCGGAGAACAAGGGTCAGGAGGACGTGGGGGGCGTCGAGACGCTGCACGCGTCGGGCACTCTCGACGTGGAGAGCTTCCTGCGTGACCTGAACCGCTTCGCTCGCAGATCTGGATCGGTTATCGGAGGCGCCACGGGCCGGCGTCCGCCCGGGGCGCTGAGCCGGGAAACGATCTGGAAGCTCGCGGAGCTCGTGCAGGATCCGACGTTGGACCTCTATGTCGGCAAGGCGGACCACATCATCCGCCGGGTCGCCGGCCGAATCGAGTTCGACGTGCCAGAGGACGGCGGCGCCGAGCTCGGCGGGATCGAGTCCGGCAGGATCCAGTTCTCGGTCGAGTTCCGCGACGTGAACGGCGACCAGGTGATCGAGGCGCCGCGGAAGGCCCGACCGCTGTCGAAGCTGTCACGCTCGCTCGGCGGCCTGAACGCTCTGATCGACCTCGCCGGCGGCGAGGACGCCCCCACCGACGGCACGAGCGAGCCGGACGCCGCCCCGCCGAGCGGCGACGCCGAGGATGAGGCTCTTCCGGATGACTCCGACACGGAGCCGGAGGAGGCCTTCCGCGAGTACGCCGAGTGCCTCGACGACGCCCGCCCGGAGGACACCGAAGCCCTCCAGAGCTGCACCGAGCTGCTCCAACGACCGTAGCTAGACGGGCGCCGGGGACCTCCTGAGGTCGCGGTCGGGGTCGATAGCCCAACGCTGCGCTACGGCCGCCAGCTGCGGGCCGACCTCCCAGCGGTCGGGCAGGTCGTCCCCCTCGTGATCCGGCGTGCCGCCCTTCAGCAGCATCGAGCCCCGGTTGTCCCCGATCCGCCGAATCTCATCGACCTCAGCCTCCGAGAGAATCGGCTCGGCGGGCACCGCGGCGAGCTCGTCGCGCTTGCGCTCGATCGGCTTCGCATCGGCTCCCGCCTCCTGGATCAACGTCGGGACCACGCATTCCACGCCGGCGTGGGCGAGGTTCCACGCGCAGGCGAGCTGGAGCATCGTCAGCTCGTGGCGCTCGGCAAGCGGCCGGATGCGTTCGAGCTTCTCTCGCCCCGCCTCGACCCACCCATCGGGGCGGAAGTTGCGGTGATCCTGCGGCGCGAAGCGGTGACCGGGTAGGAGGTCATCATGAAACAGGCCGCCGTAGTCGACCACCCGCGTGATCAGCTTGACGTCGTGCTGCGGCGCGGCCGCGACCGCCAGCTCCCCGGGCCAGGGCTCGAGCGGGTTCAGGATCAGCATCGCCCAGTCGATCAGCTCGCCGTAGCGCTCGAAGCAGCCGATCACGTCGAGGACGAAGCCGTTCGCGGGCCCCGGCGCCACGCCCAGACGGCGGGTGAGGCCCTCGTCGCGCAGCTCGCGCAGCGCCTCCCAGACCTCCGGCGACTCGAACCCGCGCCGGTCGGGGTTGTGCAGGAGAAGCAGGTCGAACGAGCCGGCGCCGATCCGCTCCAGGCTGCGCTCGGTGGCCATACGCACGTAGTCGCGGTAGCCGTCGGGGCCGCGCAGGCGCGGGTCGGTGAAGCGGGGATAGCCCTTCGACCCCTCGCGCTCGCCCGTATAGAAGTCGTGTCCGATCGCGCCGAGCAGCTCGTAGTCCGATCGGGCAACGCCCCGAAGCGCCCGGCCCAGCAGGCTGTCCGCCTCGCCCTCGCCGTAGACGTCGGCCGTCATCACGCTCCCGATTCCGCCGCCGGGACGGAGCAGCGCCTCGAGGCGCTCCCCAGAGATGGGCTCCCCGAAGCGCATGAAGCGTCCCCCGCTCCAGGTGCCTATTGCTACGTGGCCGCTCATGTCTTCACTCTAAGGTGCGGGTCGTGACCGCCGCCGACCTCACGCTCTTCATCGGGCTGATCGTCGCGGTCTTCGTCTTCCTCTGGCTCGACCTTCACTTCTTCGCACGTGGGCGCGAGCCCAGCTTCCGCGAGGCGGTCGTCTGGTCGATCGGTTGGCTGGTGGTGTCGCTGCTCGCGATCATCCCCGTGCTGCTGCTGGAGGGCAGCGAGGACGCCGTTCTCTACACCACGGTCTACCTGATCGAGCGCACGCTGTCGCTCGACAACCTGTTCGTCTTCCTGATCCTGTTCGCGTACTTCGGCGTTCCCTACGAGCGCCGGCCGCGGCTCTTGTACTGGGGCATCGTCGCGGCGCTGGTCATGCGCGGCATCTTCATCCTGGCCGGCAGCGCGCTGATCGAGCAGTTCCACTTCGTGATCTATCCGCTCGGTGCGGCGCTGATCGTGCTCGCCTGGCGTGTCTTCCAGGGGGTGGAGGAGAACGTCGACCCGGACCGCAACTTCATGGTCCGCCTGGTGCGGCGGTTCTACCCGGTGACGGGCGAGTTCCACGGCCGCCACTGGTTCGTCATGCGCGACGGGCGGCGCTTCGCCACGCCTCTCTTCCTCTGCCTGGCGGCGATCGTGTTCGCCGATCTCGCCTTCGCGATCGACTCGATCCCGGCCGCCTTTGCGATCACTCGCGACCCGCTGATCATCTGGATGGGGAACGTGTTCGCGCTCCTCGGCCTGCGGGCGCTGTTCGTGCTCGTGGAGAGCCTGATCGCACGCTTCCGCTACCTGGACGAGACGATCGCGATCGTGCTCGGCCTTGTCGGCGTGAAGCTGTTGATCGAGGACCTGGTGAAGATCGGGCCGCTGGCGAGCTTCGCCGTCATAGCGGTGTCGTTCACGATCGGCATCATCGCCTCCGTGATCGCCGACCGCCGCGACCCGGACTCGGAGCGGCTCCGCGAGGAGCGCGTCGAGTCGGTCAAGCAGGAGGTCGGCGGGGACGGTCTAAAGCCCGCCGCGCCGGAGGACCTCGAGCCGGAGGCAGGCGCTCGGCGAGGTTGACCCGGGCCGCCCGGCGGCCGAACCGACGTGATCAGGTGTCGCTCGCGGCCCGCCAGCCCAGCAGGCCGGCGAAGCCGAGCAGCCCCGCGCCGGCCACGCCGTCAACGGTGGCCAGAAGGCGCGGGCCGAAGCGACTGCGCACCAGCGCCACTAGCAGCGACAGGCCGCTGAACGCCGCGAGCGTGCCGAGCGCGACCCCGCCAAGCATCATCGCCGCGCCCGACGCGGAGTGTGCCGCGTCGCCCACGGCAGCCGCCGAGGCGGCGCCGAAGATCGCGGCCCAGGTGGCGATCGTCAGCGGGTTGGAGGCCGTCGCGGCGAGCGCGGTCGCGAACGCCCGCCGGGGCGTGGCCACCTCCTCACCCGTCTCGCCGCCGAGCCGCACCCGGAAGGCAGACCAGAGCGTCCGGGCCCCGATCGCACCCAGCACGAGCGCTCCCACGACGCCGAACACGATTCGCAGCGCGTCGATCTCGAGCAGGCTGGCGGCGCCGGCCAGGCCGAGCGAGGCATAGAGCAGGTCGATCAGGGCCGCGCCGGCGCCGATCGCCACGCCGGTTGCAAACGCGCCGCGCAGGACCGAGCGCACGCAGAGAAGCGAGACCGGCCCCGGCTGGGCGCCGACGAACAACCCGAGTCCGAATCCCACGAGGAGCGAGCCCACGCACCCGATGGTAGAGCCCTACGCGCTCGCGGAGCGCGCCCTCCCGAGCTGTCGCTCGAGGGCCGCGAGGCGCTCGTCCCACTGGCCGCCGACCTCCGCCATCCACGCCATGGCATCGGACATGGGGGCGGGCGTCGGCCGGAAGAGGACCTCACGCCCGGAGCGGCGGGCCGCTACCAGACCGGCATCGGCGAGCGTGCCGAGGTGCTTCTGCACGGCCTGGCGGCTGACCGGCAGCCGGCGCGCGAGGTTGGTCGCGCTCGCCTCGCCGCCCGAACCGAGCAGCGCCAGCAGGTTTCGGCGCGTGCCATCGGAGAGCGCGGCGAAGACCGCGTCCGCGGGATCGACCGCCATCAGTGCGGCGACCCGGCCCCGGCCAGCATCTCCGGCATCCCTGGTCGCGGCAGGCCGAGCTCCGTGGCCAGGTCGCGGCCGTAGGCGTCGAGCACAGCGAGCGGACGCGACTCGGTGACGCGAATCAGGGTCCCCTCCTCGACCTCCAGCAGTTCCAGCTCCACCCGACTTGCCTCGTCGTCGGGTTCGCTCCACCAGAAGACGAGCCTTCGCGGCGCATCCGCCTCCTCGACGAATCCGAGGCGCTCGCCGGCACGCACCTCGCCGGCCGGCCTCGGGTCGATGGCGGCGTCCTCGCCCAGCCACTCGGGCTCCGTGAGTGATCGCCAGACCTCCTCCCTCGGCTCCGGGACGACCAGCTCGCGCTCGACTGCGTGTTCCATTTCGAACCTCCGGGCGGGACCTGCAACCAATCGGTTGCGCTATTCTCGTGCAACCAGACGGTTGCAGTCTAGCGATAGGAGATCCCAGTGCAGATCGGACGCGCTCACAGCTCACTCGTCCCAATGGTCCTGGAGCAGACCTCGCGCGGCGAGCGCTCGTTCGACATCTACTCACGGCTCCTGAACGAGCGCATCATCTTCATCGGCCAGCCCATCGACGACGAGCTCGCGAACCTGGTGGTCGCCCAGCTCATTCACCTCGAGTCCGACGACCCCGACAAGGATGTCTCCGTGTACGTGAACTCCCCCGGCGGCTCGCTGCACGCGGGCCTCGCGATCTATGACGCGATGCAATACGTCCGCCCCGACGTGCAGACCATCTGCTACGGCATGGCGATGTCGGCCGGTTCGCTCATCCTCGCCGGCGGAGCGCGGGGCAAGCGCCTGAGCCTCCCGAACGCCCGCATCCTCATCCACCAGCCCTCGTCGGGCTTCCAGGGACAGTCGTCCGACATCGAGATCCACGCCCGGGAGATCCTGGAGCTGAGGCGGCGGTTGGAGGAGATCTACGCACGCCACACCGGCCAGAGCACGGAGCAGATCCACGACGACATGGACCGCGACCGCTTCTTCAGCGCAGAGCAGGCAGTGGACTACGGGCTCGTCGACCGGATCATCACGGAGCGCGAGATGCGACGGACGCCCTCGGGGTTCGCGCGCGCGGCGGTCGGCTAGGGCCGGGAGGTCTCCGCCGGCCGTCCGCCTCCCACGGCGTTTCTTGGGCTGGGTGAGGGTGGCGTGGGCGGTGGCGGCTGGTCCGGCGCCGCCGGCACGGCGAGGGTGGGTCCCGGCCCATGCGTTCGTCCTTATCTGTCCAGGGACCCCGCGTCAAGCGCGGCGTCCGGGTTGGCTGCTTGAACTGCTTCGTTTGGGGGTGGGGCGTGGGCGGGGGGAAGGATGCGTTGGCGATGCGCGCGGGCGCCCAGCCTTATCTCGGTCCACGGCCCGCGGGGGGCCGGCGACATGATCGTTGATGGGGTGTCCCCGCTGGGGGAGCTTGTGCGGCCGCTCGGTCTTTTGAGGCCGTCCACGCGGGCGTGGCGGCGGGACGATTGCGGGAGCCGGCCGCGCAAGATCGGTTGCTGTCGGGCTCGGGCGCGCATCGCGGGTCGCTAGGCCGGCTGCAGCGCCTCCTCGCCGAGCTCGCGCAGGGTGTGGTAGGCGCGCTTTAGCAGCTTGCGGGCGATCGACAGGCAGGCCCGGTTTCCGCCGAGCCGGGCGGCCGCCTGGTCGTAGTAGTCGCGCTCGGGCGCGCCCGGTCGCCGCGCCGCCTGGGCGGCCTCGAACAGCGCCCAGCGCAGCGTCGGCGGGCCCTGGCGGGAGAGCTGCCCGGGGGCACGCTTGCGGTCGGACTCGGAGACGGTGATGTCCAGGCCGGCGTAGCGGACGGCGTGGCGCGAGGACGAGAAGCGCGAGGCGTCGCCGAGCTCGGCCAGGATCGCGAGCGAGGTGATCTCGCCGATCCCGTAGTGGGCCCGAAGCGCCCGGCAGCCGGGCTGGCGGCGCGCCAGCCCGCGCAGCTCTGAGTCGAGCGGCCCGAGCTGGCGGTCGACCGCATCGATCATCTGAAGCGCGACCTCGAGCTGGCGGCGGGCCGCGTCGGGCAGCTCGAGACCCTCGAGCCAGGCGCGCCGCTCGCCCACGAGCAGCCGGCGACGGCGCGGGACGCCATGATGGTAGAGCTGGGCCTGGATCCGCTGCTGCCACTCGCCGCGCTGCTGGATCAGCGTGTGGCGCAGCCTGACCTTGGAGCGCAGCTCGAGGATGTGCTCGGGCGGGATCCACGACTCCGGCACCCGCCCCGCCTGCAGCAGCTCGCGCAGCCGGCGGGCGTCCTGGCGGTCGGTCTTGGCGCGCTTCTTGGGGCCGCGCAGCGCGCTCGTCTCCGCCGGCTCGGCCAAATGCACCTCGGCTCCCACCGCCCGCAGCTCCTCGACCATGAAGCGCCAGCCGGTCGTCGCCTCCAGCGCCGCCTCGATCCCCACGCCCTCCCAACGCTCAAGCCAGCGCCGAAAGCCGAGCCGGTCGGCCGGCCGGATGCGGCCCCGCCACAGCTCGCCCGTAACGCTGTCGAGCGCGTCGAAGGCGATCTGCTCTCGATGCTGGTCAAAGGCCATTACGATCCTCACGAGGGACCTCCTCAGGCTCCGTCGATTGACGACACTCACGCGGATCATCCGCGCCTGAGCTGAGGAGGTCCCTGGTCATGCGATCTTTTGCGGGCATAAGCCGCAAAACGACGAACGCATCGCCTCGCGCTCGGTTCGAGGAGGTTTGACCGCCACCGGCCCGCACAGCGGACCGGGCGGCGGAGCTCGCGCAGC
>Ga0081538_10005922_pt1 | contig 10894 bp, 5 predicted proteins | sample TabmetS5T2R1_FD_71022 | JGI IMG/M metagenome (GOLD analysis project Ga0081538, IMG submission 71022) | Tabebuia heterophylla rhizosphere microbial communities from the University of Puerto Rico - S5T2R1 | ecosystem: Host-associated > Plants > Roots > Rhizosphere ...
CGACCGGCCGTGCGCCTGTCATAGTCAAGCGTGTCGCTCGCTGCAACGCAATCCCGAATGGGGACCGATGGCCGAGGCATCCTTCCTTGTGGAATCGCGGAATCGTATCCTCAACGTCAGCACGAAGTGCGCGGGAGAGGGGGAGGCATGACGGATGGTACCAAGCCACCGACCACCGGACCGGCTGCGCAGGACGCAAGCCGCTCGGCCAGCGGGTCGGCCGAGTCGACGGTGGAGACCGGCGAAGCCGCGCAAGGGCCAGCCGTTCCGGACGGTGATGGCAAGTTGCGCCTCACCGGGCCCGAGGATCAGCAGACCAAGGTCGGAGGCGAGGCCAAGTTCAGCGTCAAGGCTACCGGCGGCTCGGGTCGATACTCGTTTGCCTGGCAGGAGGATGGAAGACCCATCTCAGACGCCGACCAGGCGTTCTATACGGTGTCGCCTACCCGCCGCGATGACGACGGCAGAACCTACAAGGTCGTTGTCACTGATGCGCAGGACGCAAGCCGCTCGGCCAGCGGGTCAGCCAAGTTGACGGTGGAGACCGGCACGCCTGCACCGTACCCAGAGAGCCCGGCCTGGTGGTCCAACCACTTCGCCATCTGGGCGGCCGTCGCCTTGATCCTTGTCTTTGTGATGCTCCTCTGGCCTGTCAAGTGGTCAGTGGACGAACTGATCGGCGGTGGAAAGTCGAACCTGGCGGCGGTAATCGCCATGCAACTGGTCGCTGTCGGCCTTCTCGCCATGCTCGGAGGGCTATACCTTGCCGTGCTGGAGGTGCGCGGCCGCTCGGTGACCTACCATCAGTTGAGGGAGCTGCTCCGGTTGCACCACAGCCGAGGTGAGCGGGTCGACCAAGGCGATGTTGACCTGACCGGGGAGATCTTCAGGGGACTGCCGGACGTCGTTAGGGCATTCGGTCAGCTGCGTGCACCCGCCGCGGCTCTCATTCTGGCCGCTGTGTGCCTGCTTGCGGCCACCGCTCTGGCCTGGCAGACAATCACGGACTAGGGCGCGACCTCAAGTGACTTGCTACCGCCACGGCATCGCATCTCTGAGCGGTTCAGGTTTGGCGGTAAGAACGCATTACTTCGCCTCTGACGCTCCGCGGCGACCTGGGGAAACGCCGGTCCGCACAGCGCTTAGCCCTCGATTACTGATAAGGATGAAGTCGGAGGTTCAACTCCTCCCAGGCCCACCATCCAGCCTCTGACCAGCGGGAATGCCCATCAATTGCTCTTGGGCTCGGATGCATCGCAAGTCAGCAACGACGTCGGGAGGCCTGCGCACTTGTGAGCGGCATGGCGTCTCTGACCAGCAGCTTCGCCTGCTCATCGGCCTCCTTCGGACGTGTTAGTTCGGTCGCACAGCGGTCGTAGAGCGCATTACTTCGCAGATGACGTTAACCCGGCAGGCTGAGCAGCCCCTGGCCCAGAACCTCGGTACGCGAGGGTCGGCGCTTGCCAGTAAGGCACCGGTTGGCACGTGCTCTCGAGCAGGCGGATGCGCCGGCTACGCTCTTCTGCATCGGACCGACCGAACCTCGGCAGCAGCCCGGCTGCGGTTCGGCTGTCCGGCCGAGGACGTCAACGGCTTCCACAGGAGGGCTGGTAGGGCCGGTCGGGGAGGAATTCCTGCCATTCCTGTTGGGTGAGGCGGCGGGCGGCGACGGCGCAGGCCCGCCTTTGCCAGGAGGCTAGGTCGATGTCCCACAGCAGGACGGTGCCGTCCTGGAAGGCCGTGGCGAGGGTGCGCCCGGTTGCATCAAAGGCCACCACCACCGGGCCTGGGGAGCCGGTCAGTGCGGGGCCGATTTGCTTTCCGGAGCTGATATCCCACAGCGCGGCGGTTCCGTCGCTGCTCGAGGTGGCGAGCACGCTGCCGTCCGGGCTGAAGCTCAGCACCGCTCCACCCCCCGCAGTCCACCCAGGGCCGCGGGCGGCGCCGGTGTGAGGGTCCCACAGCCGCACCTTGCCGTCACTGTCAGCGGTCGCGAGGGTGCTGCCGTCGGGGGAGAACGCGAGCGCGGTAGGGACACCGCTGGGGGCACCGGCGCTGACGGTCAATTGGTGCAGCACGGTGCCGTCGGGTACCTCTGTCAGCAAGACCGTCCCGTTGTCGACGCCAGAGGCAAGCGTGCGGCCGTCGGGGCTGAAGGCGACCGAAGTGACCGCCGCGCCAGGTTCGGGGCGCGGAGGGTGGAGGATCGGTGCCTGCTTGGCGAGATCCCACACCACGATTGAGCCGTCCTCGTCCCCGGTCGCGAGCAGCCTGCCGTCCCGGCTGAACGCGATGGCGTAGATGGGTGGGCTGTAGAGCGGATACAAGGAGGGCAGCGGCCGACCGACGCGCGCATGGGTGCGGACATCGAACAGCACGATGGCGCCGTCGGCATGGTTGGCGGCGGCGAGGATCCTGCCATCGGCGCTGAACGCCACGGGATTTGTCTCCCCGCCAGTGACCGCGAGCGGTTGCCCGATCCGAGTGCGCCTGGTGACATCCCACAACGTCACCGGGCCATTGCGTTGTCCTAGCGCAAGTAGGTTGGGGTCGCGCGGGCTGAAGGCGACCCCAGCGACGTGGCTGGCGGCATGGGTGAGTTCCCGGGCGAGCCTGCGGGTTCCGGTCAGGTCCCAGGCGATCACGCTCTCGTCCAGCGAGCTGGTGTACAGCGTCGTGTCGTCGGGGCTGAACGCCACGCCGCTGACCGAGCCGGCGTGACCTCGTAGCGTCTCCCGCGGCTTGCCTGTGCCCATGTCCCACAGGATCGCTGTGCGGTCGTTGCTCACGCTGGCCAGGATGTCGCCATGACGGCTGAACGCGAGCCCCGTGACCGCTGCGCTGTGGCCGGTGAGGACTCGGCGGCGCCGGCCGGTCGCGGCGTCGGCCAGGATGATCGAACCGTCCTGCTGGCCCAGCGCCAACCTCTTGCCGTCGGGGCTGACGGCGAGGCTGCCGCCGAGCGGGATCGTGCGGACCCGGCGGCGATGGGTGACGTCCCAGACGGTCGTCTTGCCACTCTGGGCCGACGTGTACAGCGTTGTCCCATCGAGGGCGAACACAAGGCTGCCGCGCAATTCTTCTTCGTGGGGATGGTTCAACACCGGGTTGAGCCGTGCGCCGCTGGCCACGTCCCAGAAGACGAGGGATCCGCGGGCCATGCCAGGCCCGAGGGAGCCGCCGTCGGGGGGGCCAACCGTGTCAGCCGCAAGGACGCGGCCGTCGGGGCTGAACGTCGCCTCGATGGCAACCTCCTCGCTGGGCAGCGGCAGGCGCTTGGCGATTGTTCGGCGGGCCAGGTCCCACAGCTGCAGGTGAGACCCGCCCGGTCCGAGGCCTAGGGTCGCCAGCAGGCGGCCGTCCGGGCTCATGGCCACCACGGCAGTCCCGGTCGGTTTGTCGAGGCGACCGCCTGTGCGCGTGTCCCACAGGTAGGTCTCGCCGATGTCGCCCACCACGGCCAGCGTCCGGCCGTCCGGGCTGGCCGTGACCTTCTGCAGGGGGTTGCCGCCGTGGAACACCCGTAGGGCCTGGGGGCTGCGCAGCAGGGTGGTGAGCAGCGCACTGCGGGTGTCGACCGAGTCGTCCAGTCTCACCGCCTCGACCGCCAGCAAAAGCGCCAGGTCCAGGTCCCTTTCGAGCAGCACCTGGGCACCCAGGCGACGCGACTCGGCCACCAGCGTCTGGCGTTTTGCCACCAGCGCCTGTTGGTCGGCCCGGTTACGCAGGGCGACCGCGAACCCGCCGGCGACCAGGGCGAGGGCCAGCACGGCGGCCAGGCCGGCGAGCAGCCCACGCAGGCGCCGGCTGGTGCGGACCTCGATCTCGGCGCGGCGGCGGGCGTCAGCCACCTCCTGTTCGGCCGCGGCGCGGCCAGCATCCACGAACTCGCGCTCCAGCTCATTGAGGTCGGCGTCGTGGTTGGCCGCCCAGTCCAGCGCGCCGGTCAGCCGTGCGCCTCGGTATAACTCTCCGGGGTCGCGGCCGGCCGCCGCCCACTCCTGGGCGGCGCCGATCAGGTGGCGGTGCAGGGCACGGCCTTGGACGTCCTCCTCCAGCCAGCCGCGAAGCCGGGGCCATTCGCGCAGGAGCGCCTCGTGGGCCACCTCCACGGTGTCCTCGCTCTTGGTGAGCAGCCGCTGGTCGGCGAGGATGTCCAGCACCGTCGGTCCTTGGTCGTCCCGGCTTGCGGCGAACTCACTACGGGGCACGCGGCGGCGGACCACCGCGTCACCTTCGCCTGGTCCGGCCAGCCGCAGCAGGACCCGGCGGGCCGCCGCCTGCTGGTTGGGGTCGAGGCCGAGCCAGGCACGCTCGGCCAGGCGGGCGACCGCGCCGTGCACCCCACCGGCCTGGTGGTAGGCGGCCAGGGTCAGGGTGCGGCCCTGGCGGAATTGCCAGCTCTCCAGCAGCGCACACGACAGCAGCGGCAACCCACCCGGCTCGTCGAAGACCTCGCCGATCATCGCGGCTGACAGGCCCAGCTCCAAGCGAAGCCCGGCCCGGCGAGCGGGCAGCTCGATGGCCCGACGCAACTCCTCGGCGCCCATGGGACCGACCAGGACATGGTTGGCGGCCAGCAGGCCAGCCAGGTCGGGATCGGCGGCGCAGTGGCCGTAATAGTCGGCGCGCACGACCACCACGATGGTCACCGACCGATCCGCCCAGGCACCCTCGGTGAGCGCGGCGAGGAACGCCGCCCGCTCCCTCTCGTCCCGGCAGGTGGTGAAGACCTCCTCGAACTGGTCGACGACCAGCAGCAGGCGCTCCTCCCCGGCCATCGTCCGCAAGCCCCGCTCGCCCCCTTCCCGCCAGGGCATGGCGTGGTCGTCGGCCTTCCCGGCGTCAGTGGTCGCCGCACCGCCGCCGTCCTGTAGTACGTCGGGGCGGGCGCCCGCACGTGCGAGCTCGGCCATGGGGTGCTCGCCGGGACGCAGGAGCACCTGCTGCCAGCGCTCGCTGCCGGCCAGCACACCGTCCCGCAGCGCCGGTAGCAGGCCGGCCCGCACCAGCGAGGACTTGCCGCTGCCCGAAGGACCGACCACCCCGACCAGGCCCGTACCGACCAGGTGGGTGACCAGCTCGGCGACCAGTCGCTCGCGGCCGAAGAAGAACTCGGCGTCGCTTGCCTCGAAGCGCGCCAGGCCCTTGTAGGGGCAGACCACCGCGGCCGGCCGGTCGTCCAGTTCCTCACCCGCTGAGCCCTGCCCGGTTGCCAGGCGCGGGACCGGTTGGGTGTGCTCGCGCAGTTCTCGCAGCCCGACCACGTCATCGGCCAACCGGGCCTGGACCTCGCGGAGGCTGCTGCGGCCGATGGAAATCTGCTCAGTTGTCTCCTCCACCTGCTGGGCCGCTTGTGCCCACGCCCACTCGCCTGCCGCCTGGTGCGCCAGCAGTGGGACGCCGCCCGTGCGTTCCAGCACGAGATCGGCCGCCTCCTGTGCTGCCGCCTCGGCTCCGTAGATGGCAAGGACCTTGGCGACCTCATCTCGGTTCAACGGCCCGAGTCGTCGGCGCGCTGCCCCGTCCGGGTCCAGTCGCTCGACCAGCCCGGCAAGCTCGACCCCGGCCGCCTCGTCGCGGTAGGCGCCCAGCACCAGCAGCCACCGCGAGCCCGCCCCAGCTGCAAGGCCACCCAACGCTTCCAGTGTTGGTGCCTGCGCCAGCTGGAGGTCGTCCAGGACCAGCAGCACCGCGCGATCGGGCCGGCCGGCCAGCAAGTCGACGAGTCCCTGCCCGATGGCGGCCGACGACTGGCCCCGGCTAGGCGCGTCCGGCAGGGTTGCGGCGACGTCCGTGAGGGCCTCCGCGAACGGCTGCAGCGGGTCGGGCGCTGCCGAAGTACAGCGCCCATACAGCACCTGCCCGCCCCGGTCGTGGACCTCCCGGGCAAATTCAGCGGCCAGCCGGGTCTTGCCGATGCCCTGCGTGCCGGCCAGAAACACCACTTCGCCCTGGCCGTGAGCGGCCCGCGCCCAGGCGGCCCGCAGCCACGCTAGCTCGGCCGACCGGCCGACAAAGGTCGGCCCGACAGCTGTCAGTTCCTCGGGCAGCAGCTGAGCCACCGTCGCCTCTGTCTGTGGCGGCGGGTCCAGGTTCGGATCCTGGGCCAGGACCGCCGTGTGCAGCTGGCGCAATTCCGCCCCGGGGTCGATGCCGAGCTCCTCGACCAGGATCGATCGGACCCGCTGGTAGGCCACGAGCGCATCGGCCTGCCGACCAGAGCGATACAAGGCCAGCATGAGCTGCGCCCACAGCCGCTCCCGCAGCCGATGCTCGCGGACCAAGCCCTCCAGCTCGGCCACCAGCTCACGGTGCCGCCCCAGCTGCAGGTCAGCCTCGACGCGGTCCTCGACCGCGACCAGCCGCAGCTCGCCCAGACGGTCGCTCTCGGCCGCGCCGAAGTCGGCGTCCAGGAACTCCTCAAAGGCCTGCCCTCGCCACAGCCCGAGCGCCTCCCGCAGCAGCGAGGCTGCGGTGTCGGCGTCCCCTTCGGACAGCGCACGGCGGGCCTTGGCGCTCAGCTGCTCAAAGCGCGCCCCATCCAGTGCCCCAGGTTCCACGCGCAGCAGGTATCCAGGTTCGCGGGTCACCAGTACTTCCCCGGGAGCGCCACGCGCGCGGTCGGGCTCCAGGGCCTGGCGCAGGTGCACCACATGCGACTGCAGGGTCTTGGCGGCGCTCCGGGGCGGATGCTCGCCCCACAGCCCCAGGACGAGCGCCTCCACCGGCACGACCTGATTGGGTCGTGTCAGCAGCTGGGCTAGCAGCAGGCGTTCCTTCTGCCGGCCCAGCACGACCGGGCCGCCGTCAGCCTCGACCTCCAGCGGCCCAAGCACCCGGAACCGCATGGCGCGAGCGTAGTGCACCCCTCGACCGCCGAGAAGGGTCCATCGGCTCCCAGGACAGCCCGGCAACCGTGGTTCCACCCAGCCGCCACCGCGCGGCAACCGCCCGGGACAACGCTGCCCATACCAGGACCGCTGCCACCGGCGCAGCGTCAGCCAGAAGAGGAGGTCCCGGCAGCACCATGCGTCAAGCCGTTCACTCAGTACCGATGGGTGTGCTGTCCCTGGCGCTCGCCATCGCCTTGAGCGTCGCCGCCGCCACACCAGGTTCCCCACCCACGATTGGGGACCTCACCGACCAGCGGAAGGTGCTGTACCAGTCCGAGCTGGAGCAGAACCTCCTGCTGCGCACCCAGCTCGGTTACGGCTTCATCGCCGCGCTGGGGCCGCTTCCTGCACCGCCGACATAGGCGTGACGACACAACACAGTCCAAGACAGGAGCTCACCAATGCGCCACCCCTTCACCACCACCCAACCGCTGCCGCAGGCGCGAACCGCCGCCGCTATCGAGGCCAGGAACCGGCCAGCACGGGGCACCGGCCCCGGCCGCCGAGTCCCACGCCTATTGGTATGGAGCGGCGTGACCCTCCTCGTCGCCCTGGCCGCGCTCGGCGTTCTTCTACCGGCCGGTTCAGCCCTTGCCGGCGTGACCGACCAGCCCGACCAGCGGGCCGCGCAGGAGCAGGTGATCACCGAAAACACCACCGAGCAGGAGCTGGCGGAGCGGTGGAATTACTACCAGCAGTCGACCCGGGTCCCGCCGACGGAACTGAAGGCTCGGACGCAGGCTGACGCCACCCAGCGAGAGCTGTCAGAGCGGTGGACGTACTACTACCATGCCACCCGGATGTCGCCGGCCGACCTCAAGGCCTGGCTGCAGGCCCAGCAGGACACCCGCAACTTCACCCCGCCAGCCGCCCAGGCGCCCGACTCCGTGCAGCCTGACCAACAAAGCGGGCAGCCAGTCTGGCTCGTCGCTGCGCTCGCGGCGCTGTCGGTGGTGCTGGCGGTGGTGGCCGGGCTGGCCATGATTGCCGCCCGGCGCGCCAACCGCCGGGCTCGGGTTGGGCCGGCAACCTGACAGTGGTCACGATCACTCTCGTGGGGCTGCCGCGCCCACCGGCAGCCCCATCGCCTTGAGGACACTCGGCCGTTCGGCGTATCGGCCCGCGCCGTCAGCGAGGACATGACCACGGTAGGCCGGCAGCGCCGATGCCCCGCACAGGCGGGCCGAGCGGCCCGGCGCACGGCTGCTCGGGGTTGCCAGGTCTGAAGCGGATCGGATCGCCCATCGGCCTCGACAAAGGAGCACAATGAGCGGTGGAACGACGGTGAGCGAGATGCTCGTGGATCCGAGTCAACATCTCGGCGCCCTGCGGGGGGTCAAGGGTCGCAGCAGCGCCGTCGCCGCGGCGGCGCTGGCGGTATTCGTCGCCCTGAGCTCGCTCCTGGTGGGCTGCCAAGCTCGGCCGAGAACGATCGTGGTAGATGATTTCGAGTCCGGCGCGATCACTGGTTGGCAGGCCGTGGGTGGCGGCTCGGGAGGCTGGTTCGTCTACTCCAACGGCCACAAGCCGCCCGATCCCGCCCAGAGCGATCCCAACGCCCCCTTCGATGTCCCCGATCCGCCCCAGGGCCGATTCGCGGCGGTGACCGACATGAACGGCCCCGGAACCCGCATCCTGTACCGGGACCTGCGGCTGGAGGGCCACCTCAGCCTGCAGCTGAGCGTCTTCTACGCCGGGACCGCCCCGTTCAGCAGCCCAGCAACCCTGGCCTATAACACCCCCGAACCCAACCAGCAGTTCCGGATCGACCTCCTCAGCCCCTCGGCCCCGATCGACTCGGTCGCCAAGGGGGATGTGCTGGTCAACGTCTTTGGCACCTCGCCAGACGATCCGGCCGGCCGCCAGCCGACCGAGGTGAGCATGGACGTGTCGGCGTGGGCGGGCCACACGGTCCGCCTGCGCCTGGCCACCACCGACAACGGAGGGCCGCTGCGCGTCGGGGTGGACAACATCCGATTCGAGCGCACTGGCAGGAACGCCGACGGCCGGGTCGAGCTGCTGGCCACCCCGAGGCCGTCCAGCGCCGTCGATCTCGTCCTGCACCGGATGGCCCAAGCCGACGCGGTGGCGGCGCTCGCAGCGCATGCCGCCGAGCGCGCCCGGGCTGATGAGTTCGCCGGGGCCGTGCTGGTGGCCCGCCACGGCAAGGTCCTATTCCAGGACGCCTGGGGCCGCGCCGACCGCAAGGCCGGTGTGGCCAACACGCCGGCGACCAGGTTCCGGATCGGCTCGATGAACAAGATGTTCACCGCGGTCGCGACCCTGCAGCTGGTCGAGGCCGGCAAACTCAAGCTGGACGACCCGATCGGCCGGCACCTGCCCGGCTATCCCAACAAGCAGGTGGCGGCCAAGGTCACCGTCCGGCACCTGCTCACCCATACCGGGGGGACCGGCGACATCTTCGGCCCGCAGTTCGACCAGCATCGCCTGGGGCTGCGCGAGCACCGCGACTACCTGAAGCTGTATGGCTCCCGCGGGCTCAACTTCGAGCCGGGCGCCCGCTTTGAGTACTCCAACTACGGCTTTGTCTTGCTGGGCGCCCTCATCGAACACGTCAGCGGGGAGTCCTACGACGACTATGTTCGCGACCACATCTTCCGCCCGGCCGCCATGCGGTCTACAGGCGCGCTCCCGGAATCGGTGGAGGTGCCGGAGCGGGCGGTCGGCTACCTGCGGCTGTCCCCTGGCGGTGCGTGGGAGCCGAACACTTACACGCTCCCTTGGCGGGGCACGGCGGCCGGCGGTGGCTACTCGACAGTCGGTGACCTGCTGCGCTTCGCCCAGGCCCTGGGCTCGGGGAGGCTGCTCTCCAAGGCGACGCTGGCCGAGGCGACCCGCCCCCACCAACAGCAGTACGGGTACGGCTTTGACCTGCAGGACCAAAGGCGGCTGGCCAGCTACGGGCACGGCGGCGGCGCGCCCGGCATGAACGGCGAGCTGCGGGTCTTCCCCCAGCTCGGCTATGTGGTGGTCGCCCTCAGCAACCTCGACCCGCCGGCGGCATCGGAGCTCGTGGAGTTCTTCACCCTCCGCATGCCCGACCAGTAGCCAAGCTGGATCCGCCGGCATTGGGCCAGAGACGCCGGCAGCTGGTGCCCGCCGGTAGACTGAGCTGCAAGCCGAGTGTCGACTTGGGCCGTACCGCGATGATCTGGGACCAGTCATGCTGAGGTCTCCATTGGCGACATGGCTTGCCGGCGCCGCTTGGGTCGAGATCGCTAAGAACGCATTACTTCGCCCTCTACGGTCGCGCACGACCTGCGAAAACGCAGGGTTGCACAGCGGTAAGCCCCCGATTGCTGATAAGGATGAGGCCGCTGGTTCAAGTCCAGCCAGGCCCACAACACTGGCGTTTACCTGCGGGAACGCTCGTCGGCGGTCTCTTCTTGTCCCGGTTGCTCCTGCGCGTCGCGCGAGCATAGCGGTCGCAGAACGCATCCCTGAGTCTGAGGTCCGCTGGAGCGCGATGCGAAGAACGCCGCCCACGCCCTCGTTTGGACTGGCGCAGCGCCGGTCGGCTCACCGCCTGGTCAGCCAGGCCGGTCGTCGGCGCGAAGACGCCGGGCCGCCACGGCTAGCACCGAACAGGGTCCTTTGTGGACCGCCGCGTCGAAGGAGCTGCACGCTTACCCTGTTCGGGTTCGCCGGCTAGCTGGTCAACTCGGCCAAGATGGCAGCCCAACTTGAGATGATCAGTCCGTGTGCCTGATCGGCGTGGAAACTGGTACGCGACCGGGGTAGCAACGCCGCCATGGCCTCGACGTGGGCCAGTGGAATGTAACCGTCTTTGCCACCGTGCCAGACCGCCACCGGGCTGAGGACATCGCCGAGCCGGAATCCCCAGGGTCGACGCTCCAAGACCTCGTCGGAGACATATCCCGCCAGCCCCTGGCGTACCGCCTCCCGGACCATGTCGAGATACCTCGACCGGACCGAGGGGTCCTGCAGCAACAGCGCGTCAGGCTCCGGGCGAGGCA
>Ga0081538_10005923_pt1 | contig 10890 bp, 9 predicted proteins | sample TabmetS5T2R1_FD_71022 | JGI IMG/M metagenome (GOLD analysis project Ga0081538, IMG submission 71022) | Tabebuia heterophylla rhizosphere microbial communities from the University of Puerto Rico - S5T2R1 | ecosystem: Host-associated > Plants > Roots > Rhizosphere ...
TGGCGCGAGCCGGATCGCCGCCTGGAAGGCCAGCTGCAGGCCTGCGATCGAGCCGAACGGGCGTCGCCGCCACGCCTCCCGCGCCACCCAGGGCGAGTGCTCGGCGACCGCTCCCAGCGCCGCGACGAACGCGTCGGGGCCCATGGCGTCGATTTCGGCGATCGCCAGCTTCACCTTGCGCCCGCTGAGCGCCATGCGTCGGCAGCGTAGCGGTGTGCGGCATGATCGCGCCCATGGGCGACGCCGAAACCGTGCTCGAGCGGTGCGACCTCCTCGCGCGCTGCAGCGAGGAGCCCGACCGGCTGACGCGCCGCTTCGCCACGCCGGCTCTGCGCGAGGCGCGCGAGCGGGTAGAGGGCTGGATGCGCGACGCGGGCTTGGCCACCCGCTGCGATCCAATCGGCAACCTGGTCGGTCGTCTGGACGGCGGCGGCGACCCGGCGCTGGTCCTCGGCTCCCACCTGGACACCGTCCCCGACGCCGGCCGCTACGACGGGGCGCTGGGCGTGCTGGTCGGCATCGCATGCGCCGAGCAACTGCGCGAGGCCGGGTCGCGCCTGCCGTTTGCGCTGGAGGTGGTGGGCTTCGCCGACGAGGAGGGGACGCGGTACCGGACCGCCTTCCTCGGGAGCGCCGTCATGGCGGGCCGCTTCGAGACGGCGTGGCTCGACCGCGTGGATTCCGACGGGGTGTCGCTGGCCGACGCCGTCCGGGCCTGGGGTGGCGACCCGGAGGCGCTCGCGGCCGGCCGGCGCCGCCCGGAAGACCTGCTCGGGTACTGCGAGGTCCACATCGAGCAGGGTCCGGTGCTGGACCGCCGCGCTGAGCCGATCGCGGTCGTGACCGCGATCGCCGGGCGGACGCTCGCCGGCGTGACGTTCGGGGGCTCCGCCGGTCACGCCGGCACCACGCCGATGGACGCGCGCCGCGACGCGCTGTGCGCCGCCGCCGAGTGGATCGGCGCCGTGGAGGCCGAGGCCCGCGGCGGGAACGGTCTGGTGGCGACCGTTGGCGAGATCGCCGCCGATCCCGGCTCGGCGAACGTCATTCCGGGGCGCGTGGCGGTCTCGCTCGACGTGCGCCATGCCGACGACGAGGTGCGGGAGACGGCGACCGCCGCGCTGGGGAAGCGCGCGGCGGCGATCGGCGAAGCCCGAGGCGTCGAGGTGACCTGGGAAGAGCTCCAGGCGACGCCGGCCGTGCCCTGCTCGCCCGCTCTCAGCGATCGGCTCGCGGCCGCCGTCGCGGACGCGGGGCATCCCGCGCCGCGCCTGCCGAGCGGCGCCGGCCACGACGCGGTGATGATGGCCGCCGTCGCCCCGGTCGCGATGCTGTTCGTCCGCTGCGGAGGCGGAATCAGCCACCACCCGGACGAGTCCGTCTGGGCCGAGGACGTGGCCGCGGCCCTCGACGCGACCACGCGCTTCGTCGAGCGCCTGGCGGCTGACAGCGCCTAGAACCCGTCTCGGTACACGTCCTTGTAGAGCAGGTACTCCGCCGGGCCCGGTCCGGTGGCCACGAACGACTGCGGACAGTACGGCGCCATGTAGATGAAGTCGTCGCGGCGGACCTCGTGCTGCTCGCCGTCGAGGTGATAGAGGCCGCCGCCGGCGGTCATGTAGAGACCGTGTTCCTCGTCGTGGATCTCGACCTTGTCGAGACCGACGCCGGGGTCGAACGCGAGCAGGCTCATGTTGAAGTCGTGCCGCGGGTCGGTTGGATCGAGGAGCTCGCGGCGCCGGAAGCCGGGGACGCCCGTGTTCTCGTCGAAGGGCTCGTCGTCGCGATGGCCGGCGCGCGCGTCTGGAGGCGCGAGGCCGGGCCAGGGCTCGAGCCGACGCTTGAGCCAGAGCAGCTCCGCCGGGCGGTCGCCCCCGGCGAGCTCGAATGACGCGGCCGGCGGCAGGTAGCACCAGCTGCCTGGGCGCAGATCGGCATCGAGCCCGTCCGCGTGGAGCGCCACCTCGCCGTCGAGGACGTAGAGGAAGTCCTCGAAGCCCGCCGCGACGGGGGTCGAGGTGCCGCCGCCGGCCTCGAGCGCCACCAGATACTGGCCGAAGCGGGCGGGCGCGAGCCGCGGGGTTACGAGCTTGAACAGCAGGGCATCACCCAGGTTTGGGAGCCGGCTCGCGTAGCGGTTGGCCGGCGTCAGGACCGTAAACGAGGCGCCGCGCCTGCCGCGCGAGCGGGAGACCGGCATGGGCTGGTCGGTCGGACTCACGCGCCCCAGCCTGCCACCTCGGCCAGATCCTCGGGGCGCGCCGGGACCCGCGTCAACGCCCGCCCGGTGGCAGCCCGCAGCGCGGCCAGAATGGCCGGCGTCGAGGTTATGGCCCCCAGTTCGCCCACGCCGGTCACGCCGTGGGGGGCGTCGGGATTGCCGAGCTCCAGGATCAGCGAGGGCATCTCGGGGGCGTCGACGATCGTGGGGATGCGGTATTCGCCCAGCGACATGCTCTGCACCTTGCCCTCGACCACGCGCATCTCCTCCATCAAAGCCAGCCCGAGGCCCTGGAGGCCGGCGCCCTCGAACTGACCTTCGATGGCGAGCGGGTTGATCGCCCGGCCGACGTCCTGGGCGCACGCCAGCTGCGCCACGCGGGCAATGCCGAGCTCGACATCGACGTCGACGACGGCGCGGTGGGCGCCGAATGCGAAGCCGACGTGGAGGTCCCCGCGACCAGTCACGGGATCCACCGGCTCCGTCTGCCGGTGGCGGTAGGTCGCTTCCTCCTCGACCGCCTCGTCCCCGAGCAGGCGCGCCAGCTCCGGCGGGGTCGGCCGATCGCCCGGCTCGATCCCGAGCCGCGTTCGCACCGCCCGGCACGCAGCGACCAGCGCGCCGCCGAGCATCCAGGTGAGCCGGCTGGCGGAGGTCGGGCCCGCCGAGCCGACATCGGTGTCGGAGACCACAACCCGCACCTCCTCCACGCCGAGCTCGCTCCGCGCGATCTGCTCGGCAACGCCGACCATGCCCTGGCCCACTTCGGCGGCCGCGGTGCGCACCTCGGCGAGTGGGACTCCACCGGGCGCGGACAACCGGACGCGGGCGACCGTGTAGTCGTCCGTGCCCTCCGAGAAGGCGATGTTCTTGAACCCGAAGGCGTAGCCGACGCCACGGCGGATTCCCTCGCCCTCGGTCGTGCCGAAGGCGCCGCCCGGCCAAGCCCGCCGGTCCGGGCCCGGAGGGTCGGGCTCCGCCAGGCCGCGCAGGCCGCCCAGCAGCCCCTCGGCGTCAACCGGCCCGGGCACGAGCTGGCCGGTGGGCATCTCGCTGCCCGTACGCAGGGCGTTGCGGATGCGGAGCGCGACCGGGTCCATCGACAGCCGTTCCGCCAGGCGGTCCATCTGCGCCTCGTAAGCGATCGCCACCTGGGGGGCGCCGAAGCCGCGCATCGCCCCGCACGGGGGATTGTTGGTATAGGCGACCGTGGCCTCGACGCGGGCGTTCGGCACCGCGTAGGGCCCGCAGGCCTGGGTGGCGGCGTTGGCGATCACAGCCATCGAGCTCGAGGCGTACGCGCCGCCGTCGAACAGCAGCCGCGCGCGAACGCACAGCAGGTCCCCGTCCTCGCTCGCCACGTGCTCGTAGTCGAGGGTCGCGGGGTGGCGGTGCACGTGGCCGACGAACGACTCGCGACGCCCGTAGACCATCTTCACGGGACGAGCCGTCGCCAGCGCCAGCATGCAGGCATGCACCTGCACCGACAGGTCCTCGCGGCCGCCGAAGGCGCCGCCCACGCCCGCGAGCACGAGCCGCACGCGCTCCTCCGGCAGGTCCAGCGCTGCGGCCACCTCCGACCGGTCCGAGTGCAGCCACTGGGTGGCGACCTCGAGCTCCACGCCGCCGCCCGGTAGCGGCCGGGCGAGCCCGGCCTCGGGACCGAGGAAGGCCGGGTCCTGCATGCCGACCTCGTACACGCCGCGAACGATCACGGGACCATCGGTGCCGGGGTCGCCGTGCAGGATCGTCATCGCCCGCAGCTGGTTGCCTTGCGGATGAAGCCGGGGGGCGCCGGGGGTCAGCGCAGCGGCGGCGTCCGAGATCACCGCGAGCGGCTCGTAGTCCACCACAATCAGCGCTGCCGCGCGGCGAGCGGTCGCCAGGTCCTCGGCGGCCACGACGGCCACCGGCTCGCCGTGATAGCGCACGCGGTCGAAGGCCAGCACCGGCCGGTCCTTGGGCAGACCCATCCCGACCTGCTTGGCGCCCGGCACGTCCTCGTGGGTGAGCACCGCACGCACCCTCGGCAGCGCTCGCGCCGCCGTCGTGTCGATCCCGCGGATGAGCGCCGACACGTGCGGGCTGCGCAGCGTCACTCCGATCAGCATGTTGTCCGCGCGCAGGTCGGACGCGTAGGCGAACTCGCCCGTGACCTTGGGCCGGCCGTCGCTTCGCCGCAGCCGCTCGCCGACTCCGCCGCGGACCGCTGGGGCGGTCACCGAGGCCGTCATGCGGCGCGCTCCGCCAGGAGTGCGCTTTCGCGCGCCAGGTCCGTCGCCAGCGTGGCTCCGTCGGCCGTCCGCAGCTCGCCGGCCTCGACCACGGCCTCGCCGCCGACGAGCAGGCTCTCCACCGGCCGCGGCGGACCCAACACGAGCGCCGCCACCGGGTCGGCGATGCCCGCACGCGCGGCGTCGTCGAGGCGCCACAGGGCCACGTCGGCCAGCGCGCCGACGCTCAGATGCCCGATCTCGTCCTCGCGGCCGAGGCAGCGGGCGCCGTGGCGTGTGGCGAGCTCGAGTGCCTCGCGGGCGGTCAGCGCGGCCGGGCCGCCGCGGACGCGGGCCATCAGCAGGGCGGCGCGGAGGTCGTCGGTCAATTCACCCGACTCGTTGGAGGCCGCCCCGTCCACGCCGAGCCCGACGGGCGCCCCCGCGTCGACGAGCTCGCGCACACGTGCGATCCCCGCGCCCAGGCGCGCGTTGGAGGTCGGGCAGTGGGCCACGCCCGTGGCCGTCCCGCCCATGCGCCCGACCTCGCCGTCGTCGAGGTGGACGCAGTGCGCGAGCCACACGTCGTCACCGAGCCAGCCGAGCTCCTCGAGGTACTGGAGCGGCCGCACGCCGTAGCGCTCGAGGCAGAAGTCCTCCTCGTCGCGGGTCTCGGCGAGGTGCGTGTGCAGGCGTACGCCCTGGGAGCGAGCCAGCTCGGCGGTCTCCGCCATCAGTTCCCGCGTTACCGAGAACGGCGAGGTTGGCGCCAGAGCGATTCGCACCATGGCGCCGGGCGCCGGGTCGTGGTGGTGGTCGATCGCCGCCGCGCACGCCTCCAGGATCGCGTGGCGGTCCTCGACGATGTGATCGGGCGGGAGGCCGCCCTCGCTCTGGCCCAGGTCCATCGCGCCGCGGCACGGGTGGAAGCGCAGCCCGATGGCAGCCGCGGCCGCAATCTCAACCTCGAGCAGATCGCCCGCGCCCCTCGGAAAGACGTAGTGGTGGTCGGCGGTGGTGGCGCAGCCGGAGCGCGCCAGCGCCGCCAGCGCCGCGCGCGCGGCGGCGGCCACAGTGTCCGAGTCGATCTGCCCCCAGACGGGATACAGCGCCACGAGCCATTCGAACAGCGTCGCCTGCTGGGCCAGACCGCGCGTGGCGGACTGGTAGAGGTGGTGATGGCAGTTGACGAGCGCGGGGGTGGCGAGCAATCCCCGGCCGCCAATGTGTCGCCCGGCTCGCTCTCGCCATTGCGCCGGCGCCGCGCCCTCGCCGACGGCGGCGATGCGCCCGCCCTCGATCACAACGTGGCCGTCGTCGAGCTCGCGACGGGCGTCGTCCATCGTGGCGATGGCGCAGCCCTCGACGATCGTGAGTGCGCTCATCGGCTCGCTGCGAGCCGGACGGCCGCGACGATCTTCTGGTAGCCCGTGCAGCGGCAGAGGTTCCCGGTGAGACCTTCGCGAATGTCGTGCTCGCTCGGCTCCGGAACGCGCCGCAGCAGGTCGCGGGCCGCCATGATCATCCCGGGCGTGCAGAAGCCGCACTGCACGCCGCCGGCCTCGAGCAGCGCCTCCTGCACCGGGTCGAGGGTCCCGTCCGCGGCCGCCAGGCCCGCCACCGTCTCCACCTCGCGGCCCCCCGCCTGAGCGGCCGGCACCAGGCAGGCGCAGGCGATCTCACCGTCGATCGCGACGGTGCACGAGCCGCACTCGCCCTCTTCGCACGCATTCTTGGGCGCCGTGAGGCCCAGATGGTCGCGGAGCACCCGCAGCAGACTGTCCGCCGCCGCTGCCTCGTCGACCTCGTGCTCCACGCCATCGACGCGCAGCCTCAGACCCACCGAGGCTCCATCTGCTCGCGCCACGCGCGGCGCAGCGCGCGCACGGCGAGCACGGCCGCCGCGTGTCGCTTGTAGGCCGCCGAACCGCGCCCGTCGGAGCGCGGGCGGGTGGCCTCGGCCACGTGCCTACCGACCCTCGCGAGCGCCGCGGGCTCCAGCTCGCCTGGCTCGGTCCAGGCCGCCTCGGCCGCCAGTAGCCGCTCGGCGGCGGGCGCCCGGAGCGGCGTCGGCCCGCAGGCGGCGATCGCGATCGTCGCGGACCGCCGAGGGGGATCGAGCGTGACGGCCACCGCGCAGGCCGCGCGCGCCATCGCGTTGCGCGCGCCGACCTTCGCGTAGGCGCCCGGACCCGTGGCCTCCCGCGGCAGGACCACGGCGGTGATCAGCTCGTCGGAGCGCAGGTCGCAGGCGTAGGCGCCGGTCAAGAAGGCGGCCACCGGCAGCCGCCGGGCAGCCTCGGTCGAGGCCAGCTCGACCTCGGCGTCGCTCGCCACCAGCGCCGCGAGTATGTCGCCCGACGGATCGGCGACCGCCAGCGCGCCGCCGAGCGTGGCGCGGTTGCGGACCTGTCGCGAGGCGATCGTGCGGGCGGCGGCGGCGAGCACCGGGAATCGATCGGCCAGCTCCTCGATCACGCGGGTGTAGGTGAGCGTCGCACCGAGCCGGACCGGCCCTCCGTTTGCCACCCGACGCAACTCGTCGACCCGCGACAAGTCGAGCAGCGGACCGGGCCGCTCGCCCCGGTTGCGGAAGGGCATCACCTCCGTCCCGCCGGCGATCACGACGGCTTCCGGCGAATCGCTCCGAGCGCCGAGCGCCTCGCCGAGCGTGTGCGGCTGAATGACCGACACGTCGGTTAGCCGTCCGTCCTGTGCTGCGCGAAGCGGCGCAGCGCGGCCTGGGCGTCCGGCTCCCCGAAGAGGCGCAGGCAGTTGCCGGTCTCGCGCGCCATCGCCGCCTCGACCAAATCCCCGAGCCGTTGGCTCAGCATCGCCTTGGTGGCGGCTACCGCGGCCCGCGAGGTGCGCGACAGCACCCGGACCCAGTGCGCTATGCGGTCGTCGAGCGCGTCGGTGGGGACGACCTCGGTCGCGAAGCCGTGCCGGCCCGCCCAGGCCGCGTCGCGCGGCTCGCCGCCGAGCAGCAGCTCGCGGGCCGCCGTCTCGCCGACCACCTCGGGCAGCAGCAGCGTTCCGGCGCCCGTAGCGGTCAGTCCGATCGCCACCTCCGGCGTCATCAGATGCACGCCCTCGGTGCACAGGCGTATGTCGCAGCTCGCCGCGAACTCCAGCGCGCCGCCCACACAGGCGCCGTCGATGGCGGCAATGGCGGGTACCGGGGCGGCCAGCACCTCGCGGGTCAGGCGCTGGAAGGCCTCGATGGTCGCGCTCCACGCGGCCGCGTCGGCCGCGACCGCTTTCTTGAGATCGTCTCCGGCGGAGAAGTGCTCGCCGGCGCCGCGCAGCACGATGCAGCGGACGGCGTCGTCGCCGGCGGCCGCCTGGATCGCGTTCGCGATCGCGGTCATGGTCTCTAGGTCCCACGCGTTGCGGCGCGCCTGGCGGTCCCAGGTGATGACCCGGGCCGCGCCGAGCTCCGCGGTGGTGACTGTCATCGGCCGGCCCTCCTAACGGTCTCGACCACGTCGGGAAGCCGGTCCCCGCGCGCGGTCCGGTGCACGATGCGCGTCTTGTGCTCGGCTACGGGAAGCGAACCGGGCTCGAGGCGCGTGACCTCGAAGCGCACGCGCAGCGTTGCATGCAGCCGGTCGGTCACGCGCGCCAGGTCGAAGTCGGCCGGCGCCTCCGCGTACAGGCGCAGCGGGGGGACCACCGGGTCGCCGTCGGCCACCACGCAGTGACGCCCCAGCCCGGGTTCGTCCGCCAGGACCGCCCCGATCGCCTGCGGGTAGACGTTCACCGCCTGCACGCGCAGCATGTCGTCCCGGCGCCCGTCGATCCGGATCCGCGGCGAGCCGCGCCCGCACGGACACGGCGCCGTCCACAACCGCCCGAGGTCGCTCGAGCGGTAGCGCAGAAGCGGCGAGGCCTCGCGCCGCAGGTGCGTCCACACGAGCTCGCCGCTCGCGCCGTCCTCGAGCTCGACCGGCTCGCCGCTGTCCGGGTCCACGAGCTCGAGCACGGCGTGGTCCAGCACCGTCAGATGGAGACCCTCAGCCTCGCCGCACTCGCCGCCCATCGTCGACCAGACGTCGCTCATCCCGAAGGTGTCGGCCACCGTGGCCCCCCACGACCGCTCGATCTCGGCGCGCATGGCGGCCAGGCCGGCTCCGGGCTCGCCCGCCGTGACAATGTGGCGCAGGCCGAGCTCGGCGGGGTCCACCCCCGCCTCACGAGCGCGCGACGCGAGATAGGCCGGGAAGGAGAGCGTCCCGAAGATCCCCGTGATCCCGAGCTTGGGTATCAGCTCCAGCAGCCGGCGCGACTGGCCCGTCCCAACCGGCACGACGGTGGCGCCGCTCGCCTCGAGCGCCATGTGATCGGCAATGCCGCCCGCGTACAGCGCGTAGTTGAGGCAGTGCGCGACCACGTCGTCGAATCGAACGCCGGCGATGCGGAAGGCTTCCCCTCCCACCGCGGAGTTCGCCCGATGGTCGCGCTCCGTGAACCCGACCGCCACCGGGTCGCCGGTCGTGCCGGAGGTCACGTGCATGCGAACGAGGCGATCGCGTGGCGCGCATAGGTGCGGGCCCAAGGGCGGGTTGCGCCGCTGGCCGTCGCGGAGCTCGTCCTTGGTGGTGAAGGGGAGAAGGCGAAGGTCGGCCGCCGTCCGCACGTGCTCGCGCACGCCGCGGAGCCGCTCCGCGTAGAAGCTGCTCGACGCCTCGAGGTAGGCGAGCTGCTCCTGCAGGGCGCTCACGCGCGGGAAGGGAGCTCACCGGTGGCCGCGGCCGCGAGGGCAGCGTGAACGGTGCGGCCATACGCCTCGATCGCCACCCGCAGGTCGTCCTCGGGGGTGTCCTCCTCCTTCGTATGCGAGACCGGCGGCGAGGACGAGGAGAAGACCATCACGGTGGGGATCAGCCGCGCCATCTCGGCCGCGTCGTGGAGGGGTCCACTCGGTATCGCGGTGTCCTTGCCACCCGCCTCGACCACCGCCCGCCGGGCCAGTCCGATGAGGCGGTCGTCGAAGGGGATCGGCGGGATCGACCAGACGTGCCTGAGCTCCAGCTCGCAGCCGTGGTCGCCGGCGGCCCGCTCGCAGGCCTCGCTTGCCTCGGCGAGCATCGCGGCGAGGGCGTCGGGGTCCAGGTGGCGCTGGTCGAGGAGCATCTCGGTGCGCCCGGCGACGGCGGTGACCACCCCGGGCTCGCTCGTCGCGCCGCCCACCGTGCAGACGCCTTCGTGCCTGAATCCCACCTCCCGGATCGCAAGCGCCGCCTCTGCGGTGGCGGCGAAGCTGTCCCTGCGAAGTCCCATCGGCGTGGCGCCGGCGTGGGCCGTCTGCCCCGTGAAAACCGCCACGTGACGCTCGACGCCGCAGGTGCCGAGCACCGTGGCGGCCGGCTCGCCGCGGCTCTCTAGCACCGGTCCCTGCTCGATGTGCATCTCGAGGTAGGCGCGGGCGCCCTCCAGCCTCGCCCCCGACTCGTGTACGCGATCGAGCTCCACGTCATAGCGCGCGACCACGTCCTCGAGTCGTTCCCCGTCGCGGTCGCGCAGGTCGCGCACCTCGTCCACCTCCAGCGTGCCGGCGCAGGCCGACGACCCGAACAGGCTGCGGCCGAATCGGGCGCCCTCCTCGTCGGCCCAGTCCACAAATCGCAGCCCGACGGGCCGCGTCTCGCCGAAGGAGTGAGAGCGCAGTGCCTCGACGGCCGCGAAGATGCCAAGCGCGCCGTCGAGCCATCCGCCCGCGGGCACCGAGTCCACGTGCGAGCCGACGATCACAAAGCCGTCCTGCTCGCCCGCCAGCTCCGCCCAGAGGTTGCCCGCTTCGTCGATCGAGACGTCCACCGGCAGCTCGTCCAGCCGCGACCGCAGGAACTCTCGCGCGCGCGACCACTCGTCCGTCCAGCACACGCGGCGGGCGCCGTCCGGGCCGCCGGTGAGGCGCGCCAGCTCGCGCAGGTCGTCGAGCACCCGACCCGTGTCCATCACCGACGTCACGGTCACGATGCCACCGGAGTGGGGGCGCCGAGCGAGCGGGGCACGAACTGGCCGTGGCCCGACTCTGTGAGGATCTCGCCCCGGTCGTAGACGACGGTCCCGCGGCACAGGGTCTGGCGCACGCTGCCCGCGGACGTCTCGCCATCGAACAGGTCGTAGTCGACGTTCATGTGCGACGTGCGGGTGGAGAACTCGAACGGCGTCGACGGATCGAAGACGACCAGGTCGGCGTCCTTCCCGGGAGCGATCGAGCCCTTGCGAGAGAGGCCGAAGCGCCGGGCGATGGCGGTGGAGGTGAGGTCGACCAGCTCGCTGGGAGTGATCCGCCCGCTCTCGACGCCCAGGTCCCACAGCTTCACCAGGCGGTGCTGGATCATGGCCAGGCCGTTCGGGATCTTCGAGAAGTCGTCGCGGCCGAGGGCCTTCTGCTCGCTGTTGAACGGGCAGTGGTCGGTGGAGACGCTCTCGAGCACGCCGCGATCG
>Ga0081538_10005924_pt1 | contig 10889 bp, 13 predicted proteins | sample TabmetS5T2R1_FD_71022 | JGI IMG/M metagenome (GOLD analysis project Ga0081538, IMG submission 71022) | Tabebuia heterophylla rhizosphere microbial communities from the University of Puerto Rico - S5T2R1 | ecosystem: Host-associated > Plants > Roots > Rhizosphere ...
GCAGACCGGCCCCGACGGAGCCGCCGAATAGTGCGCAGCAGCTCCGGCCGATTCACGGTCGCGTTCCGAATGAGGATCCTCTTACGCGACCCTCACGGCTCCTGCGACACGTGCGGTGAGCGTCAGCCGCTGTCGTCCAGCGCGGCGGTGAGCTGCTGCAGGCGGGTTTGCAAGTCGATCAGTTCGTCCGGGGACAGGCCGGTGGCCCTCAAGGCCGCGAGGGGCACGCTCCGCGCGCGATCCCTCATCGCGTTTCCCTCCGTCGTTAGCAGGACGATCACCGAGCGTTGGTCCTGCGCGTCGCGCTCCCTCCGGACGAGCCCGGCCGCTTCCATGCGCTTCAGCAGTGGAGACAGCGTGGCGGAATCGAGGCGCAGGAACTCGCCGAGTCTTTTGACCGAGAGGTCGCCGTGCTCCCAGAGCACGAGCATCACGAGGTACTGCGGGTACGTGAGTCCGGTGTCGGCAAGAACCCGCCGCGGCGGACTACGGGATCGAGGTTCTCGGTCCACCTGGGACACTCCCCGGGAGCATCGCGGCCGAGAGGTGAGACCGCCAGGTCAGGAGGATGGGACGCCAGCAGCGTGCGCATCCCGGACGGCAGCGATGGCCTCGCGCTGATTCAGGCGACGCCTGAGTACCGGGCCACCCGCAAGGGCCTCGACCTGGTGCCCGCCCTCATCGCCCTCTCGCGCTGGGGCGACGCCTACGAGTCACCGAACGGGCCGCCGCGGGAGTTCTTTCACTCGCAGTGCGGCCACTCGATCGAGTCACTGCTGTATCGCCCGCACTGCCGGCTGGACGTCAGACCCGAACAAGTACGGGCTAGGCCCGGCCCGGGCTCGAGCCCGGAGCAGCGTGCCGACGGCGAGCTCCGGGTCGATCGCCCGCCGGCGCCCGGAGCTAGGAGGGCGCTTCGGCGCCTCGCGCCGAGGCGTCGAGCCCGAGGTGCTCGGCCAGCCAGCTAGCCTGCCTGGTGCGCTCATCTCGATATGCGGCGGGCCCAGAGATCTCGTCGGCGATCCTTGCCGCGACGAAGCCGAGGAGGGCCGGACCCTCACCCACGGCCGGCTCGACCACCGCGTCCCAGTGCTCGAGCGGCGGTGAGGCGCTGAACGCGAGCTCGTGCGCGCGGTCGGCGCAGGCGCGGGTGTAGGCGTCCCGGAGGTCGCCGTCCCATGCGTCTATGCGCCGTAGCAGGCGGCCGCGCGAGCCCACGAGCTTGCGCCGGTGCTCCACGACCTCGCCGTCGAGCTCGATCGCGTAAAGGGTCCGGCCGGCCCAGAACGGGAGGTCGGACACGCGGCAGGCGTGGATGCCGCTCCGGCAGGGATCGACCGGCGCCTCGACCCACTGCCCCGGCGCGCCCGCGGGGAGCGTCCAGCGAAAGCCCGAGAAGACGCTCGTGCCGTCGGGCTTCAAGAACTTGTAGGCGATCAGGGTCGTTTCCAACCCCTGAACGCGGCCAGCAGGCGATCGCGGGTGTCCGCCGGCAGGTCCTCCTCGCGAATCTGCCCGACGGCCGCGACCGTCGTCCGCATCTGGTCGACGTAGACGGCGCACCCATCGCAGAAGTTGAGGTGCTGCTCGAACAGCTCCAATTCTTCCGAGGGCAGGGCGCCCTCGAGGTAGTCGGTCACCAGCTCCACGACCTCGCGGCAGGTGATGTGGTCGGGCGACTCAGCCATCCAGATGCCTTTCGAGGGCGGCGCGCACCCGCGATCGCGCTCGGTGCAGCAGCACCCGCTGGTTGCTGTCGGACACGTCGAGCGCCTCGCGGACCTCCTCCGCGGTGAAGCCGGCGACGTCGCGCATCGTGATCACCATACGCTGCGCGTCCGGAAGCTCCTCGATCGCGCGCTTCACCACATCGAGGGTCTCGCGGCCGAGCAGGGCGTCGGCGGGCAGGCTCCTCCAGTCGCCGGGGTATCCGGTCCAGTGGCCGGCAAAAGCCGCGCCGGGAGGATTGAAGCGCTCGGGCTCGACCGCGGGCTCCTCTTCGTCGGCCGGTACCAACGAGGAGAAAGGGACGCTGCGGGCCTCGCGCCCGCTGCGCGTCAGCGCGGTGTTGACGACGATGCGCAGGATCCAGGTCTTGAGCGACGAGCGGCCTTCGAAGCGGTCGAGCCCGTTCAGGACCCCGAGCCACGCTTCCTGGACGACCTCCTCTGCCACGTCGTTGCTCTTCACGTAGTAGCGCGCCACGGCGATCATCGTCCCGTGGTAGGGCGCAACGATCGACTGGAACGCCGCCTCGTCGCCGTTGCGAAGCCGCGTGACGAGATCGGCCTCGTCCGTCGGGGCCGCATCAGTCCGCTGGTCTTCGTGGACCGGGTCCACCCCTCAACGGACGACCCTAGCGCGGCCCTCATGCCCCCCGCAACGGCGCGCCCCGAACCCGACCGAGAACGCGCGATACCAGATCACGACCTTCGTCAGCCGCGAGAGGTCCGTGCCTCGCGTGATCTGGTATTGCTGGTCGCCGACGTTGCCCTTGAGTCCGCCGAGGTCCACGAAGTGGTCGCCGGGGAGTCCGTGCTCGTGAGCCAGCCCCCGCCCAGCAGCACAGCGACCACGACGGCCACGGACGCGGATCAGCAGCGGGGCGGTCACGAGAACTTGGTGACGGGCCGCTCCTGGAGCACGCCGTTGACGTCGATGTTGACGATGAACAGGTCGAGGATCGAAGTGAACACCACCGCGGCTGCGGCGGCGCGTCGATGCCGCCTTGGGTGCGGGCGCTGCCGCGAGCACCTCGACTTCGACGCCCTCGAGGTCAGGCCGGGGCCCGGGCTGGCAGCCGCACGGCCGCGAGCCGTCGCCGGCGCTCGGTAGCCACTCGCCGCTCGCCGCACGCTCGTAAGAATCGGTTCCGTCCGGACGGAAGGTTCTAGGACCGAACTCTGAGAAACAACGGAGGAGGATTCAGATGGCCGAGTTCCCCGCACCCGAGGAGGGGATCCTGCTCACCCACTTCATCGTCTCCGACGATGTCGAGCGCTCCCGCCGCTTCTACACCGAGGTACTCGGCGGCGAGACGGTCGGGGCCGGTGAGCCGTCCTTCGTCCAGCTCGCCAACGCCTGGATCATCATCAACGTCGGCGGCGGGCCAACCGAGGACAAGCCGACGGTCGTGCTCGAGGCACCCCAAGACCCGGACCGGACGAGTAGCTTTCTCAACATCCGCGTCGCGGACATCCAGGCGGTGTACGCCGAGTGGAGCTCGCGTGGAGCCGAGTTCCTCACGCCGCCACAGGACCGCCCCGGAGAGTTCCGCTGCTACGTCCGCGACCCGGACGGCCACCTGATCGAGATCGGCCAGACCAAGCCCGAGTTCCTGGAGCAGGTGGCAACGTAGTGCGCGCCGCCTGGTATGAGCGACAAGGCGCCGCCCGAGACGTCCTCCGGGTCGGTGAGATGCCGACCCCCGAACCCGGGTCCGGCGAGGTCAGGGTCAAGATCGCCGCCTCTGGCATCCACGTTGGCGATCTCGGCAAGCGCCGCGGGTGGTGGGGATCGGTCATGCCCTTTGCGCGAGTGATACCGCACGGCGACGGAGCGGGCACGATCGACGCGATCGGCGCCGACGTCGAGGCGGACCGTCTCGGCCAACGGGTCTGGGTCTACCTCGCCCAGTCCTACCGACCGTTCGGCACGGCGGCCGAATACACCGTGGTCCCCGCGGAACACGCGGTCCCGCTGCCCCGACGACGTCCCGTTCGAGCAGGCCGCGGGTCTCGGGATCCCCGCGATCACCGCGCATCGTGCCGTCTTCGCGGACGGTTCGGTGACAGGAGCTACGGTCGTGGTGACCGGGGCGGCCGGGGCGGTGCGGTTCCTGAGCAACGACGACTTCCCGGAATCCGCCAACCGTGACGCCTCCGCCGCGCTGACCGACGCACTCCGAGCGGGCGACCTGCGGTACCCCATCGCCAAACGCTTCGGCCTCGAGGAGATCGTCGAGGCTCACGAGACAGCTGAGCAACTCGGAGCCGCCGAGCGCGTGGTAGTTAGCCCTCACATTGGAAAGGACCTGTCATGAGCGTCTTTACACGCGCCGAGTTCGACTATCTGCTCACCGAGTTCGAGCACCTAGTCACCGAGCGCCGGCTCGGGCGTCTGGCGACCGTCGGCAAGGACGGCACCCCGCATGTCGTTCCGGTCGGCTGGAGCTACAACGCCGAACACGACACCATCGACGTCCCCGGCTTCGACCTCGAGCAGACGAAGAAGTTCCGCGACGTCGAGCGCTCGGGCCGCGCCGCGATCGTGGTCGACGACCTCGCCAGCTTCGATCCCTGGCGGCCGCGCGGGGTTGAGGTGCGGGGCCGCGCTGAAACGGTCCACGACGGGCGACCGCTGATCCGCATTCACCCCGAGCGCGTCGTGGCCTGGGGGATCGAGGGCGATGAGATCCCACCTGAGGAAGCGGGACGTGGTGCGCGGAATGCAGCACGTACAGCTTCCGGAGATGGAGCTGAACCGGCTGACGGAGCAGGCCCTGGCCGAAGCGGCGGCCGGGCGCATCAAGCCGGTGATCGGCCGGACATTCCCGCTCGCGTAGGCCGCGGGTGCGCACGGCGCGATCGAGCGCCGCGAGGTGTTCGCCCGCACCCTGCTGCTCACCTGAGATTCATCTGTAACGCCGCGGCCTCCGGGTGGACTTAGACGTGAACACGGTCGATCGAGAGCCGGGTCCAACGTCGAAGTCTGGCCCCGCACGCTGTGGCTTCGGCGTGGCCGGCCAAAGAGGCGCCGTCCGAGTCCCATGGGTGCGTGCAGGTGAGAACCGCGGAGTCCGACCGCAGGAGTTCGCTTCCCGCGCAGCTCACGCCGCTGGTCGGACGCGAACGAGACGTCGAGGCTGCCTCCCGCCTGCTCGAAGACGATGAGGTACGCCTCTTAACCCTCACCGGCCCCGGGGGTGTCGGCAAGACCCGCCTCGCCATACAGGTCGCGGCGGAGCTCGCCGAGGGCTTCGAGGACGGGGTGTGCTTCGTGTCGCTGACTCCCGTGGCCGACCCGTCCTCGGTCCCGTGCGCGATCGCGGCGGCTCTCCGCCTTAGCGGACACGGCAGGGGCCTGTCCCCGGACCGGATCAAGGAGCGCCTGCGGAGCCGTTGCCCCCTGCTCGTACTCGACAACTTCGAGCACGTTTCGGCGGCATCGCCGCTGGTGGCGGAGCTCCTGGCCGACTGCCCCGCCCTGAAGGTGTTGGCCACGAGCCGCGCGAGCCTGCGCCTCTCCGGTGAGCACGAGTTCGCGGTCTCACCGCTGTCGGAATCCGCCGCGGTCGAACTGTTCGTGCAGCGCGCTCAGGGAGTGCGGCGAGAGTTCGAGCTCACGGACTCCAACGCGCCGGCCGTTGCCGAGATCTGCGCGCGTCTCGACGGCATGCCGCTCGCCATCGAGCTGGCCGCCGCCCGCGTGAGGCTGCTGGACCCCGACGAGGTGCTGGGCCGGCTCGCGCACCCGCGCGAGCTCCTGACTGACGGCAGGAAGGATGCGCCGCCGCGCCAGCAGACGCTGTGGGCGACCATGGACTGGAGCCACGAGCTCCTCGACCCGGCCGAGCAACGGCTCCTGCGGCGGCTGGCGGTGTTCGCCGGGGGCGGCACGCTCGGGGCGGCGGAGGTCGTGTCCGGCGCCGCCGGCCGGTCCCCCTCCGACGTACTAGGGCCCCTGACGGGGCTCATCGACAAGAGCCTGCTTGTCCGGTCGAGGAACGGAAGCGCCGAAGCACGCTTCGAGATGCTCGCCACCGTCCGCGAGTACGCGCTGGAGCGCCTGGCGGCGAGCGGCGAGCTGGACGCCGCGCGGACCGCACACGCGGCCTACTTCTGCGATTTCGCCGAGGCGGCGGGCGCAAAGCTCACCGGTCCAGAGCAGCAGCGCTCGCTGCACCGGCTGACAGAGGAGTCCGACAACCTCCGGGCCGCGCTCTCCTGGTCGGTCGAACGGGGCGACGTCCAGACGACTCTCCAGATCTGCTGCGCCCTCTGGCGCTTCTGGCTCCTGTCCGGCCGGCTAAGCGAGGGGCGCCGCTGGCTCGCCGCCGCGCTCGGGTGTAGCGACGACCGAGCGTCCATCCTGCGGGCCACGGCGCTGGCAGCCGCGGGGGTGTTGGCCGCGTACCAGGCTGACTACGGAGACGCGGCGAGCTTGTGCGAGCAGAGCCTGGCCCGGGCCCGGGAGCTCGAAGACAAGCGGGGGGTCGCGGACGCCCTCAGCGGGCTCGCGCTCCTGGCCCAGCGCACGGGTAGGCCCGATTCCGCGAGCGAGGTCTATGCGGAGGCGCTGGCGAGGTACCGAGAGCTCGGCGACAAGCACGGAATCGCCCGTTCGCTCGAGGGGGTTGGCCAGAGCCTCTACGTCAGCGGCGATTATCAGGCAGCGCTGCCGCCCTTGGCGGAGAGCGCCGTCCTCTTCAGGCAGCTCGGGGATCGCCGTGGGGTCGCCGCCGTGCTGCTTCACCTGGCCGGTGTCTACCGAGCCCAGCGCAATCCGGTAGGGGCGCAGCGCGTTCTCGCCGAGGCGATTCCGATCGTCGACGAGCTCGGGGATCGCTGGGCGACGGCACGCGGGCTGCTCCTATCGGGACTCGCGGCCACTGACCAGGAGGCCCATCCAGAGGCGGCGTCGGACCTGGAGAGGTCGCTGGCGATCTTCACCGAGCTAGGCGACGAGCTGCTCCTGAGCGCCTGCGTGCTGGGCTTTGCGAGGATCGCCGCCGCGCAGGCCGGCCCGGAGCACGTCACCCGGCTGCTGGCGGCTGCCGAGCGGACGCGTGATGCCGCCGCTGCGGGATGGCCGGCCTTCCTACGCGCGGTGTACGAACACGAGCGGACCCGGGCGCGAGAGCGCCTGAGCGAGGACGCGTTCGCCACGGCCTGGGCAGAGGGCAGCCTGATGACCGCCCAGGAGGCGATCGAGGCGTATCGAAGCGCCACCGCCAACTCTCCGCCCCGCTATCCGGCGGGGCTGACCGCGCGCGAGGTCGAAGTGCTGTGCCTGGTGGCGACGGGAGTGACTGACGCGAGGGTGGCCGAGGAGCTCGTGGTGAGTCTCCGGACGGTGCACTCGCACTTGCAGTCGATCTACCGGAAGCTCGGCGTGAGCTCGCGCACCGCTGCGACGCGCTTCGCGATCGAGCGCCGCCTCTCCCAGCCGGTTTCCGTCAATACCGGTTGAGAGCGCGCTCGCCGCGGAAGTCGACCATCACGGGTACATGGACTCGGGCGGCACGACATGCTCCTGGCTGTCGAGGATCTCGTGTTGTCCGTTCGGCAGGGCGTCGGCAACCTGACCTCCGACATCGATCATCCATTCGGGGCTCGCCCACCGGGTCTTGCCTGGGCATCTCGGCGACCATCTCGGGAGGCAACCGACCCCTGCTCGCCGTCGCCGAGCCGGTCGAAGGCGATGAGCGTGCCGTCACGGCGGCGACCGTGGAATGGGCGACGTCAGTAGTTCTACCTAGCCGGAGTCAGGCCTCCTTTGACGATTCCAGTAGGCGATTGGGGCACTTCTGCCGATGTCCGCCGGAGCCCTCCCGCCTACCTTCGACCGCGAGACCGATGTCCTCCCCGGCGCAACTCAGGCCACGATCCGACGCCCTGGTCGACCGCCTCAGGGCCGGCGGACACGAGCACGAGGAAGCTCTCGGCGAGCTGCATGCGCTGCTGCTGCGCGCGGCGCGTTTCGAGGTCGCAAGACGACGGGCGGCGCTCCCGCATCTTCGCGGCGACGAGCTCGACGACGTTGCGCTCGAGGCGGCCGACGACGCTCTCGTCGCGGTACTCGCCAAGCTCGACGACTTCCGAGGCACAACCCACTTCAAGACCTGGGTGTACAAGTTCGCGCTGCTCGAGACCGCGAACAGGCTGAGACGGAGGGACTGGCAGCGGCGCGAGATACCGCTCGACGCCGAGGACTGGTCGCTGTTCGCCACCTCGGCAGGATCGCCGGCCGCGGAGGCGGAGCGCGCAGAGCTCCTGTCGGCGGTCCAGCATGCCATCGCGACCGCTCTGACCCCGCGCCAGCGCGACGTGCTGGTAGCGGTAGCCCTGAACGACGTGCCCGCCGACGTCCTCGCCGAGCGCCTAGGCACAACTCGCGGAGCGCTCTACAAGGTGCTCTACGACGCGCGCCACAAGCTTTCGTCCGAGCTCGCCCGATTCGGCCTGACGCCCGCGGGCGCATAACCCGGGACCGACGTGGCGACTGCGGCGCGCTGCTAGCTTCGACCGGATGCCCACGCCACACGCGGTCAACCGCGGTTCGCCGCTCCGGCGCTTGCTTCGGTCGCTTAAGGTGGAGGTCCTCTGTGACGAGTGCTTCGAGCGCCTCGACGAGCTCGTCGAGCTCGAACTCGCCGGCGTCGATGCCGCCGACCGGCTGTCAGGCGTGCGCGCCCATCTGGACCGCTGCGGCGCCTGCCGGGAGGAGTACGAGAGCCTCGGCGCTCTGCTGCAGGCGGACGCCGACGCCGAGCGGGGATAGACCGCCGATCAGAAGTCGATCGGCAGGATCGCGTCCGCTGCAAGTGCGCGTGCGAAGCGGTCCAGCTCCTCCTGCATGTTCGAGCGGGTGACCTCGTCGATGGCCACGAGGATCGCGGTCTCGCCGCGCTCTAGCTCCGCGTCGTAGCGATCGACCGCCGCGCGCTCGTGCACGCCGCGGTCGCTCCACCAGCAGTTCGGGCAGAGCAACTCGACGTAACAGGAGCCAAGGCCGAAAGGCTCGAAATCGATCGGCTGGACAAGGTCGCTGTGGCACGCCGGGCAGATGTGGAGCCCTGGTGAGGCGCCGATTCCCATGCTTGCTTTCCGTCCGAACGCGAGTCGTTCTTACGCGACGTAAGAAAGGAAGCGGGATCGACGGTAAGCCTCCAACACGACCCCCTGGAGGTGAGGGACACATGTCAAGTACCAACAGTCCGCAACGCAGGCGTCGACCGCTTCGCCTTGCAATCGCGGTGGCCGGCGTCGTCGCCACGGTGAGCCTTCTCGTTCCGCTGCTCAGCTCTGCGCAAGAAGGGGTGGACGAGGTCAGGCCGTCCCCCCCGTCGATCGGGGCCGACGTGCCGGTCACATACTTTGCTCCGCCAGCCTCGACCGATGAGCAGGGTCTGATCGGCCCATTGCAGCTGCTGAGAACAGGGCCGGTCGATCTGGATGCGGGAACGATCACGCTGCCGCTGTACGAGGGCCGTGTGCAGCCCGGGAACGGCGCACAGAAGCGCCAGGCGACCAAGGGCAGGGTGCGCAAGAGCAAGGGTGTCCGCCGGCGGACATCCGGGCGCTCAAGGGCCCGCACTCGGAAGGTGGCCAGGTCCGTCGTCAGGCGCGCGCGCGGTGGACCGATCGCGCTGAGCGCGAGCAACAGCGGCGGACGCAAGCAGTGGTACATCCTCACCGACACCTCGGACAAGGAGGAGGCGGACGCGCTCGGCCTTCTGCACTCGGCCAAGCTCAAGTACACGAGCGTCGCGCAGCGCACGGCGAACCTGAACGGTGAACGCGCGCTCGTCTTCAACGAGGGCACGGTCGACTTCTCGCCCGAGCGCCGCGCGGAGCCGGGCACGGGGCCGGACGCGTTCCCGCCCCGCGTGGCCGAGCCGGGCTCGGTCGGCTCGCCTGACTACAGCCCGCTGGTGAGCGTGAGGAACCTCGGTAACACGGTGTACAACGCCCCGGTTCTTGCCGACAACGTGTCGGAAGAGCAGCTGAACCAGTTCTGCGACGGCAACGTCGACCACTCGTTGGTGCACGACAACGTCGTCAAGATCTGCCCGCGCGACCAGACAGTCACGCTCAGGGCCACGACGGGCTTCAGCTTCGCCCGGCCGATCCTCTATCTCAGCACCGACGCCAACGACCCGGCGTTCGCGACGGCCGAGGGCGTGACCTACGCACCCGGCCTGCGGAACGTTTCGGTGGGCGGCGACGACAGCGCCTTCAGCGCCATCGAGCGGATCTTCATTGCCACCAACGGACCGACCGGCGTGGGCAACCCGCAGCGCCAGGGGCTCAACAGCGCCCTGCGGGGCGAGGGCGGCCCGCTGAACGTGTTCGGCGGCATCCCCACCGTGGCAAACGACTACAGCCCGCTGTGGGACGCGAACATCTACAGCTGGACCAGGGAGGCGATCGAGCGCGGCTACCGCTCGCGCAACTTCGAGGAGTTCCGCATCCTCGGCCTGGCCGCCCAGGGCCACATCACGGGGCCGAACGGGGGGCGCTTCGGATCGAGCGGCGTGATCATCAACTGCCCCCCGATCTTCCGGTTCTTGTAGCGCCCGGTTCCGCGTCGCCCGAGAGCCCGAATCCCGCCCCGGCGGGATTCGGGCTCGGACGACCAACGCAAGGAAGGAAACGGACATGAGCGTCGCGAGAAACTGGTGCCACCGGGCTCCTGGAAGGCCGAGGGCATGCACTCGACGGTTGGCATCGACGTCAGGCGCATGGGCCGTCTCGACGTTCCGCGCCGGCTTCCGCCCCGTCGACGCAAGCCTGCCCTCGGGCCCCGACGGCGCCGAGCTGGAGGACACGGTGACGGCCTCTCGTTGTCGTTCGGTGATGCGTTCACGGTCCGCGCCGCACTCACCGGGGTGGCGGTCTTCCGACTGGTTACGCGGTCCGGTCAGGCGGCGCCGACGAACTCGAGACCACCCCGCTTGACCCGGGGGTCCTCGAAGCTCCACCACCTGTTGCCCCTCCTCGTTTTGCCGCGCCCGAGATCGGCGTGCTCGGCGACGCCGTTCACCGCTTAGCACTTCGTTCCCGGCGCGCCGCCGCGGGGCGTCGGCCGTCGATCTCTCTCGCGAAGTTGACGGCGCGCAGGTGACCGAGGCGGTCGTCCGTTGCCATGGTCGCGGGCCTCGAATC
>Ga0081538_10005925_pt1 | contig 10887 bp, 11 predicted proteins | sample TabmetS5T2R1_FD_71022 | JGI IMG/M metagenome (GOLD analysis project Ga0081538, IMG submission 71022) | Tabebuia heterophylla rhizosphere microbial communities from the University of Puerto Rico - S5T2R1 | ecosystem: Host-associated > Plants > Roots > Rhizosphere ...
GGCCGGCTTCGGGCGGCGAGTACAGGACGAGCTCCGACAGATCGAGGTCGGACAGATCGACGCCCCAGGTGGGAATCGGCTTGCGCTCGAAGATCTCGAACGACTTCAGGCGCTTGTCGCGCATCCATTCGGGCTCGCCCTTGACACGGGAGAGCTCCTCGATCACTTCGCGGGAGACGCCCTTCTTGGCGACGAGCTGACCTTGCTCGTTCTCCTTGATCGAGCTTGGCTTGGGGACTCGCGTCTTGTCGGTGGCTGCCATTCGCTCCAAATTCCGCTTTCCGAGGTCGGAAATGAGATTCTAGCGAGACTCGGCGCTGGACCCGGGTCCGGATTACCAGACCGCACCAGTCGGATTTAGGGTACCCTAAGCCCGGTGCTGCGGAAGGTGGGAATCGTGATGGTGGCGGCCGTACTCGGGGTGGGCTCGGCGCTTGGCGTCGCGGCCTGTGGCGAGGACCGCGAGGGCGAGGTGCAGTTCGAGAACGGGACTGGGACGGCCGGGACCGGGACCGCCGGAACCGGAACCGAGACGGTCGGGACGGGAACTGTCGAGACCGAGTCGCCCGAGACGGAGGCCGAGACGGAGACCGGCGAGGCCGAGACCGAGACTGCTCCCTAGCGTGTCCCGCCGCAGCCTGCTCCTGATCCTCATCGCCAGCGGGGCGCTGGTTGTGGCGGCCTTCGTGGGGGTGGTGCTCGCGACCTCGGGGTCCTCCGACGACGAGCTCGTCATCTACTCGGCCCGCTCCCACTACGGGGAGGAGAAGCCGTTCGAGGACTTCGCCAAGAAGAACGGCATCGACCTTCGGATTCGCGGCGGCTCGGCCTCGGAGCTGTACGAGCGCCTGAACAGCGAGGGGGCGGACACCCCGGCAGACGTGCTGATCACCGTGGACGGGGCCAACCTCTGGCGGGCCAAGGAGGCCGGCCTGCTCGAGCCGCTGCACGACTCGAAGATCGACGCGGCCGTGCCGGCCGATCTCCGCGATCCCGACGACGAATGGTTCGGCCTCCTGCTGCGGGCGCGCACGATCATGCGCTCGACCGAGCGCGTCGGGCCGAACGAGGTGACCACCTACGAGGGCCTCGGCGACCCGCGCTGGAAGGGGCGCCTCTGTCTGCGGTCCAGCACGAGCGACTACAACGTCTCCTTCGTCGCCGACCGCATCGCCAAGGACGGCCGGGCCGCCACCGAGCGCATGCTGCGCCGCTGGATGGCGAACGACCCGCGGATCTTCGGCTCGGACACCGACGTGCTCGATGCCATCGCCGATGGCGACTGCGACGTCGGCCTGACGAACCACTACTACCTGGAGCGCGAGCTGGCCGACGATCCGGACTTCCCGGTCGCGCCGGTCTGGGCCGACCAGCAGTCCCGCGGCACACACGTCAACCTCTCGGGGATCGGCGTGGTGCGGGGATCAGACAAGGCCGACGAGGCGCGCGAGCTCATCGAATACTTCCTCAGGCCGTCCGAGGAGCGCGTCTTCGTTGAGAACAACCACGAGTTCCCGGTCCGTGGCGGCACCGACTTCAAGCGCGACCCGATCGACGTCGCCGGCGCGGGAGAACATCTGGGCGATGCGCTGAGGTTGATGGATGAAGTCGGATGGGATTGATGCTTGGGCGATCCTGACGGTCGTCTGCGCGGCCGCCGTGGCTGGGCCCCTGATCGGGCTTCCGCTCAGCTTCGTCTTCGCTCCAGGGAGCCTGTCTGAGTTCTCGGATCTGGTGCCCGAGGCCGTCGGGGCGACCCTCGTGCTCGTGGCGGGCGTGGGAGCGGGAACGCTCGTACTCGGGACGGCTCTCGCCGCCCTCGTCTCCTTCTGCGACTTCCCGGGTCGCGGCTGGATCGAGTGGACGCTCGTGCTGCCGCTGGCGATGCCCGGCTACGTGTTCACGCTGTTCGCGCTCGGGCTCGATCTGCCGGGCATCCGCTCGTCGCTGGGCGCGATCGGGGTGTTCACGCTCGTGCTCTACCCATACGTCTACCTGCTCGCGCGGGCGGCGTTCCTGGCGCAGTCGCGCACGCTGCTCGAGGCCGCGCGCGGGCTCGGCTTGTCCCGCCGCGCCGCGATCATGCGGGTCGGCCTGCCGCTCGCCCGGCCGGCGATTCTCGGCGGCGTGGCGCTCGCCCTGATGGAGGCGCTGGCCGACTTCGGCACGGTGAACCTCCTCGGTGTCCAGACCTTCACAAATGCGATCTACAAGGTCTGGTTCATCGCCTTCGACCGCGACGCGGCGATGCAGCTGGCCACGCTGCTGGTATCGGTCACGCTGGCGCTACTGGTTCTTGAGCGCCTCGCGCGCGGCCGTGCCCGCTACCACCAGCTGGCGGCGCGCGGCGACCTGGCGCCGCCGGTGCGCCTGCGCGGCGCGGCGGCCGCCGGGGCAGTTCTCGGACCGCTCGCGCTCGTGGGGATTGTGGTCGCGGCGCCCCTCGCGCAGCTCGGTGTGTGGTCGGTCGACTCGATTCGCGACGGCCTGCTCGCGCCCGAGTTCGCGACCGACGCGCGCAACAGCGTGCTGCTGGCTGCAATGAGCGCCCTGCTGGTGCCGCTGACTGCGGTCCTCCTTGCCTACGGCGCACGGGGGAGCCGCTCCCGCCTGGCGGCGGGGGCGGCCCGGACCGCTACGATCGGCTACGGCCTGCCCGGCTCCGTCGTGGCGGTGGCGGTGATCGTGCCGCTCGGATGGATCGAGCGCCGGATCGACGCGGTCGCGGGCACCGGCCTTCTCCTCACCGGCACAGTGATCGGACTCTTCTACGCATACGTCGTGCGCTTTCTGGCGCTCGCCTGGGGGGCGGTCGAGGCGAGCCTCACCCGCATCCCGCGCCAGCTGGATGAGGCCGCGCGCGGGCTGGGCGCCGATCGTCTCGACGTGCTCGCGCGGGTGCACGTGCCGCTGATGCGCACTGGGCTCGTCACCGCCGCACTGCTCGTGTTCGTAGAGGTGATGAAGGAGCTGCCGGCCACCCTGCTGCTGCGCCCCCTGGGCGGCGACACGCTGGCGATCGCGGTATGGCAGGCGACGACCGAGTCGCTCTTCCGGACGGCCGCGCTGCCCGCGCTCCTGATCGTGCTGGTGGGCCTGCTGCCGGTGGCGGCAATGATCCGCCTCTCCGGCCGCCGGGGCGCCGAGCTCGAGGCGGCGCAGACGGCCGGTGCCTGGGCCGAGGAGCTGGAGGAACGCCGGGTGGTGCCGGCGTGAGCGAGGTCCGCCTCAACCGAGTGTCCAAGTCGTTCGGTCCCGTGCAGGCCGTCCGCGACGTGACCCTGGAAATCGAGCGCGGCGAGCTGCTGGCGGTGCTCGGCCCCTCGGGTTGCGGCAAGACCACGCTGCTGCGGACGATCGCGGGCTTCGAGCGCCCCGACGCCGGATCGGTGCTCGTCGGCGATGAGCTGATGGCGGGACCCGACGGCTTCGTGCCCCCCGAGCGGCGGCGGATCGGGATGGTCTTCCAGGACTACGCGCTGTTCCCGCACCTCACCGTGCGGGCAAACGTCGCCTTCGGACTGGCGCCGCGAGCGCGCGACGAGCGCGAGCGGCTCACCCGCCGGACGCTCGAGCTGGTCGGCCTCCAGCACAAGACCGATCGCTACCCGCACGAGCTCTCGGGGGGCGAGCGCCAGCGTGTGGCCCTGGCCCGCGCGCTGGCGCCGGAGCCGGCGCTGGTGCTGCTCGACGAGCCGTTCTCGAGCCTCGACGCCGGACTCCGGGCCGGGCTGAGGCGCGAGGTCGAGCTGATCCTGCGCGACGCGGAGGCCACGGCGCTGCTCGTGACGCACGACCAGGAGGAGGCCCTCTCGCTCGCCGACCGACTCGCCGTAATGCGCGAGGGACGGATCGTGCAGGTCGGTGCGCCCGAGGAGGTCTACGTGCGGCCGGCCAGCCGCTGGGCCGCGCAGTTCGTGGGCGAGGTGAACGTGCTCGCCGGGGTGGCCCACGGAAGCGGGGTCGAGACCGAGCTCGGCGTGTTCGACCTGCGGGCACCTGCCAGCGGCTCCGTCCACGTGGCGGTGCGCCCAGAGCAGCTCGAGCTGCGCGCCGACCACGACGGCAACGCAGAGGTGGTCGCGCGAGAGTTCCGCGGCCACGACGTGCTCTACCGCCTCCGCCACGAGGCCGGTCGAGTGGTGCTCGTGCAGCTGCCGTCGCTCGAGCTGCACGAGGTTGGGGCGCGGGTCTTCGTGCGCCCGGCAGCGTCGGCGGTGACGACGTTGGTTGATTAGGGCCTCGGTCCCGGCTTCGCTGCGGCGCTGGTCTCCGCCGGCCGGGTCAGGCAGGGTAAGGGGCTGTGGGCCCATTGCCGTCCTGGATTACTCCCGTAGTGCGCATCCGGTTGGCTCAGCTGGTCGATTGGAGCATCGCGCGAACGTCCCGCAACCCGCGCTATGCGAGGTACTCCGGGACGTTCGGCGTTCCGCCACCCCCCGACCCGCGAACGTCCCTGACTGCTTGCTATGAGGGGTAGTGCGGGACGTTCGATGGTGACCGAACCGGCACGACCGCGTATTTCGTGGTCTATTCAGGACATCACCGCCGGTCGCGGCCCGTGGCGGCGCCGGCGGAGCGACCTCCCTGCCCGTCGGCGCTGACCACACTGCCTCGAAGTAGCCTCCGCCCCGTGAAGCTCTACGTCTGCTGGGGCACCTTCCCGGCGCCTTGGCGGCCGGGTGGACACCCGTGCAGGAACGCGTACGAAGCGCTGCGCCAGGCGGGTTGGGAGCCCGAGGTGAAGAAGGTCTACGGGCTCGGTCCGCTCCCCGACTTCATGAACTCCACTCGCAGCGAAGTCCGCGAACTCACCGGTCAGAACTGGGTCCCGGTGCTCGTGACCGACGAGGGCGAGACGATCGTCGACTCGAAGCGCATCGCCGACTGGGCACGGAACCACCCGGCCGGCGGGGTCTCACAACCGACCGTCTGACAACGTTAAGTCGACTGTGCGACGCCCGGCCGAGAGCGGGTGGCTGCTCTGGGCCGCCCTAGCCACGATCTACATCGTCTGGGGCTCGACCTACCTCGCTATCCGCGTCATGGTCGAGACGATGCCGCCCCTGCTCGCGGCTGGGGCGCGGTATGTCGTCGCGGGGTCCGTCTTCTGGGCGATCCTCAGAATCGCGAGCGGCCCGCAGCGCGTGCGAGCGACACCCCGTCAGCTTGCGGGCGCCGCGCTCATCGGAACGCTGCTGTGCTTCGGGGGCAACGGTCTCGTGACCATCGCTGAGCGCGACGTGCCCTCGGGTCTCGCCGCGCTGATCATGGGCGCGATGCCGCTCTGGGTGCTGCTCATGCGCGCCGGTCACGGCGATCGTGTGCCGCGGGCCACGCTCGCCGGCGTCGCGGTGGGCTTCGCGGGGCTCGCGGTGCTCGTGCTCCCGGGCGACCGGCCCGGCGACGCGCCGCTGTGGGCGGTGCTCGTCGTCGTGGCGGCGTCGGTGTCCTGGGCGTGCGGCGCGTTCTACTCGCCGCGCACTCCGCTCCCGAGCGACGCGTTCGCCTCCACGGCGTGGCAGATGCTGTTCGGCGGCGCCGGCATGCTCACGGTCGGACTGGTTGTGGGCGAGGCCGGCGACGTGCACGCGTCGGCGTTCTCCGCCGACTCGCTGATCGCGTTCGTCTACCTGATCTCGGCGGGATCGCTGCTCGCCTTCACGGCGTTCGTGTGGCTGCTCCAGAACGCCCCGGTCTCCACGGTCATGACCTACGCGTACGTGAACCCGGTGGTCGCCGTCTTGCTTGGCTGGGCGATCCTCTCGGAGGAGATCACCGCGACCGTGGTCATCGGCACCGTCGCCATCGTGTTCTCGGTGGCGACCGTCGTGCGCAGGGAATCGTCAGTCGGGCCAGGACGCGTCGCCGGTCGTGGCGCCGCGCATGACCTTCAGCGACAGCAGCGCGCACTTACGGCGAGTGGGGGAGATGTCGATTCCTAGCTGGTCGATGACCCATTCGGCGTCCAGGCCCTCGACCTCCTCGACCGGCATCCCGATCAGCTCCTCCGAGCTGATCGAGGCGGCCGCCTGCGAAATCGCGCAGCCCTGACCGTGGAAGCGGAGGTCGGCGATCTTGCCGTCCTCGACCACGATGTGCACGCCGAGCTCGTCCCCGCACAGCGGGTTGTGGTCGTGGAACTCGAGGTCGTGCGGCTCGAGCATTCCGAAGTTCCGCGGGTTCTTGTAGTGCTCGAGGATGTAGTCGCGGTAGAGGGCGTCCATCAGAGGCGAAAGACCTTCCTGGCTCCGTGCAGCGCGGAGATCAGCGCGTCCACGTCCTCGCGCGAGTTGTAGACCTGGAACGTCGCCCGCGCCGTCGCGGCCACGCCGAGCAGCCGCATGAGCGGCTGGGCGCAGTGGTGGCCCGCCCGGACGCACACGGCCTCGCGGTCGCACAGCTCGGCGATGTCATGCGCGTGCATGCCGTCAATTGCGAACGAGATGACCCCGCCGCGCCGGTCGAGCTCCCTGGGGCCGAAGAGGTGAATGCCGTCGACCTCCGCCAGGCGCTCGAGCCCGTAGTGCGTGAGGTCGCGCTCGTGCGCGCGGACGTTCTCCATTCCGACCTCGGCCAGGTAGTCGATCGCCGCGCCAAGCCCGATCGCCTCGGCGATGGCGGACGTCCCCGCCTCGAACTTCCACGGCAGCTCGTTCCAGCTCGAGTGCTCGCGCTCGACCCGGGAGATCATGTGACCGCCGCCGAGGAAGGGCCGCATCTCCTTCAGCAGCTCGCGCCGGCCGTGGAGCATCCCCACCGTCGGCCCGAGCGCCTTGTGGCCCGTCCAGGCGTAGAAGTCGGCGTCGATCGCACCCAGGTCCACCGGCAGCTGCGGCACGCCCTGCGCGCCGTCGATCACCGTCACCGCGCCCGCGGCGCGTGCGCGGCGCACAATCTCCTCCACCGGGTTGATCGTGCCGAGCACGTTCGAGACATGGGCGAACGCGACGAGCTTCACGCGGCCCTCGGCCAGGACGGCGTCGAGCTCGTCAAGCGACAGCTCGCCGCCGTCGGATACGGAGAGGTAGCGGAGGCGGGCGCCGGTGTCCTCGCACAGGAGCTGCCAGGGCACGATGTTCGAGTGGTGCTCCATCTCGGTGATGAGCACCTCGTCGCCCTCGCCCACGTTGTCCCGCCCCCACGCGTAGGCGACAAGGTTGATCGCCTCGGTCGCGTTCCGCGTGTAGATGGAGCAGGCCGGATCCCAGCCCACGAAGGCCGCGATCCGCTCGCGCGCGCCCTCGAACATCTCGGTGGCCTCGCGGCCGAGCTCGTAGACACCGCGGTGCACGGTCCCGTAGGAGGTCGAGTAGAAGCGCTCCATCGCCTCGATCACCTGGCGCGGCTTCTGCGCACTGGCGCCCGAGTCGAGATAGACGAGCCGCTTGCCGTTGAAGCTGCGCTGGAGGACCGGGAAGTCCGCGCGGATGTCGACCAATGGCCGCGTGGCGACGGTCATGCGGCCTCCGCGCGCTCGCCGATGAACTCGCGCACCTGCTGCTCCGCGCCGCGGAGCTTCTCGGCGATGCGCGTCCGGACGAGCGCCTCCAGCCCCGGGTCCTCGAGCCGTTGGACGACCTCCTCGAAGTACCCCTCGACCAGCACACGGACCGCCTCCGCCCGCGACAGGCCCCGGGTCATCATGTAGAAGATCTGCTCCTGGTCGAGCTCGCCCACGGTGCCGCCGTGCGAGGCCTTGACGTTGTCGACCTCGACGATCAGCGACGGGATCGCGTCGCCCTTCGCCTTCGGCGACAGCAGCATCTGGTGCGTCTGGAGGTAGGTGTCGGTCTCGGTCGCGCCCGGGACGATGTGGATCAGGCCCTCGTACGAGGCTCGCGACTCGCCGGTGAGGGCACCCTTCCAGACCGTGTCGCCGGTGGTGTGGCCCTCCTCGTGTTTGTCGGTGGTGAACAGGTCGAGGTGCTCGTCACGCTCGGTGAAGTACATGCCCGTGTGGCGCATGTCGGAGCCCTGCTCGGCGGTGATGATGTCGAGCGTCTGCTTCGTCAGGTGGCCGCCGAGGTGGATCGGGACCCACTTCACCTGGGCGTCGCGTCGGATCTCGACTCGGCGCGTCGAGATGTCGTACACCTCCCCGGAGCCCCAGTCCTGGTAGTGGGCGAGGTTCACGTGCGAGCCCGGGAGCGCGTAGAGCTCGAAGGCGCCGGCGTGCAGAGCCTGGCCCTCGAAGTCGGGCGCCACGAAGTACTCGCGGATCTTGCACTCGGCGAACTCGCCGACCACGGCGAGGGTGTGCGCGTACTGCGCGGTGCCCGGCTCGTCGATCAGCCATACGACCTGGATCGGATGCTCGAGCTGCACGTCCTTCGGCACGTGGACGAACACGCCGCCGGTCCAGAACGCCGCAGTGGCGGCCGGGAACTTCCCCTCGTCGTACGGAAGGCGCTTGGCGAAATACTGCTCAACCAGCTCCGTGTGCTCCTCGAGCGCCTGCTCGAGGGGCATCACCACGATGCGTTCGTCGGCCACATGGGAGTAGACGACGCTTGCGCCGCGCTGGACGATCAGGCCGGCGTGCTCCTCGTCGCCGAGGTCCTGCCGCACGATCTCCGGCAGCTCCTCGAGCGGCTCGTAGCGCCGCGGCTCGAGCTGGTCGAGCTGGAGCTTGCGGACGGTGGTGGTCCAGAAGCCGGACCGGCGCCAGGTAGGCAGCGGCTCGGACTCGAAGACCTCGAGGGCGGCCTTGCGGCGGTCCTCGACAAAATTAGGAGGCACCCGCAGCCACCTCCTCGCGCACCCACTCGTAGCCCTTGTCCTCGAGCTCGTCGGCGAGCTCCGGTCCGCCCTCACGCACGATCCGCCCGTCGAGCATGATGTGCACGAAGTCCGGGTGCACGAGGCCGAGGATGCGCGTGTAGTGCGTGATGATCAGGAAGCCGCGCTCGGGGACTCGCATCTCGTTTACGCCCGCTGCGACGATCCGCAGCGCATCGATGTCGAGGCCGGAGTCGGTCTCGTCGAGCACCGCGAACTCCGGCTGGAGCATCGCGAGCTGGAGGATCTCGGCGCGCTTCTTCTCGCCGCCCGAGAAGCCCTCGTTCAGGTACCGGCTCGTGAAGTCACGGTCGATCCGGAGCAGGTCCATGTTCTCCCGGAGCAGCCGGCCGAACTCCTTGACCTTGATCGGCTCCTCGCGCCCTGCGTTGACCGCCATGCGCAGGAAGTTGGCGACCGAGACGCCAGGGATCGTGGCCGGATACTGGAAGGCCATGAATAGGCCCGCCTTGGCCCGCTCGTCGGGATCGGCCTCGGTCAGGTCCTCGCCGTCCAGGAGGATGCGACCGTCGGTCACCTCATAGACGGGATTGCCCATGAGGGTGTTGGCGAGGGTGGACTTGCCGGAGCCGTTCGGGCCCATCAGCGCGTGGGTCTCGCCGCGCTTCACGACGAGGTCCACGCCGTGCAGGATCTCCCGCTCCTCGGTGCGGACGTGCAGGTTCTGGATCTCCAGGGTCATGCAGTGACTTTCTCCGTTGGCTTGGTCTTGCTGGGCGGCCGCACGAGGTCGGCGAGCGTCATGTCGTTCAGGGTGCGGACGATGGACCCCTGTACGCGGGTCCAGAGCAGCTTCGTGGGGCAGGGGTCGTGACCCAGCTCGCCCTCGCGAACGCAGACGAGGCCGCGCTCGGGATCGGCCGTGATGCACTCGATCGGGGCGATTTCGCCCTCGAGCGCGCGCACCACCTCGGCCATGCTGATGTCCTCGGCCGGGCGTGCGAGCGTGTAGCCGCCGTGCGCGCCCCGGCGCGACTCGACCAGCCCGGCGCGGCGCAGCCGCTGCACGAGATGCTCGAGGTAGGCGAGCGGCAGGCCCTCCGCGTCAGCGATGGAGCCGAGCGAGATCGGGGCGTCCCCGGCGCCGTCGCGGGCGCGAGCCTCGCTCGCCGCGGCGGCGAGATGCGCCATCACCCGCACGCCGTACTCGGCCTTGGTCGAGAACATCATCCGGATAAATCCTACTCGGTGAGTCGGAGAAACCTGGGGTGGCTAGGTCCCAGCGCCGCCCTCCAGCAACCGCAGGTCGTGGGCGAGTCGCTCGGGAGTCGCCTGCGACCCCGGGTAGCCCACGCGCTGATAGCCGCGGCGGTCGACGAGCGTGATACGCGCCTGGTGCTCCTGGGTGACGGACTGGGGCCGGATGGCGAACCCCTCCCACAGGCGACGCAGCTCTGCGCGGCTGCCGAGCACGAAGTCGAGCCGGCCGACGGCCCGCTGCTCGACGAGGAACGCGCGCGCAGCGCCACGCTGACAGGCGAACTCGCCGCGGCGAAGCAGGAAAACGAGATGCAAACGGCGCAACTGCGCAAGGCCAGCGAGGAAATGGGACAGCTCAAGCAGGCGACGGAACGCGCCATGACCGATCTGCGGCGGTCCCTGCAGCAGCAGCGCGACCGAGCCGTCAGGGGGCCCGGCCTCCCGGTATGCGCGCCCGGCGGCGATCGGCACGGATGCACTCTACGGCCTCATAGACTGGGCGCCGTGCCCGAGCGCGCCGCCCTCGAGAGCCGCACCACCGAGCTGCTGCAGCGCCTGATCCGCTTCAACACGGTCAATCCACCGGGCGACGAGGGACCCGCCCAGGAGTGGCTCAAGGGCCTGCTCGAGCAGGGTGGCTTCGACTGCGTACTGCTCGAGGCCGTCCCCGGCCGGCCGAACCTCGTGGCGCGCCTTGCGGCGGAGGCGGACGGGCCGGTCCTCTGCCTGCTCGGCCATGTGGACACCGTGCCGGCCGATCCGGCTGACTGGCAGCTCGGCCCCTGGTCGGGCGAGCTGCGCGACGGCTGCGTCTGGGGGCGCGGCGCCAAGGACATGAAGAGCCAGGTGGCGGCCGAGGTGGCCGCCGCGCTCGCGTTGCTCGAG
>Ga0081538_10005926_pt1 | contig 10887 bp, 8 predicted proteins | sample TabmetS5T2R1_FD_71022 | JGI IMG/M metagenome (GOLD analysis project Ga0081538, IMG submission 71022) | Tabebuia heterophylla rhizosphere microbial communities from the University of Puerto Rico - S5T2R1 | ecosystem: Host-associated > Plants > Roots > Rhizosphere ...
AGCCGGCCCGGCAGATCTCGCAGGTGTTGTCGGATGCGAAGAACGACCCGACCACGAACTGGCCGGGCTTGATGGTCGTCACCTCGCTGCCGACGTCCTCGACGATCCCGCCGTACTCGTGACCCATCGCCATCGGCCACTCAGGCGTGTCGAGCCCGCGATAGGGCCACAGGTCGGACCCGCAGATGCACGTCGCGGACAGGCGAATGATCGCGTCCGTGGGTTCGACGATCCGCGGCTCCTCGCGTTCCTCGACCCGCACATCGCCCGGGCCGTACATCACAGTCGCTCGCATGGTGTGTCTCGCTTTCGTGTCTAGGGTGACTCGCCGGTCCTTCAGGAAAGCACCGCGGCCGGGGCCGTGGCAGTCCCTGTTGAGAGGGGTACCGGCAGGGTCTCCCAGACTGCCGCGAGCGGCCCTACGCTGTCTGATCGGTGGACGCGCGAAGCGAGATCCGAGAGTTCTTGACCTCCCGCCGGGCGAGGATCACGCCCGAGCAGGTCGGGCTGATCTCGTATGGCAGCCGCCGCGTCCCCGGTTTGCGCCGCGAGGAGGTCGCTGTCCTGGCCGGCGTCAGCGTGCCCTACTACACGCGGATCGAGCGGGGGGACATGAGCGGGGTCTCCGACAGCGTGCTCGAAGCGCTCGCCCGCGCTCTGCAGCTGGACGAGGCGGAGCGCGCGCACCTGTTCGATCTCGCGCGTGCCCTGAGGCCGGTGAGCTCGCCGCGGCGCCGACGAGCACCCAGGCAGCGCGTGCGGCCGAGCATCCAACACGTTCTCGACGGGCTCACCGGCGCGGCGGCGTTCGTCCACAACGCCCGCTTGGACAACCTGGCTGTCAACGAGCTCGGCTACGCCCTCTACTCCGACATGTTCAGCCGGGCCGCCGGCCCAGGTCCGGTGAACAGCGCCCGGTACGTCTTCCTCGAGCCGAGCGCCCGCGAGTTCTACGTTGACTGGGACCGCGCGGCGAGCGACGTCGTCGCCGTGCTGCGCTCGGCGGCCGGCCGCGACCCGTTCGACCGCGGCCTCTCAGACCTCGTTGGCGAGCTCTCGACCCAGAGCGCCGAGTTCCGCACGCGCTGGGCGGCCCACAACGTCCGCTTCCACGACACCGGCACCAAGGAGCTCCACCACGCCCTCGTCGGCGACCTCACCCTCACCTACAACCGCATGGAGCTCGCCGCTGACCCTGGGCAGGCCCTCACGGTCTGGACCGCTGAGCCCGGATCCAAGTCAGCGGAGGCGCTCAGCCTCCTCGGAAGCTGGGCAGCCACACAGGACGAGGAGATCACCAGTGCAGAACACGAGGAACAGCCTCGGCACTCAGGCCGGGCCGAGTGATCGGTCGTCGCCAGCGCTGGCAGGCGCCGTTCTCCTTGTTAGCAACACGATCGAGGTTCACCAGGGGTCTACGGGCTTGTCATCTCCAGTCACCTTGAGGCATTTCTAGTGGCGTGGATGCGGCGCTACGAGGCGACCTGAGGTGACTCCTGGTGACTGGTGGTGACATCGTTCCGAAACTCGTAATGAAGGGGTCCCCGGTTCGAGTCCGGGCGTCGGCTTAGCTCATTTGCAGGGATGTTTGTCATCGCTGGCAACATCCGTGGCGCCTTTCGGGTACGAATCGGGTACATCCGACGACTCCTTCTCAGATGGTGAAGTGGTCACTCCCGCAGCGAGGTATCTGGTGATTTGCAGGGAGTTCGTCACCGTTCGGCCTCCTCTCACGCTTGAGCTGGCTTGCCCGCGAGTGCCCGCGAGTGCCCGCGAGTGCCGGCGCGGGAAGCCTCAGTTGAACGATTGCCGCCCGGCCGTCAGTCGGCTCCGACCTCCGCGAAGGCGCGGACCGGGAACGAGGCGCCCGTAACGATGCGGAGGGGGACCGCGAAGAAGCGGAAGCCCGTCCTCGGGAGCGAGCTGAGGTTGCAAAGGTGCTCGACGATCAGGATCTCGTCCGCGAGGAGCCGCGTGTGCACTCGGCGAGTCGGATCGTTAGTGTCGTCGACGTTCCAGAAGTCGACGCCGACGAGCCGGGGTCGCGCGCGGAGGAGGAGCTCCAGCGCTTCCGGCGAGATGTGCGGCCCCGGCTCCCAGTAGGCGTCGGTTCCCCAGCGGGCGTCCCAGCCTGTACGGAGAAGTACGGCGCTGTCAGCCAACTGCGCCTCCTCGGCATCGAGCGAGACCGCACGGTCGGCACCGACCTTCCCGTCGAGCGCCACGCCGGGCACACCCGCCACCGACTCGAGCGGGATCGCGCTGAGGTCGCGCTTCTCGCGATGACGGTGGAAGGGACTGTCGAGGTACGTCCCCGTATTGCCCACCAGGTCGACTTTCGAGATGTAGAACTCCGCCTCTCCCTGGTAGCGGGGCCGCGATTGCTCGTGATCCATGAACGCGGTGATTTGAGGGCTGGGGAGGCCGGGGAACACGGTCATCCCGTCGCTGATCTCATGACTCAATTCGACATAAACCATGGCCTACAGATCATCCCACCGGGACGCGCGGCCGGCGCCCTGGCACCGATCAAGCCTCACCTCAATGAGAGGCCAACCGATACAGCACCGGTTGGGCGGCGACACCGTTTGCAGCAAAATGCCGCAGGACGTAGGTGCGGAAGGTGCGCTTGAAGATGAGCGCTGGCACGACGTTCCAGAGGTGATCCCAGCGGGCGTGGTTGACGAGCCGGTACCGCGGCTCACTCGTGTCGTCGGGCAAGAGCACGGTCGAGTTGTCCAGGCCGGTCTGGTCGCGGAACCACCCCGCGGTGTATTGCCAGGCGGCCAGGTTGAGGTCCGTACGGTCGGCGAAGAAGTAGTTGAAAAGGAAGACACCGTCCCGACGGTGGTCGACGGGCCCCATCCGACGGACGTTATGCGCGCGCAGCCGATAGCTCCGGCGGCTTCTCGCCTCGATCATCCTCGCCAACCTCGCCCACGGTTCTTCGTGCTCGATCTGCTCGGCCGTCTCGGGGGTGGACGTCTCCACGAGGACGGCCAAGTCGAAGCGGGCGATCGGGACTTCAGGGCGGTCCTTCAGGACCTCGCCGGGCTTCGCCGGGGCCAGGAGCCCGTTGAAGGCGACCGCCTCGAGGACTCGTTCATCGGCGCGCAGGGCGGGCAACAGCTCCGTGGCGGAGCGGAGGAGCGCACGCTTGGTGCGGCTGTTGGGCAGGAACATCGGTCGCCGGTCGATCTCGGCTGCCACCAGCAGGTAGCCCGAGCGTGCCGGTTCGACCAGCCTCGCCTTGGGGAAGGTCCTGCCCACGTCGACGTACGTGAAGTCCGGGGCGATCTCCTCAATGCTGGCCTGCTCGGTGTTCATCTCAGCTCCTTTCGTCATCATGAGGCCCCTATCGCTCCGCCGGCGCCGGGGTTGGCGCCCGAGCGACCTCGACGTCGAGCCTGGGGAGGATGCGGTCAAGCCAGCCGGGGATCCACCAGGTCGCACGTCCCAATAGCTGCATCACGGCTGGAACGAGCATCATCCGAACGACTGTCGCGTCGACGAGGATTGCGGTCGCCATGCCGATACCCATGAGCTTGAGGAAGACCTCGCTGCTCCCGACGAAGGCGAGGAACACGACCACCATGATCGCCGCGGCGGCCGTGATGACGCGCGCAGTCTTGGTGACCCCTTCGACGACGGCGCGGCTCGCCTCGCCGTGCTTGAGGTACTGCTCGCGCACGCGCGAGAGCAGGAAGACCTCGTAGTCCATCGAGAGCCCGAAGAGGATCGGGAACATGATCACGGGGATCGCGGCAGGCAGGGGCGTATCGGTGTCGATTCCGATCAGCTGGGCGAAGAAGCCGCCCTCGGCAAAGAGTGCAAGCACGCCGTAGGCGGCGCCGACGGAGAGCAGGTTGAAGAGGGCCGCCTTGAGCGCAAGGGCCGGTGAGCGGAAGACGACGAGCATCAGGAGCATCGAGAGCCCGAGCACGCCGGCGAAAAAGAGCGGCAGTCGATCGGCGACGAGCGCCCCCTCGTCGATGAACGCCGCCGTCTGACCGCCGACATGGACGGTGAGGCCGCTGCCGGCGGTCTCCCTCGGCAGGACGTCCGCGCGCAGCCGATTCACGAGCTCGGTCGTGGCGCTGTCCTGCGGAGAGGTCTCCGGCGTGACGATGAGCATCGCGGCGTCGCCGGCGGCGTTGAGCCTCGGCTCCCCGACGGCGGCGACTCCGGGGACGTCCTCCAGGCGATTCGCAAGCGATCCCAGCTCGACCGCCGCGTGTCGCTCGTCCAGCTCGGCCGCTAGGACGAGCGGCCCGTTCGCGCCGGGACCGAAGCCCTCGCTGATGAGGTCGTATGCCTGGCGCGTCGTCATGTCCGCGGGGTTGTTGCCGGCGTCGGGGAAGCCGAAGCGGAGGCCGAGCGCGGGAGCGGCGAGGACGAGCAGAATCGCCGTGCCGACGATCGCGGCTGTCCACGGGCGCCGCTGCACTGCCCGGCTCCAACGGGCCGCCGGTCCTCCGTCGTCAGCGCGGCCCGGCCGGAGGGCGCGACCGAGGCCCGGGATGTGCAGCCGGTTCACCTTCGTCCCGAGGAACGCGAGCAGGGCTGGGAGGAGCGTTACCGAAGCGGCCATCACGACGAGCACGGCGATTGCGGCCGAGACGGCCACGCCGCGCAGGTAAGGGATGCCGACGAGGAAGAGACCAAAGAGCGAGATCACGACGGTCGTTCCGGCCACGAGCACGCTGCGCCCGGCCGTCTCGACCGCCTCGATGACGGCGCCCCGCCGGTCGGCACCGGCCGCGAGCGCGGCTCGGAAGCGGGTGAGGATCAGCAGCGCGTAGTCGATCCCGACGCCGATCCCGAGCAGTGTCGCGACGGCCTGCGCCCAGTCCGGTGTGTCGACGACCGCAACGGCGGCGCCGATCAGCATGGTGGAGATCATGAGGCCGAAGAGCGCCGTCACGATCGGCAAGCCGGCGGCGACGACAGAGCCGAACGCGACGAGGAGAATGAGCGCCGCGGCCGCGATTGCCAGCAGCTCCGCGGGCGCGCCTTCCTCCTCGATCGTGCCGCCCCCGAGCTCGATCCTCAGACCTTGGCCGCTTGCATCCTCGGCCAGCTGCACGAGTTCGGTGCTCGTTTCGGTCGGAACGTCCCAGGAGGGGCGGTCGAGCTGGAGCCGGGTGACGGCGATCGTGCCGTCGGGCGAGACCTCCGGCGCTCCTGCGGGAGCGTTGACGCCTTCGAGCCGGGCGGCCTGCTCAAGGAAGCGCTCGACCCGGGCTGCGATCGCCGGATCGCGCGCGCCAGCTGGCGCCTGCCAGACGACGTCGATTGTGTCGCCCGAGTTGCCTTCGAAGCGGTCGGCCAGCAGCGTGGCCGCCGCCTTCGACTCCGACCCGGGTGTCGAGGAGTCCTGATCGAATTCGCCCTTGAGCGGTCCGGCGATCAGGATCACGACGGTTAGGAGGGCGATCCACGCCAGCACCATCCGGCCGCGCCGGCGGTAGGAAAGGTCGGCCATCCGGGCAAGGAACGTCATCGCGAACTCCCTCTCTTCGCTGTGTTCATGCAAGTGACGGTAGGCGGCGCGCACCCGCGCCCGCGACATCCCCGGGGCCGAACTTGAACGTACGCCCTGGGGATGATTCGAATCCGCCCTTGGGAGGACTGCCGCGGAAGATGGCGCGCGCTACCGTCCCGGAGAGTGAGATCGCCGTTCGCTCTTGCGCAGGATGACCGGCTGCGCCAGTCGCTACGGATCGACGGCGCGATCGCGCTCCTGCTCCTCGGGCTCGGCGAGTTTCTCCTCTTCACGGGAGGTATCGGCGAACCCGACCCGGGGACGCGCGGCCCCGATGTCCTCAGCGTCGGACTGGTCGCCCTCGTCACGCTGCCCCTCGCCGTTCGCCGCCTGCTCCCCGTCGGTGTGTTCGTCGTCTCGACGGCCGCCGCTGGCACGCTGAACGTCCTCGAGTATCCCGGCGAGCTGATGGTCGTCCCGGCGGTCGCCGTCTACACGTTGGCGGCCGTCCCCGATCCAGGCCGTCGTCGCCGTGCAGCGATCGCAATCACGGGCTTCGCCGCCCTGACGAGCGCGTCGATCCTTGGTGGCGAGACAAACGTCGGGGCGGGATTCATCAGCTTGGCCCTGTACTGGGGCGCGGCCTGGTACGTCGGCCGCCTGTCGCGCTTTCGCCGCGAGTACCTGGCAGCGCTCGAGGAGCGTGCCCGCTGGGCCGACCGTGAGGCCGAGCAGGAGCGCAGGCTCGCGGCCGCCGAGGAGCGCGCGAGGATTGCGCGCGAGCTACACGACTCGGCCGGCCACGCGATCAATGCGATCCTCCTCCAGCTGCAGGCCGCACGGGTGCTGCGTGACCGCGACCCGGAGCGGGCAGAGGCAGCGCTGGACACGATCGAGCGCGTGGCGCGCGAGACCATCGGCGAGATCGACCGCCTCGTCGGCGCCGTAAGAGAGGAGGGCCCGGCGCAGGTATCGCCCCTCCCGGGGGTGGGCGCGATCGAGGCGCTCGTCGAGCAGCATCGGATCGCGGGTCTCGGTGTCAATGTCGAGGTGCGCGGCCACCGACGGCCCGTGCCGCGCGCCGTCGACCGGGCCGCCTACCGCATCGTCCAGGAGGCGCTGACGAACGCGACCCGATATGGAGAGGGGAGGGCGGAAGTTCTATTGGATTACGACAACGGCGCGCTCGAGCTCACCGTCGAGAATCCGGTTGAAGCCGGCGCTTCGGCGCGGGAGGGCGGCGGTCATGGCATCACCGGTATGCGTGAGCGGGCGGCGCTGCTCGGCGGCACGCTGGAAACCGGGACCGAGCGCGGCGTTTTCCGCGTCCACGCTCGTCTCCCTTACAGGCAGGTCGGCCAATGACGCCGGCGGCGGTACGCGTCCTGATCGCCGACGACGACGATCTCGTGCGGGACGGCCTTGGCGCCGTACTCTCGAGCGACGAGTCGATCGAGGTGGTGGGCGAGGCCGCCAACGGGCGCTATGCGATCGATCGCGCCCGCTGGTTACGGCCGGACATCGTTCTCATGGACGTGCGCATGCCGGACCTGGACGGGATCAGCGCCACACGCGAGGTGCTGGCAGTTGCGCCCGAGACGAAGGTCGTCATCCTCACGACTTTCGAGCAGGACGACTACATCTTCGGCGCGCTGAAGGCTGGGGCAAGCGGATTCCTGCTCAAACGCAGCCCGCGCGCCGATCTCATCGCCGCGATCAAGGCAGTTGCGGCGGGCGAGGGGCTCCTCTCCCCGTCGGTGACACGGCGGGTGATCGACCGCATGGCGAGCCAGCCGTTGATCGGCGAAGGCGAAGACCCTCGCCTAACCGCCCTCACACCTCGGGAACGAGAGGTGCTCACCCTGATCGGACAGGGCCTCAGCAACGGCGAGATCGCCGAAGTGCTCGTCGTCGAGGAGACGACGGTCAAGACGCACGTGCGGCGCATCCTGGCGAAACTCCATCTTCGCGACCGCGTGCACGCGGTCATCTTCGCTTACGAGTCGGGGCTCGTGCAGGCCGGTATTGCCGCCGAAGAGCGGTGACCGGGTTGTAGCGCGTGGGTCACCCGGGGCAGGGCTGGGGGCACGGCAGTCGAGGTCGCCGCGGGATGTGTCTCACGCGCCAGAGCCCGAGTGTGGCGAGCGCTAGCCCAGCTCCGACTAGGGAGTCGAGGAAGAAATGGTTACCGGTGGCAGTCACGGCGATCGCCATGACGGCGGGATGAGCCGCGAAGAAGATCCGGACGGAGCGAGCCGGCGCCATGCGGAAGGCGAATAACCCGATGAGCACGCTCCAGCCGACGTGCATGCTCGGCATCGCGGCATAGGGGTTGAATCGAATGCCGGAGAACGAGCCTTCCTCGCCGCGCACTGAGAGCCCGACCGTGTCGGCGATGCCGAGCCCGGGCACGAGGCGCGGGGGCGCCGTCGGGAGCATGACGTACGCCATCGAGGCAAACACGAGCGAGAGGAGAAGCACGGTCCGGAGCTCGCGGTACGCGTCGGGATGGCGGAGGAGCAGCCAGACGAGGACACCCACGAGCAGCGGTGCGAAGCCGAGCATGTAATACGCAGACAAAACCTGATGCAGGGGAGCGAGTGCATCCTGGAGCCTCTCCTCGTGGAACAGACCCAGGGATCGCTCGGCCTCGATCAGCCCTCGCGCGTTCGCCAACGCTTCGTCCGCGTCGGCGATCGAGATGCCGCGGACGAGCAGGTACAGACCGTAGACGGAGATCCAGAGAGCAAGCTCGAGTGCTGCGGTCCGAAGCACGGTGACTCGCGGGAAATGGACGGCCGCGGCGCGCCGTCGGACACCGGCGATGGAGTCTGCCCGAGGGGAAGTCGGCGCGGTCGCGGCCATGCCACGACGCTAGGCACCGGCCCGATCCCTCCGAAACATCCGCCGGGATGAAGATGTGCGTCCTCCCACGGGCGGACTCCGATCATCCCTCGGGTGTCATCCAAACCGCCTCTGAGGTGGTCTTTGGCGGTCGCATCAAGTCGCTCCCAGCCGGGTACAAAACGGGTACGTCAGCGAGGGCACGGGCGGCCACACGCGTCCACCTGGGAAGTGAAGAAACGGGCCCATTTGCGGCGTGAACATGCCCGCCCGAGCCCGCGCGTGGACGCGCGTCCCTCACTCGTCTTTCCCTCGTAATGAAGGGGTCCCCGGTTCGAGTCCGGGCGTCGGCTTCTAAAAGTCCTGCAAAACGACTAGTGGTGTTGTCTGTTTAGGAGACGAATGAAGTGCTCCAAACGGGGCCGCCTTGCGATAAGAGGCTGTTTCTAGCCCGGCCCTCCTCGCGAGCCGCAAGAGTGCCCGCCTCCGAGTGAAGCTCCTGTGGGCGCCCCACACCAACGCCGTCTCCGTGCTCGTGCGAGACAAAGTACCGACGACGCCAGCCGCTGCACGACGCGTTCTGGGGTGAGCGCTATGGGCAGATCACCGATCCCTTCGGGCACCGCTGCGGGATCGCCCAACGAATACGCGAGGTGCCGCACGACGAGCTCGTCCGGGCCGTGGCGGATGCGTTCGGTGGGGGCGATCGCAGTTAGCCCCCGGCTGGCGACGAGCTTCGGGTAACCGAGGCTGCTGCGCCCGTCGCAAGACCGACCTCCTCAGACGAAGTCTATCCCTGGTCGGAGCTCGCGGCTCCGTCCTGAGGCGGACGTCGCATCGGAAGCCGCGGAGTACAGTTGGCACGTGGCTGGACGATTCCGGCGAGATTGGTTGCAGGCCGACGATCTTCGCCGTGTTCTCCCGTTCTTCTCGTTGGCGTTTGGACTCGTCGCGGCGATCACGCAGCCGTCGTCCGTGGCCGACATCGCCCTCACCTTTGTGCCGGTCGTCGCCTGGAGCCTGTGGGCATTCACCCGCAATGTGCCGCTCGCCGCCGTGTCTGTCGCCATCGCCGTCCCGGTGGTGGTGGCGCAGCGGTCCGGAGAGCTCGAGCCGGTCATGTTCAATGTCTCTCTGCTCGCTTTCGCGGCCGCGCGTTGGTCTCGTTCGCTGGCAGCGGCTGCGTCGCTTGGCCTGGTCGCCGCAGCAACGCCGGTGCTGGTGGCTCTGGTCCAGGATCCCATGGAGGTCGCCACTGGGATCTGGGTCGTGGCCATCGCCTTCATCTGGGTCGTGGGTCGCGCTTTCGCTCGTCAGGAACGGCTGGTGAACGAGCTCGAGGAAACGCGGCGTCAGCTGGCCCAGCAAGCGTTGCTCGCAGAGCGCCGGCGGATCGCTCGTGACGTCCACGACTTCGTCGGTCACGGTCTGGCCGCTGTGATGCTCCAGGTGACAAGCGCCCGGCACGTGCTGCGCCGTGACGCGGACGCTGCCGAGGAGGCTCTGCGATCCGCGGAGAAGGTGGGCCGCCACAGCATGCACGAGCTTCGTCGTACCGTGACGCTACTCCGCAGCGACGACGAAGCCGCCGGCGTGCCGCCTGTCCGCGCGGCGAGCGAGATTTCTGCGCTCGTCGACCAGGCACGAGCCGGGGGTCTCGCGGTCGAGCTGCGCACGCGAGGAGACCTCGCTCGGATCCCGCCGAGTGTGGGTGTTGCGCTCTATCGGATTGCGCAGGAGGCGCTGGCGAACGCCGCTCGTCACGCTCCGGATGCGCGGACGATGCTCGGGCTCGAGCTCGTGAATGGACGGGTCAAGCTCCTCGCGGAGACGAGCGGACCTCTCGTCGCGCAACCCGCCTCTGAGCGAAAACGACCGCATTACGGACTGCTCGGGATGCAGGAACGCGCGACGGCGCTCGGCGGCGAGTTTTCAGCCGGGCCGACGGGCGACGGCTGGCGGGTGCGCTGCGAGCTACCTGTGGAAGACGAGGGAAGCCGATGATCCGGGTTGCCATCGTCGACGACCAGGCCATAGTCCGAGCCGGCTTGGCGAGGATCCTCTCGCCGGTGGACGGCTTCGAGGTCGTGGCCGAGTGCGCCGACGGCCGGCAAGCGGTGGAGGAACTCCCAGCTCTCCGCCCAGACGTCGTCCTCATGGACGTCCGCATGCCGGCTCTCGACGGCATCGCCGCGACCGCAGAGTTGCGCGGCCTCGACGATCCTCTCGATGTGCTCGTGCTCACGACCTTCGGTGAGGACGAGGTCTTGTGGGGCGCGATCGAGGCGGGCGCCGCCGGCTTCGTCCTCAAGGATTCAACCGCGGACGATCTGATCGCCGCGGTCCGAGCGGTCGCCGGCGGCGCGGCCTGGTTCGACCCGGCGGTCGCGCCGCGTCTCCTCGAGCGCTACAGACGCGTAGTCGCCCCGGCTGCCCGCGACGCCGCCCGACTCGACCTGTTGACAGACCGCGAGCACGACGTCCTGCGCCTGATGGCGCGCGGAGCGACCAACGCAGAGATCGGAGCGACCCTGTTCGTGGCCGAGGCGACGGTGAAG
>Ga0081538_10005927_pt1 | contig 10886 bp, 10 predicted proteins | sample TabmetS5T2R1_FD_71022 | JGI IMG/M metagenome (GOLD analysis project Ga0081538, IMG submission 71022) | Tabebuia heterophylla rhizosphere microbial communities from the University of Puerto Rico - S5T2R1 | ecosystem: Host-associated > Plants > Roots > Rhizosphere ...
CCCCCCCGGCCGGGCCCCCGGGGGGGCCCCGCCCCGCCGGCCTCGGCGAAGGCCTCGGCGCTGGAGCGGGTCGGCGACCAGCCGGCCTGGCGCAGCCGGGCGTTGTCGAGCACCCAGGGGTGCATCTGGTAGAGCAGCTCGCCCGCGGTCGCGGCCGACATGCCGGCCCGCCAGAGCCGCTCGGCGGTGGTCTGGGCGACCCGCTGGGGGACCTCGAGGCGGCGCCGGCCGGCCGCCCTGGCCGCCTCCTTGGCCACCACCCAGTCGTCGGGGGCGACGTTGTAGACGCCGCGGAGCCGGCCGGAGGTGGCCAGGACGAGGGCCGAGACGGCGTCGGCGGGGGCCAGGCACTGCAGCGGCGGCTCGTGGCCGCGCACCCCGATCATGGCCGGGGCCATCAGGCCGCGGGCCAGGAACGTCCCCCAGGCCGGCGCCCACACCCCGGCCCCGCGGAGGACGACCACCGACCGATTGACCGGGGCACCCCCCTGGGGTTCCCCGGACCCCTCCCGATCCACCGGGGCACCCCCCTGGGGTTCCCCGGACCCCTCCGTGGGGCCGCCGTCGCCCGGGTCGGCCTCGAGGGCGACCCGCTCGCTCTCGGCGAGCGCGCCGGCCGCCGGGAACTCGGGGTTGGGGCGGGTCGGCTGGGTCTCGGGAATCGGGACCGGGTTGTCGGGATGGGCGCCGTACACGACCCCGCTGGACCACAGGACCACCGTGGCCGCGCCGGCGGCGGCCTCCAGCGCCTGCCTGGTCGCCTCCACCACCCGGGCCCGGCGCCCCTCCTCGTTGCGGTCGGCCGCGTCGATCAGCGGGAACAGGACCAGGGTGTCCACCCCGGCCAGGGTCCCGGCGAAGGTCGGGTCGCCCGGGCCGGCCTGGACGAACTCGAACTTGGGCCCGAGCAGCGGCGGCTCGTGCCGTGACAGGCCAAGGACCCGGTCCACCCCGGGGTCGTCCTCCAAGGCCAGGGCCAGCTCCCTGGCCGCCGGGTGCAATGCCCCGACCAATGCAACCGTACGACCCACAGTCCTCTTCCTCTCAACGCGCATCGATCCGAGTCGCCCAGGCTACCTGCTTCGCCCGGCGCCGCGAGTAGCATGAGATCCATGACTGAAGGGCTGGGCGGCCCCGGCGACTTCTTCGGCCGGATCCCGCTGTTCCGCGAGTTCGCCAGGCTGATGGCGACCGCGACCGGACCGGTCAACTGGGAGCTGGCCCGGCAGGTGGCGGTGGCCACCGCCGCCGGGGCCGAGGACCTGGGCATGATGCCGGCGCTGCCACGGCCGGCGGCCGCCCCCGACCCCGGCGAGGCCCGGTCCTGGGACGACCGCCTGCGCCTGGCCGAGCTCTGGGTCGACCCGGTGACCAGCCTGCCCGCCCCCGGGGTGGCCCTGACCGCCAGACCGGTGAACCGCCCCGACTGGGCCGAGACCGTCCTGCCCGGGTTCGCGCCCCTGGTCGAGCCGGGCGCCCGCCGGGTCGCCGAGGCGCTGGGCGCCGGGGCCGGGGCCGACATGGGGCCGCCCGGGGTCGGCGACATGGTCGGCCGGGTCGGCGGCCTGATCGCCGGCCTCCAGGTGGGCACCCTGGTCGGCCAGCTCGCCCGCTCCGTGCTCGGCCAGTACGAGCTGGCCCTGCCGCCCCCCGAGCCGGCCAAGGTGCTGCTGGTCCCCGAGAACGTGGCCGCCTTCGAACGGTCGGCCGACCTGCCCGGCGACCAGCTGCGGCTCTGGCTGGCCTGCCAGCAGGTGGCGGGCCAGCGCCTGCTCGCCGGCGTCCCCTGGCTGGCCGACCAGCTCCGGCGGGTGGTGGAGGAGGTCGCCCTGCAGACCGAGCCCGACGCCTCACAGATGATGGACCGGCTCCAGTCGCTGGACATGGCCAACCCCGAGGCCCTCCAGGAGCTGCTCGCCGGCGGCGGGGAGGGGCTGCTGGGGCCGCCCAGCGCCGCCCTCCAGGCGGCCACCGGGCGGCTGGAGGTGCTGCTGGCCCTGGTGGCCGGCTACCCGCTGGTGATCGCCGGGCGGGCCCTGGAGGGCCGGCTCCCCGGCCTGGGCGCCATCCAGGCCGCGGTCGGCCGGCGCGACGCCGACCCCCAGTCCCCGGCCCGCCTGTTCGCCCTGCTGCTGCGGGCCGACCCCGACCGGGCGGCCGCGGCCCGGGGCGAGCGCTTCTGCCGGGAGGTCCTGGCCGCCACCGACATCGAGGGCCTGGACCGCACCTGGTTGCACCCGGAGAACCTGCCCACGGCCGAGGAGCTGGACGTGCCCGGCCGCTGGCTGGAGCGGGTCGGGCTGATCGGCGGGGCCGAGGTCGACCTCGACGAGGGCCTGCGCGCCCTGCTGGAGGCCGAGGAGGCGGCCGACGCCGACCGGCCCGAGGAGGCGGGCGAGGCCGACCGGCTCCAGGGCCGGGATAGCGACGGGACCGGGGACGACGGCGGGGCCGGGACCGACGAGCGGGCCGGGGACGGCGACGACGATGGGGATGACCGTCCCCGGCCCGGCTAGTCCTCGTCCTCCTCGATGCTTCTGGGATACTGGTGCCCTTCTAGTCCTCGTCCTCCTCCATGCCTTTGGCGATCAGGAACCCGCGGGCTCGCTCCGACAGCGGGTAGCGGTCGACCAGGCGCCAGAACGCGGGCGAGTGGTCGGGCACGGCCAGGTGGGCGAGCTCGTGGACGAGCACGTAGTCGCGGACCCACGGCGGCCAGGGGGCCAGCCGGTCCGACAGGCGGATGGTGCCGTCGTCGGGGGTGCAGGAGCCGTAGCGGGCCCGCATGTTCCCGACCCAGCGGACCGAGCGGGGCTCGACCATGCCCTCCAGGTAGCGGCGGGCCAGCAGGCGGGCCCGCCGCTCCAGCTCGGCGTCGCCGGGGACGACCCGGTGGGCCCGCCGCTCCAGGCGCTCCAGCATGGTCGCGACCCACTGGTCCTCCTCCCGCCGGCTCATCCGGGCGGGCAGCAGGACGACCACGGTCTCCCCCTGGCGGTAGGCGGTGACGGTCTTGCGCCGCCGGGGGCTCCGGACCACCTTGACCGGCGGCCGGCTCGAGTCGGGTGACTTCTGTGTGCTCATCGCCCGGAGTATCGCACCGGGTCGTGACACCGCATCCGCAACTTTTTCCTGTCCACAGGACCTCCGCGGGCCTTCGGAGCAGGTCGGGGCGAGCAAAGCGATTTCTCGCTCAACCAGTCGTCCCCAGCTCGCCGCCGGGTTGTCCACAGCCGTCCCGGCGCCGTCAACAGCCGTGCCCGACTTGTCCCCACCGTCATCCACAGGCCGGTGACCGTTCGCGTTGACGCCCCCGGACCCGCGTGCGATCGTGCTCGGCGACACGAGACCCCCGGAGAGACAACGGCTCTCGCTCTGTAAGGGGAAGGCAGAGCGCGAACCCGCGGATCTCCGGGGGTCTCGTGAGTTCTGACCAGGGCAAACGGTCGATGCCGACAGGCTCCAGGAGCGGCGAAGCGGCCCGCGTCCCGTCTGTCGTCCCGTCAGCCCGAGGCCTCGACCACGGCGACCGCCTCGGCAAGCCGCGTATCGAGCACCTGGAGGATGCGGGCCTCCATCGCGGTCGTGGTGTGGCGGTAGACCGCACCCATCGCGCTCATGCCCTCGGCCGCCCAAGAGGACCGCCGGGTGGCCGCGTGGCCCATCAGCTCGTCGATCACCCGGGCCGGGATGCCGTCGTCCTCCAGCCAGGTCGCGAAGGTGTGCCGCAGGTCATGGAGGCCGCGCAGGTCCAGGCCGAGCAGGTGCCCCTGTGCCCTCGCCCGGCGGACAGCTCGCAGGTAGGCATGCCGCAGGCGGTAGCGGGATGCGTCCAGGAACAGCAGCGAGGACCGTTCCGCCGGCCGGCGACGTAGCAGCTCCTCGACCTCCAGGCGCCGGCGCCCGAGGTCGACCCGCGCACCCCGCAGCCCACACGGCTCCCCCGCTCGGAGCCCGGTGCCGGCGAGGACTAGGAGGACGCCCCGATCCTCGGGAGCGGCGAAGGCGAGGAGCTGCCCGAGCTGCTTCGGAGTGTAGACCCGAGACTCGATCCGGCCGAAGACCACCTCGGGATCAACCGGACGCTTGGGCGCCGGGACCTTGACGACCGGGTTCGCCGGGATCAGCCGCTCATCCTCGGCCGCTTGCAGGATGCGGTTCAGGAGCGAGCGGCAGGCCATGACGGTGCCGTGCTCCAGCCCCTTGCCGCGCAGCTCGTACTGCCATTGGCGGATCGAGGACGCCGTGATCTCACTGAGCCGGCGATGCCCAAGGCTCGGGCGGAGATGGCAGCGGAGCCGGCTGTCGGCGGCCCCAAGGGAGGAACCGTTCGGCCTCCCGCTCGGTGTGGAAGCTCTGGGATCGCTCCTGGCCCTCGGGGTCCAGGTAGCGGGCGACATAGGCCGGCTTCCCCTTGCGCGTGCGCTTTTGGATGTGGGCCATGTCACCCCCTTGAAGGACGGTCAGGCCGGCAGGCGGATCAGGTCAGGAGCGGCCATCGAGGTCAGCTCCTCGCGGGCGATGCGGCGGCGCTCGCGCGCGCGGGCGGCGGCCGAGGCAGCGAGCCAGGCGTCGCCCACGGTGCGGTAGTCGGTGCCGGCGTAGCCCCACGCCTTGACGTCGTCATGCGACGGCTACGCTTCGTGGTCGATGAAATGCCTGTACAGCTTGTTCGCGTCTACTACGAGCCGGGGCTAGTCGCAGGCAGCAAGCTGGAACAACCCGTCGTGATCCCGGACGGCGTGCATGCCGAGCTGCGACGCCTCGGGGTGCGGATAACCCGATTCGTCGAGGACTTCATGGTAGCGAGGTTGCCAACTCCAGAGGAGGAGCGAGCGCTCCAGCTTCCAAGCGGTGTACCGGTGACTCGAAATATCCGAACGGCTTACGCTAGCGATCAACCCGTCGAGGTAATGGACACCATTTCCCATGGCGAGGTGGTATCGCACCGCTTCGAGATCAAGCTATGAAGCGCTGGAAGGGAGCTGGGGCGGAGTGAATTCGTCAGCGGTCACGGCAGCCTTGACGCTCAGCCTGACCGGGCAGTATGAGCGCCAAGGGATCGAAGCGGCCGAGGGAGTGCGGCTCTGGGCAGACGAGGCCGGCATCCGCCTGATCCTCGCCGACGATCAGGGCTCAAAGGCCACCGCCATCGAGGCATACGCCGGATGGATCGACGGCGTGGATCTGCTCCTCGGTCCCTACGCGAGCGGACTGGTGCGAGCGGTCGCCCCGCTCGTCCGTGATGCAGGGCGGATCCTCTGGAACCACGGGGGATCGGCTGACGACCTCGCGCAACCCGGAACGGCTTCCCTCCCCGCGCCTGCCTCAACCTATCTCGAGGGCATCGTCGATGAGGCGATCGAACGCAAGGTTCGCCGGCTCATCCTTGTTCAGGGACCGGGACCGTTCGCACGCTATGTCGCCAACGGCGCCAAGTCGCGCGGGACCGAGCGAGGGATCGACAGCCAGACGGTTGATGCGTCCGCAGTCGAGAGCGAGGACCTGGAGGAGGCGGCCCTTCTGGTGGCTGGACCCTTCGAGCATGACGTCGCCGTGGTTCGCGGCGTCCGCGACCGCGGGCAATCCCCGGCGCTGCTTGGTGCCGTGGCTGCCGGAATCCCAGCATTCGGTCAGGAACTCGGCAAGGCGGCCGAAGGCGTGCTGGCGCCGGTGCAGTGGTGGCCAAGCTCACAGACACCGACGGTCGGCCCGTCCGGCACCGACTTCGTCACCCACTACCGGCACCGAACAGGCCGTGAGCCTTCGTATCCTGCCGCCCAGGCTGCCGCCGCCGGGTATCTCGCTCATGCCGCCCATCAGCAGGACCTGGGTATCACCGACCTGCCGCAGTGGACGACTTCAACGTTCTTTGGCGACTTCACCCTCGATCCCGCCTGGCGCCAGGTCGGTCATCACGTCACGACCATCCGCTGGCAGAATGGCCACATGGTCCCGACCGTCGTCGAGGACGCCAGCAGGGCGTCCCACCTGTGAGACCTTCTCTACCGGTTCAAGGCCGCCCTAGGGCGGCCGCCCCCGCGCCGGCAACCACACGACGGCCACCGGGGCACCGGCGCAATCGGACGGCTGCCGCTATAACCCTGGAGCCTACATTAAAGAGCTTTGCGGTAGTTGGTGAATGGGGTGGGGTTATGCTCCCGGCATGAGCCGAGCAGACTGTCTCACCCCGATGGCCGGGTGCTGCTGCTGTCGGGTGTGGGAAACAGCGCAACGTTCCGTCGTTGCATGCGGTGGTACTGCCGCAGCACCAAGGTGAGCGAGATGCCGAGGAAGGCGAGGCCGCACGCTGCCGCCACCACTCCGACCAGCGGACCTGGTGCGTCGAGCGCCACGGCAACCAGCGCGGCGAACACACCGCTGAGGCCGGAGTTCACCAGCAGGATGAATGCCGCGCTACTTGCCAGCGCCGGGGTCGGGTTGGGGCCCATGAGGGGGTTGTAGGTCTGCCAGATGCCGGGGTCGTCGTCGTGGGCGGAGGTCACCAGGTACCGTTCGATGCCGGGGTCGAGTTCGAGGTAGGCGGCCCGCAGGCGGTTCATGCCGATCACATAGGCAAGGTCCTCGTTGCTGGCGTTGACCACCCGGATCTGGGTCAGGGTGCCGATCATGACCACCATGCCCAGGAGCACCAGCGCGAAGGTGAGGAACCGTCCCCCGAATCGGGTGGCCTGCCCGATCAGCGCCAGGCCGACGATGCTGGCCGACACCAGCATCAGGAAGGTGGTGATCCGGCTCAGGAACTCGCTTTGTGTCGTGCTCCGGGCGGCGAGCAGGCTCCAGTGCTCAGTCGCCAGCAGCTGCGTCCGGATACTCGGTGGTGCGTCGTTTGTTCCCTGTTGGCTTGCATCCGAGATGGCTTGGCCCGTCGACTGCGTAGCGGCGCCGGCAGGCAGTGGCGGCACGGGGCTTTTGGACACGTGAACCTCCTGATCTCAGCGCGGACTGCTGAGCAGTATCACGGGTGCGATCGACCCCGGCTACCAGCTACAGATGTTTACGATGGGTGGTGATTCATAGGGTGAGGCCTGTTCCTGCCAGGAAGCTGCCCAGCAACTGCGGGTCGCGACGCACGCGGATGGAGCCGACCTGGGCGGTGGCGAGCAGCTCGGTGCGGTCGGCGCAGCAGCGGTTGACCGGCTCGCGGCCCCTCAGGTTGGCCCACAGCCCCTCCACGGGGTCCAGCTCCGGCGCGTACGACGGCAGGTACTCCACCCCCAGCCACGGCTGGGTGGCCGCCCAGTCCTGCAGGTCGCCGGCGTGATGGGCGCCCAGGTTGTCCCAGATGACCGTCACCGGCTGGTGGCCGAGCTGGTGGCCCAGGCCCTCCAGCACGCGGATGAACGCTGCGGTGTCGGAGGCGCCCTCCAGCAGGTCGAAGCCCATCCAGGCCGCCGGCGGCTCGCCCTGGCCCGCGCCTGGCCGGTAGGCACCAGCCCGCACATCGACAGCTGCGTGCCGCGTCGGCAGGGTGGCGCAGCACCCGCGTCTTGGCCCGCGGTGCCCAGGTGCGCGGCACCGGCGGGGTCAGCTTGACCCCCCGACTCGTCGACCACGCAGAGCCAGGCTCTGCGCGTTTGGGCGGTTGCTTGATCGGCGGCCACTCCTGGGCGACCACCAGGCAATCTCGGCCTCGTCGCGCTCGAGGGCCTTGCGGGTTGGGCGCTGCAGGCTCCACCGCATCGCCTTGAGGATGCGCCACAGGTGCCCGGGATGGTGCGCCACCCCGGTGGTCCGCTCGATGACCTCGGCGATGCGGGCACGGGTCCACCGGTCGTTGTCGAACCCGGCCGCCACCGGCCCGCGGTCCAGCACCCGGCGGATGCGGGCCAGCTCGGCGGGCCCAGGCGTGGCGGCTTGCCGTGGCGGGCGGTGCGCATTCCCGCCAGCACGCCAGCGGGCATGCCAGCGGCTGGCGGTCTGCGCTGAGACGCCCAGCTGGCCGGCGACCTCGGCACGGGTCTTGCCCTGGGCGAACAGCTCGGCGGCCTGCAGGCGGCGTTCCAACCATTGCAGGTCTCCCGGGTGCCGCAGCACCCGGCCATTGGGGGTGACAGCTGCTCTGCTCATGCCGCGGAATCCCAACCCACCCCATTCACCAACTACCGCGAAGCTCTGTAGTAAGTCCCGACTCAAAAATATCAGATCCCGCAAGTAGCTAGGCCTTGCGATTTCCTCATATTGCACATATCTACTCGTCAGTGCATCCAAGCAGATCCGGCAATAACACCGCAATTCCGAGGACGCATATCGGATCACTAACGACACAGTTGGTCGCCGGCCCAGTCAGCAGTTTTATACGTTCTTTGCATATAGACACGTTGACGCCCTGCTAGGACGGGGAGAGAATTGCGCGTGTCCTGAGCGACCGGTCGACACCGAAGCATCGCGTTCACACGGAGGCCATGCAGCGGCCTGCCCGGAGCGCTTGTTCACTTCTACAGGAGGGGGCCATGCGGAGGCTGGTTGCTCTTACAGATGCGGTAGCGGTGCTGTGGCTTGCCTTGATTGGACCAGCATCGGCGGATCTGTAGCTCGGCGCTCGAGAAGCAGGAGGAGGGTCATGCGTCGAATTGCTGCCGTATTGATCAGCGGCATCCTCTTGGCAATTTGGCCGGCCGTGGCACCGTCCCAGGCCACCATCTCCACCGACCTCACCATCGCCAGCACCGTCAACCTCAACACGGACCCGGCCACGGGCACCTGGACCGCGACCGGGGATATCAACGACGCAGGCACCCTCGTGGAGCCGCGGCTCCATCTTGGGGGCGACGGCACGCTGCAGATCACTCGGGTGAACAGCGGCTCGGAGGGTACCTTCACCTTACGGATCCTCAGCAAGGCGACCGGCGTAGAGCCCAACGGGGACGTGGATTTCACAGGTCGTTGGGTCGTTATCTCGGGAACGGGGCAGTACGCGACCCTGCACGGGCAGGGCACTCGGACCGCCGTCTACCATCCCGATACCAACACGGTCACCGAGACCCTTACCGGAAAGGTGCACTTCGACTGACGGAGGCTGCGGGTGCCTCCGCCCCTGGCGGATTAGAGGCGGATCTGGGTGTCGCCCATGTCGTGCCCACCGCCGTCCTCGCCGGCCGTGCGACCCGCGTGCCACATCGGACGGACAAGCCCGGTACCCAGCGGACAACAACGGTCACTCCCGCTCCGACCATGAGCTGGCTACCTCCGCTCGGCCAGGATGAACGCATCACCCCGAACAGTCCTGATAAGGATGAGGTCCAGGGTTTAGCCGGCACTCGGCTCGACCTGCGGGCGGCGGGGCCCCTGCCCCACCGTCCTCGGCCGGCCGGCGCCGGACGCGCCAGGCACACTACTCCCTTGGCCCATGGCACGATCACCTCATCGAGTGCTCGGGAAGAACGCAGCGGCAGTTCGCGCCTCAAGAACGAATGGATTCGCCCTGGTCGGTTGCGTGTCTGGTGATCCCGGACATTCGCTCTTGACCCGCGAACGAGGACTAGCCCGGGACGGTGGCTGAGGAGCCTGAATATGGCCGTCAGCCGGGGGGAGGTGTCCTCCCCCTCGACCCCCTCCATCCCTCTCGGCGTCCCGGATGTGTCCCGTCTCTGTGCCGTCCAAGATCGGCTCAACAAGGCGAGCTATGGGAACGGCTTACCAGCTCAGAGCAAGTCAATCGAACGCTTGTTGGGACCTTCCGGCGCTTGCCAGCCACGCAGGGAAGCTCACCTGGCGGCGGCCAACAGCAGTCGGCGACGGGCGCGGCGGGTCGTCTCTCCGGGTGCCAGATGCAGGAGCGCCCGGCCGCGCTGCCAACTCGACCTCGTCAACCCCCGGTCCCAGGAGTCTTGCAACCAGACTCCATTGCCAGCTGCTTGGTGTCCCGAGGCAGCCATGCATGGCGAGCAGATTCCCTCTCTGGTCATCGACGCAGCGTGCGCAGCGGTATCGGAGGCGGCCTCTGGCGACGACCGGATCGCCCGCACGATCGTTGCCGCCGGATCGCTTGCATGGAGCGGCCGGCCTCAGAGGACACCTGGATGACCGAAGCTCGTCACCGTCCAGTGGAGGCGACGATGGTCGAGGTTGGCGACCACGTCCTGGTGGAGTCGGAGAAGGTCGGCAGCGACACACGAAGTGGCGTGGTCACCGCCGTGGAGGGCCGGCTGATCACCGTGTGCTGGGACACCGGCCCGGAGTCGTGTTCGTCCCGAGCGCCGGGTCCCTTAAGGTCACCGGCCACGAGCATGCGGTTAGTGAGCCAAATAGCTCGTGACCGCTCGGGTGAATGGTGGCCGGTTACCGACCGGTGGCCTGTCCCGCCTCGGACCGGGAGCCCTTACGGGTCCGCAGCCTGTCGGCCTTGGTCCGTTCCGGGAACCGGTTGGCGTATTCCCGCTCCAACTGGAGCATGCGCTCGGTGTGGTTGAGAAGGGCCTGGCGTGACCCGTGGAAGAACGTCTCCTCACGGGTCGCATACAGGTGGCGCAGCTCGCGCTCCAATGCCTCATCGTCCAGCTGATGGGGATCAAGGCCGAACTTCCCCGCCATGGCCGTCCCTTCCATCCGCCTCATGGTCGACGCCATCGCGCGGTGTCGGCCGGGCCAGCTGCGATGCGCACCACCCTGCGGCTCGCCGCTAGCCATGCAGTGCCCGGCCGGCTTGCTGGTCGACCCCTGCCATCAGCCTACCGCGCCCTTGGTTCGCCAGCGGCGAGCCGAGCCATCGTCGCAAGGCTCACGAGTTGCACTCGGAGGAAGCCCGACCGCCAGATCCGGTCGAGGCCTGACGTAGTGCGCTCATGGAGCAGTAGTGTTTGAGGTCGATCGACATGACGTCGAACCAGGATCCGGATGTGAGCTTCCAGCAGCCCGGCACCCCA
>Ga0081538_10005928_pt1 | contig 10886 bp, 12 predicted proteins | sample TabmetS5T2R1_FD_71022 | JGI IMG/M metagenome (GOLD analysis project Ga0081538, IMG submission 71022) | Tabebuia heterophylla rhizosphere microbial communities from the University of Puerto Rico - S5T2R1 | ecosystem: Host-associated > Plants > Roots > Rhizosphere ...
TTCCGCGCCGTCGGCGTCCACCGCGTAGGCGTGCACGGCTGTCGGCCACGGCTGCGTGTGCGCCTCGTCCTCGGTCCGCCCGCGCGCGAGCATCTCGTCGCGCGTCATCGCCTCGCGGCGGATCACGTAGCAACGTTGCTCGGCCCCCGGTTGCGGCGCCACGTCGCTCACGTCACGCGGGGACGGTCTCGGTGGGCGCCTGCTCCGCCGTCACCGCGGGCTCGCGGCGGCGTAGCAGAACCTTGCGGATCTCGGACGCGACGACGATCGTCAGCGCCGCTCCGATGCAGATCACGAAGACGATGGCCGCGAACCTGCGCCGCTCGGCGGCCGAGATGCTCGCCGTCTCGTTCACGCGGCCACTTGCGGCATGCTCGCCTCGGCGGTGGCGATCGCGCGCGCGGCAAGGACCAGGGTGAGGTGGCTGAACGCCTGCGGGAAGTTGCCCACCTGCCGCCGGTGCGCGACGTCGTACTCCTCCGCGAGCAGGCCGAGATCGTTCGAGAGCCCGATCAGGCGCTCGAACAGCTGGCGGGCCTCGGCGACGCGGCCGTTGCGCGCGAGCGCGTTGACCAGCCAGAACGAGCACGCCAGGAACTGCCCCTCGTCGCCAGGGAGGCCGTCGTCGGTATCGGCGGTCGAGTAGCGCGAGACGAATCCGTCACGGCCCAGTTCCTTCCACACCGCGTCGATCGTTCCGGTGACGCGCTCGTCGTCGCCCGGCAGGAACCCGACGAGCGGGATGTTCAGGACGCTGGCATCGAGCTCCTTGGACCCGTAGTACTGCGTGAACGTGCGCCGGTCGGGGTCGTAGCCGCGGTCGCAGACCTCGGCGTGAATCTCGTCGCGCACCTGCCGCCAGCGCTCCAGCGGCGCCTCCAGGTCGAATTGCTCGGCGAGCCGGATCGCGCGGTCGAACACCACCCACGCCATGACCTTGGAGTACGTGTAGTGGCGCTGCGGGCCGCGCGCCTCCCAGATCCCGTCGTCCGGCTCGCGCCAGATGGTCTCGACATGCTCGATGAAGCCCCGCCAGCGCGGCCACAGCCGGCGCTCGATCCGGCCGAGCCGCTCGGCGTTGATGAACATCACCGCCACGACCTCGCCGTAGACGTCGAGCTGGAACTGCTCGGACGCCGCGTTGCCGACGCGGACCGGCCTGGAGCCCTCGTAGCCGGGAAGCTCCGGCAACTCGAACTCGGTCAAGCGCCGCTCGCCCCGGATCCCGTACATGATCTGGATCGCTCGCGGATCGCCGGTGCCCGCACGCACGAGGAAGTCGCGGAACGCCAGCGCCTCGTCGGTATAGCCCGCGTCCAGCAGCGCCTCGAGCGCGAGCACGGAGTCGCGCAGCCAGCAGTAGCGGTAGTCCCAGTTGCGCACGCCGCCGATCTCCTCGGGCAGCGACGTCGTCGGCGCCGCGATGACGGCGCCCGTCGTCTCGGACGTCATCGCCTTGAGCGCGATCAGCGACGTGAGCACCTGCTCGCGATACGGGCCGTCGTAGCGACAGCGGCCGCTCCACTCCTGCCACCACGCCTCGGTGCGGGCCAGCGCCGAGTCGGCGTCCTCCACCGGCGGCGCCTCGGCGTACGAGTGATGCCAGAGCAGCGCGAAGCGCTCACGCGCGCCCTCGCGGGCCTCGAACTCCGCTGCCACCGTGCCATCCGCGACCTCCAGCGGCACCGGCGTGCTGAGCTGGAAGGTATCCGGGCCGGCGGTGGCGACCGCGCCGTCGGTCGCACGCTCGACCCACGGGACGATCGTCCCGTACTCGGGGCGCACCAGCAGCTCCATGCGCATCGGCACACGGCCGCGCACTCCCTCCACGATCCGCATCACGCGCGGCGGCCCCTCGCCCCGCCGCGGCATGAAGTCGACGACCCGCACCACACCGTCCGCGCTCTCGAACTCCGTCTCGAGCACGAGCGTCCCGGGTCGATAGCGGCGCGACGTCGACCGTGCGCCGTTCGCAGGGCTGAGCAGCCAGCGTCCGTGGCGCTCGTCCCCGAGCAAGGCAGAGAAGCACGACCCGGAATCGAAACGCGGAAGGCACAGCCAGTCGATCGCTCCGTTGCGACCCACCAGAGCCGCCGACTCCAAGTCACCGATCAAACCGTAATCCTCGAGCACCATTGCGATCTCCCTTCCTTCCTTTCCTTACGTGCGGCGACGATCGGACGGCATCACCCGGATTCCACGAGCGTTGCGAGCTCGTCGAGGCCCGCGATCCGCAGCCGCCGAGCGTGCTCGGGATGGGAGCACGCGATGATCAGCTGGCGGTTGCGCCAGGCGAGGCGCCGGTTCGCGCGCAGCAACAGCCCGAGCAGAGCACCGTTGACCGCGTCCACGCCGGACACGTCGAGCACGATCGGCCCGTCGTGTTCGATGATCAGGTGCTGGAGCGTCGGGTCGGCCCGCGCGATCAGGTCGTGATCGACCGGCCCGGCGAGGGTGACGACCGGTATCTGGGCTTTCGTGCGCAGCACGACCCCAGGGCCCGCATCGGGAGCGCCCAGCGCCGCGTCCGCTTCTCTCCCGCCCCGTTTCGGTCCGGAGTACACGGTCATGCCGGGGAATCAGTCGACATCTGCTCGCTCGCCGCGCAGCATCTCGAACGCCTTCTCGTACGGTGGAGACCATCCGTTTCTGCGGATGGCGGGGTTCCGCATGCGGTCGGCGATGTCGGCGCGCTTGACGGTTCGAGCCAGTTCGGCGCCCGGCCCCTCGGCGCGGGCTATCAGCTCGACGTGGGCCAGATAGCTCGCGTCCGACCGTGAAGCCACGACGCGCGTGAGAAGCCTGAGCGCGCGCAGCTCTGCGCTGGAGAGGCCGTCGTCGAGCAAGGCCTCTTCAGAGATCGTGGTGTACTCGAACACCTCGTGAAGCCACGCGACGATGCGCGCGCGTCCCGGTACGAGAGCCACAACCCGCCGAACATGATCGATGACGGGCGCTCCCCCCGCGTCGCGCCGGCCGCTGAGCAATCGTTCAGCCAGCTCGCTCGCGTGCTCGACGTTCATGGTCGGAGGCCACCCCGCAAGCGCCGAGCTGCTCACCGGGACGCGAACCTGAGTCGGTGCCGTCGACGTACCACGCAGCGAGCGTGCCAGGCGGGGCACGGCCTGGGGGGCGAGCACGCAACGATCACATGGGTGATTGCACTTGGCTCTGAGCGCGCGGCCGACGCCGGCTAGTTCGCTCGACTCTCGCCGGCGTCCGTCGTGGTCGCGCTCAGCAGCGTGAGCCCGAGGTTCGATATCCGCTGCAGGAGTCCCTGGAGCTCTGCCTGGTCGCGCACCTGACCGACCAGCAACGTCTTGCCCTCGTTGCGGGTCAGCGTCATGCCTGCGAACGTGTTGCCGAGATCGTCGGTCAGCTCTCCTTCGACGACGAGGCTGTACTCGCGGACCGTCATGCCATGAGCATGGTGGCCGTCGACTTGTTGGCACCGCCGACGGCGCATCTTCACATGGGTGATTTCGAGCCCTCATCCGTCCTTCCCGTCTGGACGTTCCGGGCCTGTGGATCGAGCTGCCCGAGGCCACCACGCGACTGCTCGGCCTGGAGCGTCGAGCGCCAGCCGCTGAGCAGCGCATGGAGGGCGGCGGCGCCGATCACCGGCTCGGGCGGCAGCGGCAGGTGCGGCGGGCTGAGGACGAACCCGCGGGTCTGCGGGCCGCCGAGCCCGCCGTGGAAGGAGATCAGCTCCTCGAATGCGCACCCCTCGCCGAGCCGGTGGTCGTAGAAGCTGCCGACCATCACGTCGGGCGCGTGTGCGAAGCCGTCGGTCCGGCGCAGGTGCCGGCCGGCCGTCGGAGAGAACGGCGCGAGCGGATCGAGGCCCTCCACGCGGCCCTCGTCGAGATAGTTGGCCCCGTCTGGGCCGAACGCCACCGCGCCGTGCTCGCCCGAGCGCACGAGCACCCAGCCGATGTGCGGATGCTCGCGGAGCGAGCGCAGCAGCTCCGGATGACGCTCCTCGATCTCCTCGAAGGTCATCCGGCGCTTCTCCTCCATCAGGTAGACGAGCCCCAGGTTGCCGGACCCGAGCACGACGACGTCGCGGTCCCCTACATCCGACTCCGGGCGCGGCTTGGGCGTGCGCCCCGTCGCCTCGTCGACAGCGTGGCGGACCATCGCGTCCTGCTCGTCCCCGCCGGAGACTCCAGTGACCCGGCGCTGCCGCAGCGCCCGCTCGACGAGCTCGTCGAGCCCATAGCCGTTGCGCTGCTTGAACGTCGCCCCCTGCGTCTGCCCGTGGTCGGAGAGCACGACGATCTCGTACGGGCGCGGGGCGTAGGGGCGGGCGCCCGCGATGCGGCCGAACTGCTGGTCGAGCTTGCGCAGCGCCTCCAGCGTGTCGGCCCGGTACAGGCCGGAGTGGTGCGCGACCTCGTCGTAGCTCGAGAACGTCGCGTACACCGCGGGCCGGCCGCGCATCATGTCGGTCAGGACGCCGAACACGATCAGGTCGCGGACGATCACGCACATGGCGGCCCGGATCACCGGATAGGCGCCGCCTCGGTGCCCGCGCGGGCGCACGTCGCGACGCGCCGCCCGCACCGCGGCGCTGATCTCGAGGATGATCTCCCAGCCGAACAGCACGAGCGCCCGCGTCACGTTGAAGCCGTTGGCGAAGAACGCGCGATAGCCCTGATTGGACCGCTTCTCGGCCTCGATCCGGCTGACGGTCAGGATCGCCTCCTCGGCCTCGCCGGAGAGCAGGTTGCCGCGGCTCGCCCCACCGTCGATCAGCAGACCCCTGCCGGTCGCGTGGCGGCGCTCGATCTCCTCGCAGTCCCCGGGCGACGAGCACGTCATCATCCGCCCGGTCTCCTTCTCCACCCAGCGGAACGCCGGGATGTCCTCATTGGAACCGAGCAGGATCCCGGCCTGGCTGGCCCCCGTCTGCGACGAGAGGTCGGTCTCCCACTCCGTGAGGCGGTAGCCGTCCTCGGCGACCCAGCGCGCCATGACCGGAGCGCTGCCGTCGCGCATCGCGTCGCGCAGGATCGGCAGGCCCAGCCCGTCGATCTCCAGGAAGACGATCCCAGGCACGTCCGTCCGCTCAGCGCCGCCCAGGCGGCGCGCGATCCGCCACGTCACGCGCAGCGTGTACTCGTCGTCGTCGTTGGTGCCGAGGATGACCTGGAGCACGATGCTCACCGCCGCCATGAGCAGGGCCGCGAGCAGCGCGTCGCCGAACGATTCGATGAGGATGTCGTCCGGCAGCAGGTCGGCGGCCAGCTGCAACGCCAGCGCATCGGCGAGCAGGACCACGATGAAGCCGACGCCGACCATGAACGGAAGCCGCAGCGCCGCCAGGAGCGGTGGCACGATCGCGTTGATGACCGAGATCAGCAGCGCGACCCCGAACGCGGCGCCGGAGTTCTCGAGGTCGAAGCCCGGCAGGAGCCACGCCGCGACGGCGAGCGACGCCGCGGCCACGAACCACGTCAGCACCAGGAAGCTGACGCGCAGGCGCGGCTTCTCGGGCCGCCATCCGACCACGGCGTGGCCGTATCCCGGCTCGATCATCGCGCCGAGGAGTCGTCGTCGACCGAGAACAGCTTCCCGCGCATCGTGTAGCTGGTGGAACCCGTCCCACCCGCCCCGCCGCGATCATCTGGTCGTCGCATCTCGAGCTCTCCTTTCGGGGATCGAAGGCGGGAGCGTGGGCGGCCCAGCGTCGGCGAGCCACCGCGTCAAAGGCGCCGCCGTGACCCCGTGGGCGACGACGCTCGCGAGCACCGTCACGGTCATCACGAGGAAGATCTCCTCGATGCCGGCGAGCAACGGCTGCTCCTCGATGACCACGAGCGCGAGGATCACGGAGGCGAGCCCGCGGGGGCCGAACCAGCCCATGAAGGCGATCGTCCGTGTGCCGAGCCCTTGACCCGCCAGCGCGATGGCGACGGGGAGCATGCGGATCACCGTGAGGCTGAGCACCGCGTAGGCGAGCATCTGCCAGGTCGCGCCGGCGAGCACCTCGGCCGCGAAGGCGCCGAAGATGAAGAAGACCGCGATCTTGAGCAGCTCGCCCTCCTCCTCGGCGAAGTCGATCATGTGATTGCGCAGCGGTCCGGCCGTCATTCCGGCCGCGCCGCCGGCCACGAACGCGGCGATGAACCCGTTGCCGCCGACCTCGTCGGCGGCAACGAACGCGATCAGCGCGACTGCCGCGAGTCCGAGCCGCTCGTAGACGGTCGTCGCCCAGCCGCGCTGGGCCGCGCGCAGCAGCGCGAGGCCGCCGAGCGCTCCCGCAGCGACGCCGATCAGCGCTCCGAAGCCGATCTGCTCGGCGGTGAACCGCAGCCAGCCGCCCTCGAGGCCCTCCTCGGACGCCGCGAGCGCGATGAACAGCATCAGGAACGGAACAGAGCCGCCGTCGTTGAGCCCGCTCTCGACGTTCAGCGCTTGGCGGACGCGCTCGGGAACCGCGGGGCTCGACACCAGGGCCTGGCCGAGCGCGGCGTCCGTCGGCGCCAGCACCGCGGCGACGATCGCGCACTCCCACGGCTCGAGGTCGGTGAGCACCAGCAGCCCGAGAAGCGCGCCGAGCCCGACGGTCAGCGGTAGGCCGATGCCGAGCAGCCGCGCCGGCAGCGGGTTGCCCCGGAGGGCGCGCGGGTCGATGCGCGCCGCGTCGGTGAACAGGAGCAGCACGAGCGCGAGCTCGGCGACCAGGACCACGACCTCGCGTGACGCTCCACCGTCGCCGCCGCCCGCGGCAGACCCGAACTCCGCCAGTCCGGTCCAGCCACAGATCAGCCCCGCCGCCACGAAGACCATCGGGCCCGTGACGACGGTGCCCTCGACCCGGCGAGAGAGCAGCGCGTAGGCGAACAGCACGCACGCGATCAGGCCGAGGGCGACCATGATGCGACGGGCCGGGCGGGCATGCCGCGAGCATCGTCCGTGCGGTCTCGTCGAGGGGCCCGGCGAGGCGTGGTTCACATGGGTGATTCCGCTTTGGCCAGCAGTCCGAGCGCGTCGGCGCGGGCGACCGCATCGGTACGGCTGCTGACCCCGAGCCTGCGGGGCGCTAGGCTGAACAGACCCCGAGTTGTGCCGACAGGTGCGGCTCATCTCGGCTCCATCTTGCGGGCACCGTAGACGAGCTCGGCCGGGCATTGCCCGGCCGTCGTTCGCCCGTGGTGTTCGCGGTCGTAGTTGTAGTCGTGCAGGTAGCTGGCAAGGTCGCGTCGCAGGCCGCTGAAACGGACCTGCAGGTAGCGGGCAAACGCGGGCCGCCAGCATTCCTCGAGGATGGTGCGGTGAAGGCGTTCGACGTGGCCGTTGCTCTGAGGGCGTCCGGAGCGGATACGGGTGTGCGCGACGCCGGCAGGCAGGCGGGCGGCGAACTCGCGGTGCCCGAACTCGATGCCGGGGTGGTGACCAGATCGGCCCAGGCAAAGCTCGAGTAGGTGTCGATCGCGGTGATCTGCCAGACCGGGCCCCTGGTGCAGGCGCCTGACGAAAAAGCAATCGAGGCCGACCAGCTCGCCCGGCCGGCTTGAGTTGACGTGCGACGCGGGCTCGGGGTCCCGGGGCGGTGCAAACGGAGCGCGGTAGCCCGCGACCAGCGCCAGGCGCTTGGCGCGCGTGTTGAGCCCGTGCCGGACCAGCGTCTTGTAGACGCCGTTAGGCGAGACCAGCAGCCCGCCCACTCCGGTCGCGCCAGCCGAGTGGCGATCCGGCGCGGCCCCAGTCCGGGATGGCCGAGCGCAAAGGCCACGATCTTGTGCTCGAGCAACGCCGAGAGCTGGTTGGGCATCCGCGGCCGCCGACGCTCGCGCGGCCTGAGCATCTCCAACCCGGCCCGCTCAACCTCCGGTTTCCAGCGGTGAGAGGTCGAGCGATTGACGCCCATCAACCGGCACGCCTCAGAGACCCCGCGCTCGGCGGCGAGCGCGAACAGCTGCAGGCGATAGCCGAACAGCACGTCATCCTGCGTGATGCGGCTGCTCGCTTCGCTTGGCGGTGAAAGGAGCCTGAGCCGCAAACCGGACGGCCCCGACACTCTCGGGGCCGTCCGCATTCTCAGGCGAGATCCCCCAACAACAACTGTTGGGGAACCTGGAGGCAGTTCACGCTAGGCCTCGGCGAGCGCGGTCTGGCACTGCTGGGTGATGCCCTTCAGCTGCTCGCGCACCTCGGCGGCCTGTGCCTCCACGTCGTCGCCCTCGAACAGCATGCCGAATGCCGAAAAGTAGGCCTTGGCGCAGTCGGCCACCACGGTCGCCTGGGACTCAGCGGCCTTCGCATCCGCCTTCGCCTTGTCGGCCTCCGCCTGAGCCTTGTCGGTCTCGTCGCCGGCCTGCGCCGCCTCCTTCTCGGCGGCGGCCGCGTCCTGCTCGGCCTGTTCCGCGTCGGCGTTGGCGTCCTCGAGGTCCTGCTCGACCTCCGCCAACTCCTCCTCCGTCGCCCCGATCTGCGCCGTCAGGTCGTCGTAGACGGACTTCGCGACAGCCAGCGCGCCGCCCGCGACCAGCGCGCGGCCGATCCCGTTGCTCTCGTCTTCAGAAGCCTCGGCGGTCTGTTGCTGGTCGAGCTCCTGCTTGGTCTGGTCGAGCTCCTGCTTCGTGCTTGTGAGCTCCTGCTCCACGCTGTCGAGCTCGTCCTGGGTGCTGTTGCGATCCGCAGTGACCGCAAGCCCCCACACCAACAACCCGGCGACGCTGACCGCCAGCAGCCCGCTGACCCACTTCCATCGGTTCCGGCGCTTCTTGGGGGCGGGCTCTCCGGTCCTGGACTGTCGGTCGTTCGACACGTGCCCCTACCTCACCTCGTCGGCCACCCAGGCGTTTGCGGCGTCGATCCCGTCGAGCGCGAACACGCGCGCCACGTCGGGAATCCCCTCGATGACGTAGAGCGTTCGCAGGCCGGCGCCGGACTCGACGGCCTGGCGAGGCGCGGCACAAGCACCTCGTCGTAGTCCTGGCGCTCGATCTCGCCCGCGCGGAAGCCGATGGTGTCCGGTGGAATGTCGGCCAATCGATCGATCATGGCGCCGTCGGCGTAGCCGTCCCGTCGCCGGCGGGAGCAGCTGCAGTGTGGTATTCGCGGACCCTGACCAGGCGGAGGGTGAGCCAGTCGATGAGGGCGTGCAGCAGCATGCCGACGAGGCCGTAGACGATCATCGCGAACAGGATCGACGGGTCGAGAACCGAGTTGCCATCGAGCGGCACCGGTTCGAAGAGCCCGCGGAACGGCGCCATGACGCGCTCCATGCTGCGGTAGATCCACTCAGCGAACTGTGCGTCGGGATTGGCTCCGAACAGCAGCAGCACGAATCCGAACGCGAGGATCGTCAGTGCGACGAGCACGAACGCGTAAACGAGATAGGTCAACAGCCGCGCGGCGCGAATGAGGCCGGTTCCGTGCATCGGAGCTCCTCGGTGGTGGACCGCCTCGCCTAGGCTCGCTCATCTTGGCTCGCAAGTCCAGGGCGCGCGTACCCGGCCGGCGTGCGCGTCGGCACGTCCGGTGGACTGGCCGGCGAATGCGTGCCCGCGGGTACCCGTTTGAGCGCAACTGAGCCCAACACAAGACTACTCGTTGGGCTCTAGTGGAGTTGCCTGGAGTTCCCCCGGTTTCGTGGACACTTGATCGCTGGGCCGTCTACCTCGCCATCGGGCGCGCCGAGACCAAATGGAAGGCCTACAACGGGACGAACGCGCTCCGCGGCCTCAAGACCCACTTCGGAGACCGACTCCCGCCTGACATGACAACAGTCGCCTCGGCCTCACACACAGAAGCGCGGACAGTCCCCTGGAGGGCGTCGGAGACGCACAACCGGACGCCGCGCAGGCCGCGAGCCGGAGCGAGCGCAGGAACTCGCGCCAGAACGGCTCGCTCTCGGCCTCGCCGACGTCGAGCCCGAGCACCTCGCGTCGGCCGCTCTCATGCACGCCATACGCAGGCACGAGACACTTCTAGCCCCCCCCACCCGGCTCGCGGACGCGCTCGACCTTGGCGTCGAGCCACAGATACGGGTAGGCGCCCTCGAGCTCGCGCTCGTGGAACCCCCGCACCTGCTCGTCAAGGCCGCGGCACAAGCGACTGCCCTGGTCCGTGCTCATCCCGCGCAGCCCGAGCTGCTCGACCAGCCGGTCGAGCTTCCTTGTCGAGACGCCGTTGACGTAGGCCTCTTGGACGACCGCGCCCAGCGCCCGCTCGGAACGCCTGCGCGGCTCCAGAAGCGACGGGAATACGATCCCGAGCGCAGCTTCGGGATCGCCAGCTCCGATCTCGCCGACCATGGTGACCCAGCGCCGCGCCCTGTACCCGTTGCGCTGCCTGATCCGCTCGCCCGGCGCGCGCTCACCGAGCTCGGCGCCCGATCTGCTCGGCGACCTCGCCCGCGATCAGCTCGCGCACTACCAACGCCACGCTCTCGCGCAACACATCGGCGTGCCCTGACCGCATGATCTCCTCGCCCGCCCCCGCGGGCAGCCGTCATCCTCTGACCCTCGGCCATAGTGGTGCTCCTTCGTCGAATCCGTGGCAGGATCGACGACCATGAGGCTCCCCGGTGGCCGAACCACGCTCAGCCCCGCGCGCGCTTCCTACGCCACTTCCACCGACTCAACCGCCGCATGATCGAGGTCGACGAGCAGCAGTTGGCGGTTCCGCGTCTGCCGGCGTCCGCCGGCGCGTTGCTGTTCGACGAGCGTGGCCGGTTGCTCGTCCTCAATCCGACGTATAAGCGGCGCTGGACGATCCCCGGCGGCCAGCTCGAAGCAGACGGCGAGACGCCGTGGCAGGCGTGCCGGCGCGAGACCTGGGAGGAATGCCGGATCGAGATCCAGCGAGCACGGCTGGTCTGTGTCGACTACCGCCCACCGAAGAGCGCGCGGCGACCGGGCGGGCTGCGGTTC